>Ga0224557_1000109_pt1 | contig 94693 bp, 67 predicted proteins | sample 714S31014metaG_FD_180677 | JGI IMG/M metagenome (GOLD analysis project Ga0224557, IMG submission 180677) | Peat soil microbial communities from Stordalen Mire, Sweden - 717 S3 10-14 | ecosystem: Environmental > Terrestrial > Soil > Wetlands > Peat | place: Sweden: Norrbotten County, Stordalen...
GGGGGGGGTGGTGGTGGCCGTGGTGTTGGCGGTGGCGGCGGTGTTGGTCGGGGCGGTGGTGGCGGCGGTGGTTTCGGAGTGGGGTCGGACATTGGTATTCTCTCCTTGCGCTGATGATTTGACCGTCTTGGCTCGCACATTCAGTATAGCGAACAGGAGGACTAGTACAACTCCAATATACAGCGAACAACCGGCTATAGAACTTAGGTGCTGACCCCGAAACGCAAACTTGTGGCCTCGAAAATAGTAATATTTGTCCGTCGGGGTTGGCGGCTCTCCTTCCTGTTCTAGGTCAAGATTTCTGATCTCCTTCCTAAACTTCATTGAGTTGACTAAGTACGAAGTCACTACGCAAACCATGCTAAGAACTAGAGCGACCCAAGCGAAGACAATGAGCGATAACCAGATCGGGGGGTGCGCTGCAATCTTGTCAAGAACAACTAGTGACACGCCGATGGTTGCTGCGCTGATTTGGAGGACTGCCTTGTCGTAGGCGTCACTCTCGTGATTAAGAAAACCCTCACGTTCGCTTCTGACAACGAGGTATTCTTTGCGGTCCCTTGCCAATTGTTACTCCTATGATTATTGGACCCTGAGTATATAGGAGGAAGATCATTTGTGCGAGTGCGGGAATTTTCACCCCATGAAGGGGTCACCCCTTAACTACCGTTCGTTTTTTTATGTGTGGAAGTGCTCAAAAATCGCGATTGTCCCGTTATCGAACGAGAGGCACAGAGACTTGCCCGAGGGAGACCAATCAAAATTCTTCATTCGTCTCCGAGAATGAGCGTCGTCTAGGGACATTGGTGGCAGTTGTACCATCACGCCCGCAATTGGTTCGATAAGTGCGATTGAACCATCCATAAAACCGTTGCTGCAATGAACTGCCAATACGTCTTCCGTTGGAGGGTCAAAGGGGTCAACTCTTGATACTTGACAAATGGCAGCCAGGGCCGGACGATGGCGGGCATGGCGCGACCGATCCGTATTGAATTTGCCGGGGCGGTGTATCACGTGATGGCGCGAGGCAATGAGCGGCGGTCGATCTTCTTCGACGATCCAGATCGCCAGCGCTTCCTGGACACGCTCGAAGAAATGGTCGAACAATTCGGGGTGCGCCTCCACGCATATTGCCTGATGCCCAACCATTATCACCTGCTGGTGGAAACCCCCCGGGCCAACTTGAGCCGGGCGCTGGGGTGGTTGCAGGTCACGTACACCGTGCGCTTTAATCGCCGGCATTGCCGCAGCGGGCATTTGTTTCAGGGTCGGTACAAGGCCCAACTGGTGGAAGCCGACGCCTATGCCCAGGGGCTGGTTGTGTACGTGCATTTGAATCCGGTGCGGCCGGGCCGCAAGACCCAGGCGCTGGCGCCGGAGAGGGCGCGCGAACTCCGGCGCTATGGGTGGAGCAGTCATCGCGTTTACGCCGGGCTGGCGCCACGACCGCCGTGGTTGCGGGGAGACTGGCTGAAGTATTGGGGCCAGGGCACCGGCGCATCCGCGGCGTATCGGCGACAGATTGCGCAAGCCTTTGGAAAACCTGCGGCCAGCCCGTGGGACGGGCTACGCGGCGGATTGGTGTTGGGCAGCGAACGGCTCTGGCGGCGCGCGAAAGAGTTGCTCTCCGGCAAAAACGGGCAGGACGAACGGCGCTGGCAACAACGGGAAAACTGGTCGCAGCAGCAGGAGCGCCTGCGGCGGAGGCTGGCGCAGGAGCCCGACGCCCGGGTGCGGATCTGGGCGCGGGTTCGTCTGGGAGGCGAGCGGCGGGTGGACGTGGCGCGGGAATACGGCTATCGGGATGGCAGCGCCGTGACCCAGCTGATCAAGCGCCTGGACGCTGCCGCACTGCGGGATCAAACACTGGCGCGACGGCTGGAGAACTTGTCATGAATCAAGAGTTGACCCTGTTTACTGATGACAAATGAACTGACCGCTTCAGCGCCTACAGTTTAATGTACCTAATTCGGATACACTCTACTTACGGCTTTGACGATGTTCTTCGCTCCTTGCTCCCGGCCTAAGTCATATCGAGGCAGCCATTTGACGAGGTTCTGAACACAAACTCCAGACGTCGTTTGCTTCACAACGTTTTCGAACTTTGTGAGTGGGGAGCGTTGGCGCTCGTAGCCAAATGTGTTGATGAAAGCCATAAGCAAGAGATGGAGTGAGACGATTCGATCCCAGCGGAGCCTCCCATCGTGCGGAGACAGACCGTCAAAATAATGTAACACGGGATGGAATTGCTCTTTCGTCATTGGGCCACTTGTGAATGCCTCGAAACTGAGGTACGCGTTGTCCTTGGCACACAGGTCGCAATAGTACCGGAAGTAATCGGAGAAGAAGTGGTCCGTTTGCTTTGATTTGTCGTACGGAACGCTATCAAAGAGGGCCACATCAGTCATCACCCAATGAAACGCTGCAACATAGTTCAGAAAAATAAAGTCCTTTTTTGTTGCGATTCGCGCGTCAAGTAGAATTGCTTCCGCCTCGACTAACCGTACCAACGCGAAGAAGCCCATGAAACGGTGGATGGTGGTCGTAAAATAGTATCCTGGGTTTCTCCAATTGCCATTAACAACAAGCCAGTTCTCTTCGTGGTTGGAATACAAATTCCACAGTCGATAGTTTAGGGCGTTGGCTGCGCCAATTAGACGCCCATGGTATTTGCCCGTCAATTCATGAAGCTTTTTTCGTTGTTCGTATTCATATTCAACCTTTGCCTTATGGCGAATCTCTTTGCGCTTGAATGAATACGAGATCGCTGCCGAAACGAGGGCCGAAATTAAAGTCGTCCACAGCAGCCCCGTCTTTTCGCTTGCTAGTTGGGAAAGCATTGCCATAAAGGCCTCACACTAAATTTATACGGCGTAGTCGCGATGCAAAAGGATACCTCGTAGGCAAAGTCTCTTCTATTTGCCCGGAAAATCAAGCAGTTACGAGAACGGGTCAGTTCGCTTTTTATTATCAGTTTTGGGCACCATCACCACCTATCTGGATATCGGCGCCGCCACCTACAAACCCTTCCGCTTCTAGCGCGCGCCTCGTGCCGTAATCTCCGGTTCAGCATTGCGCTACTGGACTAGCCGATCTGCCCGCGGTTGGCAAGAATCGGCGCGGGGGTGCGATCGGACGGGCCGGTCGTCCGAAAACTCGTCCACAGACGCGTCGGCAACAGACCCAAAGCAATCAGCAGGACCTGACTGGCATCAAACGCCATCAGCCATCTAAAGGCCGCGTCCATGAACCCGTAGCTGTGCAGCCCGATGCCCAGCATGTTCACGCCGAACCAGGAGAATGAGGTCACAATATTTCCGAAAACCGCGAGGTTCATGAGGCCGCGTTCGCGGACGAGACCGCCCCAGCGCGCATGTAAAATGAGTACGTTCCAAATCACGATCATCAAGGCGCCGTTCTCCTTCGGGTCCCAGCCCCAGAAGCGGCCCCAGGATTGGTCCGCCCAAATGCCGCCGAGCACGGTGCCGACGAAACTGAACAACGTGGCGAAACACACGATGGCGTAGACCATTTTGGCCATTGCCTTTCCCAAGGTGAGATCGCGAGTCTTGCTCTTGGGTGAAGTCTCCCCGACCTTTCGCGAGAGCAGGGGAGTGAAGACGCCGAGAAGAATGTAGGCCAGCGCGAGCGTGCCGGCCACGAAGGTGGAGGCGTACCCAATCGTCACACAGACCACATGCGTGGCCAGCCAGAAATTCGTGTCGAGCACGGCCCGGAGCATTTCCATCGTATCTCCGCCCAGTGCGAGGTTGTGCGCGATGAGAAGCGTGACAAAGCCGGCCAACCCGGCAACCGCGCTGCCCAGGCCAAGTTTGTAAACCCGTTCCAGCGCCATTCCCAGGATGCACGCGCCCCAACCGATAAAGATGGCAGACGAATAGAGGTTGGTGACGGGCGGACGGCCTTCCAGCGCCATGCGGAAGACGAGGCCAAATGTATGGGCGACAAACGCCAGGACGATAAGGTAAAACGACGAGCGCCGCATTGACTCCGATAACTTTGGCGCCAGGCCAAACGTCAACAACGCGCCGCACGCCAGCAGGAACGCCACGAGATAAATAATTGTCGCGTGGAGAAAGACCTTGATCTGGTTAAAATAATATTCCGCCCGGCCTTTCGCCGCCTCGCGAGCAAAACTCGTCGCGAGCCAGGTCTTGTATCCCGCCACGGCACTGTTGAACTCCGCGACATCCGCTTGTTCGTACGCCGTCGCCATGCGGGCAAAGTATCCAACTGCGGGTTGAACTTTCCCATCAGGAATCGAGGCCAGTACGCTCGCACCTACGTTCATCCAGGCGTCTTTGTCGGCTGGATTGACCGGGGGAACCACCAGCGGATAGGCGAAATTGGCCATGTCCTCGAACTGCTTCGCCACGGTGGCAAATTGCTGGAGCGTTGTGGCGTCGACCTTTTCACCGGCTTGTTGCGCACGAAATGCGGCCTTCGCGGCAGGCAACGACGCTTGGTAGTGGGCCATGACGGAGGCAAAGTCATGCGTACCTTCCGGTTCGATACTACTCTTGAGGCGCTGGTACAGGAGCAGCGCATTGGCCAGCTTCATGACCTGCTTTTGATACGTCGTCCGCACCGCGTCTTCGGTCTCATCGGCCTTGCGTCCCTGCTCGACGATTTCCGGCAGTACGGGCACCAGTTCGTTGTACGAGTAGTAGTGTAATCCGGATTTCTCAACGCCTTTGTTATCCAGCTTGAGTTCGCTGATGAGATCAGGGTGGTGAATCAGGAAAATCGGACGCGTGTCGGCCACGCTGGGATTGAAGAAGACCTCCAACAACCATTCGGTGGATTTCAACTTCTGCGGATGATGCCAGAATTTCCAGGAAGGAACCTCCTCCAGCGGAACGTCGCCGGTGCTGCGCATCTGTAACAACGAATTCCGCGCCACAGAATCGAACGGCTGGATGCGGCCATTCAGCAATACCGGTAGACGACCGAACTCGGCGATGTGGAATCTTCCGTCCGCCTTCGGCAACAAAACGGCGACAATCTCCGTGGCAAAGAGCACGAGGAAGAACCAAGGCAGGATTTTGTACCAGAGCTTCATGATGCCTTTCGCTTCCCGGCGAAATCGATGAGGTGGCTGGAGAACTGGGTCATCAATCCGATCCCAACGAGCACGCACGAAAAGTACGGCGTGAGCCAACTGGGATTGTGGACGACCTGCAACACGGTGCCATGATCGTCGGGATCAAAGCTCGCCTGATAGTACGTTTCACCCGCGTACCGCAACGGGTTGTTCATGTAAATGAGCACTTCACGGTCTTCACCGGTGTCGGGCCTTTGCAGCCGCACCCGACTGGAAAAATTCTTGGGGATGTCGGTGCCCGGATACTTGTCGTGTTTGAACTCGAGTAAGTGGACCGTGAACGGTTTGTAGAGTCGCTCCAGGCGAAGCCGCAGCTCGTACGTGTGGCCGTTGTAGGTCAGTTGCTGCGGCTGCGCGAGAAAGGCGGAGACCAGGTAGGTGCCGAGCGAACCCTGTGGAGCAACCACTTCGATAAGGCCCGAGGGCATGTCACGTTTGTCCATGTCCGTCTCGCGCGGCAGGTCTTGCCACCAGAAACCGGAACCGAAGCCTGCCGTTGTCTGGATTTGCGTATGACCCACGGCCTGGCTTTCGATGAGCGACGAATTGCCGTAGAACGCCGGTACGCGAATGGTGAAGGGCAGGGCCGGATCGCTGATCTCACCCGCCCGGAGCAAACGGCTTTCGGGAATTGCCACGACCTTGTCCGTCTGCGGATCGGTCGTATCAACCACCGCCAGTTCGTACCGGCGCGATTCTTCGGAGTAGTTCTTCATCTCGCCATTGCGCAGATGCATGACGCTTTCCGTCGAGAAGACATCGGTCAGCAATTGTCCGAAGAGCAGCAGCACGACACCGAGGTGAATCATGATGATGCCGTATTTCTTTTTCCCCGGCTGGTAATAGCGAAAGTGCGCCGCAAAGAGATTGATCAACAAGAACCAACCAATCAAATAACCACCCGGGAAAATCGGGATCCGTAGGCTGGATTGCGCCGGCGACCAATAGATGAAGAAGCTACGGAAAAAATCATTCTGGGCTTTGTACAGCCCCAGTTGCACCTGCGCCAGCGTGCCCCAGAACACCAGGATCAACCCCATCCCCAACAACGCCACCGTGAGCCGGAGCGACGTGAAAAAACGGTAGAGACTGTTGGCCATGTCAGTACTGCGCCTCCCGCACAAACGCGGTGAACGCTTCTTTTTGCGCCCCGACGGTCGGCGCGTCGCCCATCAACTTATAAAACCACGCTTGTCCCGGCTGAAGCACAATGGCCCCCACGAGCGACGCGGGTTGACCGCTGCGAGCGTCCGTGCCACTCATCTCAACGAGCGTCGCCTGCCCGCTCGTTGTCGTGATCGGCCGTACCATCTTCGCCAGCTCGTCACCAGAAAGTTCACCCAATCCGAGTTGCTTTCGCCAGCGATTCACATTGGCCGCCACACCACCGCCGTTTCCCGCCGACGAACTGACATTGACTGCTGCTTGCCCACCGCCATCGCCAGTGACGAGGAATTTCGCCGCGAGGAATTGTCCGCCCGGAACTTCTTTCCAACCACCGGGCACATTCCACTTGGGTCTGCCGGCAGTGGGCGCAATATCGGGAGCCGCGCCGCTCGGCACCGCGGAAATGTCCGGATGGCCCGCGGGCAAACTTCCGCCTGCGAATGGGGACGATGAGGGCGGAGACGAGTTGACCGGTTCACCGGCCGTGAACTGGATCGATTTGAGAAACTCCACGAAATTGGATTTTTCGTCCGCCACGAGCTGGCTATCCCCGGTCATTTTGAAAAACCACGCCATTCCATCACGACGCTGGATCACCGCCAGAATGCGGGTCGGCTCACCGGCCGGATTTTTGCCGTCTTGTTCGTAAAGGTCGGCTGGTTGACCAGCCAATTCCACGGATTGCGCGAGCTTCTTCAATTCATCCTCGGACACTGGCGGCAGACTGACCTGACCGCGCCAGCGGTTCACGTTGCTAAAATCGCCGCCGGCATCCCCCGGCAGCGGGATAACGCTCACGTCGGCCTGTTTGCCGTCCGTGCCCATGACCTTAAACGAAGCCACGCGCATATTGCCCGGTGGGATCTCTTTCCAACTGCTGGGTGCTTTCCACTGGAGTTGCGGTCCAGTAACAGCGGTGCCGGGTTGAGATGGTGATTGGTCCGCTTGGGTCATCGGTGAAGACGACTCTTTCGGGACACTATAGACCTTGATGTCATTCTTTCCGCAGCCGCCGGCGAGGGCAACAAGCAGCAGCAGACCCGAGAAACCACGTGATTTGGGAAACGACCGGTACACAACTCACTTGTACTTTCTTTTGACTCGTGGGGCAAGTCAGTGTTTGGAGTGACCTCTCGACAGCTGCCGCTCATTGGTTGCGTTCAGCAACATATCTGGCTAAAATCACTGCGGTGAATTCCCTGTGGTTGATCATCGGGTCGTTGGCGGCGTTTGCCGTGGCGTATCGTTATTACGGCGCCTTCCTGGCGGCGAAGGTGGCGGTGCTCAACGACGCCCGCATCACACCGGCGCATCGCCTGAAGGACGGGGTTGATTATCATCCGACCAATCGCCTCGTGCTTTTCGGCCATCACTTCGCGGCCATCGCGGGTCCGGGTCCGTTGGTCGGGCCGGTGTTGGCGGCGCAATGGGGATACGCACCGGGATTCATCTGGATTGTCATCGGCGCATGCCTGGCGGGCGGCGTGCATGATTTCGTTATTCTCCTGGCATCGGTGCGGCAAGACGGGCTGTCACTTCCGAAGATCGCCCGCGAAAACATCGGACCGTTCTCGGGAATTACCACGTCCATCGCCACGTTGTTCATCATCATCACAATTCTGGCCAGCATCGGCATCGTGGTCGTCAACGCCCTGAGCGAGAGCGCGTGGGGCATGTTCACCATCGTGGTGACGATTCCCGCCGCTCTCATCACGGGGTTCTGGATGTACAAGCTGCGTCCCGGTAAAATCGCCGAGGCGTCGGTCATCGGCGTGTCGATTGTCATGGCGGGGGTCATCTTCGGAAAACCATTTGCGGACTCGGGACTCGCCCATTGGTTGCTGTTCGACAAATCGACGCTGTCGCTGATGCTGCCGATTTATGCGTTCATCGCGTCAACCTTGCCCGTTTGGGTGCTAATGTGCCCGCGTGACTACCTGAGTTCCTACATGAAGATCGGCGTGATGATTGTGCTGGCGATCGGAATCTTCCTCGCGCATCCGACGCTCAAGATGCCGGCAACCACGCCGTTCCTCAGCGGCGGGCCGGTAGTTTCAGGCGCGGTCTGGCCATTCGTGTGTATCGTGATCATGTGCGGCGCGCTTTCCGGCTTTCATGCGTTGATTGCCTCGGGGACGACGCCCAAAATGCTATACCGGGAGTCCGACATTCGCGTAATCGGTTACGGAGCGATGGTCCTGGAGGGTTTTGTGGCCGTAACGGCGCTGGTGGCCGCCTGCACGCTTCAACCCGCCGATTATTTTGCGATCAACGTGGCCCAGGATACTCCCGCGCAGAGGTCTGCCTACGTGCAGTTGGTCAAGACGCAGGCGGAACGCGGCTGGGACTTGACCCCGAAAGGATTGCCCGAATTGGAGCGGGAGACGGGAGAGAAGTTGGTCGGACGCGTGGGTGGTGCGGTCACGTTGGCGGTTGGCATGGCGAGCGTGTTTTCCAAATTCATAAAAGGATTCGCCGGATATTGGTATCATTTCGTGATCATGTTCGAGGCGTTGTTCATCCTCACGCTGCTCGAAACCGGCACGCGCGTGGCGCGATTTGTTTTCCAGGAGAGCATGGCGGAATTCTCACCGCGTGCGAAGGTCGATGGCAAGCCACCCTGGGGCATGAATATTCTGATGAGCTTTCTGACCTGCTGCGCGTGGGGATACTTGTTGTACACGGGCAACATCAACACGCTCTGGCGCATGCTCGGCATTTCGAATCAGTTGCTGGCTGCGATTGCGCTGGCTGTGGGGACAACGTATTTGTTGAATCACGCGCCGAAGCGCAGCTACGCGTTGTGCACGGGGATCCCGTTTGTGTTTGTAATCGTCACGGTTTTGACGGCGAGCGTGCAGAGCGTGTTGGGCTGGTGGAAGAAGATACCATCGGCGCCACCGTCGGAACAGGTTTCCCTGCAAATCATGTGCTGGTTGGCCTCGATCATGTTGGTGCTCACCGCCGTGATTGCGGTCGATGCGATTCGAAAATGGAAGAGCATCCTGGCGACGCCTTCCGTGTCCGCCGGGCCGACAGTTGTTACCGAAACAGCCTGATGGAACGCTTCTTGAAAAAGGGAATCAGCAGCATTCCAGCGACAAACCCGCCGACATGCGCCCAAAAGGCGACTCCGCCGTTGGCATCCATACTGAGGACAGCAAGCCCGCTGAGCAGTTGCATCCCGAACCAGAAGACGAGGAGCAGGAGAGCGGGCACGTAGAACACACGCCAGAAGATCCAAATCGGGAAGAGGACAAGCACGCGCGCCCGGGGGAAGAGCAACAGGTAAGCGCCGAGCACTCCGGAAATAGCGCCGCTTGCGCCGATCATCGGGACGGTTGAGTCGGGCGCAATTGCCACCTGGGCGGCCGCCGCGGCCATGCCACAAAGCAAATAAAAGATAATGAATTTGAAGTGGCCGACAGAGTCCTCGACGTTCCTCCCGAAAATCCAAAGATACAGCATGTTGCCAAGGATGTGCATCCACCCGCCGTGCACGAACATTGACGTAAAGATGGTTCGGTATGCGTCGGGCGAGGGCGCCTCTGTGAGATGCGCGGGAGTGAGCGCGAAATCGGCAAAGAACGCCTCCACCCGATCCGGGTTGCGGAGTGAGAGTTCGTGCAAGAAAACGACGGTGTTGAGGACGATGAGCGTAACCGTGACGAAAGCAAACGTGCGGCTGGGTCTATCGTCTCGTAGCGGGATCATTTCGGCGGAGCGGTCGCGTCAGGAGGAACGATAGGAGGGGGCGTGTTGACAGTAGGGGCTGTGACACCGAGTAACGGCGCCTTTAACCACGCAAGTATAATCTGGGGAAGGTTGCGAACGCCTTTAAGCATTTCCGATCCATGTAGGCTGCCGGTGCAAACAGTCAGCTCGTTGGTGGCGTCAGTGATGCCCAACTCCGTGCGAATTTCGATCAGGCGTTTTGACGACCGGAAAGCAAAGTCATCGGATTGGGAGACGAAAATATGCAATGGGATGTGTCCGAGTTGGCGGATCACGTCGTCCGTTCGCACACTGCGGTAGTTGAGGCCTGGACTGAAAAGCACGACCGCGGAGAGATCTTCGTTGATGGCCGCGTAGCGCAGGGCAACGTTGGCGCCGACGCTTTCACCGATCAGCGCGATGTGTTTGTTGTCGATTTCAGGTTGGGCCTGCAACCAGTCGATGGCCGCCTCGATGTCGAGCAACATATCCTGAAAATCGCGGCTCGTGAGATTACGCAGGTCGATTTTAACCGGACCCTCTGCGGTCAACTTGCGCGTGCTCTCGCCATGCCCCCGCAGGTCGATCGCCAGTGCTGCAATGCCGTTGTGCTGCAGGAGCGTGGCGAAATCGGTCCAGACAGTATGGTCCCGAAATATGGAGTGGATCAGGAGAACCGCCGGCGCGTGGGGCTGGTCGGCCGGGTAGTACGTTCCAATAATCCCGACATCGTCAGTGGTGTTGAGACGCACGGTTCGTGTCGTCTGCGCGAAGGTCAGCGAGGCGGCGACGGAAAGCAAGAGAGCTGTGAGTGTTTTGCGGAACACGGGGTCGACTGTAGCAGAACATCAGTTCAGTTCAACGGTTTTCAAGAGTTCCTCGCGGAGGATCTCGCGGCTGTGACGGCGACGTTCCTCCGTCCTGAGGCCGGCGGGATTCCAAAGGGAGAACGGGTAGCCGAAGGTAATGCCCATGGTTTCACGGCGAAACCAATTACGACCAGCATAAGCCTTGCGCGTGCCCCGGACAATGACTGGCAAGATCGCTGCTTCGCCAAGCAGGGCGATTGACCCGGCACCTGGTTTGAAAACAGGTTCGCCACCAAGTACGGACTGTTCGGTAAGACGAATCCCGCCTTCCGGGAATATCACCACACAGCGGCCCGCGCGGAGGCGGCGGATTGCTTCGCGCGCCGCGCGGTGATCGATGCGGGAGCGATCGACGGGAAAACAGCCGACGGTGCGGAGCAATTTCGCCAACCACGGCTTGCGAAACAGTTCCACCATGGTCATGAACTCGACGGGGCGGGGCATCACCGCGCCAAGTAGCGGTGGATCCAGAAAACTAATGTGATTGCAGACAACAAGGAGAGCACCCTTCCGGGGAACGCGTTCGCGTCCGACAATGTGGGTGTGAAAGATCAGACGAAAAACGATAGAGGAGAGAAACTTGCCGACACCGTAGTAGAGTAGGTAAAACCCCAGACGCATGGGGTGTTGTACATAAAATATCGGAGTCATGCAACTCTGAGAAGCCCGTTGCAAAGTCGCAATGATGAAATCGACATTGTGCGTAAAAATCACTTTATCGAAGCGATTTAACTATGAGATTGACTGTTTTAAAACTTGCTTCTACCATGGTGAAGTAATAGAGGAAGCTGATTGAGTCAAGGGGTTCAGGGTTTGATGCCTTTGGGCGTCGTTCGGCAAACGTTTGCAGACCTGAAGCCTTGTTGGTCTCACGTGAGTTGGGGAAAGCAACTGGAATGACCGAGTCCAAAAAGCGGTACACAATCAAGGACATTGCCGAGCAAAGCGGTGTGTCTCTCTCCACGGTTTCCCTCGTTCTGAATGACAACCCCCGAATTAGCCAAACAACGCGCGCGCGCGTTCTAAAAACCATCGAGCGTCTCGGGTATCAACCGAACCGCATGGCTCGCGCGCTTGCCTGGCGGCATACACGGACGCTGGCGGTTCTGGTGCCCCAACTCCGTCACGCATTTGCCGACGTATATTTCGGCGAAATCGTCAGCGGCATTTACGATCGTGCCAGCCGCCTGGGTTACAAGATTCTGCTCGAAGTCGCCCGCAACGAGTTTATTGAGAGCAAGGAATACCTGCAGCTTTACGACCAGAAGTTTATCGATGGCATCATGTTCATCGGCGCGAATTCCCGGCACCGCTTCATTGCCGAACTCGCGGACGGCACGCGACCTTTCCTGCTCGTGAATAATTACACGAAGGAATTTGATCTCAATTACGTCGTGTCGAATTACCGCTATGGCGGATGGCAGGCCGCCAAACATCTGGTTCGATTGGGGCATCGGCGCATCGGGTTCATTGCCGGGGGCGTTGCCGAAATCCAGACGAGCCAGGACATCCTCGAATCGTTCAAGGAAGTCCTCGACGAGAGTGGCATTGCCTACGATCCAAAACTAATCGTGGATGGTTGGTTGACCGAGGAGGGTGGCATGAAAGCCGCCGAGGAATTGCTGCGCCAAAACCCCGATGTCACCGCGATTTTCGCGTTGAACGACAAGATGGCGTTGGGGGCAATGAAGAAAATGAACGAACTCGGTTTGCGCGTGCCGCAGGACGTCGCTGTGGTTGGCTTCGATGACATCCCACAGGCGAGTTTTGCGATCCCGGGCCTGACCACCATTCACCAACCGCTTTATGAAATCGGTAAACTCGCCTGTGAACGGATGGTCGAGTTGATCCACGGCAAAGTCAACCGCGTCCAGGAAGTCATTCCGATTTATCTGACGGTACGGGAATCCTGCGGTGCGCGGCTGAAGGAAGCGCCCGCCGTTAAGACCGTGTAGTCCGAACCGGGGTAATCATCATGCATGTGAAGCGCTGCCTTGCGCTATTTCTTAGTGTAGGTCTCACTGCCATCGCATTCGGTGCGGTTTCGACCCTGACCAGCAACGACGGACTCGATCAGACTTTCAAGTATACCGGCCCCGATGCCAAGTCGGTCGGCGTCGCGGGTGAATTCGACAACTGGAGCGAGCTTCCGATGACCAGGGACGATTCCGGCGCTTGGTCCCGGACGGTTCATCTCAAGCCCGGCTACTACGGGTACAAACTTATCGTTAATGAAGAGTGGGTGCTTGATCCTGCCAATCCCGCGCGCAAAACGGTGAATGACATCGAGGACTCGGCGGTTTCCGTGGGCGGTGTGGTGCCGGCTCCGGTAGTCACGCCGGTTTCGCAGGGCGGCGCAGGCACAGCGTTCGCATACACTGATCCCGCCGCGAAGAGCGTCTCCATCGCCGGCGAGTTCAACCAGTGGAGCGCCACGGCGAACCCGATGCGGAAAGGCCAGCAGGGCCTCTGGACGGCTACCATCCCACTCAAGCCGGGCAAGTACCCATACAAGTTCGTGGTGGACGGGACATGGAAAGCTGATCCATTGAGTCCCGACGGGGACGACGACGGTTTTGGCGGGAAAAACTCAGTGAAGATTGTTAATCCTGGATTGTGAGAACATTGCGCCCCTAGAGCCATTGCGTTTGACGAATTGAGCATGACTTCACACGAACCCGCCGATGCCTGTATGCGCCATGAGCCGCAGTCGCGTCGCTTCCTCAACGCGCTGGGTGATGGGCGGATCATCGTCAAGCTGCAGAGTACCTGCGATTCAATTCAGGATGCCCAACTCGTCTGGCGTAATGGCATGACCGAGCGCAAATACAAACTCGAACGGCTGGGGAGTGTCAATGGAAGTGAGTTTTTCTCCGCGACGATGACGGCGCGAAAATCGGGTGAATACGTCTTTCATGTAAACGCCTGCGGTCAGCTGCGGTGGTTGACGCCACAGGGTATGCAACCCGACTCCTCCCAGCCGGAAAAGTGGTTCCCATACGAGCTGCGGGAACACACGCCGTTCGCGACGCCCGCGTGGGTTCGTGATGCGGTGTTCTACCAGATCTTTCCGGAGCGCTTCTGCAACGGGGACCGGTCGAATGACCCCCTCAACACCGAGCCGTGGGGCTCGCGGCCCTCATTTCGTAACTTCATGGGCGGCGATCTACAGGGCATACTTGACAAGCTGGACTACCTTGGCGACCTCGGCATCTCCGCGCTCTATCTCACGCCGATTTTCCGGAGCGTCAGCAGCCATAAATACGACATTATCGACTACTTCGCGGTGGATGAGCATTTTGGCGACATGGTGTTGCTGCGGAAACTCGTGGACGCGTGCCACGCGCGCGGCATCCGTGTAATTCTGGACGCGGTCTTCAACCACTGTTCCAACCTCCACCCCTTCTTCCTCGACGTGAAGAAGAATGGGCGCCGTTCGCGCTATTGGAACTGGTTCTTCGTCAAGAAGTGGCCGATTCCCGACCGCTTTGCGCGCCACAAGGACGCGCTCGAATGGTACGAATGTTGGTGGGGCTATCACACATTGCCGAAGCTCAATTATACCAATCCGGAAGTGGAAGAGTACTTTCTCAAGGTCGCGCAGTTTTGGTTGCGCGAGGCGCACACGGACGGCTGGCGGCTCGATGTTCCCAACGAAGTCGTCCAAACGTTCTGGCCCAAGTTCCGCCATGCGGTGAAGGAGGTCAACCCCGAGGCATATATCGTTGGCGAGATTTGGGACGATGCCACGCCGTGGCTAATGGGCGACCAGTTTGACGCGGTCATGAACTATCGGTTCCAAAAAGCCCTACTCGGCTACTTTGCCGAGGAAACGCTCGACACGAAAACGCTCGACCATACCTTGCGGCAAATCATGCTCGATTACCCCGAACAGGCCACGGCGGTAATGCTTAATCTGCTGGGCAGCCACGACACGGCGCGTCCCATGACCGTGGCGAAGGGCGATGTTGCTGCGGTGAAAATGATGGCGGCGATGCAGTTCACTTTTGAAGGTGCGCCGTGCATTTACTACGGCGACGAGATTGGCATGGAAGGCGGCAAAGACCCCGACTGCCGCCGCTGTTACCCATGGCACAAACTCGACCTACAAAACCGCGCGCTCTTCGACTATTACCAGAAATTGATCGCAATTCGGAAGGCGAACCCGGCATTACGGACGGGGACCTTCCGCCCATTCCTGGTGGATAACGAGCGCGAGTTGTACGCATACGAGCGCAGCGCGGACGGCAACCGCTGTATTGTCGCGCTCAACCGCAGCGAGTTGGAGCACAAAATGGCATTGCCGGCGGGGCTCACAGCGACTGAACTTCTCTCGGACACCCCGGCTAAGGGAAGCGAGTTGGTTGTTCCCGCCCGTCAAGCGGCAATCCTGCGAGTCGAGGCCTAGCCCGCGGTCGCTTTCTTCGACGGCGTTTAGTAGTGTGAACAGGAGGGCGCAACTGACATGCAGTCATTACGAATAGTTCACCTGACGGTGTTATTCTCAATTTCGACAGCCTTGGATCCGCGTTGGGTTCTGGCCGTCGGTGAACAGCCGGGTCAGAAGAATTTCGAGTTTTCTTATCGCCCCAAGGACGATACCTCCCTGCGCAAAGACATGGAGGTCCATTCGGTGAATCTTGCGGGTTCGTTCAATGACTGGAGCGGCTCGGCCATACCAATGACAGATCGTGGTGACGGCACCTATATCAAGGAACTCAAGCTCGATGAAGGTCTGTACCATTATAAATTCGTAATCAATGGAGACACCTGGGTGCAGGATCCGAAGAGCGATCCGTTGTTGCGCGAGGACGACGGGCACAACAGTTTCAATTCGGGCGTATTTGTCGGTGAGCAGGGCAAGGATTTCGGGCCCGCGCCGTCCAACGACGTCAACCTGGCCGCTGTGCGTCACTATCCGGGACAAATACGCTATTTCAATGTCGTTTCGGATGGCCTGGCGGATGTGAAACTTCGGACCCTACATAACGACGTCCAGCGCGTGGTGCTGCATTGGCGTGACCAACGTGAGAGGGATATCCCCCTGCAGCTCGGTGACACAGGATCCGGTTTTGACTATTGGAACACTACGGTGCTCACCGAAGGCACGAACAAAACCGCATCCTACTACTTCACACTCACCGACGGTCCAACAACAAGGACGTACGGGGTGGGGGACAACAGCACGGCGAAGGGCGCGCAGTGGTTTACCGCCGATCTAACGGAGCGGTTCCCGACGCCGGCTTGGGCGCGAAATGTGGTGTGGTATCAGATTTTCCCCGAACGGTTTCGTAATGGCGTGACCGAGAATGATCCACCCCACACGCTTCCGTGGCGCTGGGATTGGTACAAGTTGGCGGCGTGGGAAAGGCCGCGGGGAGGGCTGCCGTTTTCGAACGATTGGTACGGGCGCCGCTTTGGAGGTGACTTCCAAGGGGTGATGAGCAAGCTATCCTACTTTCGCGAGTTGGGTGTGACGGCGCTGTATTTTTGTCCCGTTTTCGAGTCGAGTTCGAACCATGGCTACGACACGACGGATTACCGCCACGTTTCGCAGTATTTTGGCTTCCAAGGTGATAATGAGGAGATTATCGCCCACGAAACGCTCGATCCCAAGACATGGAAGTGGACGCCATCGGACAAACTGTTCCTGCAATTTATCAAAGCGGCACACGCGCAAGGGCTGAAAGTCATCATCGATGGGGTGTTCAATCACATGGGCAGAAACAGTTTTGCCCTGCGCGATGTACTCGCCAATGGTAAGCAGTCGCCTTATGCGGATTGGTTTGAGGTGACGGATTGGGGGCCGCCTGTGAAGTATCATTCCTGGGACAACGGCGGTGCCATGCCGGTCTTTCGCAAGGATTCGCAGAAGGGTTACGCGTCTGACTCCGCGAAGCAATACATCTTCAATATCACCCGTCGTTGGATGGACCCGAATGGGGAGGGCGATCCGTCCGATGGCGTGGACGGCTGGCGGCTCGATGTCGCCCAGGATGTCCCGGCTCCGTTCTGGATTGATTGGCGCAAGCACGTGAAGGGCATCAATTCCAACGCCTACATCACCGGCGAAATCTGGGGCATTGCCTCGAAGTACTTACAGGGTGACGAATGGGACGCGGTGATGAACTACCAGTTCGCGATGCGTGCGATTCATTATTTCATCGACCAGAAGCGCAAGATTTCTGCCAGTCAGTTTGACCGCCAACTCAAGGAGTTGCTGGGGGCATATCCCCGGCAAGCCGACTACGTCATGCAAAATCTTTACGACTCACACGATACCGATCGCCTGGTAAGCATGATTGCCAACCCGGATCGCGACTACAACCAGGGAGATCATATCCAGGACGGCGCCCACTACAATGGGTCGAAACCGGGGACTTCCGCGTATCGCGTCATGAAGCTTATGGCGACGTTTCAAATGACATTCCTCGGTGCGCCAATGATCTGGTATGGGGATGAAGTGGGGATGTTCGGCGCGGGAGATCCGATCGACAGGAAACAGATGCTCTGGCGCGATCTCGAACCGTACGACAATCCGCAAGACGCCGTCATGCCGGATGTGTTCGAGCATTACCGCCGCGTGATCGCGATTCGTAATACTTATTCAGCGCTGCGCACCGGCGGTTTCGAAACACTCTTGACAGATGACAAGAACGATCTGTATGGATTCACTCGCACCTCTAATGGCAGTCTTGTGGCGGTGATCGTGAACAACAGCGACAGGGACCAGTCGGTTGATCTTACCGTCCCATTTCCCACCGGCAGCCGGGTTGTCGATGCGATGACGGCCTCGCCGGTGGAGTTCTACCAGGCATCGGCTCAGAGCCTGAACTTTCCGAACTTTGAGAAGGGCGCCACGGTTCGGGCCTTGCGACTGGGACCGAATGCGGGCCCGGTTTACATTGTGCGCAGCGGGAAACTCCACCTTGATCTGGCGGCGAAGAGCGCGGCGATTTTAGTGAAACAATAGGCGGTGGAGGCTTCTGCTAGGGCAATACCAGATAAACGCGGTAGAATCGTCCCACCACCGCGGTTGTGTCGGTCGTGGACGTTGACGATCCACTGGCGGTAATGTCGGGGCCGGCCAGATCGGTGAACGTGCCTGTCAGCGTGTCTGTTGACTGCAGATGGTAGGTCTTGCCGTTGACGCTGTCCCATGTGACGGTATTGACGTTGCCCGTGCGGGTGATGCTGGTAATCCGCAAGCTCGACGCGCTATTTGTGGGGTCCGTGCCGGCCAGGAATTCCTGCAAGTTCGACAGGCCATCACCATCGGAATCGGCGTTCGCCACACTCGGGTCCAGTGGATTGAAGGCATATTGCAGTGCCCAATAATCGGGAATCCCATCGCCGGTATAGCTATTGTTGCCATAGGTCACGATGATTGAATTGCCGATGGCGGCGGTCGTCAACGGACCATGGATGTGGACACGACCGGTGGTTGTATTGTAGTCCGAGGGTGAAGGAACGTAGTAAGCGCCGTTGGTCACGACCATCACCGGTGTCGTGCTGGGTGGGAGGCGCAGATAGATGTCGTAATTCAGTGCTCCCGTGGTTCGCTTGTTAAGGTCGGCGCGAACATTGGTTGCGTTCTCGGTGATGGTAATGTCGAAGTGCTGGCCTTGCGAGTTGAGATTGTCGAATGTCATGGTGCTCCAGGCGCTTGGGAGCTTGGGCGCGAAGGAGCCGGTGTTGTTGCCATTCGTGCCGGTCGGCCGGTAGTCGAGGAACATCATCATCTGGTCGATCAAGGTCGAATGAGACTCCCAGACATTTGGCCACGCGGTCTGCAGCCAGAAACCAGGATACTTCTGGAGGGCGGTGGTCGGCGCAATCTGCTCGCTCGCCAAACCCATCGGGCCCAGCTTGTTGATCAGCAGATCCAGTAGGTACTTGTTAGTGTCCACCAGCGACGTGCCGCCCACGTAGTCCTGCCAGCGCGTATAGTACTCCCCATACCACGAGGTCGCGAGGAACCATGGACTGTGCAGGTAGCTGTTAAGCGACGTATTCCAATAATTGTCCGTGCTGCCGTTCTCGTTATGCGCGTAACGGTTGACCAGCCCGACGATGCCCGGATAGTTCACCGAATCGTTCTCAACCAGATTATCTGTGTATGGCCCTCCGCTGCAGGCGCCGCAGGTGCCGGCCGATACGCGTCCGTTGATCCACTCGACCGCATTGGTCATACGGGGATCGGCGGGAGTGAGCACTTCGTAGGGGACCGTGATGCCGAGATGGCTGATGTCTGCCGGTTCCACCCGAAAATTCATGCGGGACACAATCCCTGTGACGATCAAGTCGGCGCGGTTTAGGAATGTCGTCGCCCAACTATTGCTTCCGACATAAGTGGCGATATTGGCCGCATCGCGCAAACCGCGCACAATGCTGGCATTGGAGTAAATATGCTCTCCGAGCGTGTCTTCCCAGACATTGTAACTGTTCATCAGGTCGCTGCTCCCGTCAAAAAACACCAACGCATTGCTGCAACTGGTCTCGCTGCTGGCGTTGGCGCACTGGAACGCAAGGTTCCAGTAATTGGTCAGGAATCCGCCATCGCCAGTCGCCAAGTAATGGTAGTAGAGCCCCCAGGGGACGCTCGCGGTTTCATCGAGTTGGGGCGACGTCCAGACCTTGTATCCATCGGTAGTATATTTCTGATAAAAGAAACCCAGACCACCGTCCACGCAATCGGTATCGCGGAAGGCCACGTCGCGGCACCATTTGTAAAAGGCGGCAGCTTCATTCGTATGACCCGTCCGATCGAGCGTAATCGCGGCATACACACCATCCCGCGGCCAGACAAATGGGTAGGCGCCGTTATGCATGCCCGCGATGATCGCACCCGTCTTGGCATCGATATGCAGTGCGGTCACAAGGAGCGAACGATTGAACAGCGTATTGTATTGTGCGCCTGGCAGGAAGGCGGTAACGCCTGAGCCAAGCCAGTTGGACCAGTACGCTTCGGTCGTGGCCTGTACATTCGAGACGTTGCTCGAGTAGAACCAATCGATCATCGGCCGGCCCCAGAAGTTATACGTGCCCGTGGCGCCCGCAAAATCGTCCCACGAACCGACAATCATCACATCGACTTCCGTGGGCTGTCCGGGAGGCAGGATAACTCGTTTCCCGATCCAGCCCTCCTGATTGTCGGTGCTGGTGTGATCGCGCCAGCTTCCATCGGCCATCGTGCCCGCGCCGGTTGCGCTGTTCGTCACGAGTTTCATGACGGTACCAAAGTAGATCGAACTGCTCTTCTGCCACGGGAAGGCAAATGACGGCGAGTACTCGGTGGTGTAACCGTTTGGATCGCAAGAATTCGTCTGCACCGGAACAGAGCGGGAGGTGTTATCGAAGGCAATCATCGCGTTGTAGTTTGTCCCGACGGCGTTGGTTTCCCAGTACATGCCATCATATTGATTGCCGCCGTTGATATTGAAGTTCGCGTCGAAATAGAAGTCGATGGTGTTGGTAGTGACCTGGAGATTGGTGAGCAGGAACCGCTTGACGTACACGCCGTAGTTGGTGCGTGTCCCGTCCGTCACCACCGGCAACGCGTTGGTCGTCGGGCAGAAGTCGTATTGCTGTACGAGGATATTGTTGCCGCCCGCCGTGAAAAGATTCGTCGTGCAGACAACGTTATTGTCGGGAACATACTGTTGTCCGACCGTGCTGTAGTCACCGCTGGTGTTTTGCAGCCAGTGGATGCTGTTCGTGCCACCTTCAAACGTCCCGATGCCACCCATGGCAGCGACCAGATTCATTTGTCCGTTGGCTTCCTGATCGAGGCTGGGACAGCTGGGGAATTCTTCCGGGCCGCGGTAACCTTCGTTGGAAGTGCTGACCCCATGACGGTCCCCGACGCTTGGATAATAAATATCGTAGGTGTTCCCGTTCTGGTCGAGCTGCACCGTCATGTACTGGTTTCCGACGATTGCCTCTTCCTTCCAGTGATGTATGTTGGTGGCGGGATCGCTGGGATAGCCTGCCGTCGCGCCGCCCGGCCAGGGCATGGGACTGACCGAGTAACTGTAATTGCTACCGCTATTGCTATCCAGGTTCAGCGTCAATGCGTCCGCGTTGCCGCCGTTTAGTCCGCCAGCGGGGGTGACGGTTGAACTGAGTACGTAGTAAATGACCGTCGTCGCATTAGGCATCGGCGGGATCGTTGCCGAGAAGCTGGCGCCCGATCCGGAAGCCTCAACAAAAGCTGCCGTGGCAAAACTGTTTGTCGTCCAACGTACAAAAATGTGCTCTTCCGGAGACTTTGAGGCACCCAGAGCAATGTACACAGCTACTGTGTCGTTCGTCCGCGGCACCACGGGTGACTGGCTGGAACGAGTGACGGTCACGGGGCGGGCCGAGGTTTTCAGCACGGCGAGCACGGCGGACGAGTTTGCGGGCGGATTCAGCGTGCGGAAGGAGTAATAGAGCCCGTTGCTGAGCGTTATGGTGGCGTTGGCACCGATGAGACCCAGCGAGGTGACGCTATCGATGGTCATGTTCGCGCCGCCGCCCCAGTTGGTTCCAAACGAGCCGTTAGGAGCCAGTTTGAATTGGTAATTGCCGCCGGTTACATCCCCACCCGAAGCCGCGACAAACATCACATTGGTGTACCAGTCCACTCCTGATGGGGTGGCCGGCGCGGACACTTTGTTCATGCGAAACGGGCCGGAGGTATCGCCGGCGTTGAACCCATCCCAAGTGCCGGGAAGATTCATCGTGGTCCACGCCGAGGCGGTCGACACTGAAAACACGGCGAACAGCAGAGTGGCGAACAGGACGATCATAAACCGTCCGCGCCTACCTGTTAAAACGGTTGAGCAATCGAGGCAAGCAACTGGAGATTCCCGTTTCATGTGCGCGTATCCCCGTAACCTCGAACGAATCAGCCCATGCCGGCGTATTCTTCGTCGGTGATGATGTGGCGTCCCATTAGCACGTAGTCGTGTGCAATGGCCTGCATGTCTTTGACGTAATCCGGCAAAACCAGCAAATCGCTGAATCCCAACTCCGCAAAAGCCAGTCGCGCGGCTTGCTGGTTTCCCAGAAACTCGGCTTCCAGCTTCTCCAAGCCGGCATCGCTGGCGACGTCGATCAACTCCTGGATCATTTTCCGCGCCAAGCCACGGCCACGGTAGCCGGGATGGACCACGACACTGATCCGACCAATATGACGTTTCCAGCCACCGAGCTGTTGGTGGAGAGAGGCGTCCGCAACGATCTTGCCATCCGCGAGGGCGAGTAACGGCAGGATCTTGCCGTAGTCGATGCGTTGACACCAATCATGGATGACCTCGGGTTCCGTGACACGGTGCTTGAAAAGCAATCGCTCTGTCTCAGGGACGGTGCAGAAGAACTCGTGGAAGGCTTTCTCATCCGCAGCCACCAGCGGACGTAGTGTTGCTTCCAAGTTACCCTTCAGGGTGACCGTTTTCGGATAACGCTCTAGATGATCATCCACTTGTTGCGCTCTGCTCCTGACCTGGTTAAAATACCAGATGAACCGGCCAACATCAAGCTGCGAAATCGATTCAAACTCGCCGGTAATCTCAGGATTGTCTTTTCATACTCACGGCAAACGGATATCGACACGGTAGAACTTTGCCGGTTGTGTCGCATTTGTGTCAGTCATCGTGACCTGGTTGCTGTTGTTGGTCACCGGGCTCGTGCTAGTTGTGAGTGGCGACCAGACACCACCCACCAAGTCGGTACTGAATTGGAGGGTGTAGGTGCGACCTGAAGCGACCGGGTTGAACAGAAGGTTCTGCTCGGCCGGTTGGTCAGCCACACTGGCGATCTGCAGCAGGAACACCGAGGCCGGATTGGTGGGGTCGAGCCCCGCCAGGTACTTGAACAGATTATTCTGGCCGGTGCCGTCGGCGTCGCATGTGGCGCACGACAAGCCATTGGTCATCGTGCCGCTGGCGTTGTTTGTTGGCTGGCTGGGGAAATACTGGGCGCGCCACGAGTCGGGGATGCCATCCCCCACAGAGTCGAGGACCTGGCCCGTGTTAACCGTGGCGTCGAGCGTCGTGAAATGGCCGGCTACGTCGGTGAGGTTCATGTTGGTGGACGATGTGAGTCTCAGCAGCCGCGCCTGAATCTGCGCCACGCCGTTGGTGGGGATGTTCGTGTAATTGAACCGCCATTCCAAGGGGTAGGTCGTGTTCAGCCCCACCGTGGACGGCAAGATCGCGGTCGCCTGGGCCCACTGGCCGGTACTGTTCCCATCAGTAATGCGATACCAGACCGCGCTGGTCGTGCGATCCGCGCGCACAACGACGTTGTAGTTCGAACTGGTGATTGTCGTATTATTGGACGGGAACAGGATCTGGCCCTGGGGCGTCCTCGTGTCATAGTAGAATGTCTGGACGTTGAGATTGTAGATTGAGGCGCGCGTGGGATTGTTACGCTGGATGAACGTCTCGGTGCGCAACACGTGGAACCCTTCGTCGAGACCGGTTTGCGTCACGCCGTAGTCGTTGTGTGGATAGAAGAAAGCGGCCGCCGCGTTGAAGTTGGTGATCTGATAGATTGTTTCCATCCGCTGCTTCATTGCGACGTCGGCAGTGGCGAATGGGAACCAGGGGTTCGCGTTAGTCCGATATACGCCAATCTTGTAACGCAATACCATGTTTGACGACATTTCCGGCAGTGTGGTCGTCCACCACACGGGCATGCCCGTGCCATCGAAAGGCCCGTTGCTGTTAAACGCCATCGTTGCGACCTGGGTCGTGCCTTTGCCGAGGCCCGCACTGCCGTCGGGATAGTCCACGCCGTTGGTTGTATAATATACGCATGCGAACTGCGGTTGGTTCGTATAGCCGATCTTGACCCAGACCGTGATCGGCTGGCCCGCGGCGTTCTGGGGGGCCGGATTAAACTGAAGGGTCGGCGACGGCAACTGATTATTGGCAGCGGGATCGTGATACACCCAGGTGACGGTGCCGACACTGGTGTTCGTGCCGCTGCCGTTGTTTACGGTGAATCCTGCCGCGCCAATGGTGGCCTGATACGTCTCGCAGCCGGGCGAGCCAATAATGTTGCGCGACACATCGCGCGCGGCAAATTTCTCGGCAACACGCTGTACAAAAGCCATTTGCTCGTAGCCAAGGAACACATCGTCGGCAACCCCGGGCGGATTGTCGCGTTTCTCACCGGTTTGCGGGCCGACGCCCATCTGCGAATTCATATCGATGCCGCCATCGAGCTTCATGAGGATATTGGCACACGAGCCGTCGGCACGGGCGATAAATGTCAGATTCGATGGACTGGTGATGCACGGCACGGTCATCGGGTACTCGTATGAGCCCGGAATTGCATTGGTCGCGCCATACGGGTTGAAATTTGGGTCACCGTTGACGCCGTCCTGGCGATTGTAAGTCATCGTGCCGACCTGTTGCCCATTTTGCAAAATGGTAATCGGTTGCACCTGCCCGAAGATCCCGTCGTTCCAAACCGCCGGCATTACAGGAACGCTCCACGAAAACGCAAAGTACCCGCCCGCAGGAGCGACGATCAGGTTGCCGCTGTCGTTAAGCAGGTACCCGTTGGTGGCAACCGTCGCCCCGAAGCCATAGGCGTTGTTGAACGTCGAGTAATTGATGAGCCTCGCGCCGACCGGGAATGATGTCGCGTAGCTGCGCGATTGGCCGCCCGAGCCGTTTTGTGCCATCATGAACAAGAGGACCGTGGCGTCCGCCGCGGACATGTTGGGGTTCTCGCGGTAATCCTGGCGTTCATAAGCGCAGTAAGTTTGGTCACTCCACTTCGGGTTTTGATTGCCGCGGGCGAAGAGTTGATTGATGTAACACAGGTTCGGGAGATACGCTGGCGGAGAATTGGTGGGGAACTGGCCCAGGAACTTGTTGTCGCCAATCGCCGGAAAAGGGGGATTGGCGGTCGACTCGTTATAGCCGTCGGTGTACACACTGGGCAGGCCCGCACGGGTCAGTAACAAAGCGTTCGCCGACGTGCGATCATAGATCGAGATGGCGTTGTAATCCTGAACCCCGGCGTGAATCAGGCCGGTGTCGACCCCATCGAACGAGTAGGCCCCGGGTTGATCCAGGCCCCAGAGGCCGCCGCCGCATCCACCACAGACGGCCTGAAACATACGACTGTAGAATTCATTGTCGTCAATGCGCATGCCGGCGTCGATGTAGTTCTGTTCACAGGTCACGGTGCAGTTCGTCGGTGAACCGAGCGCTTCGCCCCAGAGCATGGCGTTGTCGCGCGGCAATTGGTCGTTGAACAAGCTGTCCCGGAGGTTATTCCAACTGCTGTATCCGTGGGTGATGTTGAATTGCTCCTGAACGGCGCCGCAGTAACCCGCGGTGCTGGTGTCCTTGTTGGTGTCGGAGTAGCCTTGATCGCCGAAGAAATAGCTGGGGACACCCTTCACGTCATCCAACCGAAACCCGTCGCACTTGCTCTGATCCAGGAACCACCGGACGGCGCGGATGAGCATCGCATTGACGTCTTCGACCACGGGTTGGCCCATGCCGTCGAACGGATGAACGTGGTTGCCCTGGCCGTCGATCGCCACCGTAACATTCGTGTCGGGATAAAGTTCGGGATTGTTCGGCTGCCGAATGCCGAAAAACTTCGGATACGTATCGCGCTCCGCCGGGCCGAAGCTGGCATTCGGGTTCTCCTGCGCGAGATCGGCGCCGAACTGGTTGAGATTCAAGTCCTGCCACTCGTCTTCGTAGTTCTCATTACCAGAGGGCAATGTGCTGTACGTGTTGGTGGACAACTGGAGCAGATGGAAGTCTTCGGGGACGAAGCCGGGTTGGGTGTTGCTCAGCGTGCTCGGAGGCGTGTCGGGGAGCGGGCCGCCGTTCTGGTTCATTACGTTGTCAAAGTACACGCGGAGACCGAAGCGGTGCGCAACCTTCACGACATTCTGCAGATCGTCCGCCGTACCGTAGAGCGTCGCGGCAGAAGTGCCGTAATCGAAACGAAGGTACGTGTCATATCCGACTGAGTTCGATTCACCGGCGATAAACGGCGGCGGTAACCACAGTGCCGTATAGCCCGCCTCGGCCAGTTCCGGCATGCGTGTAGCAATCTCGTTCCAACTGGTGTTGAAATACTGGAGGATGACTTCTGCGCGAGCGTGGACGGCCCACGTCATTCCCAACAGGAGGGCAATAACAATTTTCCTGCGATTCATTGTTCGGTGCTTCTCTCTTAAGGAACGACCGTACTATCAATCAAAAACTCAATAGCTGCAACGGATCGTATAAAAACGCTGGACCCCATTCGTCGCTGAGGTGTCCGTAAACGAGAGCGACGTTTGGCCGCTACCCGCAGTCACCAGTGCGCCCGACAAATTCGTCCAGCTGGGGGGGAGCGAATCGCTGTACATCACTTGATAAGATTTCCCCGGTACAGATACCCACGTGATTGTCATCCCGCTGCCGCTGGATGGCTGAGCGTTTTGGACGACAAACCCAATGTTCGGATCGAGATTATCCAGTACACCGTCGGCGTTACTGTCGCGAATGGAGGCGACGGGAACCGCCAGAAATTCATTGGAATCGATGTTGCCATCCCCGTTGCCAACCGGCGCTTGCGCGACCAGGGTGCCGCCATTGGTCGTATTATAAGCGGCGGCGCACAGGTAGAGTGTTGAGGGCATTGAACCGAACGCCTGGACGAGATCAATGGTCCCCTGCATTTGGCCGGCGCTTGTCGACGCTTTGACCGCTTGGTTCGACGCGGTCACGGATGACCCGGTGATCGTTTGCCAACCGACGAAACTCCCCTGACTTTCGCCGGCCAACATAACCTTGGTTGCCGGAATCGCGATGGTTCCCGCCTTCGCCCACTGTGCAGCTGTTGTGGGTGAACCCAGGATTTGATCGGATACCAAAACGAAGTAGTCGCTATTGGTGTTGCTGCCAGGAAAATTCCCCGGTGACCATGTGGCAACGTAAAGGACGGTGTCACGGATGGCGGCGTAGAGGGTCATGCTCGGCGAAGTTAGTAAATATCCGGGATAATTGCTCACACTGCCGTTCAGAACAAAGGCTGGCAGCGGCCCGGCGAACGTCGTTGCGCAACTGGAAGAGGAAAAGGCCGATGCACCGGTGCTATTGGTCGCGGCGATCGTGTAGCAGTAGGTCGTATTCTGCGTCAACCCGCTGTTCACGAATGAGGTTGCTGACACGTTGGTAATTGGATTGCCTCCACGGGCAACGATGTAGGATGTGGCACCGGTCGATGCTGACCAGGTTACACCAATCTGGTTCGTTGCCAGGGCGGCGGCCGTGACGTTGATCGGTATCGGCGGGGGATTGGGTAGTGAATTAGTGAGGGTTGTCGCACACACCGAAGCGCTTTGCGCCGAGAGGCCTGCGGAATTCGAGGACGCGATGGTGTAGCAGTACAACGTGTTCGAGACTAAACCGAGATCGCTGAAACTGGTGGTCACCGTCGTCCCCACTTGCGCGTCGCTACGGAACACCACGTAGCCAACCGTGTTCGACGTCGGCAGCCAGCTAAGGTCAATTTCAGATGAACTAACTGCGGTGGCCACGACGTTCGTCGGGGCAGGAGGCAGTGACGGCGGCGCGCCGTTCGTGACGGCGAATTTGTAGTCTTGGCCACCGTTGTTGTCCCAGGTGCCAGCGCCATTATTGGCGTCGCAGTCCAGTTGGGTCGCGGTGCTCGGAACGGTCGTGGTGTAAACCCAATCGTTGGAGGCAGAATTGAATGTCAATGCCCCATCCGGCGAGACTACCGTGACCCAATTATTCCAGCCGAGATGGAGGTAAATCTGGCTCGCGCTGGCAATCGGACCTCCGACAGCGCTGTAAGTGATCGTGACAGGGTTACCCGCCACAGGAGTCGTGGGCGAGACGCAGAAGCGCCCGACGCAGCCTGATCCTCCTCCGCCACCGCCGCCAATACTATTGGTCGGAGTCGGGGAAACGTAGACATGCTGAATCGGCGTGTTGTACGTGTTTCCCTGACTGTCCGTCGCGCTCACGTAATAATCGACGTACGTGTCCGCCAGTCCGGTGACCTTGGAGTAGTAATAATCAGCGATGTACTTCGGTGGTAAAACAGTGCTCTGGGGTGCCACGGAGCGCATCGTCATCGGAAGCGTGGCCCACGGGGCTGTATCGGCACCGCCCGCGTAGGTCTTGAATTCGTCCGCCGTCGGCGGATGGGTGTTGCCATTGGAGCGGTAGAGCAGGGTCACGTTCGTGATTCCCGAGACATCATAGGCGTAGGTCCAGACCCAAAAATCGGTATTGGTCGGCATGTACTGTTTGTAAGAATACTGCACACCATAATTGGTTGAACCGGGGTTCCACGGGTGACGCTGGGGCATGAAGACTGTCGGCGGTGTTGTATCCAGCGTCGGGTTCGCCGCCAGAATGGAATCCACGTTTCGACAGGCGTTGGACTGCGCCAGGACGGGACGCCAGCATTCATCTGCCGTGCAACCAAAGTACACAAAGCCGCTGTCCAGACCACCGAGGTAATAGTGCCAGCCGAGCTCCACCGCACTGGGGGTCTGGCCAAAACTACCCGGGTCGCGAATCTGGTCGATGCGGTTTGTGTAGCCGGTGAGGGCGCTCTCGATTTGTTGTGCAGTCTTCACCCGATTCTCAGTCGCGATGTGCACGCGCCAAACATCGGCCTTATCACTGACCCCGGCACTGGGATCGACGACGTTGGGGTTCGAGTTGGGAATGCTGGGCGGCCAGTGCCAGTTAATCATGATCGGCGAACCAAAATCACTGTCGGCGAATTCCCAGCCGCCGTCCTCGACGTGAACAACATCGCTCGCGCTCGGTGGAAACTCCGAGAGAAACTGCTCGACTGTGGTTGGCTCGTAGCCGTCGCTGACCGCTGAGCTGGCAAATTGGGGAACCCACTCGTTGTAATAAGAATAGCCACCGCTCCACGCATTATCACCATCATGGCTGAGCAGTAGGAAGGACGGCTTGCTGGGGTTGTTGGCTGAGGCGATGGGGCTGATCAGGCCCAGGTCCCACGTACTATAGCTGTCATCCCAACTCAGTGCCTGATCGGCCGGGACAACGATGATCGACGAGGCCATTCCCGTGTTGGGATCGACGTAGCGGGCATAGTGCAATTGGAACGCGAAGGGCGCGGTGGCCGTTGGCGAACACCCCCGTGAGATGTTTCTGGTGATGTAGCTACCGGATCCCTGGGCCGGGTTGATTTGGTCGGCCTTGTTGGGTATGTCACAGTTCTCCCCGCCCGAGCCAAGAATTAGCGGGAAGTCAGCACAAGATCGGGTTAAATGATTGTTGGCGACAACGCTCCAGGCAATGCCCAGCTTGTTCAGCGTGGGGATGATCCGTTCGCTGAAACATGTCTCCGCCGGGAAATATCCCCGGGAAACCTGGGCATTCGGAGAATTCCAGAAGATCTGCTCCTGCCGTTGGTCGATGAGGATGTCCATCTCCAGGGTTTCGTCACTGACGAACGGGGCGATGCAATGATGGTAGGTGAAATTGGTCAGGTCCATGCGTGGTTTGCCGCCCGATGTCGTCCGTGCGTGAGCCAACTGATTCCCGGTGTTCCATGTCGTGCTGTAGCCCATGGATGGATCTCCTAGCGCGAGGCTCTGGATGTTTTCCATCAACGCGCCCGAATAGTTGACTTGAGCGCCTGAATTCGCGTACTGCCCAATGTCGTTGAGCGTACTATTGGGTTCGCCTTGATAAGCGTTGAGCCGGTCCGACAAGCTAAACACATCCTGCAAGCTCGTATCACTCGGATGACCGAAACCCCCTTGATCCAGTTGCAACGTGTCCCACGCGTTTTGATAATGATCGCCCACGTGGTTTGCGGGAGCGCGGTCCGGCCAGTAAATGGGTTGATGCAGATGCCACAGCCAACTGGTGTGAACGCTGGTATTTGCGGAAGCAAACAGGCAGGTGAGCTGCAGGGCGACACCAATCCAAACCAAGGCGCGACGCTTTGAGGTCTTCATTTATCCCGTCGAGGGGGCTCACCAACAGTAAAAACGTTTTACCAGATGAATTAATAACATTTTGCAGGTCCTGATTGCAAGGAGAATCAGGGGTTTAAGGGGCTAAAAGGCTACGATTGCGCGACCGGAAGTTCCGCAATAGCAGAAAGCAGTGTCCCCATTTTCTCAGCTGCTGACGGGGATTCGCGGCCAGCCTTACCTGTCTTCACCGTCCGCCCCCCAGCGATCATTTTGCCGAGAGCCCTTGCCAATGCCTTGGGGTCGGCACAATCCACGACTTCTCCCGCAGCTCCGTAGTGGTGATGGGAGACCACTCGACACTCGGCCGCCAGCGCCTCGGCAATCGTCAATCCGTAGCTCTCGTGCATCGAAGGCGAGACGAAGATGTCCGCGCGTTGCAGGAGCGCCGCTTTCTGTGCCCCGGTGACGTGACCAGTGAATTCCACACACGCAGTCGTGATCCCCGCCGTAAGTCGACGCAACTTCTGCTCATAAGCGCGCCCTTTCATATACGCCGGTCCGCCGCAGATGAACACCCGCACCTTCTTGTTGGTGACATCGAGATGGGGAAGGGCAATGAGCAAACGCTCAATTCCCTTTTCTGGCGACAACCGGCTGAGTGTGATGATAACAATCTCGTCTTCCGAAATGTCTAGTTGAGAAGGCACGACCGCCGAATCTCGCGTCGCAATATTCCCCCACGGCAATACCACAATCTTCTCCGACACGCACCACGGGTAGCATCGCAAGATAACGTCCCGCATCGGTGCCGATGGCACGACGATCCGCGCGCTGTAACGCACGCATTGGTACTGCTTCTCAAACACGAGTTTCAGTACGTCCGGCATGACGCCGAAGCAGCGGAACCGCGCCACCGTCTCCGGGCGGATCAACCCGCGCAAATAAAACCGGGTGAAATATTCGACCACATCCACATGAAAGATTGTTGCCACGTGGTAACCACGCTTGCCCAGCGCGGCAAAATCCGGCCCTTCACTGATGTCATTACAAAGGACCACACTCTGTTTGGGATCGTGTTTAAAGATCTCGCTCGTCGCCGCTCGTTCGAACTCCCGGCAGAACCGCGCATACTCCAATTCCGTCATTTGTGCCAGCGGGCGAGGGAGCTGTAGATTCAGGGAATTCGGACTGAGCACCCTTAAAGCAAGTGGCTTATCCTTGCGCCATTCACGAATCAAATAGTCTGCAACTGCTTTCCCGCCACCAAGCGGCTCCGAGTCCGGAAACTCCGCGTGCGCAGCAGAGTAAATGACTTCAAAATTCACGGACAAAGTTGTGCTACGTCATTCTGAGCTTGTCGAGGAATCTCTGCCTCTTTCTCGTAACGGAACGACAGGGACCCTTCGACAAGCTCAGGGTGGTCAGGTTCGCGGGTTTGACCTTGTTGCAACCGAGACCGCGCAGTAGCATGCTCGCCATGAAAGGAGTGCAACCAGAATTGGCTCCTGAGGCTGGCAGAAATAGCCGAGTCCGACGAGACGCCGCACGAAGTACGCTTGGTGGCAAACGCCAAACTGGCGTCTTTTTTTACGCCATTATGGTGCCTGATTCATGTTCGACGGAATCACGATGATTCGCAATATAAACAGAGAAAGAAAGAGAGCTGGCATCGTTTTCGCCGTTGGCGCGCTGATTCTTGCGATCGGCATTGCTGGCAGCCAATACCACAAGGGCTTTGTCGTACTCGTGTGCATTGGATTCATCCCGCTTTTCGGGGGACTCATACACCTCGGCATGGGTATTCGCTGTCCGAAGTGTCGAGGCAGCCTTGGATATGGCGCTGCATTGAGCACCAAACTGAGGTTCTGTCCGTTTTGTGGGGTGTGCTTCGACACACCAGCAGAAGAAAGAGCCGAACCATCCGCTGGAGGCAACGCGGCTTTGCCGCGTGCCTGAGCTCTGGGCATAGGCCGATATGCGTATTGTTTTAGAATCCGCTGCCGCAATACTACTCCTTGGACTTTGCGGCTGCGGAACGATCACCGGGTACAGCTTTCCATCCGAAAACCCGGACTGGGGTCCTTATTACACTGGCGTCCGCTGTGACATCCAAGAGATCAAGCGAGGTCCATACAGCGATGAGAATGGCGCCGTGAGGACATTTCAGAAGATATTTTTTCTTATCGATACTCCGTTGAGTTGCATCGGCGACACACTATTTGCACCGGTGGTCTTCTTTACGAGACGTCCACCAGAACCGAAGAGTACAGCTACTAATCAGATTGAGCAGATAGCAAAGTGAGTGGTAGCCTGTCAATGCGGTCGAGCGAACGCGGCTAACGCCGGGTCGCTCACCGTAAGCGATAGACGACTAACAAAATGTTCCAGAAAACAATCGGGCTTTATTTGTTGGCCATCCTATTTATGTTTTTTGTCGGATGGCCACTGGTGAGTCTTTTTACGGACAGGCCGGAGCGCAAGAAAATACCTCGTTGGCTTGCAGTCTGGATTACTGTCACTACGATTCTTTGCGCAGCCATTATGTTCTTCACTTTCATTATTCCGCTGTATTGGAGTATCATGCGCTGGTGATGAATTTGGGACAGGCCCGTCTATCAATTCAGTCGAGCCAACCGCCGTTGGCGCGGTCAGTTCCGCTGTCGCGGTTCACGTCGCGAGTGTGCGGTGGCCCAGCATTCTACATTAGGGCTGCGGGAACTTCTTGTTGAGGAAGCGACCGTTCTTCTGGATGAGATCGCCATCGACGTACAGCTCGCCGCCTTTGCGCAGGTCGCAGACCATGTCCCAGTGCAGGCCGCTGCGGTTCTTGTTGCCGGTTTCGGTGTAACCCGCGCCGAGTGCGAGGTGGATCGTGCCGCCGATCTTCTCGTCGAATAGCGTGTTCTTCGTGTAGCGCGTCACATTGTAATTCGTCCCGATGGCGCCTTCGCCGAGGTAACACGAGCCGCTGTCCATATTGATCATCGCCCGAAGAAAACCCTGACCCTTCTCGGCCTCGGCTTTCACGACCTTGCCTCGTTCGAAGGTCAGTCGCGCGCCGTGTACTTCGCGTCCGCCGTGGACTGCGGGGAAACTGAACTTCACATGGCCTTCGACGCTGTTCTCGACCGGTCCGGTGAAGACCTCGCCGTCGGGGAAATTGTAATGACCGTCGCAGTTAATCCACTTGCGGCCCTTGCAGGAGTAGCGGATATCCGTGTCTTCCGCGACGATGCGGACCTCGCGCGACTTGTTGAGGAAATTGGTGAGCGCCTGCTGGTCCTTCGAGATGCGTTTCCAGGCGGCGATGGGATCGCGATCGTCGAGATGGCCCGCGCCGAAAACAAACTCCTCGTATTCCGTCAGCGACATCTCCGCGTCCTGCGCGCTGGCGTTGCAGGGCCATTGCGTGCCGACCCATTTCAGTTTGCCGCTCGCACTACGGTCCATGAAGATCTTATTGATGGCTTTACGAGCAGAAGATGCCGTCGCAAGTCGTTTCGGGTCGACGTTCGTCAGCGCCTTGGTGTTTTCCTCGGCCCAGAAGCTGATGAGCGCATCGGCCTTCGTGAACTTGAATTTGGCGAATGGTGAGACCCACTTCAGTTGGTCCGGATTGGCTTCGGCATAGAAGATTTCCGCCAGACTATCGATTCGCGCATCAACGTACACAAACGCTCCGCGACGCAGGGCCGCGCGATAGCACTCGCGCATTAATGGGGCGGTGGACACATCGCCCTGGATGGCGACGACGTCTCCGGGTTTCAACGCGACGGAGTATTCCGTCAGCAAACGGGCTAGTTTTTCGTGGCGTGGGTCTTTCATGATTATTCAACTTTCTGTATTGATTCGTCCGCAGGCCTGGCGGTGGTTTGCTCCGACGGTGCGATCTCGACGACCCGCCACTCGGCCCAATCCAAGGGGTCTACGTCCAGATAATAGGTATGAACGCAGGTGAGCACGCGTTGGGGATCCCCCAGCGCCTTCATCGGAATGCGCAAGGCCAGTTCCCGGCCATGACGACGGATTTGCACAACGGTTTTGGGTAACCTGCGATCCTGATCCAGGACTTCGTGCCGCAATTCACCGACGTTGATCCGCAGTTTCGGCATCTGCTCAAAGGGCTGATCGTCGCGATAGCCGAAAGCGAAAACCGAAGCCGATACACCGCCGAAGAGATGTTTTGACAGGCGCACGTTCACCACAAGGTCGTCATTATCCCGCGCTACGGACATTTTCTCAATACCCACGAAGTTCGTGCGCTCTTCAACATTCAACTGTTCCTTCAGCAATGGAAACGTCTGCTGATGGCCTGCGAGAAGCTGGTTGTTCGTTTGAATGACGGACGCGATAACTGGTGGAAAATCTCCGAACAATTCATTGGCCCGAACAAATGAGTTCAAGTAGGTCTTGCTGGAATCCAATTGGCTGCGATGCGCATGCAAGGCTGATTCCTTGCCCTTAACCTGTTCTGTGGACAGCGGTACGACACCCCAATCGACCACGCTGGCCAGTGGCGCAGGAGGCAGGATGTTTCGCGCCATCTGCAAGCCTTGCGGTACGGGCCAGTGCGCGAAGTGGACTATGTACGGATAGATTTCTGGGCACATCTCGCTTTCGAGATCCCACAAAGCCACACGCGTGAAAAGATACAATGCCTGGTGATCGACATTGTGGTCCGAGGGATGCGAAACGAACACCTTGGTCGGCTTGAACTCGCGAATATTGGTCTCGAGGTCATGGAGGATATCTTCACCCTTGTAAGGCGCGCCGGGACGAAACGCGTTGGCGTAGGGGACTTTGGTGACCTTGGTCAGCATGCTTTCCAACGGCGGCTGGCCGGCCCAGTGCCGATACCAAATAGTCAGCGTCCCGAAATCCGGATAGCCCAGGAACGCCAGTTGATCCGGGTCCACCCCGAGGACCCTGGCGGCGGCTACGGCCTCGCTGTGGCGTACCTCACCCATCTTCCGAACCGCTTCTGGCATCAACACGAATCGCTTGCGGTACAGCATGAATGACCATTCGTTGTTGTCGCCGTAGGTGAGCCAGACAATTCGCACCGGTAGTTTCATGGCCACCGCCTGCTGGATGACCCCGGCACAACCGAGGGTCTCGTCATCCGGGTGAGGCGCGAACACAAGGATTCGGTCATCCTGATTGAGTGTGGGTTTGGAGGGCAGCGATGTCTCGACCGGTGGCTTGGTGCTTGCCATCGCGGCGGGGTTACTCGTCGCCCAGCATAAAGCGAGGAAAACGGCACGCCTTGCCGCAGCCCGGAATTGCAGCCCGTGATGCGTCAATTGATTGTTAGCATTCAGCGCCACTTCGAGAGTTCGTCCAAAACTGGTTTGAGGTTACGTTGTCGCTCCGGTTTTGTCCATCCTCGCGAAGCGAGGCGAAGCCCGACCGGAGATGGAAACGGAGTTCATTGGATCACAAGTCGTTAGGTATGCCATGACGGCATAGGGAATGCTCAGTTTAGAGGCGTACGAGCAGCGAAATGGAGGCCGACGACAGTGTACTTGCAGTACTATAACCTGCGGGAGGCGCCGTTTAATATCACGCCGGACCCACGCTTTCTGTTTTTCAGCGTGAAGCATCAGGAGGCGTTCAATCATCTCCTGTTCGGCATTCGCGAGCGGAAAGGCTTCATCGAACTCACCGGCGAGGTTGGCGCTGGCAAGACGACGATCTGCCGCAAGCTGCTCGAAGAACTTGGCCCGACCTACAAGACGGCGCTTATCCTCAATCCGTGCCTGAGCAGCCATCAACTTATCAAGACCATCGCGATGGAGTTCGGCCTCAAGGCGCGAGGGATCGACCGTGTGGCCTATTTGCAAGCGATCAACGATTTCGTACTTGCCGAGGTCAATCAGGGCCATGATGTGGTCCTTGTCATCGACGAAGCGCAGGACCTGAGTGACGAATTGCTCGAACAGATCCGCCTCCTTTCCAATCTCGAGACCGATCGCCAAAAACTGATGCAAATCGTCCTGATGGGACAACCCGAACTCCGCGAGAAACTGCAGCAGCCAAAACTGCGGCAACTCCGCCAGCGTATTACCGTGCGCTATCACCTGCGACCGCTTGACGCAACCGAGACGGCCGCTTACATCAACCACCGCCTCACGCTCGCCGGCGCCAACGGCACACCGCGTTTCGATGAAGGCGCGGCCCGACTGGTCTTTCAATATTCGGAAGGAATCCCGCGACTGATCAACGCCGTCTGTGACAAGACCCTGCTGGCGGGGTTCGTCATGCTGACCGGCTTGATGACCCGAAAACTGGTGGACCTCGCGATCGATGAACTGCAAGGAGTGGCGGCGTGAGCTTGATCAACGAAGCCCTGAAACGCACCCGCGACGCCGCGGCGAACGGGGGCGCTCCGCCACCCACAGTCGCGAGCTATCGCATCCAGAGCAAAGTTGAGTCAAGTGGCACAAAAGGCAGTTTCCTCGCCACGATCCTGATTGCTGGCGTGGTTCTCGTGGGAATCATTGTGCTTGGGTCGCGCATCGCCAAGCGCATTCAAAATGTGCAGGACGGTTTCGCTGGGAATACGGATACTTCTGTGACAGATCCTCCCGTGATGGAAACCAAGCCGAACCAGCCTGCAATCAAGCCGGCGATGGAGCCGGCGCCCATGCCGGAAGTGTCACCCAAGACTGAAGTAACTTCGCCGCCCGCACCCGTGACAACTGCCATAGTGCCGGCTGCCGATACGAAAGCCACCGAGGACCAAATCGTCAACAAGCTCATGGAGCGAATCAAGGCCGAGCAAGGCGCTGCCCCCAAGACTGCCTCCGACGAACTCCCGAAGCTCGTTCTCCAGGGAATCACCTACGCGAAGGATGGCAGCGACGCGATGATCAACAACCAGACGGTTCATGAAGGCGACGATATCGAAGGCGCCCGCGTGGTCACGATTGAAAACCGCCGCGTGAAACTCTACTTCAACGGTCACGAAATCACGTTGCGCCTGCCGTAGTAGGTCCTTCCCGGGACTTCATCCGACTCCTGCGCTAGTGGGTTTCTCTGGCAAACGCCACGCCGTCTCCTTATATTCCTCGCGGATGAACGTCCAAGCACAGGGCCATTGCCCGCCCAAATGAAACTCTTTCACTGGGGCTTATTGTTGCGTTACATGGTGTATGGCGTCCTGCCCCTCGTCATCGGCTTCATCTTCCTGGAGCGCCGCGTCGGCGAAGGCGCGGCAGGATACTTCTTCGTAGTGCTGGCGCTGGTGCTGCCCTTCGTCGCCGTCGGCTGGCTCGGCTGGCAGCATTTTCGTCATCGAAAACAAAAGTAGATTGTGGTGAAAGGAAAGGGACCCATGGCCCGGATTGCAACAAGTGTCAGTTACAGTTTCACGATGCGTCTGCGCATTGTAAATAACTTGGGAATGTTCGCGAAGGTTCTGCACGTGATTGCGCGGCAACAGGGCGATCCCGGTGCGGTGGACGTGGTGCGCGCGGATCGCAATTTCAAAGTGCGCGACCTAACGGTCAGCGCCCGCGATGATGAACACGCCCGCGCCATCATCGATTCGATCAAACGCATCAAGGGCGTCACGGTCATCAATGTCTCCGACCGGGTGTTCCTGATGCATCTGGGCGGCAAGATCCGCATTCAGAACAAGATCCCCCTCACCACCCGGGACGCGCTCTCAATGGCCTACACGCCCGGCGTCGCGCGAGTGTGTCTCGCTATCGCCGAGGATAAACAGAAAGCCAGTACCCTTACGATCAAACATAACTCCGTCGCCGTGGTCAGCGACGGTTCCGCCGTCCTCGGCCTGGGCAATATCGGCCCCGAAGCCGCCATGCCCGTCATGGAAGGCAAGGCGATGCTCTTCAAGGAATTCGGCGACATCGATGCCTATCCAATCTGCCTCCAGACGCAGGACACGGAAGAGATCATCAAGGCCGTGAAATGGATCGCCACCGGGTTCGGCGGTATCAACCTCGAAGACATCAGCGCGCCGCGCTGTTTCGAGATCGAGGACCGACTCAAGGAGGAACTCGACATTCCCGTGTTCCACGACGACCAGCACGGCACCGCCGTTGTCGTTCTTGCCGCCGCATTGAACGCGCTCAAGGTGATCAAGAGAAAGATGAGCGAGATCAAAATCCTCATCGTCGGGGCGGGGGCCGCGGGTGTCGCCGTTACGAAAATGCTTCAGGCGGCCGGCGCCCGCCACATTATCTGTTGCGACCGCAAAGGCATCATCTGCCGCAAACGCCTTCCCGACCTCGACTTCAGCAAGACGTGGCTGGCCGAGCACACCAATGCGCGCAACGTCAGTGGCACCGTCGAGGATGCGGCGCGCGGCGCGCATATGTTCATTGGCGTCAGCGGCCCGGGCGTCTTCACCGTCAAAGCGCTCAAGAAGATGGCGAAAGATGCCATTGTCTTCGCGCTGGCCAACCCGACACCCGAGATCATGCCCGAGGACGCCGAGCCGTACGCGCGCATCATTGCCACGGGGCGCAGCGATTACTCGAACCAGATCAACAACGTGCTCGCGTTCCCCGGCATTTTCCGCGGCGCACTCGACGCCCGCGCCACCGCCATCACCGAGCCCATGAAACTCGCCGCCGCCAAGGCCATCGCCGGCTGCATTACTCCCGACGAACTGAGCGAGGAATACATCATCCCCAGCGTCTTCAACAAACAGGTTTCCCGCCGCGTGGCCCGCGCCGTTGAGCAGGCCGCTTACGCCGGGAACGTCGGGAAAAGGCCGAGGACCTAGTCAGCTCGGTTGTTGGGACTTTGCGAGGTGGCGCGCTTGTCTTGGAGGCGAATCGGGTGCAACGGCACTGCGTGTGCGATTGGCGTCGTGGTGTAGCGCGACTTGGACTTTCTCTTCCGGCACGCTGATCTCTTCAGTGAGATACCGCTCCACCAACTCGCGCAATCGCTGCAAGGCGATGCTGTGCGTTTGTTTCGTGTGGGCATAGAGCCAATCCGAGAAACGCATGAAACCTTGAAATGCTGAACCGTCGCGCCAGAGCAGGGGAGTTGTCTCCACAAAATTACCGCTGTTGCCAATGAGGTCCCAGTAACGCGCGAAGCGTCGCAAGCGTTGCATCGTGAAAAAATCTACCAACTTGGTCTGCAGGATCTCGTAGGGCGGCACGGGACTGTACACCATGCCCCACTCGCGGTCGTGACGGACGATGGGTGTCCCGCGCAGCCGCTTCAGCAGCCCGACTTGAATCTCCTGCGGACCGAGCGCAACCAACCGGTCGAATCCCGCCGCAAAACTATCCACATCCTCGCCGGGCAATCCGACGATCAAGTCGGCATGAACATGGACACCCGTCTCGTCGCGGAGCCAGCGTAAGTTCTCCTCGACCTTCGTGTTGTCCTGCTTGCGGCTGATGAGCTTGGCGACTTCCTCGTTGAAGGTCTGGATGCCGACCTCGAACTGCAGGGCTCCGGGTGGGAACTTACGGATCGGTTCACGCAGCGCCTCCGGTAAGCGGTCGGGAATCATCTCGAAGTGCACGAACAACCCCGGCCGATGCCGCTCGAGAAAGAACTCCAGGATCGCCGAACTGGTCTTCAGGTTGAGATTGAAGGTCCGATCGACGAACTTGAACTGCCGCACTTCCCGGTCGAGCAAACGCTGCATCGATACCAGAAACCCATCGAGCGCCGCATTGCGCACGGGAATGTCGAGGGACGACAGGCAAAACTCGCACTCAAACGGACAACCGCGCGACGCTTCCACATAAATGACGCGATGTGCGATGTCAGTGTCCGTGTACAATTCATACGGCAATGCCAGACGATCAAAATCGGGCAGGGGAGCGGGAATGATTTTCGCCGGCGGAAGGTTTCCGTCAAGGGTTTGCTCACACACTTCGGCAAACGCAAGATCAGCTTCCCCCGTGATTACGTGATCGGCCAGCCGGACGATTTCCTGCTGCTCACATTCGTAGCTGACTTCTGGTCCGCCGAGGATGACGATCAACTCGGGACGAAGCCGCTTCAAATCCGCCACGACTTGCAGCGATTGGGTTACGTTCCAGATGTAGACGCCGATGCCGACGATCTTTGGTTCGTGGCGGAGAATCACCTCAACGACGTCGATGGGTCGCTGATTGATGTCGAACTCAAGAATCCGTGCCTGCGCTTGCAGTTCACCCAGGTTCGCCATCAAATATCGCAACCCGAACGCGCAATGCGCATACTTCGCGTTCATCGTGGTGAGAATGATGTCCGGCATGCTGGCGGCAAATTATGTCACAGCCAACGCTCGGAGCAATGCCCGAATCATCCCCACCACTGGAACACGGCGTAGCCTGTTACGCTATTTCTTGTCGAGCGGTGTGAACCGGAACTTCTGTCCACCCACGCTGGCCTCAAACATCAAACCGTTTTTTGGCACCGTGAACACGATCACGCCTTGCTTGTACTTCGCGTCTGCTGAGGCACCCTCGGCGGCGATGATGGCGCTGACCGCCGCGCTCATGGCCCATTCACTGCCCTCGAAGTTGTCCAATGAGGCTTTGTCTTCAAAGAAGATCACCTCGGCGAAGCTCTGGCCACCCAATTGTGCGCCGATGGTAAACTGGGTCATCCTGGCCGTGCCCACCAGCTTGCTTTTTTCGTAAACTTCACCAGTACCAGCGGCGCCGCCGATACCGATAGCTCCTTTGCCAATGCTGGGAAACACGACATAGGCGTATGCCGAATCGAAAAGCCTTTCGATCTTTGAATCCGTTTTTTTGATGAGCAGGATGCCGTCACCCACCTGCTTGTGCAGGTCGGTTGACTCTTCATCCGCTGACGCCGCCATGGCGCCCGCGAGTACAACTACTGCAATCAGACCGGTCAATCGTAACTTTCTCATGGTTCCCCCTCCATTGTGATCGCCGTTGGTGGCGACTGTTTCCAGTATAACATAGCCCGACGCCAAAAATCAAAGGTTCCAGATTGCGTGTTGAACAGGTGTCCTACCTGATGGATCTGACGCGACGCACCCATACGCCAGCACCTCCCAACCGTCAAATACGAGCCCAATTGCCACCTCCATTCCTTCCCAAATGGCTCCAAAAAGAGGCTGAGATGTCATTAGTAAGCCCCAAAACACCCCTCCCGGTGGGTTCGTTTTCGAAAACGAACCCACCGAAAAACCTCCGTCTTCCGCTGCGTAACCCGTTGCCGCCCAAAGACATCAGAGCCAATTTGCATGTGCGAAACGGTGGGTTCGTTTCGCAGAAACGTATTGGGGGCCCCTCTCTTTCCCGCCGACAGTGGCGCGGGCGTCCCGCCCGTATTCTCCCGGTATCGAATTGAACAGGCGTCCCGCCTGTACTCCTTCGCCGCCCTCTCGCCGCCGCTACGCCTCAATTGATGATTCACGAGCCGACTATACTCCTCCCACCACACGCTGTCCAGCGAAATTATCAATTACAGATACACGACGCAGGAGCGCACTGCCGCCACTTACAAGATGACGTCAGGGACTCGTTTCGGAAGCATCTCGTCCTGGCCGCTAGTGCGCGACCATCGTCCAGTCGGGGCCGAAGTAGTAATTCGCAGCGGTCTCGCTGAAGTGGATGTAGGAAACGTGGCCGTCCACGAAGACGGCGTTGCCCCAGGTCGTGCCGGGGTCGTGCGGTCCCTTGTTCAATTGATTATCATCGCCATACTCCGCGAGAGACTCGCCGTAGTTAATCGCGTAATCAGCAGCCATGACCACCATGGATGGATTGACCACATCGGTGATAGTGCCGTCCTGGCCATCCAGACCGTTGTGGACGCCTCCGATCTTTGACCCGCGAGAGTTGTAGTAATAGCTCGAGCCCATCATCCGAAACATGCTCACGCCGCCGTAGCGGTCCGAGGGGCAGCGGACGACCGATGGGATATCCGGCCCGAGGTTGGACGGGGCTGACGAATAAAGATAAAACGTGGTGATCTTCAGGTACGGGTTCAGCGGCCGATTCCCATGGTCATCAAGACCGCCGATGTCATAGACCAGGTTGCCGGCCCAGCGCCACGTCGCTTCCCCTTCGGAATAGTCGATGTGCGGGAAATGTCCGCCGAAATCATCCGCATAGGCCACTGCGGCGATGCCGATCTGGCGGAGATTCGAGGCGCAGACAGCGCGCCGTCCGCGCTCCCGAGCGGCACCCAGTGCGGGGAGGAGCAGCGCCGCCAGGATCCCGATGATCGCAATGACCACGAGAAGTTCGATGAGTGTGAACGCTCGCCGTTGTCTCATCTGAGATTTTCCCTGTGACGCACGCCCGCGACTATCGCCAACCATTCGCCCGGACGGGCGCTTACTGTATCACCATTGCCAATACTGACAAGCCGATTCTGAGCCTTTGCCTCACGTTTTCAATTTCTTCCCCAGACGGTCGCATTCTCTCTTTCAACCACATACGAAGAAGGTGTGCATTCTCTTGTCGCAAAAGCGCTCCGCTCGTCACTATAAGATGACGGTGGCAATTCGCTGGAGAAGGATCTGGCATGGATCTGACCGACAAAGAATACGTGCGATGCTGTCGACGGGCATCCCGTTGACCAGAGGGTTGGAGACGAGGCGATAAAAGGGGAACGTCCGGGACGGCGTGAGCGTTGCTTTAATCCGTCTCCAGCACCTTCTTGAAAAAGGGGTCGTGCTCATTGAGCCGCTTTTCAAGCGGCACGTCACTTCCCGTGTTGTAATAATCGAGCAATTGTTCGAGAGTGGGTATGATCCGCACTTCAACATCCGTGTGATGGGTATCCCGGGCTGTCCTGCAATCGGTCAAATCGAGAATCGCCTCGATGGAGAAGGTGATTTTCGAGTTCGGCAGTGAAAATGCCAACGGATCACTCCCTTGACCCAGGATCTGACCGTTGGGAAGCCCGACGGAAACCAGCTGATCGCTGTCTTTGCAAACATTCATGAAGCCGCCTGCGGAGGAATAAACGTTTTCCGACAAAACGAAAATCCTGCATGTCAGGTTTAGCGATTCCGGATCCGGAGAAATCACCCGGGAGAATTCGATCACTTTAAATTCTTCATTGTTCAAGAAGGCGATTTTTGCCACCTTGGCGGACTCGTAGTACGGGCTTGGATACCGCGCCGTGTATCGGTGGATTATCTCCGAGTTCTTGATGGCCCATTTGGGGGTCAAGACCAATTTCTGTTTCAGAAGGAGAGACAAGAGCCCGGACCAGGTGTCGTCGCTTCCTCCTCCATTATTCCTGATATCAACGACCACCTTGTGAATGGGTTCGCCCTTATACTTCAGCAATTCCTTTCGGTAAAAGGGGATTAGGGTTTTGTCCATGGACGGAAGTTTGATGTAAAGGATGTTCCCATTTACCAAAGCGACGAGCGGCTTGCGATCAGGCTGCGGCATTCGCCAGCTTCCCTTTTTATCGGCGCTCACCTTTAGTGTCAGGAGTTTTCCGTCCGCTTGCGCCAATTGCATGACGAGAGGGGAATTGTTTCTGGGGGAGGGATTTAAGTGTGTCGTATAATACTTGTTCAGGTCGTAGTCCCAACTTAGAGAATCCCAGCTTGGAGAAACGCCGGATTGGGCGAGGACGTCAACAATCGCGTCCGGCGACTTTCCGTCGCAGGTCAGCACCCTCAGGCCTGTCGGATAGGTGATGCCCTCACGGACGCCATCGCACAACGTGTAGTAGTTGCCTTTAAAATACAAAAGAGGAATCGCGATGCTGTTTCCTTTATTGGCTGCACTCAAGTAAAGCTGGTATCTATCAACAAGCTTGTAAGCCTCCGCATCCACAAACCCGTGATAGTCGTTGTTTCGCTGGCAACCGATCCAGAAGTGGCTTCCGCGGCAGACGGTGATCGTCCGATTGATTAGCTCCACAAACTGTTCCGTTTGGGTGATCGTTGCGATCTGATTCCGGTTGTCTGACAGTAATTTGCGGATGTCCAAGCCGTAGATCTGCCGGTTCACTTCCATGAGTGGAAATACCTGTTCCACGATATTGGTGAACGTGTCGTAGTCCTCATACATCTGCTGCCGCGTCAAAACTGGGAATCCGAAGTCCGGCACATCGCTGACTTCCCAGGCGCCGTCTTTGCGCACGTAGTACCCACTTCGCAGCAGTTCCGTTTCCCTCGCCACGTGAAACTGCGCCCATCCGTGGAACACACCGTTGATCCCGACGACATCCTTTTCATCCTGGGCCGTGTACATAATCCACGGTTTCGCCGGGTTGGCCGGATTGAACCACACGGTGATAAACCGGAGGTTGGTACCCTTGAATTCACGGTCGGCTACGACGATTTTATCGTTTGTAATTGCAACCGGTAACGTTTTCAGATTCCGCCTAACCCACAAATTGCCCGAGGGAGTTCCATACGTAATGATGGTATATCCGGACAGGTCTTCTTTCAGGGCTGCCGTATCATCCAAAAACATTCCACGGTTCTTGAACGTGGCTTTCGCGTACTTGCCGATACGTTCGCAAGCCTCTTTTGTGCTTTCGCCAGTGGGTAATATCACCACCACATTCGTGTTGTTGCCAAGGCACGCATCGATGCTTAACGGCAGATCGGCGGTGTCTTGGGGCGTTTGTGAGAAGCAACTCACGGTGATCGTGAGTGCCAAGGGAAAACCGATGATGGCTAATAATCGCTTCATACAGATATCCTCTCTCACTATGACGCATCGATTGAAAGTTTTGGATTCAAAAATCGTGGTGTGAACATCCAGGTCGTGAAGTCGTGTGCGCGAATTCGCGCACACCAGATTCTACGAAGTGGGCCCGCATTCTCTTGTCGCAAAAACGCTCCCCACGTCACTATAAGATGACGGTAGCAATTCGCTGGAGAAGGATAAGGCATGGATCTAACCGACAGGGAATACGTGCAACGCTGTCGCGACGGGCATCCCGATGATTTCCGCCTGCTGGTGCACCGTTATCAGGGACCGCTGTTCTCTTATGAGCTTGCGCATTTCGCACCTTACGTCTAATACTTCTCGCACACTGATTGCACATGCTGATCCGGAACTCACGAAATGGAGGATAGGCCCATGAAAGTCAAGAATTTGAAATGTATCGCGTTCGCTTCCCTGATGGCGCTCACCGCCACGCTCAATGCCCGCGCCTGGGATGGCATGGGGCACATGCTCGTTGCGCAGGTCGCGTACGACCGTCTCAACGACAAAGCCCGCGCCCGCGTGGACGAATTGGCCGCCAAACTTCATAAGGGCGACGCGCCGTACAACGCCATCAACATCGCCTGCTGGGCGGACGACATCAAAGGGCCGGCGAGCGACCCACAGTTCCGAGGTTTGTACAAATCGTGGCACTACATCGACATGGGATGCAATAGCAATGATCCGGATCAGTTTGCCAATCCTCCCGTGCTGACTCCGACCAACGGCAATGTCTTCGTGGCGCTGACTCATTGCGTGGATCTCATTCGCAACAAAAAGACCGATGCGCTGGTGCCGAGCGAGTCCGTCGCGCTCGCCATGGTCATGCACTTCGTGGGCGACATCCACCAGCCATTGCATACCACCGCTCGCTACAATCCGGACCCGAAGCCTGGCGATAGGTTCAAGGATGATGCCGGCGGCAACGGCGTGAGTGTGGCCAACCTTGGCGACGAGGTTTGGGGGAAGAACCTGCACTCGTTCTGGGACGAGTCCTACCGGCGGTTCTACAAGGATGGTCAAGTCCAGACACTGGATCCACTTGACCACGCGCTGGCCCCGGACAGCCCGCCGTTGAAGGAGTGGATGAAGAAACTTCCGCTCGATGCGACGGAGAAGATTGATACAAGCTATGACGTGAAGAAGTGGATCATGGAGTCGCATGAAATCGCCTGCACCCAGGTCTATGGCACGCTCGGCGAACCCTACGGCGCCAGGGACATCAAGCTGAAGGAAGAGTACGTCAAGCAAGCCACGATCACCGCGCGCCACCAAATCGTCGTCGCCGGCTACCGTCTCGCCGCGCTGCTCAACGACCTCTACGGAAAATAGAATCGCGGTTAGGGGGACGTTTGAAATACCAGCAGATAGGGCACGGCGGAATGGCCTTGCGCGTCTTTGAAGTTGCCGAACTTCTGGCTGTTTAACCAATAGCCATAGGTTTTTCCGGGTTCGAGTTTGACTTTTATCACGCAGGTTTTGTGGTCCGCTTCGTATTTCGGCTTTTCCACCATCTCCGGCGTGGACCGTTGCCATGCCGTGGCCCAACTCCACGATTGATCCATCATTTCCTTGCTGAAAGTGATTTTGATTTGGTATTCGCCAGGCGGAAGATTTTTTGTGCCCCCTTCCGGCACGGTCTTCACCACCACAGGCGGGGCGGTTTCCAATGATAATCGTCCGGCACTTGGGTTCGGGGATGGGCGCGAATCAAACGCGGCGACATACTCTGCGGTTTTGGCCCGGGTATCCACCATGAAGAAACGGTGTGAACCATCCTTGGTATCAACATAGACGGTCATATCTTTCGGTTCGGGGATCATGGCTCGGCCTCCGGCGTGCCAGCTTGAATTCATCTTGGCATTGGCGATGACTTGAATCTGAACCATCAGATTCGTGTTGCCGTCGGCGAGCACAGTGTCGGTGGGAAACAAGCGACCAACCTGTCCCGGATGAAACCGCAACCACACATGCGAAATGGCTTCAGGCCGATTGGTGGCCGAACTGGTCAACTCCCCGCTCTGCTGCGGGACCAACACCGCCCAGACCGCCCCGTCATCGCAATGACCGACCCCTAGATCGGCTGTCCCCGTCTCCACTTTGAAGGTATCTGCGACTCGAACCTCGAAGTGCGAGACACGGTAAATGTCATCCGGCGCAAACATCCAAGGTCGGGCATGGTCCGGGTTGGCATCGCCGGCCGTCAGTTTGGTTGGATAGCGTTCGAGCAAATCAATCGCGATGATGGGTCGCGCCAGTAGAACCAGAAGCATTGCGGCGATTGAGAGACTGATGACGGGTTTTCTATGGGCTTTCACGATTCATTCCTTTCCGGTTAAGTTTGTTTCGCTTGGAAGATCAGAAGATATGGAACTGCCGAGCGGCCGCCGAGGTCGGTGAAGTTGTGGAAGTTTTCCGAGTTCAACCAAAATGCGTACGTGCGCCCCGGTTCCAGTTTCACCTTGATGACGCACGTCCGATGGTCAGATTCGTATCGTGGTTGTCCAACGATTTCTGGCGTCGACTCCTCCCAGGCGGTTGACCAGCTCCAGGAATTGTCCGCCATTTCCTTGCTGAACCGCGCGCGTATTTCCGTGATGCCCGGTTCAACGTCGCGCGCGCCCGACGCCGGCTCCGTTTCAACCACGACCGGTGGCAATCCCGCCACGGTTTGACCGGCGTCTTCCGCAGCGGTGTTGGCGGTTTGTTTTGCCGCGTGGTTCTTCAGGATGTTGATCGTGCCGTTGACGGCTGTGACTTTCACAGTCGCGCTTCCATTGCCAAGACTGCCTTTCAGGTTGTTGCCAACGGGAAATTCTTTCTCCACTTTAAGTGAAGGGAATTCGCTGGTGATGCTGCCGTTGACCGTGCCCACGAACAAGCTCGCGTTAACATCATCAGGCAAGGCCAGTTCAATTCTGCCGTTGACCGCATCGAGAGACACCGATTGTCCTCTGCCGAGCGAAATCATGTCGGCGGCGATCCGGCCGTTCACAGTGGAGAGTTTCAAATTGCCGGCAGCGTCCTTGATTTGTGTCTCGCCGTTGACGGTGGACGCAGCGATGTCGCCCGAAACGCCATCGATTACAATGCGACCGTTGACGCTGCTGATGTCCGCCAGATGCGCATGCTGCGGCACCTGAATCGTGTAATCCACGCTGGCATCATTTCTTTTGTCGTTTTTGAACGACAGCCAGCTCCATGGAAAACCGGTCACACTTGACGGCTGATCCATGTGAACGATGGCTCTGTCTGGTCCCGAATCAACGTTGATTTTAACGGCTTCGATACTTTCACTGGTTTTACCGTGAATGGCGGCGCTGATGACGACGGCGTTGCTGGTCCAGCCGTGGATTTCGACACGGCCTTTGACGTGGTCGAGACTGAAGCGTCCGTCTGCGTTGAACGGAAAGGACTGGTTGAAATCCTTTTGAAACTCGCCGCCGGCATCTTGATGAATATTGGCTTGCACCAGATGCCGTGTGTTCAACGCCGGCAGGAACATGGCGGCCAGCAACCCAATGACTGCGATCGCGACGGGAATTAGGAGGATGCAACCTGCAATAACCGCGAAGCGCCGCCAAAAGTGGTCGGGTTTTGAGGCGATGGGCGCGGCGGGCGCAACGGAGCCGAAGGCCGATTTAACATCGTCGTGTCCCAGCACGACGAGCGCCCAGATCCCAATCGGCAAGCCGATGAGGCTGCAAGACACGATGGAAATGATGCCGGCGGCGACGGCCCAGGCGTAACTCCGTCGTTGCAACATTTGGAAGCCGCCGAACATGATCAGCAGCGCAGGAATCACCCGGAAAAGCACGATGCTGAAAGTTGCCACCGGACCCCACGAGCCAACAAGACTTCCAGGACCGAGGAATTTTTCCAGCCATCCCCCGCCACCGGCAAGGAAAAGCATACCCACCAACGCCAATTTCCACAACGCACCCACCATGAGGGCCACTGCTGGCGCGGTGATTTTCTCCGTGCTGGAGACTGGTCTTCCCGCGGAAGGCGCCGCAAATTGTGTTGGTGTTCCGGCAATTGTTTCGACCACCGTTTTGACCTGACTGGCCTGCTGATAGCGCCTCTGGGGTTCTTCTTCCAGCGCGCGTAACACCACTTCGTCGAGACGCACGTCGATGTGAACTTTCTTCGACGGCGGTTCGATTTTCTTGCCGGGCAGTTCGCCAGTGAGCATTTGGTAAAATACGACGCCCAACGCGTAGATGTCCGCGCGATGATCCACGTCGGCGGGATGCGCGATTTGCTCGGGGGACATGTATTGCGGCGTGCCGAGTATTTTGCCCGTCTCAGTTAGCAAAGATGCACCGGTTCTGGAGGCACCGGGAACCGGTTCAATGGCACCGCCGATGATCTTGGCGAGGCCAAAGTCTGCGACCTTCACGCGTCCGCGGCGGTCGAGTAAAATGTTTTCCGGCTTGATGTCGCGATGAACGATGCCCTGGTCGTGGGCGAACTGGAGCGCGTCGCAGATTTGCGGCACGATGGCCAGCGCTTCACGCGGCGCAATGCGGCCATTGATGAGCAACTGGCGCAGATTTACGCCGTCGACATATTCCATCATGAAGAAGTGCAGGCCGCCCGCCTGGCCGAACTCGTAGAGCGTGACAATGCCGGGATGGTTGAGCTGCGCGAGGGCCTGAGCTTCGCGGGCAAAACGTTCGGCGAAGGCCGGGTCGCTGCCGATGCTGGGCGGCAGGATTTTGAGCGCCACGAAACGATTCAGTCTTGGCTGGCGGGCCTTGTAAACGGCGCCCATGCCGCCCTTGCCGATGAGTTCAAGGATTTCCAGTTGCGGAAAGAGTGTGGCAAGCTCTTCCACCGTGGGCGGGATGAAAGGGGGCTGCTTGGCGCCCGCCGATTCCATGCCACTGGGAAAACCGGACTTGATGAGGCATTCCGGGCAAAGTCCCAGTGGCACATCCGGGGCGAGGGGTTTCTGGCAGCTTGGGCAAATGCGTTCGGTATCCATATAATCGTCGCTTCTACCCAGTTCTTAGGAAATTTGGGAGAAAGGTTACAGGGTGACGCAAACTAACGTCCGGCCACCACGGCAAAGAGGTGGCGCAATTCCTCATCAATGTCCTCCGACTCAGCCATCGTCTTGGCAATCTCCTCGCGAAGCAATTGCCGGTAGCGTTTGCGCAGGCGATGGACGGCCACCTTGACCGCGCCTTCCTGCATATCCAGGACGGCGGCCAGTTTCGCATAGGGCTGTAGTTCGCGATCACCAACCAGGGTTGGATGCAACGCGGCAAACAGCGCGCCTTTTCCCTCACGCTCATATTCACCTCGCAGGCGTTGCAACACCGTGTCGAGCAAGGTCAAGGCCCAGCGTCGCTCGAAGTATTGCTCCGGCGTGCTATTGTCCGCCGGCTCATTCCCATACCGGGTTTCTCCGATGTCCAGTTGCAAGGGCAGCAGCGGGACACCACCGCCGCGCTTTTGGGCGCGAACCTTGTCCCATTCGTCCGAGAGAAATCGGCTCATGGCCGTGAGGAGAAATGTCCGAAAGCGCCCGCGTTCCTGTTTTGCATCACCCACCCAATGGCGTTCGAGCAAACGCGTAAAGAATGCCTGGGTAAGATCCTGGGCGTCGTGTACCGAATGACCGCGTCGGCGCGCATAGGCGTACAGGGGATACCAATAGGTCTGGCAGAGTTTCGCCAGCGCATCCCGGGCCTGGGTTGTGTCGCTGTGCCCGGCTTTGAGCACCACGGACCAGTGCGTCGTGGCGAAAACAGGATTTTGATATTCGCCGGCCGCCGAGTCGCTCAACCCAGGTGCGCCGTTGGTCGACGTGCTCACGGTGTTTCAGAGTAAAGAGTGGCGAACCTCAAAGCAAGCTCCTGACGCGAGCCCGATTCCAGGCTTGCACTTTGGGATGTGCGAGAGTATCTAGCGGACCAAGTCCCGCGCTGGCGGGATCCCGAGGACGGGACGTGGAGATGGTGAGACCCGGTCTGTGAGGTGATGGCACGTGGCAACTTTCAATTCAGTTCCTCCCCGACATGAGGATGACGGCGGAGCGCGTTATGGTTTCGACCCGATGCGATTTGGTCTCATCGGCGCGGTGGTACTTGCCGCCGTAATTGTCGTCGGGGTTGTATTCGCCTGGTTCTATTGTCGCATCGAGCCACCCACCGGAAACTGCGCGATCCTGACCCGGCTGGATGGCAAGGACATTCCCGCCAACGAAATCATCGCCACGTCCCCCGACGAGAAGGGCATCCAGTTGGACCCACTGAGCGAGGGACGCTATTTCCGCAACCCGGTGTATTGGCACTGGGAGATTGTGCCGTTGGTGCAGATCCAGCAGAGCGAAGTCGGCGTGCTGGTGCGGCAGTTTGGCAAGACCCCGCCGCCGGGCCAGTTCATTGTGAAGAACAAGGAAGCGGACGGCATGCAGTATCGCGGCGTGATCGATGAACCCTTGCGGCCGGGCACGTACCGAATCAATCCCAACGCCTATCACGTCGAGAAACGGCCCGCGGTGAAGATCGAACCCGGCGAAGTTGGCGTGGTCACGCTCCGCTACGGACGTGATCCGGCAGAGGCGAATACAATCCTGGTGAAGGAAGGCGAGCGGGGCGTGCAGGAGACGCCCCTGCGGCCGGGCACGTATTACCTCAACCCGTACATCTATCGCGTGGACGTCGTCGGTGTGCAGAGCCATAAGACGGAATTCGAGATCAACTTCCTCTCGAAGGATGGTTTCCGCTTTCCTGTCAAAGGCGCGGTCGAGTGGGCGGTGGAGGAGGCGAAGGCGCCCGAGGTGTTCGTGAAAATCGGCGATGAAGAGGATATCGTCAACAAGGTGATCCTGCGCTCGGCGCTCTCGATGAGCCGCATCCAGGGGTCGAAGTACAGCTCCGCCGATGTCATCAGCGGCACCGTGCGCAAGGCGTTTCAGGACGAATTCAGCAAAACCATCACCACGGAGTCGGCGAAGAAGAACGTTTTGGTGAAGGCGGCGCTGATCAGTGAGATTGAGCCATCACAAAAAATCGCCGAACCGATCCGCGAACGAGAGATCGCCATCCAGACGCGCGCGAAATACCAAAGCGAAATCGAGCGCGCCAAGTCGGACGCGAATGTTGCCCAGCAACAGAAGATGCAGGACCAGCGCGTCCGTTTCGTGACGGCGGAGACCACGCGCACCAACGAAATTCAGAAGGCGACGAAAGAGCAACAGGTGCAGGTGATCGCCGCGCAACGCGACCTCGAAGTTAGCCGGAAGGACCTGGAGACGGCGGAGAATCAATCCCAGGCGATTATCTCTACCGGACAAGGTGACGCGGACGTGATTTCCTACACGCGGACCGCCGAGGCGAACGCGTTGCGGTCGATCATCCTGCCGTTTGGCAGCGGGGAGGCGTACGCGCGGTATCTGTATTTGAAGAAGATCGCGCCGAACATCGATTCGATCCTTGCCAACTCGGACGGGCCACTTGCGGAACCCCTACGGCAACTATCGCTGTCGCCGAAGGGGGGTGCCCGGTGATGAAGAACCGCACCCTCATGATCGCGATTGGCGTGGCGCTGGTGTTGCTGCTGGCGTACGTGTTCGTCTATGAAGGCTTTTGGGTTTGGGTAGTGGAGAATACGGTGGTGCCGTCGGACAAGATGCTCATTGTGATCGCCAAGACCGGCAGGGAAATGCCGGCCGGCCAAATTATCGCTGAACCCGGACAAAAGGGCGTCCTCCTCGAACCACTCGGGCCGGGTCGTCACTTCGTGAACCCGTTCCTGTACGAGCGGCAACTGAAAGACCAGGTGGTCGTGTCCGGCGGCGAAGTCGGTGTGGTTATCACCAAGTTCGGCAAGGAACTTCCGTCGGGCGAGTTTCTCGCCGGCCCCGGCGAACGCGGGATCCAGCGCGAAGTGCTGCTGCCCGGCACCTACCGGCTCAATCCGTACGCCTACGAAATTCGTGTGGTGAAAATGATTGAGATCGACCCCGGCTACGTGGGCGTCGTCACGGCGCGTTCGGGCAAACCCGCGCAGACACAGCTCGCCGGCCCCGGTGAACGAGGCGTGCAAAAAGTAGTCCTGCAACCCGGCCTGTATCCGCTCAATCCCGAGGCGTTTTCTGTCGACCGCATCGAAATTGGCTACAACCAGATCACGATGGCCCATGCGGGCAAACTGCCGCAGTCGCAAACCTCGGGCCAGTTTGCCGGCAAGGAGAAGCAGGCGGAAGCGATTGGTGAGGGCTTGCAACGGGCCCAGGTTCCCTCCGGTCAATACGGTATTCCCGTGCTGCCTGCGGTCACGTTCCCGTCGAGCGACGGGTTTGAGATCACCATCGACGTGACGTTGCTCTGGCAATTACTGCCGGAGGATGCGCCGTCGGTCGTGGCGCGGTATGGCAACATCAAGAAGATCGAGGAGAACATCCTGATTCCGCAGATCAACTCCACGGCTCGCATCAAAGGTTCCACGTTTGGCGCGGTGGATTTCATTGTCGGCGACAAACGCGAGGAGTTCCAGCGGGCGTTTCAGGAAACCATCGAGACCACGTTGCAGGAGAAGAAACTGCAGGTGGACCTCGCGCTCGTGCAGGACACACTGGTGCCCGACAATATTTCGGGGCCGATCCAGGACGCGCGCATTGCCGCCGAGTGGAACATCACCAATGTGGAGCGGACGAAGACAGAAGCCAACAAGGCCGAGCTGGATGAGAACATCGGCAAAATCCGCCAGATCGAGCAGGTTGTCGAATACGAGACCCAGCGGTTGGAAGGCAACATTCACGCCGAGCAGGAAAAGCAGGTGAACGAGACCGCCGCGCAGACGCGGTTGCTCGTCGCGGAATTGGCGCGGCAAACCGCCGCGATTCGCGCGGATATCACGCGCAAACTCGGCGGCGCCGAGGCGAAAGTGGTGGAGCTGAAGGGCAAAGCGGAAGGCGAGGGTTACGCGTTGCAGGTGAAAGCGGTCGGCACGCCGGCGGACTACGCATTCTACCAGTTCGCGCGGCAATTGCCCGATCAAGTGAAGCTTATGCTGATCTACGCCGGCACCGGCACGTTGTGGACGGACCTGGACAAGGCGATGAAGATCGCGCCGCTCGGCGTGCTGAAGGAACTGCAACAAGGTCCTCCGCCCGCCGGCAAGTGAATTGAACTTTTATGCCAGCGAACTTTGACCATCGCGTCTTCCACCAGCGCCGCAAACTGTTCAAGGTGATCGGCCTTGTGCTCGTGCTGACAGGCTTGTTCGTGCTCCTGAATATGATGGGGGAATTGCCCGAGGAGCCACTGAAAGGCACCGGTGCGATCTTTGCCGGGACCGTGCTGATTCTATTTGGAATCCTTTTTCTCTACCAGGGTTACAAGCTCCCCCTCGAAGAAGCCCTCGAACTCATCCACGAACGTGGTCGCGGCGTCACCGAGTCCGAAATCGTCCACGACATGCGTGTCGATCAGCCAACGGCCGGTCGCATCCTGCGCGCCCTCATCGCCAAAGGCTTCCTCCGTCGCGCCACCGAGCAGCCCAGCCACGCCGAGGAAGTCTTCGAGCCGGTGAGATAGCGATCCGGTTGGTCGCAGCCGTTGTCGTGGAACAGAAAAAATTCTTTCGGGAATAAATCCCCCGCTACGGCCTCGTACTTTTGTTACGGGGCAATTGCGCAGTCGCCACGATGGCTGGGCTGCGTTGGTCAACACTTGGGATGGGGGGCGAGGGAATGCGAACGGCGACGAAATCGATTCTGGTCGGGTTGACCTATGTGTTCTTCCATGGCATGGCCGCTCAGGCCGCGACAAACACGCTCCAAATTTTCAACTTTAATTTCGGCGCGCTTCCGTCAACCCACATCGATCCGATCATTACACTCGGTGACACGGTCACGTGGGTCTGGACGAATGGTCATCACAGCACCACTGCGGCGCCCGGCCAACTCGAAAGCTGGGATTCCGGCGTGCAGAACACGCCATTTACCTTCAGCCATACGTTTAGCCAACTGGGTACCTTCAACTACTACTGCATGGTTCACGGCACCTCCACGGGTTGCCGGGGTGTTGGCGCGATGTCGGGAATTGTCACCGTGGTGCTCACCGGTTCGCCACCCTATCAGGTCACCGGGGTGACGATGCAAGGCAGTGACGTTCTTGTCTCCTGGGTGACGGGCGGTATTTGCCAGACCAATATCCTGCAGCGCGCCACGGGCGCCGCTGACGGCAGCTACACCAACAATTTCACCGATATTTTCACCGTGCTCGGCACCACGGGCAATGCCACCAATTACCTGGACGTCGGCGCTAGCACAAACTTCCCATTCTGCTACTACCGCGTTAACGTCCCGCACTAGCAAGCTAGACTGGTGGTTCCTCTTTTCGGTAGCTGGAGACAACCCAGTCGCTGAGGAATTTGTCGGGGTCGGCCAGGGCGGACCTGGGGATGACGAATTCCGTTTGGCCGGCGTTGCTCTTCACCAGGTTCAGGCCGAACTGGTAGTCCTTGAAGAGTTCGCGGCAGAGGTCGGTGACCGATTTATTGGCATGCTGGGCGCGTTCGATGATCTCTTCGACCGCGTCGGGTTCGAGGCGCAGCCGCAGCTTGTGTTTCTCCTCGAACTTCCGCTCGAAATCGCGGACGAGTTGGCGCATCAATTCACGCTGCTCGTAGGCCGGTTCGTTGAGGATGCGCTGTAATTCCGTTTCCGGGTTTTCCACGAGCGGCCGCGTGATGACAAATTGCCGCACCGTCGAGGAGGGTAGTTCGAACTTGAATTCACGAAGCGCGCGCTCGCAAACGGTGAGCAGGCCGCGGGCACCCGTGTTTTCGAGCGCCGCTTGCTCGGCGATAGCGTGCAAACCCTCGTCCGAAAACATCACGTCGATGCCAAATGCGTGGAAGCTCGATTCGTACTGCTTGATGACCGAGCCTTCGCTTTGCTTGAGGATGTGGTAGAGGTCGGCCACGGCGAGTTTGTCGAGGACGACGCGGACGGGCAGGCGACCGATGAACTCGGGTTCAAAGCCGTACTTCACGAAGTCCTCTGTCTGCGCGCGGCGCTGGAGTTCCGCTTCGCTCACGGACTCCGCCAGGTGACCGCCGAAACCGATGTCCGCCTGGCGCACGCGTTTGCGGATGATTTCCAGCATTTGGTCGAATGCGCCGCTGACGATGAAAAGAATGTGCTTGGTGTTGATCGTCTCGCGTTTGACCTTGCCGCCGCGCCGCTGGTATTCAAAAGCGGCTTGCAGTTGCGCCTGAATATCCGTGGGTGAGCGGAGGGGGACTTCCGTTTCCTCCATGAGTTTCAAGAGATTGGTCTGCACACCGCGGCCACTCACGTCGCGTCCGATGATATGGGCGGGCGCGGCGATTTTATCGATCTCGTCGAGGTAAACAATGCCATAGCTCGCGAGGTTTACGTCGCCGTCCGCGCGGTGGATGAGTTCGCGCACGAGGTCTTCCACGTCACCCCCGACGTAACCGGTTTCGCTGAACTTGGTGGCATCCGCCTTCACGAACGGCACGCCGATGAGGTCGGCAATTGTCTTGATGAGATACGTCTTGCCCACGCCCGTAGGGCCGATGAGTAGCACGTTTTGCTTCACGTAGTCGCGCAGTTCCTCGCCGCCCTCGGCCGCCTTGACGTGGTTGTAATGGTCGCAGACGGCGATGGCGAGGGCCTTCTTGGCGTCTTCCTGCTGGATGACAAAGCGGTCGAGATGCGCTTTGACTTCCTTCGGCTTGAGATGAAAATTGAACTCGATCTCCTTGCGTTTGGGTTCCCCGCTCGGCGGCGCGGTCTCCACCGTCTCGGTCTGGGGTGAAGCGAAGACAACCCGGTCGCCAAATTCCTGCTTCATGAATTCAGAGAGTTTCTTCTGGATCTCTTCCGGCGACGGCAGTGGTTGGTCGGAGCTCATGTTGGGAATACTGTAGCTCACTCCGTCGTATTTTCAACGGTTGGCACGAGCGCGGCCACGAATTGCTCGAGACCGCCGTCTTTGCCGATGACCACCAGGTCATCACCCGCGAACAGCCGTGTGGTGGATTCGGGCATCTCCGTGATATTACGTCCCGTGACGGGATCGCGCCGCTTGATGGCGAGGATATGGATGCCATAGCTGGAACGCGGCGCCAACTCGGCCAACGTGCGTCCGTTCAGGTGTACGGGCACCTCGAGGGTACGCAGTTCAAAGCCTTCGGGCAGTTCCACGAAGACATCGCGCTTCTCATCGCCTTCCCGAACGACAAAGTGGCCGAGGAGTTGTCGCTTGTGCATGATCTCCTGGCTGTACACGCCCAACAGGTCGCGCTTGGAAATCCAGCCAATCAACTTGCGGTCCGTGGGATTGTTAATCACCGGCAGGCGTTCGGCGTTCTCCCGCCAGAAAATATCCATGACGTCGGATAGAGTCTGGCGCGGGGTCACAAACTGGAACGAGTCATCGACCAGATCGTCGGCGATGACAGACGACAGAGACTCGCCCTGGTGCAGCATTTCCTTCATGGAATGAAGGCGAATTGCGCCAAGGAATTTCCCGGTACTGTTCACCACGTAGATATTACTGTACGGCTCCTTGAGGAATTGCTCGACGATCATCGAGAAGGGAACAGAGTGGCTAATGGCGGGGACGTCATCGTGCATGATGTCCTCCACCCGCAGCGATTGCATGACGCCAGCTTCGAGACCTGTGGGCAGCACCACGCCGCTCCGGTGCAGCGACTCTTCCTCCATCGAACGCGCTTTGAAGAGACGCGTTGTGAAATGGCTGACGATGCACACGAACATCAAAGGAAGTACAATCTGGTAATTATTGGTCTGTTCGAAAATCATCATGATCGCCGTCAACGGCGCATGCGTCATCCCGGCGAGGAGGCCTCCCATGCCCACCAGCGCGTACGCGCCTTGCTCGGCGGTCGTATGGGGGAATAGCTCGTGGACACCGTAGCCGAAAGCACCCCCGAGCAGGGATCCCAGCATGAGGGACGGTGTGAAGAGTCCGCCCGCACCGCCCGATCCAAACGTCAGTGAGGAAGCCAGCATCTTCATAGGGATCAGTGTTAACAGCAGGAGGATCGGAAGCTTTCCCTGAAGCGTGAGGTTCACTGTCTCAAAACCGTTTCCGTACACATGGGGCAACCAGACGCCGATGACCCCGACCAGCGTCATCCCAATGGCCGGTTTTATCCACTTTGGGCCCGGGAGTTTTTCAAACACGTTTTGTGTCCCGAACAGCGTGCCCATGAACAGCAGGGAGACCAAGCCTGAAAGCACACCCAACCCGAGATAGGGTACCAGTTCCCACGCCGACACGAGTTCATAGTGCGGTACCACGAAACGCGGCAGGTTGCCCATGGCGCTGCGAAATACCAGCGTGGAAATCACTGAGACCACGACCACGGGTCCAAGCACGTCGAGCGCGAAGTTGCCCATGAGAATTTCCAGCGCGAACAACGAGCCGCCGATGGGCGCGTTGTACACCGCCGCCAGGGCCGCCGCCGCCGAGGCGCAGACCAGCACGCGAATTTGTTGCGTCGAAAGCTTAAAGTGACGTCCTGTATAGGAGCCGATGGCACTCGCCAGTAACGCCATCGCGCCTTCGCGACCCAGGGAACCGCCCGTGGAAATCGTCACAATTGCCGCCCAGTCACGCGGTACCGTTTGTCGCAGGGAGATCGCTCCGCCTTTCAGGGATACGGCTTGCATAATGGTGGTGATCCCGCCACCGCGAGTCTGGACGCGAAAGAACCAGCCGATCAAGCCCACCAACAACCCGCCGACAAGGGGAATGATAATATGGGATGGCCAGGGGTTGTCGGCTGCGGCGGAAAGCAGATTCTGTCCGCTCCCCCAGAACTGGTTCTGGAGGAAGGAAATGATATGCGCGGTCATCACGGAGGTGACGCCGACCGTCAGGCCGACCAATGGCAAAAGGAGAAGGAAGGTATTGTCGCCGGGTGAGCGTTTGGCCAGTTGCGGCCAGATCAGGGTCCGGAATTTGTTGCCGATTGACCGAATCCATGGCAGCAATGGTTGCATCTGGGTTATGTAGTAACAAATCGGGCGCGATGGGTCAAACCATGCAGCGCACGAAAATCTTGCAATCGGAAAAAAATGAGCGATTATGGAACGTGGCGTGTCTGACGTAACAAGGAGGTCTGACGTGCCGCAGAAGCAAAGGATGGCTGGCTGCAACGTACAGCAAGAGGAAGGGGGACGACAGGCATGACGCAACAAAAATTAACGCCCGAGCAGATTGCCGCTCGTGCCTACCAGCTTTATCTCGAACGGGGGCGCACCCCTGGGCACGATTTCGATGATTGGCTGCAGGCGGAATACGAGCTGAGGCAGTTGCCGGTCCGCAAACTCGCCGAGTTGGAGCCGCCAGCGGTTCCACAGGGCAAAACCAGACACCGATCCATCATCGACTTGGTCCAGACAGCGATGTACTAGCGGCATGATGGAAGAAAATCAATCGCCGGAGCGGCGACGCCGGCATAGATTGCCGAGCCTGTTTTGCGTCGTCATGGCGGCGAGTGCACTCCGGGCCATCCAGCGGTACCGACAACCGCGGTGATCAGCCGTAATCGCTACTTTCCGAGCTGCGCGTGCCGTTTCATAAAAAGGGCAATGCGCTTTACATCCACCGCATTCGACCATAGGCCGTTCGCTTTGAAGTGCGACCCCACAATGAACCCATCCGCGAGGGTGTAGTACTTCGCCAGGTTCTGCGCCGACACGCCGGAGCCGAGGTATATCGGGAGGTGGCAATGCTCCTTGGCCGCGCGGATGTCCGCGAGCTGGGGCGGATCGCCCGTGACCGTTCCGGTGATGATGACCGCATCGCCGCGCATGAATTCGACCGCTTCCGCCGTCTCGCCGATACCGATGTCAGCCGTGATGGCGTGCGAACTGTGCTTCTTCTTCACGTCGGCCCAGACCCGCACGTGGTCAGCGCCGATCTGTTTGCGGTAGCGGAGCAGGGGAGCCGCCGACGACTGGATGAGGCCTTCGTCCGCAACGTGGGCGAAGGCGAATCCTTCGACGCGGATGAAATCCAACCTCGCCGCGTGCGCGACCGCCATCGCTTCCATGTTTGCGCCGGCCAGGACCTGAACACCGCAGGGCAATTTGGCCGCTTCCTTTACCGCCGATGCGACGATGGCCATCACCGCAACAATCTCCGGGCCAACTTCGCCGCGCAGGTACGGCGCATCGTGCATATTCTCGAGCATGATGCCGTGCACGCCTTCCTCGCGGTAAATTCTGGCGTCCTGTAACGCCTGCGACTCGATCTCGCGCACGCTTCGCCGACTGGCAGGTGTGCCCGGCAGGGCTTCCAGATGAATCATGCCAATGACCGGTTTGGGTGATGAAAAGAGCGGGTTCTGTGCGGGCATAGTGGCTGGATTATAGCGACCCGCCCGGCCAAACCAAGCGCGTTGATGAACACGGAAAAACAGCTATCGGCGAGTTCTCTCTTGTTCGGGCCGCTGCAACGTGGTTTGCTTTTCGCGATGCCAGCTTCCGCAACCATGCAAGCGAACACGCAATCCGATTGGACGGTGATCCGTCGGCTGCTGGCGTTGAGTTGGCGCTATCGCGCGGGTTGCATCAAGGTGTTCATTTACCAGTTGATCGTGCTCGCGATGGGTTTGGCGGGGTTGGGGCTGACGGGTCTGGGTATTGACTTCGTGCGGTGGCACATCCAAGCGACGGTGACACCGCCGCACTGGCCGTTCGGGCTGGTGCCGCCGGCGGCGTGGTCGCCCCTGAGAGTGCTCGCGTTCCTTGCGGCCATCATGTTCACGTTTGCGATCCTGCGGGCGGTGCTGAACTATGTTTACAGCATCGCGGTGGCGGTGCTGGTGGAGCGGTACATCGTGGTCGAGATGCGGGCGCAGGTCTATGAGAAGCTCCAACGGCTGAGCTTTCGCTTCTACGACGCGAACGAGACCGGCTCGATCATCAACCGCGTCACCGGCGACTCGCGCGCGGTCGCGAACTTCGTCAACAACGTCTTGATCCAAAGCATCATCATGGTGTTGTCGCTTGTCGTGTTTCTGTCGTACATGCTGACCATCCACGTGAAACTCACGCTGGCGTGCCTGGCGGTGATCCCGCTGCTGTGGGTGATCACGGCCATCTTCTCGCGTGTCGTGCAGCCCGAATATGTCCGCAACCGCGAGTTGGTGGATCGGATGATTCTCCACGTGGCCGAGACCGCGCAGGGAATCCAGACGATCAAGGGTTTTGCCCGTGAACGGGAGCAGCTCGCCATCTTTGAAGCCAGCAACGAAGCCGTGCGCGTGCAACAGCAGACCATCTTTTGGCGCGTGAGCCTGTTTGTGCCGTCGATCGGGATGCTGACGCAGGTGAGCCTGTTTGTGTTGCTGATTTACGGCGGCCACCTGGTTATCGCGGGCGAATTGCCGCTGGGAACCGGCATGGTTGTGTTCGCGGGACTCTTGCAGCAGTTCGCGGCGCAGATCGCGAACATCGCGCAAATTGCCAACACCATTCAACAGAGTCTCACGGGAGCACGGCGCGTGTTTGAAGTGCTCGATGCGCCCATCGAAATTGTCAACCCGCCCAACGCGACCCGACTTTCTCGTGCCAAGGGCGATGTGCGATTCGAGGGCGTCAGTTTCGGGTACAACGCCGGTGATGACCCCGAGCTGCAGGAGGTGACCTTCGAGGCGCGTCCCGGAGAGAGCATTGCCATACTCGGGCCGACTGGCTCGGGTAAGACGACGTTATTGAGCTTGATCACGCGCTTCTACGACCCGCAGCGCGGACGCGTGCTGGTGGACGGCACCGACGTGCGGAAGCTCAACCTTGATGATCTCCGCCGCAACGTCGGGCTGGTGTTCCAGGAGAGTTTTCTCTTCAGCAACACCGTTGCGGCCAACATCGCGTTCGGGCATCCGGATGCGGCGCGCGAAGAGATTGAGCGGGCGGCGAAGATCGCCGCGGCGCATGAGTTTATTGTGAACCTGCCCAAAGGGTACGACACGCTGCTCGGCGAAGGCGGCAAGGATTTGTCGGGCGGCCAGCGCCAGCGGCTCGCCATTGCGCGGGCGCTGTTGCTCGATCCCGCGATCTTGTTGCTCGACGACCCGACGGCGGCAGTCGATCCCGAGACGGAGAAGGAAATTTTGGAAGCGATTGAGAATGCCATGCGCGGACGCACCACGTTCATGGTGGCCAACCGGATCAGCTCGTTACGGCGGGCCGACCGCATTATCGTTCTCGAAGACGGACGGATTGTGCAGGTTGGTACGCACCAGGAGCTGGTTCGCGCCGACGGGCCGTATCGCCGGACGGCGGAATTGCAGTTTGCCACCTCATGAAAGCGGCCCTGACACAAGTGCGGCAGGAAGACCTGGATGAGCTGAACCTGCGTCCGCTGGAGATGGGGTTGATCTGGCGGATGTTCCGGTACACGCACGGGCATGCCCGCAAACGCAACTGGCTGTTCGCGCTCGTGCTGATACGGTCGATCCAACTGCCCTTGCTGGCGTGGGCCATCGGCGCGGTCATCAACGGGCCGATCGCGCGCCACGACCCGCGCGGCGTGATGTGGGGTGCGGTGGGATTTTTGTCATTCGCGGCGGTGACGCAGTTCTGCTTCCACTTTCGCCAGCGGCTGGCGCTGGAGTTGGGCGAATCGGTCCTCCAGGATTTGCGGCACGACATTTTCCAGCATTTGCTGCGGATGCCGATGAGTTTCTACAATCGGACGAAGATCGGGCGCATCATCAGCCGTTACACGTCCGATGCCGAAGCGATGCGGGTTGGCTGGCAGGACGTGTTTTTCATCACGGCAGTCCAGGCGGGACAGATGTTTTTTTCGGCGCTGCTGATGTTGTGGTACGACAAGGTGCTGTTTCTCGTCGTGCTGGCCATGGCGCCGGTGCTGGCCGTGATGAATTACCGTTTTCGCCGCACGCTCAGCAACGCGAACCGCAAGGTGCAGGAGAGTTGGAGCCGCGTGACGGCGACCATCGCGGAATCGGTCACGGGAATTCGCGTGACGCAGGGATTTGTGCGGCAGGACGTCAACGCGGGCCTGTTTACCGACCTGCTCATGGACCACTCGGTGTACAATCTCGGCGTCGCGCGAGCCACGGGCGTGTTTCTGCCGATGCTCGAACTGAACAGCCAGACGTTCACCGCGGCGCTGCTGGTGCTGGGCGGGTATCGGGTGTTGAGCCCGACCATTCACATGGACGTCGGCAACCTGATCCAATTTTTCTTTCTGGCCAACTTGTTCTTCAGCTCGATTCAGCCGTTGGGCAACATGTACAACCAGGCGCTGGCGGCGATGGCAGGGGCGGAACGCGTTTTTCGTTTGCTGGATGCGAAGCCGGATTGGGAGGAACCGCCGGCGGTGCGCGAGCTGCCACGCATCCAGGGACGCGTCGAGTTTCGCGATGTCAGCTTCGGATACGTACCCGATCGGCTGGCGCTCAATGACATGAATTTCGTCGCCGAGCCCGGGAAGACCATCGCGCTCGTTGGCCATACGGGCAGCGGCAAGAGTTCCATCGTCAATCTCATCACGAAGTTTTATCTGCCGGGGCAGGGCGCGGTGCTGATTGATGGGTTCGACACGCGCGACATCCAGGGCGACTCACTGCATCGTCAAATGGGGATCGTCAGCCAGCAGAATTTCCTTTTTTCCGGCACCGTGTTGGACAACATCCGCTTTGCCCGGCCCACGGCGACGGATGAAGAAGTCGTGGATGCCGTCCGCAAACTGGATTTTCTTGATGTGATCGGTTCGCTCTCGGCGGGGTTCGCGACGGCGGTGGGGGAACGCGGCGCGAACCTCTCGCTGGGGCAGCGCCAGCTTATCTGTTTTGCCCGCGCGATGCTGGCCGACCCGCGCATCCTGATACTCGACGAAGCGACCAGTTCCGTGGACGCCATGACGGAAGCGCGTATCCAGAAGGCGCTCGTGACGCTGTTGCAAGGCCGCACCAGTTTCGTCGTCGCCCATCGCCTCAGCACGATTCGCCACGCGGATCTGGTGCTCGTGTTGAAGCAGGGGAGAATCGTGGAGCGCGGAACGCACACGCAATTGCTGGAGGCCAACGGCACCTATGCGGAATTGTACCGGCAGTTCATTCGCGCCGCGGGAACGACGCCGCGGCAGACGACGGTTTAAGCTACTATTTTCCAGCGAGAGGAACAGGTTTGGTTATCGACAAACCCTGTATTTTGTGTGCTAATACGGCTGCTAGCGAAGCCCGGTAGTCTGTGAACCGATGAGGACAAGAGTAATAGTCTTGGCTTGCGGTATTCTGACGTTCATCACCATTGGCATTCCCTCGGCGAGCCAGGCGCAGACCAATAGTTGGATTCAGTCGGGTGATGGCGCCTGGCAGAATTCCGCGAACTGGTCCTTGTCCCAGGCACCCACCAACACGCAATCGCTGGTGATCAGCAACAACCTTACGAAGATCATCACGATTGATTCCACCACGTCCGGCAGTTTCTCCAATACGTTGACTGTCTCCGACGTGATTATTTCCTCTCCCGCCGACGCGTTGAACATTCTAGATTTGTCCAACGCCGGCACCAATACGCCGTTAAACGTGCTGAATAACTTCATTATCACGAGCGGACTGCTGCGGCTGACCGGCTCGGGCTTGTGGATGCAAATCAATACGAACGCGGCTTTGACCAATGCCACCTCCGCCGTCTTGAGCAACGGCGTACTGGACGTGGAATATGCTCTGCAGCTCAATAACAACAGCTGCGTTGCTGCTGACACCGGGCTTTACGTAGGGCTCGACACGAATGCGAACGGTCTGGTCAGTATTGTCGGCGGGCAGTTGCTCCTTACGAACACATTGCCCTCGGCCATCGGGGTCAACGGGTACGGTGAGATGGATATCTCCAGTGGTCAGGTGCAAACGGTGGCGAATTTTCTGTTCGTGGGGTCCGGTATAGGTTCGCAGGGGACACTGTCGTTGCTGGGAGGGAATTTGGTTGCGTCGCCATACGCGCGGTTGGTGGTGGGCATGGAGACCGGCGCGGTGGGAGTCGTGTCGGTGACTGGTGGGAACCTGATCATGACGAATTCTCTAATCACGCTGGTTGGTTGCGACGGCTCCGGAGAGCTCGATCTGTTGGGCGGAACGAACATTGTTGGTGCGGTGGAAGTCGGCGGTGATTCCGGCTCGCAGGGAACGTTGACCGTGGGAGGAGGCGTCAACACTTTGCAAAGCGGGCTTTGTGTTGGTTCGAGTCTCGGCGCTACCGGGACAGTGTGGCTGACGGGTGGGCAACTGATTGCGACGAACCTGGCGACCAGTATTGGATCTTGGGGTTCCGGGGTGGTGACAGTGTCCAACGGCAGCTGGGTCGGCAACGCGATGTTGTTGGGTGTGCACGGCTTCGTATTGACGATTACGAACAACTTGGGCTCTCTTACTGCGGCAGGTCAGACCAGTTACGGCGCGGTCAATGTGGATGCGGGATCGATGACGTTGTACACGAAGCTGGTCATTGGCAATTGCCTCACGGGTGGTGTCGGCGTCGTGAACGTGGCCGGCGGCAGCTTGTATGTGACCAATGCGGCACACAACGCATTCATCGACGTGCGTAGCGGTCAATTGATTTTCACTGGCGGAACCTTGCAGGTCGACGAACTGGTGATGACGAATAGCTGCGGCAGTTTCCTTCACACCGGGGGCACGCTTGTCGCTGGGAGCGTGGTTCTCGACCCCAACTCCTTCCGCATTGTGTCGGTCACGCCGCAAGGAAACGACATCCTCGTCACATGGCTAATGGCCCCGGGAATAACCAACGCCTTGCAGGCTGCGGCCGGGGGCAACAATGGCAGCTATGTCACCAACGGTTTCACGGATATCTTTGTGGTGACGAATAACAGCACCGTTGGCTCGTTGACCAACTATCTCGACGTCGGGGCCGCCACGAACTCGCCGGCCCGCTATTACCGCGCCCGACTGGCACCTTAAGAAGCGAGAAACACGATGCGCAACCTTCCGAGATCCAGAGACGGATTCACGCTGACGGAACTGTCGGTGCTGATGGCGGTCGGAGCGATACTGGCGAGTGTGCTGGTGGCTGATCTGAGCCAGACCCGGACGAAACTCCTGCAGCAAGCGTGCGCGGCCAACATGAAGCACTGGGGGATGGCGTTCAGCATGTACGCCGATGATTACAATGGGACATTTTACTATGATGTTGGTGGGTTGCATTTTACGGACGTCGGGAGTCCGCTTGAGTCGTATCTTGGAACTTTTCCGGATTTTGCTACGGCAACTACATCGTTGCGCACCATAAGGGCTTGTCCGGCGCGCATAGGGCAATTCCCTCTAAAAGGTTACGAGATGCCGGTCGGCCAGTATCTTAAGGGCATTCGATATCAGAATGCAGACGTATCTGGCAGCCCTTTCTACGAGAACTCCAACGCCCCGTATTGGCCCAATCTAAAGTGGGTGCCCCAGCCTGGTCGGTACCTGTTGATGATTGAGTGCTATAACACGCTGCATTGCGGAGAGGTTTTAACCAAGGTGTCGAACCCGGCTTCAGGATTTAACGTAGATCCGCTTCCGCCGATCGCTCGCCATGGTGGTGGAGGAGTTAATTTCTTGTTTGGGGATTTTCACGTGGAATTTGTTTCCGCTACGACAATTACAAACGATGACCTGTGTGCTCAGAACCAGTGGCTCGCGTTGAATTAAAGAGGACGGACAGCGTGGCTGCACAGCAAAGGGCAACAACGAAAGGCTTCACGCTGACGGAACTATCGACGCTGGTGGCGGTCGGTGGGATATTGGTGAGCGTGCTGGTGGCTGATCTGAACCAGACCCGGCAGAAACTTCTCCAGCAGGCGTGCGCGGCCAACATGAAGCACTGGGGGATGGCCTTCAGCATGTACGCGGACGATTACAACGGGACGATATTTTATGATTCGGGGGGATTGCATTTTAGCGACGTAGGTAGTCCGCTGCAGCGGTATTTTGGAAATTCTTCCGACCCCATTGGGACATTGCGTACGATGAGGGCTTGTCCGGCCCGCATCGGGCAATACCCTCAAAAGGGCTACGAGATACCGGTCGGCCAGTACCGTAAGGGCATTCTATATGCGAATGCGGATACGGCCCCGTCGCCCGGTTTCCCCAACCCTTTCTGGGGGAACACCTCTGCCCCCTATTGGCCCAATCTAAAGTGGTTGCCACAGCCTGCTCAGTACCTGCTGATGATCGAGTGCTATAACACGATACACTGCGGGTCGTTGGTAAGTCATGTGTCAAACCCGGCTGTAGGATTTAACGTCGATCCGCTGCCGCCTATTGCTCGTCATGGTGGTGGAGCGGTGAATTGCTTGTTTGGAGATTTTCACGTGGAGTTTGTTTCCGCTACGACAATTACGAACCATGACTTCGGCTGTAGTGCATTTCCTCAGAATCAGTGGCTCGCGTTGAATTAAAGAGGACGGACAGCGTGGCTGCACAGCAAAGGGCAACAACGAAAGGCTTCACACTGACAGAACTGTCGGTGCTGATGGGGGTCGGGGCGATATTGGCGAGCGTGCTTGCGGCTGATCTGAACCAGACCCGGCAGAAACTTCTTCAGCAGGCGTGTGCGGCCAACCTGAAACACTGGGGGATGGCCTTCAGCATGTACGCGGATGATTACAACGGCACATTCTGGTTCCAAGGGCCTCCCAACGATGCTAGTTTTGGAGATAGCGATTCCCCCTACTTCTATTACCTGGGTGGGACTGCTGCGACCCGATCCGTGACAATGCGATCCATGAGGCTGTGTCCGTTCACGGTGGCCACGACACCCAATGATCTGAACTCAGCAGGGGATACCGTCTACGGCTACTCGATGACCATCGGCACATACCTCGAGGGCTTGCGCTATCAGAATGCGGATACGTACGGCAGCCCTTTCTACGGGAACGCCGAGTACCCCTATTGGCCCAATCTCAAAACCTGTCCCAACGGTCCGGCCAAATTCCTACTGTTGATTGACTCTGGTGGGCACTCCATGCACTGCCGTGATTTGTTAGAAAGGGTCTCAAACCCGAATCCAACCGATGGCAGTGGGGTTCCCGCTATCAATCGGCATGGCGGCGCGGTGAATTGTCTCTTTGGCGATTTCCACGTCGAATTGATTTCGGCGCAGGTGATTTCCAACCAAGCCGCAATCGGCTGCGGCAGTAATTCGTGGTTCGCGCTGAATTAGGGAGGCTGGCGGAGGGGCGAGAGTTGAACTTGCGAGGGCCTGTAGACCTCGCCTCGGTGCTCCGTCAGGGAAAGATAGTGGAACGCGGGACGCACACCCAACTGCTGGAAACCGACGGGACTTATGCGGAGTTGTATCGGCAATTTGTGAAGAGGTGAGGGGAAGACCCGCCGGAAGCGCAGAGCGAAAAGTGAGGGGATAGGAACGATTTGACGTTCACGTAACGCGCTTGCGTCAACCAAAAGAAGAAAGAAGAGATATGACTCCGGTTCCCATGGTGTTAGTATTGAACAGTTGAAAGAACGCGCACCTGTGAACAAGGCTTCCCGTTTCTTCGTCCTCTGGCTTGTGGCGGCGAATGCTTTTGGACAAGAAACCAACCCGGCGACGCCGGCGAACTTTCCCGCCACGGTTACAGCCATCAGCATCTCGAATAACGCAGCGGCTGGTAGCATCACCATCGACGGCACAACCTATGAAGAATTCCACTGGGGCCGGGTAACGCCTGCGACCGCTACCATTTTCCACAAGACGGGTGTTGCGGCGATCCCGCTGGAACGCCTGCCACGGGAGTTGCAGATGAAGTTCGGTTATGACCCGATGAAGGCGCAGCAGTATCGGCTGCTGGAAGCCAAAGCGAGTGCCGCATGGGAGCAGGCGAGACGACAGCGCATCCAACGGTTGCAACAAGAAGATCGACTGAATCGGTTGAAGGCAACGGCAGTGGATTTCCACTGCAAGATTGTCGCGTTGGATCCCAAAGGGGTTGTCGTCCGCACCCGGGTTGACGGTGTCCCTGTCCAGAATCCGCCGGGTGTGTCGGCGGCGGAAGCATCCATTACGCCTGCTGTGGAAAGCGAGATCGTCTACGTCTTTCTTGTTGGGCATCCTCGCCCGGCGACGTTGGCCGTGGGGGCCACGATATCTTGTCGCGCCTACCGCGACGGCATGCAGGAAACTGACGGCGAACCGATGCCCCGGTGGGTTTATGTCGGCGAGACTTTGCACCCGATCCTGCCGCCGCCGCCCCCGTAACGCTTATACGCGGACGCGAGAGGAAGAGAGCGGACAGCGGAAAGGGATGGGCGTAAGGGCCGAAGGGAGACGGGAGGGAGGTGGTGAGGCGGGTGGCGATGATGTTTGCTTGCTGATTTGTGAATTGTAAGGCGGTGTCTCCTGGATCAGACAGCTCCGGGAATTATAGATAGCACTATCTATAACACTGTCGGCAAAACGGTCGATGATTACCAACAGGCGATTATGCGGGACTGACCCTTTCCCGTCCTCGTGCTCCGTCAGGGGAAGATCGTGGAACGCGGACGCGCACGCAACGGATGGAGGCCAACGGGACTTACGCCAAGTTGTATCGGCAGTTCGTCCGCGCCACAGGGACGACTCACCGGCAACCGGCGGTTTAGACGAGTCGCTTAGGCTACGAAACGACGTACGACCGAGAGTCTTCGGCAACCTCAGGATGACAGATGGGGGAATCGGACACTGATCAGACGATTTCTTCTGGACATCGTATTCCGATAGTTGTATAGTGTGGGCATGTTCTCTAACCGGGAGAAGAAATGGTTGAGTGGCGGCCCAATCGCTTCCTCCTTTGCAGTAAACGCTCCTACCCGAAAGGGCTTTCACCTTCGACAAGGCTACGATGTGACAATATGGCGCGATTGCTCTGCTTACTCAACTGGGTCCGCCTTCGCCAAGGCTACGGCGCCGCTCGGGGCCCATATACGTTTCTGCGAAACGAACCCACCGTTTCGCGAAGGAATTCTTAATGTAACGTACTATGAATACGTTGTTTGCCACAGAAATTCATGAACTTTTTCGGTGGGTTCGTTTTGGAAAACGAACCCACCGGGAGGGGTATTTGGGGCCTACTGATAATGTTTTGGACGCTTTTTTGGTTCGTTTGAGTGGGGTTGAGGCCTTGCCAAGGCGCTTGGTTTGGGTGTTTCGGCCGCCTTCGCTTCGCTACGGCGCGGCATTTTTCGCCTTTGGCGAAAAGTGGCGGAGGGGGCGAGATTCGAACTCGCGAGAGCCTTTCGACTCCACACGCTTTCCAGGCGTGCGCATTAGACCACTCTGCCACCCCTCCGGGAGATTGGAAAGCGACGAACTTTACTCTGAGGGTGGCGGCAGCGTCAACTGCTGCAACAACCACTCTTCCTCGAGGGGGCTGAGATCGAAGTGGAGGGCGGTTTGTTCGACGGCGTCGAGCTTGGTGATGCCGGGACGTTCCTTGAGAAGGATGTTCAACCAGTTCAGCGCGTTGGTGCGTTTCTCGGCTTCGGCCCTGTTCATGTCTGGCCTCCTTTGCCAGCCGCGCGCAGCAATCGGTCGCGGACAGCGAGGCCGAGTCCCTGCGGTGCCGGTAGCAGGCACAAGATCATCTCCACACCCTGCGTGTCCAAATCGCGCAACTGGGCGAAGACGGTTTGGGCCAGCCGTTCGATGGTGGTGGCAGTGTCCAGCACGCCAACTCGTTTGCCTTCGTGGCGCAACTTGGCGGCGCGCGTTTGAAGTTCCTCCGCGTTTTCAAATAACTCGACTTGTGCACGAGGTGCGTAATGCTTGAGCGTCATGCCGGGGCCGGCCAGACCGGCATGAGCCACCTCGTCGGCGACGCCAGTGGCCAGTCGCACGGCTCCGAGCACCTTCTCCAATTGCTCACGGCTCACGCCGCCGGGTCGCAGGATGGCCGGTGGCGATTGCGTCAGGTCGATCACGGTGGATTCGACCCCCATTGGCGTTGGGCCGGCATCCAGGATCAGGTCCACGCGGTCGCCCAGGTCCGCGGCGACGTGCTCGGCGCGGGTGGGGCTGGGTCGGCCAAAGCGATTGGCACTCGGTGCGGCAATGGGCGCGCCCGTGGCGTCCAGCAGCGCAGCGGCGACGGGATGCCACGGCATTCGCAGGGCCACTGTGGGCCGGCGCGCGGTGACTTCGTCGGGAACTTGCGCGGCCTTCTCGACGACCAGTGTCAAGGGCCCCGGCCAGAAGCGGCTGACGAGAAGTTCGAATTGCGGCAACAACCGCTTCATGAGCGCATGCGCCATCGCCAGGTCGCGGACGTGGACGATCAGCGGATCCCAATCGGGCCGATCCTTCACGGTGAAAATCTTGCAGACCGCCTGCGGGTTGAGCGCGAGCGCCCCGAGTCCGTAAACGGTTTCGGTCGGGAAGGCGACGAGTCCCCCGGCGCGAAGAATCTCCGCAGCACGCGCGATGGCATGGCGCTCGGGTTTGTGGGGATCGACTTTGACGATATTCTTCATTCGTCGACGAAAGGCGAGTGTGACACATGCCCGTTATAGTGAGAAGCAGGATTTTCTTGCGAGGAACGGCTGGGGATGAAAGAGTAGGGGGCACGGCTGCATGAAAAACACCGCAATTCTGCTCGTTGACTGTCCCGACCAGAAGGGGATCGTGGCAACCATTTCGGAGTTTCTCTACCATCACAACGCCAACATCCTGCACGCCGATCAGCATCAGGACGGCGACCTGGAGCTGTTCCTCACCCGCGTGGAGTGGGACCTGAGCGATTTCAAGTTGCCGACGGCGGATTTCGAAAAGGCGTTCGCTCCGATCGCGAAACGGTTCCGGATGCGGTGGCGATTGGAGCTTTCCTCCCGGCGGTTGCGGGTGGCGATCTTTGTATCGAAGGATGACCACTGCCTGGCGGATTTGCTGTATCGACATGAGAGCGGCGAACTGGCGTGTGAGGTGCCGGTCATCATCAGCAATCATCCAGCGGCCGAACGGCTGGCGGAATTCCACAAGATTCCCTTTCATCTGATCGCAGTTGGGGATGGCCAGAAGAACGAGGCGGAGCGGCGGCAGCTCGCGCTGCTGAAGAAGCATTCCATTGACCTCGTCGTACTCGCCCGGTACATGCAGATCCTGTCGCCCGAGTTTGTGGCGCAATACCCGCAGCGGATCGTGAACGTGCATCATTCCTTCCTCCCTGCGTTCAGCGGAGCTCGACCCTACCACAGGGCGTTCGAGCGGGGCGTGAAGCTGATTGGGGCGACGAGTCATTACGTGACGGAAACATTGGATGAGGGGCCCATTATTGAGCAGGATGTGGTGCGTGTTTCGCATCGCGACCAGCTGGCAGACTTGATTCAAAGAGGACGTGACCTGGAGAAGGTGGTGTTATCCCGCGCGGTGCGGTGGCACAGCGAACATCGGATTTTGGTGTATACGAAAAAGACGGTGGTGTTCGACTAGCGGAGCCGGACAATTGGCTTGCCGGCGGGGGCTCGGCTTGCTGCAATCTGGCACGTGGACTGCTACGAATATGCTTCGGCTATGAGATCTAAGACCAACTCCGCAAGAAAGAAGTCCCTCCTGGTTGCTGAAGACGATGAGTCGCTTGGCGCACTTGTTTGCGAAGCTCTGCGGGACGCGGGGTTCAAGACGCATTGGGTCAAGGACGGCATCGAAGCGCTCAATTTCGTCCTGGAATCCCGGCCCGACGGCATTGTTCTGGACCTCGTTCTTCCGCGACTCAGCGGCTTTGAAATCTGCGGCATGATACGCAAGAGCCGGGCGATCCAGTGGACGCCGATCATCGTGATGTCCGGCCGCGCCGAGCACTGCGACAAGATGCAGGCGTTCGAACTCGGCGCCGATGACTATGTGATCAAGCCGTTCCGCATCGAGGAACTGGTTGTGCGTATTGATGCGGTGTTGCATCGCAACGCTGAGCGCGCCTACCCTACGCCATTCCTCACTTCCTACAACGCCTAGTGTTTTCGGCAATAACCGCTGGTCTGAGTTTGGCGTAATCCGCGCGAAATCTCCATGCTCCCATTATTTCCTTGAGGAAAGGCAGCCGGAACAAGTAGTGACTGTGGTGGAGCAAGCGCGATGAACAAGTTACATAATCCAGTCCTCCGCGGGTTTTATCCGGACCCGTCATTTCTCCGAGTCGACAACGATTACTACATCGCCAACAGCACCTTTGAATGGTTTCCCGGTGTGCCGATTCACCACTCCAAGGACCTCGTCAACTGGCGACTGATCGGCCACGCCCTGACGCGCCGTTCCCAACTGGATCTGGGAGGCATCGGCGATTCCGCTGGCGTCTGGGCGCCGTCGCTGAGCTATTGCGGCGGCCAGTTCTGGCTCGTCTACACCATCGTCCGGACGCGAGTCGGCAACTTCAAAGACGTGCACAACTACCTCGTCACTGCGACGGACATTCTCGGGCCATGGTCGGAGCCGATCTATCTCAACTCCAGTGGCTTTGACCCGTCGCTTTTTCATGATGACGATGGGCGCAAGTGGTTGGTCAATATGCTCTGGGATTTCCGCAAAGACCATTCGCGGTTTGCCGGCATTGTGCTTCAGGAATATGATCCGGATGCGAGTGAACTCGTAGGTCCCATCCGAAACATTCTTACCAAAGAGGTGATTACTGAAGGCCCCAACCTGTACAAGCACAATGGGCAATACTATCTGATGCTCGCCGAAGGCGGCACCGGCTGGAGCCATGGTATCTCGATGGCGCGTGCCAAATCCATCATGGGTCCATATGAACTCGATCCCCAGACATCGGTCCTGACCGCGCGCGATGACGAATCGATTGAACTCCAGAAGGCCGGACACGGAGAATTGATCCAGACGCTGTCTAGCGAATGGTATTTGGCCCACCTCTGCAGCCGCCCGGTTGGCAAGGAGCGCCGCTGCATCCTGGGGCGAGAAACAGCCATTCAACAGGTCGTGTGGTCGGCCGACGGCTGGTTACGCTTGGCTGCTGGTGGCACCCGACCACAGGTTGAAGTCCTGGTGCCAACAGACCTCCCACCCCATCCCTGGCCGGCGGACCCGGAGCGTGATGATTTTGATTCGACAAGGCTCAGCCCACACTGGAGTTCACTGCGTGTTCCAATGGAAGAAAGTTGGCTGACGCTCGCAGAACGTCCCGGTTGGCTGCGGTTGCGGGGGAGGGAAAGTCAACATTCGCTTTTCGAGCAAAGTCTGGTTGCCAAACGCCTGCGAAGCCATCGTTGCACGGTGGAGACGTGCGTTGAATTTGGCCCCACACATTTCACACAGATGGCCGGGCTGATCTGCTGGTACGACACCCGGACGCATTATTACTTGCGTATCACATATGATGAAAAACAGGGCACGGTTCTCAGCATCGTCCTAACCGATGATGGCAAGTACGATGAATTGACGGACAGCCAACTCAGCATCGCGGAGTGGAAGCACTGTTACCTTCGCGCCAGCATCGATTACGAGCGCCTGCAATTCTTCGCCTCGCCAGATGGACGGCAATGGCAACCCATCGGCCTCGGCCTCGATGCAACGAAGCTTTCAGACGACTACGGTCAAGGCTGGCACTTTACCGGCGCTTTCGTCGGCTTGTGCACGCAGGATTTGGGCGGTACGCGCGCCGCTGCGGACTTTGATTATTTCGAAATAAAACAAGCGGTTTAAATGGTACGCCCGGAGGGATTTGAACCCCGACCCTCGGTTCCGAAGAAACAACCGTAGTCTCCGTCGACTCGGCTCGCAACCGACTTAATTACGGCAATTGCAGATGATTGTGTCAGCAGATTCGATTCTCCGAAACTGCGCCAAGGTACCCCAAAATGCGCCTAAAAGTGGGTTTTCACGGCGATTCTACGGCGATTGAAATCGGTTGGAAATAAGGTCGGAACTCGACATCAGCGTTGTACCGGCTTTGTCGAAATCGGTCATGCTCACACCGGCGCTCACAAGAAAATGTCCAGATTGCCGCGGATTGTCGTCGGTTGGCAGGGATGAGGAGCGGCAGAACGTCGGTGGTTGTTGACCATCCCTCGCGCATAGCAACTTGCCACTTGCCGCGCGCAGGAGAAAATGAGGAAATGGCTGCATGAAGAAGCGAGTGTTGATCGTCGGGGGCGGTTGGGAGGAGCATGAACCGAAACAATGCGCAGAGTTGTTTGCCGGGCTGTTGGCGGAGCGCGGGTTCGATGTGGTGGTGAGGGACACCCTCGATGCGTAGATCGATGCCGTGCTGATGCAATCGCTAAGCCTGGTCATGCCTATATGGACGATGGGGACGATTACGAAGGAGCAGGAGAGGGGACTGCTGGAAACGGCCGGAGGCCCCAGCTCTGGATCACGGCGTCACCCACAAGTTTTGCTGTCCCAGTTTCATAAACACCTGCTCCACGAGCACGTCCGTCTGGTTCGGGCGACGGTTCATCGGTGAACGATCCGAATACATAGCCCTGGCCTGCTGAAGCATCTGGCGAGTGTAATTGTCGCTAACAGTTCCGACATCTGGATACCTCTGGGTCACCACGGGTTCATCCCAGTTCATTGTTTGTATCGGAGTATCCGAGGTGGAATTGATAATCGGCCACGTGGACACAGGTGACTGGGCGGTTGTATCGCTGTTAATCCAAATGTTGCCGGTGGTTGCGCCGGAAATGTTCATCCAATCAATCACCTCACCTACGTCAGCCAGCATAAACGTCCCCGTGAAATCGACTACTTGATAGCCATTGGAAGTCGCTCGATCATACGTCTCTCCCAGCGGGCCAATATTCGCCACCGCCTTGCCACACAGGAAGGTGACAGTACTGTTCCCCCCCACCTTGAAAATCTGGTTTCCATACGTATCAGCGGCCTCTCCGTAATGCGTTTCCAGGTAGAGAGAACCTCCGTTGGTGCAGACATAGCCAATGGTCCCGCTGTCACAGTCAACGTCCATTAATTTCACCGTGCCGCGACCGTCCATGATGATATTCGAGCCATTTGCGGGAGCCACAGTTGCTTCACCGATACCCTGCCCGAAATACTCGATTACCGTGTTCGGACAATCTCCCAAGCGAACGCCGGCGTTGACGCCCTGTTTCATTATGACATCACGGCAATAGATTCGGGCCGGCGAACTGCCTACTCCCGACACGAGAATGTCGGCGCTGCCGGTACCACTGGTGCTTCCATATAGTTGCAGGTGCGACAAGGTCGCGTGCGAAGGATACGGCAGGGAAAACATTGGAATACCACTGGGCCCGTTCCAATAGAGCCTTGAATTAGGTCCGTCCCCAACAATCCGGATATCGATATTTGTCGGGATCGTGATGGTCGAAGTCAGGTACCCCTGTAAGCTGCCAGTCGCCGACCACGGAATGTGAATCACCGTTCCATCCGCAGCGCTGTTAATGGCGGCCTGCAAGCTGGCTGAGGTATAATTGGCCGGCATGTCGACAACGGTGCGACCCAAGTTTACAGCGGGGACAGGCAAGGCGGGAGCCGGAAAAGAAAGCGAACTGCGCGAAACCACCCCATTATCGACAAGATTGGTCTTAAGCCCCGAACCACCACTAAAGCTAAGCCAGGATGCGATAGTGTTGGTATTGCCAACGGCTAACAAATCTATCTGCAAGGAGTTGGAAAAGGAAACCAGGGCGTTATTCGTATTGGCAATCGTGTTATCCAACATGATCATGTGCGCCGGTTGGCCAACATCAATCGCGAGCGCGCCGGTCGGGTCGATGACGGTATTCCCCTTGAGCAGCATAGGTGTCGTGTTTAGACCCTGATTGGTCGCCTTGAAGAAGGTCCCTGCGTAATAACTAGTATTGCTGACCAACGAGATAAAGTTGGCTGAGGGATTCAACCAAAAGTCGATTCCATTATTGACGAATGTGGTGTGGTACGCATGCGCCGACCCGGGATTTATGAAGATGGCCGTCCCACAGTTGGCCATGTAACAGTCGTTGAAATACCCATCAAGAGCGTTGCCGTTCCATGTCTGTATTCCAACTCCCAGGTTGGTGAATACACAGCGGGTGAATCCTTCCCCGGCGAATCCGTCTCCGTAGTAACCAGCGTCGACTCCATGGCCACCGGGAGCCGAATTCATGAACACACAATCGATGAAAATGTTACCGCCATCGAAATACGTCCAGCCGGGACTTTCACTCTGGCTGAATACCGTCATGGATTTGCTGTTCCCGTCAAAGGTCAGCCGTGCGAAATAGCACTGGACCGTACCATCCGAGTGGAACAACGTGGACGGCCCGGAAAAATTCGTGTCGGTCCCGCCGTCGTACCGGAGGATGGTATCTTGCGCGCTGTGACCGACCACCTCGACATACTCACGGTTTCGCAGCCAGCACTTGGCTGTCACGCGGTACGTACCGGGGGGAAAATACAGGACCGTCGAGTTGGTCCCGAGGCCGACATTCGCGAGAGCGTTTGAGATCGCTACCGTGTCATCGGTTACCCCGTCTCCGACCGCTCCGTAAGTTGTCTTGACGTTCCCCCAACTGGCGAAGGGCCCGTACCATTCATCAACGGCATCGGAGGGCGCCGCGGGACCTGTCGTCCCGGGACCTGTCGTCCCGGGACTTGTCGGCGCGGGAGAAAGCGTCGTCGCACAGGTTGCGGGACTTGCCGACGAGTTGTTTCCGGCGCTGTCGTAGGCGACAATCGTGTAGCAGTACGATGTGGCAGCCGACAAACCGCTGTCGCCATAGCTGGTCGCCGTCGTCGTGGTGACCAGAGTGCCGTTGCGGTAGACCTGATAACCAGCCAGACTGGAGCCGCCCGAGTCGATTGAGGCATTCCAATTTACGCTGACCTCGGATGTCGAAGTGGCCGTCGCGACGAGCCCACTCGGAACAGAAGGCAGGGTGTAATCCGTGTTGACCGAGGTCTCTCCGTTCGCCTCGTTCGAGTAAAGCGAGTAGCCCGTGCTGTTGTAGGCGCGGAGGCGATAATAACAAACTGTCCCGTCGGACAACCCCGTGTCCACATAAGTCGTCGAGGTGGTGACACCTACGGGAGTCCACGGCCCGGTGGGCGTCAGGCTCCGCTCCACCTTGAAGCCAGCGGTGCCTGCCCCGGTGTACGACCAGGCCAATTCGATCGAGTTAACAGTATTCGTTGGGGTGTTGAGGTCCGCGGGTGCCGGCAGTTCAAGCCCGGCTTCTTTCGGCACGCCATAATTGTAGAGGAGCACGCTATTGGTCTGGTTGCATGTAATAACTACGACCCGAAGCGTACCGACATCCGGTCCCATGGTTAGGCAAAAATCCGTCGCGCTCGAAAAGTCGGGCACTCCAATGACCAGCACATCTGTCGGGTCGCCGCCCACGGTGTCAACCGACGCATTCACGGGGCCACAGGAAGGGTCGCTGGCAGCATTCAGCATGTTCACCTGGAAGCACACCGTGTCGCCTGCATAGTGCAACACCATCGTATTGGATTTGGCTTCGTTCAGCAGCACGACCGTATCAGACGACGGGAGAGTCGGTACGAGTGCCTTCAATTTTTGACCGATGGTTACCGCCTTTAGCACCGCCTTCAAGGCTGCGGTGTCCGTGTTGCCGGAGTTGTCCACCGCAGACTCCGCCTTTAGAAGTTGGCTCTGGAAGCGGGAAACACTCTTCTGCAGTGTCTTGCTCGTTTTCCCCAGCGCGACGGCCATATCGGGGGACTGTACTGTTGCCGCGAGGGCTTCGGCCAGGCCGATGGTCAAACCAAGCTGCGTTGAGCCGGTTGTCCGGCTGGATTGCGCCACACTAACCGCCGCTTCCGTCAGGCTGTCCAGCAGCGGGCACAATTGCGCTTCGATGACCCCGGCCGCATTGGTGACGGTGTCCGCGCGGACCGCCACGGCCCCCAATAGATTGAGAGCGATCAGAAGTGAAAGCAACCCGCAGTAATGAAAAAAGCTGGCCAGAAACGACGTTCTGATCTTTGCCTCTACAGCTGCGTTCGACAACCCTTGGAAAGGATCTTTTGTAACCTCCACTACGAATTCCCCCATACCTATCCTGAACTTGCGGAGGGGACGAACGCAGGGACTGTGCCAGTACCCTCTCGGCATGGGGGGATTTGTTCAATCCGGCGGGATATACTTGCCTGAGATTAACCATTTTCTTGCCAGTTTTTCCATAATGCCGAAGACTTGTAGACCAGTAATTTACAACCTTACAAGGCGACATAGCTTTACTGAAAACATTCGCGAAACTATCAGTGATGCTATTTCTTAATCACGATTTTTAACCAAGGAAACTTGTAAACGGTTTCATGCCGCAGTCATCGACTGCTCAATCGGTGGCAAGTTTCTTTCCACCCATGAAAACTTTCCTGACACATTTCCCGCGACCTCATCCTCTCCAAAACCATGGCTAAACCCACCCGCCGAACGCATTAGACGGGTCATTGCCCCGAAGGCCGATGCCCTGTCCGAGCCAAACGTCAGTCAAATCATTTGTCACCCACCCGGTTTTGGTTTGCCCCTCTTGTAACGGGATCTAACAAGCGTATCGATGGCGTCGCGCGGGTTGCGGCACACGGCGGCACCATCAACCAGTCTGATCTGGTCGTCTCGTTGACCTCTCCCTGTTACACGCGTACCATCATGCGTTGACTGGGGACATCATCCAGACGGCTGCATTGCTTGGGGATCACGACATTCGCCCCTTGGACATGCACTACCGGGGGCTTACTTCACGGGAGGAGGCGGTGGCGTTTTTTGCCCTTCGACCCGCCACTTTTAACGGCGATTCTACGGCGATTGGAAAAGACGCTTCTGTAAGTGGTACGCCCGGAGGGATTTGAACCCCCAACCCTCGGTTCCGAAGACCGATGCTCTATCCAGTTGAGCTACGGGCGCAAAAAGGATGGGGTGGCCAACGCCAGCCCGTTTGAACCAAAACTATACCGTTGGCTGCGTGAATTGGTCAAGCTGCACGAGCTATTCGCAGCAGACCCGGCGGTGGCTGCGTTGTTACCAACATAGACCGGTGGGTGCTTGCTGGCGAAAGCGCTGGTCACAAGCCTTGCTGCATGGCAGAGAAAATGTCGAGACCCGGCCTCATGCCGGAATGAAACGCTGGGGCAGGGGTGGAACAGGGAGAAGGTGCAGCCGGTGGTGCCAGTAATGCCAGGAACGATTGTCAAAGAGGCCGGGTGGGGCAGATTGTAATGCTTCGCGGAATGCGGTTTCTCCATAACGATCGATGACGAAACAAATGTCGTCCCATGTTCCGAACTCCATGACCTGGCAAAGAAAGCGCGGCGTGTTTTCAAGGGTTGCCTCAGCGGACTGCCACCAACAAACACGCCGAGCGATGGAAGCGAGCCGGTTAGAATCTCTTTCTCTTGTCGACGGGCTCTTCACGACTACGAAATCCTAGCAAACCGGGCGCGGATGTCGAGCTTTCGACCCGTTTCTGAGGGGAAATCATGCTCGCAGGTGGCAATCGTAATATCCGCCCCCGGCCACAATCCTACGACGCCACATCCCGATTTGTCTGCGGAGAATCATTACAATTCCCGCCTTGACATCCGCCATGGCAGACGGGGCGCGATTGCGCATCATTCTGTACCCACCACCCACCATCCACGCCAGGAATTGCGGCTTAAATAGGCCAAGATACGCGGGCGAACATCGTTGGACGCGAAACCTTTAACTTCTCCTGGGGTACCAACGTCACCGGTGCCGGCCATAATCCACGAAGTTCATTCTCTCAAGACACAGGACCGGCCCTTCACCAAGCTGAGGCAGCATGCTCAAGGAGGACAGCGCGGCGATCGTTGTGTGATTCGTTGTGCTTCCCGAAGCTTCCCGAGGAAACCTCTCGACAAGAGCACTTCCGTATGATTTGATTCTCGTGTTTCACCGGCTGGCGTTCGACAGGTCGCACGGAGGCGAGTGGAGGCGATATGAGAACGCGAGTTATGCTTTCGGTTGTGGGGGCAATGGTAATCATTGGAAGTTCGTCGGGGCTGGCCCAAGACGTGACCATTACAAACGTCGCCCAATTTACCGACCTCTTGGATCAAACTGGGCTGGTCTACCCGTTGGTCAATCCTTGGCAACCGGCGATGTTCTATCCAACCCTCGGAATATTTTACTGCGATTTCGATCAACTGACGAATGCCATTGGCGACGTTCGGCATGGGACTGCATCGATTCAGGACGGCGTAAGTGTTTGGGGTGTCCGGTTAATTCGCACTGCTTCGGGAACCACAGTCGTTTATCCGTCCGGGAACGCGACTTTGCTGAATCTGCCAGCGGGTGAGAATGACGATTTCGAGGTCCGTTATGCAGAAGTTCTCCGGGGTTGGTGCGTCCTCTTTGGAAAAAATCCGACCAGCTACGACGACCTGATTTCCCAAGGCTATAGTTTTCTGGCTCCCAAGAGTATCGTGCTTGACGTATGGCTGGCGGATATAAACGATTGTTCAGTCGCTCAAAGCCTATCTATGTCTGTGGCGACGATGGATGATAGCTGCGACTCGTGCGACGATCCGCCGCCAGACAGTTCTGATTTTGAATACGACGTTGCACCCGATGCGCCTTGCGGCAGGTTGGCTTTCAACAAGTTCAAAATATCCACCAACAATTTCATTCTGGAGTGGTTCAGCCAATCGAATGCAACGTATGAAATCGCAAGCACGAGGAATATGACATCTACCAACTGGGTCAGTCTGGCCTCTCTCTATCCCGGCGCATCTAACACTAACGTCACAGACTTCTTTGACTTTGGGGCGGTAACAAACGGCTCCAAGTTCTACAAGGTCGTCCAAACAGGCATTTCCATCGACATGTGCAACTCCAATGCAGTCGAGGGAGTGCTCAATGTTCAATTCGACATCGGCATGCCAACCAACCAGCCCCTTACGGCGGTCTATATGCTTCTGGACGGGCTGTCCTCGACCGCCATTGTCAACCCATCAACCCAGTTCGTCGGATCGGTTTATGGGCAGCTCGATACGACTGTGGTAAGCAATGGATGGCACACCCTCCAAGCATTTGCCGACAGCGGCATCTACAACGAGTCGATCGGCGGAACGACAGAGTATTCCAGCCAGATCGTCAATCTGTTGGTGACAAACCCAATTACGCTTTATGTTCCGTTTGCCTATGGAGGCACTGCCCCGCCCTTTACGTTTCCCATTCAGGCAATATTCGTAGCCCCAACCAATAATTGGACAATTCAGGTCTTGACGACAAACACTCCTGCTACGGTTCTCAAGACCTTCTCGGGAACCTCTACGAATGGAATCGCCTATGTCGAATGGGATGGAACTGATTCATCCAACCATCCGTATGCCGGGCTGGGGGTTGGGGTAACAGCCAGCATCTCCAATGTTACGGGGTTGACGGAGCTGGCGATGGCTCCGTTGGGCTCGGGTTCAGGCTCCGGTTCCAGCGTCGGCCCGAAATACTCCTACGTAGGCGGGCTGACCCGGGGGAACCAGCAGGCCTGGGCGTTGGCTTATCAGGGCGGGGTATTCCCCGATTGCAACAGCTCCGGCGGAGCGCCATTCTGCTCCATGTTTGAGGACGACAATGGACTTGCCGGCCCTCCCGATTACGGTGGATTGGCTAATATCCTCACCCTTGAGGCTCCGACGTCCTATAATGTTGTAAACATAAACAATGTTCCGACCACAAGCTGGGATTCTTGCGGGTGCGTCGGGGAAATTGACAGCTTTGTAAACTGGATCTCCTTTTGGCATGGATTCTCCGCAGGAGCCGGGCCAGCTTGTTTCTTCCTCATCTCCCATGGCTCCCCACAGGGACTTGGCAGCGGCAACAACAGCGTCACGATTGGTGATGTTCAGACGATCTTGGGAAACTACAAGGATGCTAAGGGCTTTCACTTGGGCACCCCGTTCTACTTCGGCCAGTTTGATGGATGCAATACGCTTGGCTGGGAGCAGGCGCTGGGCATACCATCCATGCAACTGACCGCCAACTATTTTAGACAACTGAACCTGAATCCCATGGCATGTTTAACTTGGTCGAGCACCAAGATTTGGGGTATAACTGAAACCCAGTTTAATTCGGCCCATGAGCAAATGATTGACTCCTTCTACTACAACTGGCTTGTGAATGGGGATGGGGTATTGCAGCACTCGGTCACTACAATCTGGAGCGGCGGTCTATACGGAACCGCCCCCGTCGTCAACGGAGCCACCGACCTGCCTCGGCCATAAAAGGAGCCATGCAAAAGACCCTGCTGTTTCTGTCATTGTTCGCGGCCAGCATCCTGAGGGCGGCACCGATTACGAATCTGGTCGAGATTCTGCCCCGCCTAGAGACTTTCGGCCAGGCCATGAATTTGGACATTCCCCAGCCGCTGACGATATCGAATCTTACCCTGTGGCATCCTTATCATGGTCCATTGCCAACCTCGATTCAGAATTCCTCGGTGATAGGGATTGATCAACACCGGTTTACCTGGGACGGCCTGGAGAATATCGTCGATGTCTATTTTGATCCCACCCATCGATCCAATGAGATGTATCGGCATCCCGATACCCCGGATTGCCTTCTAGCCATGGATAAAGGAGCCAAGGTCATGACGACCAATGAAGTGATTGCCATGGCAGAGAAGCTTAAGGCCAACTTGGCCGCCCTCGGACACAAGACAAATTGGTGCGGTAAAGTCAAGGTCACCAGAGCCCAGTGGAAAGACCGGGACCTCCCACTGTATCGTTTCGACTGGCAATGGACTCGGGTGACCAACGATGTGCCCTATATGAGTATGGAAATCGACGCACTTCGAGGACGCCTCACTTCGTTCTTTACCCTGCAAGGCTCTCCAGCAGAACAGGGGCTGGACGGGATACGCATGCCTTGGGAAGAGGAGTCGAGGACTCATCGTTCGAGAACGCTCGGGAGGCCGCCGGAGGCAGCGGAACAACCGGCGCAGCCTGCTCCCTGACCTTGTCCCGATGCCGCAAAATTGTCCCCAGCATGGACTGAACGGCGACCTGGCGAATGAAGGTCACCTAGTTTTAACGATCTACCGTGTCACGACCTGTCTGGGAAGAAGGTGGAAGATCATCGGCATGCTGGAGGGCGTACGGGTGCGAGTTGTGCGCTGAGGAAAACGCTAACACGATCGGTGGATTTCATCCGCCATCGTGCGCCCCAGAGGCGCATTTTACAAGAGACGCACGACCTCTAACTCGCGTTAGAAGTTTGTGTACCACCGGGATGGCCATCACATGTGCCAATGAATGAACCGTCTGCGTCCGATCAAACGAACCACTGATTTGCCGAGGCCGTGCGGGCCTATGCCCCGATTGTGCCACGGAAGTGGCAGAAACTTCTCACACTCAAGCAGAGGATTGCCGAGCTTCGACGCAAGGGCGCGTCGTACCAGGCCATCACGGAAATTGTTCGTGCCGCCGATATTCCGCATCTCGCACACGACCGTCCCACGGTTATTCCGGGGTGTGCTGCGTCCGTCCCATCGACGGAAGCAGTGCCGTCCTGCCTCCCGAAACTCGCCATCTCAACCACCGCGCTCTTCCGTGCCGCCCGTGGACACCAGCGGACCGCGCATTGCAAACCCGGACCATCTAACGCAGCATGTGGGATAGGGGAGATCGGTACACTGGCAACCCGGAAGGTCAACTTGCTGCGTACTGTGACGCGAGTCTCGCTGTGAAATGGCTGTGTCGCGCCTCGCCATACGACCGAATGCAATTCGCGTCGGCCACGGCGGAAGAATCAAAAATCACCATGACACCAACCCCGCCTCTGGACGATGGCGAAACTGCTTGGAGCGAGCGCATCATCTGCTCGACAGAAAGTCGGAGGACGCACCATCGGTTGACGGATGACAAATCGCAACACTGACGGCGCGTTGCACGCCGCCACGTTTGAATCTTGTCGGCGCATTTGCCGGGAGAATGCTTGCAGGCCCGTGCGGTCATGGGGCGTTGCTCTGGCGGCAAGCGACACGCCTCGCACCCGCCTGCTGCGCTGGAAGGAGTGCAGTCGCACGTTGCTGTCCGTGGCCGCGCTCGGCCGGCGAGCTACTCGCCACCGACAGCCAGAATCGACCGGCCGTCGCCGGGCCAATTGGTCACCCCATGAGCGGTGGACCGTCGGACACACTTCAGAACAGGCGATGTGAGCGCAAGCGTGACTCTTAAGCGCCCGTCCCGTGGCAGAGCGAGCGCGGTCAACGCTGGAGGCGCAGGGGCGAGGGGCGCACGAGCTTGACGGCGTGAGAGAGCCATACAATCAGGGCGCAGGCACGCCACCGACGCCTTGGCAGCAGATAGCGCAGTCGGGTTGAATCTGTCAATGCCGTTCAACACCTTTCCACAACGTTAGCAGACGGTGGCTGGCGCACCGTCAAGAATCCTACCGCTGGCTGGTAGGGGTCCAGCGTCTCCTCTGAAATCACGCGCATAGCGTGACCCGCTCAATGCGGCCAAGTGGCCTGGAAAAGCTAGGGCATTCGAAGCGCATTCTCGTCGCGGGAGAGTTGTGCACGTGAAGACCGCCCCGATTGTACGGCTCGCTGCGCCTTTCAAGGTAGAACACTTCGTGCCTCCACCTGTGACAGGCTCGCTCCGCCTGCGGCCTGGCTCGTAGGGCTTCACGTGCGAACATTTCACGACCACCGGATTCGTCCTAAAAACCTGTCAACCACGAAATCACGAATCTTTTGCAGCCATAGCCAACCATAGACATCCGCGAATATTCGCGGCAAAACGTTCTCTCGGCGAACACCAAAATCTTGCTATTCCGCATGCTACCGTAGCCCCGTAATTCGAGCCAGAACTGTCGATAGCAGCGGAATGCATGATGTTGACTGTCCAACAAGCCAGGGAGCTTCTCGGTGATGAGGCTGTCGGCATGACCGACGCCCAACTTGCCGACACAATTGCCGCGCTAGATGCTATTGCCGACATGGTGCTTGATCGCTATATCGACAACCGCAAGCGAGCTACCAGCCAACGCGAAGAAGCTGCTTAATGCTTGCAATTACAACCCGCTTGTGGTAGTTACAAGGTCCATGGGGCAACCAATTAACGAAGCCGTCAGGAAATACCTGAAAGAAATCGCCACGAAAGGCGGGAGGGGTGGCACGGGCGAGGCCAAGGTGCGAGGCGACAAAGCCTATTACAAGCGCATTTCCGCGATGGCGGTGAAGGCGAAAAAAGCTAACGCAGTAAGACGGAGGGCGGGCCGATGAAAGCGGTTATCTACATCCGCGTGAGCAGCGAGGAGCAAGTCAAGAACCTCTCGCTTGAGACTCAGCGGCGCGAGTGCCAACGATTCTGTGAGCGCAACGGCTGGGCGGCAGCGCGGGTGTTCACGGAAGAAGGGGAGTCAGCAGCAACGACAGATCGGCCACAGTTGCAGGCGATGCTCAGTTACTGCCGTGACAATGCGGGCAGTGTGGGAGCGGTTGTCGTTTACAACCTCAGCCGTTTTGCCCGCAACACATCCGATCACCTGGCTGTTAGACTCAAACTTAGCGAGTACGGCGTCAGCTTGCGCTCAGTGTGCGAGCCGATTGAAGAAACAAGCACCGGCAAGTTTTTCGAGACAGTTATGGCAGCCGTAGCCGAACTGGATAACAACATGCGCTCTGACCGGACTGTGGCGGGGATGAAGATGGCAATCGAAAAAGGTCGTTGGCCGTTCATGGTGGGTATCGGGTATCGCCGTGTCCGAAACGCAGACGGCGAGCCGACATTGGCGCACGATCCGCAACGCGCTCCACTGATTAGACGCGCCTTCGAGTTGTACGCAACCGGGCATTACACGAAGCAACAAGTCCTCTCTAAAATCACAGTAATGGGCTTACGAACCATCCACGGCAATAAGCTGGCGACAACGACGTTTGTGCGAGCGCTCGCGAACCCGATCTACACCGGCAAGCTCGATGTGAGAGCGTGGAATCAGAAAGTCGGCGGGAATTTCGCACCGATTGTCAGCGAGGAGCTTTTCAACCGCGTGCAACTAGTTGCCCAAGGTCGCAAAACCAACACTCCCGCAACTCATTTCCGCGATAACCCTCTGTTCCCATTGCGCGGTTCAATTCGTTGCGCGAGCTGCGGCGAGTTGTTGACTGGATACAATGCGAAGGGCAGGACAAAACACTACGCCTATTATGCCTGTTACAATTCCGAGTGTGCCAAGAAGACTTCGCTGAGGAAAGAGGCCCTGGAGACGGATTTCGAGACGTATCTGGAACGCTGGCAGCCGAAGGCAGGCTTTATGCGGCTCTTTCGTGCTAGAGTCCTAGAGAAGTGGCAGCAGAAGCGCGACTCTGCCCTTTTAGGCGCAACAGCGGGCCAAGGAGCGGTTGACGAGATCGAGAAGAAGCTCACAAGGCTGGACGACCTGTTCATCGACCAACAGGCGATTACCAAGGAAGTGTACGCAGCACGTCGGGCCAAACTCGAAGAGCAACTTGTCGCCGCGAAAGTGGCATTGCACGATTGCCAAACGGATGAACTCGACATCGAGGCTGCTATCAACTTCGCTGCGTTCGTGATGACCAACGTCAAGTCGCTCTACACACAGCTATCGGTTGAACAGAAACGGCGACTGCTGGCGGTTCTAAGTCCAAGTGGATTCACGTTCGACAAGGAAGAGGGTTTTAGAACCGTTGCAAGTGATTGCGTTTTCAATGGGTTGTATCAGGCTGCAACACTGCTAGTGAAAGATGGGGTGACCGACGGGATTTGAACCCGCGACAGCCAGATCCACAATCTGGAGCTCTACCAGGCTGAGCTACGGCCACCATCTCGACGCAACGCGTTGCTTGAAGCGCCGCGAACTTAGCATTGCGGCGCCGTAGGGGTCAAGTTATCGTGCGAGACCCCATGGAGGAATCCTTATTCGCTGTGGTCACGCGATTGGCCTCGCACAGCAAAAACGATTCTGATGTTGGCCGCCAAAGTTCGGATTTACACGCCTCGTTAGCGCGGTATACTGCTATGGTGAACCGCATTCGTCTTCTTCCCGAGCATGTTGCAAACCAGATCGCCGCGGGCGAAGTGGTCGAGCGGCCTGCCTCGGTTGTGAAGGAGTTGGTGGAAAACTCGCTCGACGCGGAAGCCCGACGCGTCACCGTCACCATCAAGAACGGGGGGCGATCGCTCATTAACGTTGCCGATGACGGCTTCGGTATGGGCCGTGACGATGCGCTACTGGCGTTGGAGCCACACGCGACGAGCAAGATTTTCAAGGCGGAAGACCTGCACAGCATCACGTCACTCGGCTTCCGTGGCGAGGCGATTCCGAGCATCGCGGCGGTTTCGCGCTTCACGCTCACGAGCCGTGAGCGCGGCACGTTGAGCGGCACGCAGATCGAGATCGCCGGCGGAAAGATCATCACCGTGTCAGACGTGGGGGCCGCAGAAGGAACGGTAGTGGAGGTCCGCAACCTCTTTTTCAATTTGCCCGCGCGTCGCAAGTTTCTGCGTTCGATACCGACCGAGACGGCGCATATTGAGCACATCGTCACGCTATGCGCGCTGGCACATTCCCAAGTAGCGTTTCGGCTGGTCGTCGATGGCCGTGAAGTCTTCAACCTCGCGCCAACCAGGGAGCTGCTCGGTCGCCTGCGCGAATTCCACGGCGCCCGGCTCGCCGAGGAACTGCTCGCCGTCGATTTGATACGCGGGGATGTCCGTGTTACAGGATTCATCGGCAAGCCCGGCGTCAGCCGCGCGGATCGCCGTCAACAACATCTCTTTGTCAATCAGCGGCCCGTCGAGAGCAAAGGCATCAACTACGCGTTACTGGAGGGTTATCACACGGCGTTGATGAGGGGAAAATTCCCCGTGACATTCCTGTTCCTCGATATCGACCCCGAGGTGGTGGATGTGAACATCCATCCCGCCAAGCGTGAAGTGCGTTTCCGTGATGAATTTGCCGTGCGCCAGTGCGTGATTGATGCCGTTCACGCCGCGCTGGAGCCGGAAGTTGCGGGCTTGCGTCCTGTTCAAAGTGAAGGCTGGCCAAAGGCCGACCATCGTGCCTTTGCCACACCATCAGGCGCCGCGCCACTGCTGCCGTCAGCTCCTCCGCCCCTGGCCTGGCGAACGGCAGGCGACTCGGCAAGTCAACCTCATCAACAACCGACAATGCCTTTGCCGTTGCAGGGAGAGGTGTCCGCCGAGCCATCCACCCAAGTACGAACCGAGGACGGGTTGTGGCGGATCCTCGGTGTGATCGGGCAGTTATATGTCCTCGTTGAATCGCCGGAAGGTCTAGTGCTGATGGATCAACACGCAGCGCATGAGCGTGTGCTCTTCGAGAAAATGCTCCGGGAATTGGAAACGGATTCCGCGCCAGCCCAGAAGCTTTTGCTGCCGCTCACGCTTGAACTGGATGCGCGTGACGCGGTGTTCCTTCACGCGAATCAAAAAACGCTCCATAAACTGGGCATCGGGGTGAGTGAATTTGGCGAGAAGACATTTCTGATCGACGCTTTGCCGCCGTATTTCCCCACTGCAACCCTCGCGCAGACATTCCGCAATATCATCGATGAGCTGCGGCAAACGGGCGAAGAAGTGCACGCGCGGCGGTTGAGCGAAGACCGAATCGCCACGACCGTCTGCCGTCATGCGGTGAAAGCCCATGATCCGTTGCGCGGTGAGGAACTTCGCGCGTTGCTGCAGCAACTTCACCAATGCGAATTGCCCTACACGTGCCCGCACGGTCGTCCGACCATGATCCAGATGTCGTACGCCGAACTGGAAAAGAAATTCGGTAGGAAGGCGTGAGCGCGAACTGTCCACATTGTGCAAAACCGCTCGAAGAACAGCAACTTGACACGTTGTTGTTTCGCTGTTGTCGCGACTGCAAAGGCATGTTGTTGTTGCATTGCGACTTGATTGATGTGCTGGAAAAAAGTTGGCACGCCGTGTCGTGCGAGACGGCGGAGACAACAGCCTTTCGCCTGACCGAGGGCTGGCAGAACGAGCCAAAGTACGTTTGCCCTGATTGCGGTCAGCTCATGGAGAAGTACGGCTACATGGGAATTGCTGCGATTCAGATTGACCGTTGCGATCCGTGCGCGCTGGTATGGCTCGATGCCAACGAGTTGCAGAACATGGTGCTGGCGCTGGCCAAAAGCAATTATCGCAGTGAGAGTGAGTGGCAGAGATTACAGCGGGAGAGGGTGGATATAGTTGAAGTGGCAGTGCAAGGTGCCAGCCAGGTCGGGCGTAGGCACGGCAGTCACGGATGGGTGTTTGGGGGGAGTGGCCAAACTCTTGTGGTGGCGGAAACACTCTTGAACTTGTTTCTACGGTAACGTCAACGTTGCCGGCCCAGTATCTGACGAGCTGCGCGAACGTCGGCGGCAATCTGTGCTTTCAGTGCTTCCGCCGATGCGAATTTCTGTTCGTCGCGCAGTTTAGACAAGAAGAAAGCCTCAACATTCTGGCCGTAGAGTTCGCGCGTGAAATCGAGGATATGCACTTCCAACACCCGGAGTAGTTGAGCACCCGCGAAGGTGGGGCGAATGCCGATGTTGACCACGCCACCAAATTGTTCCGAGCCGATGATGACGCGGACGGCGTAAACGCCGTCGGGTGGAAGAACCTCGTCGTGGGGATTCAGGTTCGCAGTCGGGAATCCCAACTCGCGTCCGCGCTGGTCGCCCGGTTCGACGGTACCGAGAATCGAGAACGTTCGTCCCAACATCATGGCGGCACGATCAAGCTGGCCATGTAGCACATGTTGTCGAATCGCGGTGGAACTAATCATCTCTTCACCGAGCATCACCGATTTGATTTCCTTGGCAACGAAACCGTATTGTGGCGCGAGCGTTTCCATCAACCGTACGTCGCCCGCGCGATCGTGGCCGAAGCGGAAGCGGGTACCAACACAGATCTCTTGCAGCTGATTTGTCTGGCGCGCGACTGTATTGATGAATTGTTCCGGAGGCGTGAGCGAGAATGGTTTGTCGAACGGGAGCAACAAACACGCGCCCACACCGAGCTTATCAATGAGCGCCAGTTTGTGTTCGGTGGAAGTCAATAGCAGGGGGGCTTTGTTGGGCTGAAGGACCCGCATCGGGTGCGGGTCGAAGGTTAATACTACCGCTGTGCCGTCCGCCGCCCGCGCGTCATCGCGGGCCTGCCCCATCACGCGCTGGTGACCCAGATGGACGCCATCGAACACGCCGATGGCCAGGCACACCCTTTGGGAGTGCTTCGCCAGTTCTTCGAATGTGCGAAAAACCTGCATTACGCAGCACTGGAGCCGACAAACTTCAGGATGGGAATGATGAGCGATTTCAATTCTTCGCGTGTTTGCGTCAGGACCGTCTTGAGCTGGTGCGCCTCAGTCACATCGAACTTGCCGGACCGCGTCCGTCGCAACTCGTGCAGGTGAGCGCCGCAGCCGAGCAGGTCACCGACGTCCGAACAGATCGTGCGCACGTACGTGCCCTTGGTGCAGGCCACACGAAACGTGATGCGCGGCAGTTCGAGGCTGAGCACGCGGAGGTCGTAGATGTGAATGAGCCGCGGCTCGCGTTCGACCGTCTGGCCTTTACGCGCCAGTTTATAGAGCGGTGTGCCCTGATGTTTGACCGCGCTGACCATCGGCGGAATCTGTTGGATGTCGCCGCGGAATTTGGCCAACACTTCCTCGATGTCTTCCGCAGTGAGAGGAGGCACCGGTTTCTCAGCGATAATTGCGCCATCGGCATCCTGTGAATCCGTGGACACACCGAGAATCATGGTGCCCTCGTACGCCTTGTCGTCGGACATCAATCGGTCTTGCAGCTTGGTTGCGCGTTCCAAGACGAGTATCAACAGGCCTGTTGCCGCCGGATCCAGCGTGCCGCAATGGCCGACCTTCTTGAAGCCAAAGTGGCGGCGCACGCAGTCCACGACATCATGTGACGTCATGCCTGCAGGCTTGTCGATCAATAGTACGCCATCAAATGGTGAAAGCTGCGGTTGCATGGGGCACGGGGTTAGAGTATCGCTGCAGCCAACGCTTCACTTACGGCTGCAAGCACTTTGTGCTCGATCTCGTGCGGTTCGCCTGAGAGGCGCGCACCGGCAGCTTCGCGATGGCCGCCACCACCGAAGCGGCGGGCGATGGAGTTCACGTCAACCTTCTGGTTTTTCGATCGCAGGCTGACACGAATCTTGCCCGGTTCAGCCGTTTCTTCAAAGAGCAGCGCCACAATGACACCTTCAATCGCCCTAGCGTAGTCAATCAGCCCTTCTGTGTCCTCACGTTTGGCGCCGGATTCCTCGAACATTTCAATCGTAACCCACGTGTAGGCAATACGCTTCTGGTCAGTTAACTGGAGTTGTGCGAGCGCCTTCTGGAGCAGCATGAGCCGTGCGTATGGATAGCTCTCGTAGACCTGCCGGCAAATCTCCCCGACGTTGATTCCCGTGTCCACCAGTTTGGCGGCGACGCGGAGTGACTCGGAGGTCGTGCCGGCGTAGCTGAAAGAACCCGTGTCCGTCGAAATGGCCGCGAACAGGCAGATTGCGATTTCTTTCGTCAGTTTGAAGCCGCCGCGATGGATCAAGTCGTAGGCAATTTGCCCCGCTGCGGGAGCTTCGGGTACAATCCAGTTGATCTCGGCGAAGTTCTCGTTGCTGACGTGATGGTCGATGTTGATAAAGTGCTTCTTGTTGCGGATGCGTTGAGCCGCGGAGCCAACCCGCTGCCATGTGGACGTGTCGATGGCGATGACGACGTCGAAATCCTTCGGCTCGGCCGGTGGGCGGGTGATCAGATTAACTTGCGGGAGGAAACGGAATTTCCCGGGAACTTCGTCGTCATTCCAGGCCTCGACCGTTTTACCAAGGTCCCGGAGTAGCAGCACGAGCGCAAGCTGTGAACCCACTGCGTCGCCGTCCGGACGATAGTGGGTGAGCACCAGGAACGTGGACTGGCTCCGCAGTAACTCGCTGATTTGCTGGCACGCATCACTCATCGGCAGGTTCGACTCCGAGTTCGTCGAGCAAATGCTCGATGTGACTGGCGTGCGTCTCCGTCTCGTCGAGAAAGAACTTTAGCCGCGGCGTGTATTTGAGGACGATGCGGTGGGCCAGCTCGTGCTGGATGTGCCCGTGTCGGCGATCAAGCGTGTCGAGGGCACGCTGTTTCTGTTCAGCCGAACCAATCACGCTCAGATAGATGCGTCCTTCCTTGAGGTCGGGACTTATTTTGGCAGCGGTGATTGTGACGAAACCACAATCAGTCAGGTTCAACTCCAGCACGATCTCACTGACCTCGCGCTTGACCAATTCAGAGACTCGTTCAATTCGATGGCTGCTCATGATAATGATGGCCCAAGGAAAGGGAAGAGCGGGCGACACGACCTGGATCATTCCGTGTTTCGTCCTCCGCGTTGGGCGGTTGAGTTTTGGGTTTACAGACTCGCCGCGACTTTTTCGACAGTGTAACACTCCAGGATGTCGCCTTCCAGGATTCCAGGGAAATTCTCCAGCCGCAAGCCACACTCCGACCCGGCTTTGGCCTCCCTGACGTCGTCTTGAAAATGTTTCAGGCTCGAGATGCGTCCCTCGTACTGCACAGCCTTGCGACGCAGTAACCGGGCCCGGGCGCTCCGCGCAATACGGCCATCGGTGACCACACAACCCGCCACGGGCGGTCCCTTGGAAAGTTCGAATACTTTGCGCACTTCCGCGTGTCCGATCACGACTTCTTTGGAATCGGGCTCCAACAGGCCTTCCATCGATTCCTCGACCTGTTCAATCAACTCATAAATGATGGTGTACAATTTGATCTGTACATTCTCGTGCTTCGCCGCATCCGTGACGCCACTTTCCGGTTTCACACGAAACCCGATGATGATGGCGGATGAGGCGCTGGCGAGCAGGACGTCATTTTCCGTGATGCTGCCAACCGCTCCATGGATGATCTCGAGTTCGATCTTTTCGCTCTTCAGTTTGCCGAGGGAATCGGCGATGGCTTCGAGCGAGCCTTGCACGTCAGCTTTGAGGACAAGGTGCAGCTTCTTCCGCTCGCCATCCTTGAATTGCGTAAAGAGATCTTCAAGGCGCGAGCCGCGGGCCTGCCCCAGGATCGCGCCCCGCGCTTCGAGTTCGCGTTGTTCGCTAAGGGCGCGAGCCTCCTTGTCGTTCTTCATGATAGTGAACTCCGCGCCGGCATCTGGCAGGCCGGAGAGGCCGACAATCTTTACCGGTGTTGAGGGCGGCGCCTCCTTGATGCGTTGGCCCTTGTCGTTGATCAACGCGCGGATCTTCGCCCAGAACGGGCCGACCACAATGCCATCGCCCACGTGCACCGTACCTTTGCGCACCAGCACGGTGGCGGTCGGTCCCATGCCCGGCTCGATCTGCGCCTCGATGACGTTGCCTCGCGCCGGAACTTTTGGGCTGGCCTTGAGTTCCATGATCTCGGCTTGCAACAGGATCATTTCCAGCAACGTATCGAGACCCTTCTTCGTCGTCGCGGAGACATCGACAGTGATGGTTTCACCGCCCCAGGACTCGGGACTAAGCCCGTGCTCCTGTAGTTGCTTTTTCACGCGGTCGGGATTTGCGGTCGGCAAATCGCATTTATTGATGGCCACAAGGATCGGTACCTGGGCGGCCTTGGCGTGATTGATGGCCTCGATGGTCTGCGGCATGATGCCGTCATCCGCGGCAACGACGAGGATCGCGATGTCCGTGACATTCGCGCCACGCGCCCGCATCTTTGTGAAGGCCTCATGACCCGGCGTATCGAGGAACGTGATGGTCTTGCCCTCTGGCAGGGAGACGACGCTCGCGCCAATATGCTGCGTGATGCCACCGCTTTCGTGGGCGACAACGTCCGTTTTCCGGATCGCGTCAAGAAGCGAAGTCTTGCCATGGTCGACGTGACCCATGACGGTGACCACCGGGGGGCGCGGCATCAAGTCGGTAGCCTGTTCTCCCACCTCGAGCGGCTCGACCTTCTTCGGTGGGGCGTGAACCGTGCCGGCGCCGCGTTCACGTTTTTCCAGTTCAAAGAGGAAGCCGTGACGTTCACAAATCTTTCGCGCAATGTCTTCGCCGATGGTCTCGGCCGGGTTGGCGAAAACGTTCATCGTCATCAACTCCGCGAGCAGGACGTGTGACTTGATGCCGATGCGCTGGGCGAAGTCCCGTACGATCACAGGAGGCTTCATTTGCACGACCTTGTTGCCCTTTTCATCCACGATAAACGCGGGCTGTGCCGGCGTCGCTGGCGTG
>Ga0224557_1000116_pt1 | contig 89772 bp, 80 predicted proteins | sample 714S31014metaG_FD_180677 | JGI IMG/M metagenome (GOLD analysis project Ga0224557, IMG submission 180677) | Peat soil microbial communities from Stordalen Mire, Sweden - 717 S3 10-14 | ecosystem: Environmental > Terrestrial > Soil > Wetlands > Peat | place: Sweden: Norrbotten County, Stordalen...
GGGGTCGGTTCACGAGCAAGAGATCACCCCAAGAAAGGCACCCTGACCTGGGCTTATATTCTATCCCAGGAGCTTCTTGGCGATGACCACCCGCTGGATCTGGTTGGTGCCCTCGTAGATCTGGGTGCTCCGTCCCAGGGGTCCAGGGAGTCTCGTTCAGTGCGCTGACCTGGGTGTATTCGGACGTTGATGACAGTCAGTTCACCCAGTTTCGGCGAATAGTAGGGATGGAATAGGGATGGAATCGGCCCACCTCGCACGAAGAACCATCGCCTGCGCCGACGGCCGGCGGCCGTCGCCCCAGCGCCGTTCGGCGAGGCCCAAGTGTCGTGGTTCTGCGCTGGCGGCTCGAGCGCGCCTTGGATGAGGTCGAGACGGCCTCGGTACTGTTTTGTCGAGGACCAACGAAAGAAACGTAAACACAACAAACTCGGAAAGGTTGTGGTGTTACTACTATTTTCCGTGGTCATCAGGCACGGTCGGCCTGTTCGGCGGGCAAGAGACGCAGGAATTCGTCGGCAGCTGCTTCCAACGTCCCCATGATCCCCCCACAGTGAATTAGGGGCGGGCCAGGACTGGTTCGGCCGCCCCGCCTGGGGAGCCCGCCAGCGCTTTGAGGGTCCCCCGCTCAAACACCAGCCCGGCGATCACTGCTCCGGCCACGAAGATGATGGATGACCACAGGAACGCCGTGGTGTAGCTGTGCAGAGCGGCCGTTCTGAGGTTGGCCGGGCTCGCGACCCTTCCGACCAGATAGGCGGTGGCCGCACCGGCAGCCAATGTGTTGAGTAGTGCCGTGCCGATGGAACCTCCGACCTGCTGGCTGGTGTTGAGGGTGGCCGACCCGACGCCAGCGTCGTGAGGCTGCAGACCAAGGGTGCCGGTGCTGAACGAGGGGGCGAGGCTGAGCCCGAATCCGAGGCCCAACAGGATCAAGCAGGGAAATACATGGCTGACATACGAGTTGTGCAGACCGACCAGATGGAGCAGGTACATCGCGACAGCGTCCATGAGCAAGCCGATTGGCACGATGATCTTGGGCCCGATCTTGGGTAAGAGCACCCGGTTGGACACCTGAGCCATGCCGGCCAGGGCGGCGACCATCGGGAGGAAAGCGACGCCGGTCTTCACCGGGCTGAAGCCCAAGGTGCCTTGCAGGTAGTAGGTGAGGAATAGGAAGACCCCGAAAATCCCGATGCTGGCGAACAGCATGGCCAGCATCGAACCCCCACGTGTCCGGTTGCGCACGACCCGGGGTGGCAGCAGCGGGAAGGTCGTCCGGGCCTCGAGGTAGGCGAAGGCGGCGAGCAGCACGACGCCGAGGACCAGGAATCCGATGGTGTAGGGGTTGCTCCAGGCGGTGGTCTCGGCATGGGACAAGCCGTAGACCAAGCCGAACAGCCCCCCGGTCACTAGAAGTAATCCCGGCATGTCCAGCGGGTCGCGGTCGGCGGCCTTGTCGTTCTTCAGCCACAGCAGGGCACCGACGGTGGCGACTGCTGCGAAGGCGAGATTGACGAACAGGGTCCACCGCCACGATGCGTAGGAGGTAAGGATGCCACCGAGCAAGAGCCCAATGGCCCCGCCCGCCCCGGCGATACCGCCGTAGATGGCAAACGCCTTCCCCCGCTCTGCCGGAATGGTGAAGGTGGTGGTCAAGAGGGCGAGGACTGAAGGGGCTAGGAGCGCTCCGAAAGCGCCTTGGACGGAACGGGCGATTACCAGCATTGCGAAGTTGACCGATGCGCCACCCAGCGCCGAGGCACAGGCGAAACCGATCAGCCCGATGAGCAGGGCACGCTTCCGACCGATGAAGTCGCCGATGCGACCCCCAAGGAGCAACAGACTGCCGAAGGCCAGGGAGTAGCCCGTCACCACCCACTGCCGGTCGGCGTTGGAGAAGCGAAGAGCGTGCTGGGCGGTGGGGAGCGCGATGTTGACGATGGTGTTGTCGAGGATCACCATCAGCTGGGCGAGGCCCAGCACGACGAGGATCCACCATCTCCGGATGTGGTTGGCCTCTTGGTGGGAGACCTCGCCTGGCGGCTGCGTTGCGGTCGCTGTGGTCATCAGGGCCTCCGTCGAGCTCGAGTGAAGCAGCCACCCCCCCCCACATGACCGCATAACGCTCAACACGCCCGAGGGTGCAGGTTATTCCGTCACAGTATTGACGTCGGTGACCGCTCCATCGGTCAGACCGAGATCGGCGGGGCAAGTTCGCCACATCCACAAGGCACCAGGAAATTGATACCTCCGCACCGAGAACCACATGGCATTCACTGGACAGCCACGCGACGGCGAAGATCGATCATCACGGCCCCGCCTCGAACTCGCAGAGACGAGCCGGGCGCCCCGAAGTGCCTGCCCCGCCCAACCGTTCGGGGACAGTTGGGTATTGGCACGTCCGGGACTCTGAAGCGTGGGCGCTTCAGTCATCGACCTCATCGTCGGCGCGCCGACCCTCCGATGGCCGATTGACGTCGAGGGTGGCATGCGGTCGTCGGCGAACCCACAGGCTTCGCCACGGGCTTGCGCTTCACCTGCCGGATCTCCTCGTCACTTCCATCTGCGATTTCTCCGGGTAATTTCTTGGGCGTATCCGACGACGGAGAACGTTGACATGAATAGCTGGTAGATCAAGATGAAGAGGAAGAAATAGAGGCTGTTGCGCCGAACTCGAAGTCCAAGAGGTTTGATTTCCCGCCATTTCGGATCAGATTGGCTATTGCCGCCCGCCATCTCGAACGCCCACTCGAAGCGCTTGCGGGCTCGTTGGGAGTGAGCCTCCGATGGCGTGTGTGAAATCGCGTGGGCAAATCGAGTGACCTTGACCGATTCCTCTTTGGGAAAGTCCTCTTGGACATTCCGAACAAAGGACTCCAGGATCGGACAAGGGCTGAGGGAAATGCTCATACAGAACTCCAACTCGCCAAGGCTCGTCGGCCTTGTGGCTGTCTGGCCGATCTGCCCCCTACCGGTTGTGAGCGCAGGAAAGTGATCCGAAGCAGCGATAGCCTGGCTTCGTGGCTTCGGAGGATGATGTCCGCCGTATTGCACTGTCCCTCCCAGAGACGATGGAGAAGCCGTGGTACGGCACTCCGGGGTTCCTTGTGAAGGACAAGGGGTTCCTGCGGATCCGCAGCGAAGCCGAAGGGGGCATTGTCGTGTTCGTCGCTGACCTGGGCGAGAGAGAGCTGCTCCTGGCCTCAGATCCCGAGAAGTTCTTCACGACGCCGCACTATGACGGCCATCCAACGGTGCTGGTGAACCTTGGCGCCGTTGACACCATCGAGCTCCAGGAACTCATTTCCGAGTCGTGGGTGGGAAGGCTCCGAAGCGCGTCCTGAAGGCGTACGAAGACCAACCGTTCCGACATGGGGACTCTTGAGTCGTCGAGCCACTGCTCAACAGCTTCCGGCACTGCGCTCCTGCTCTAGAACGCCGGCTCAGTGGCTCGTATCACGGTCTCTCGCAGACTCTGGTACTTGCATCTGCTTCCCTGCCACGACCCGCGCCGCGCTCAGCGGCCCGAGGTCGACGTGATATATCGTTCGGCTAGCTCGTCTTGAGCTGAAGATCCTCCGCTCACGGAGGAGGATGGGCGGTCCATGTGGGACCTCACGAGGACGACAAAGCTGTCGATCCCACTGCTGTGGCGGTGCAGCTTCGCAGCAGTCGCTGGTACGGCCAGGGCCCATTCTCGTTCGAACATCGAGGTCGAACGATGCAGTCAGGTTTCTCGCTTGATGACTTTGATGGGAAGCCAGTCGTCGGAATCGTGACGACGTGGTCGGAGGCGAATCCATGCCATGCCCACCTTCGCGAAGTGGCGGACGCCGTCAAGTGGGGTGTCTGGTCGGCTGGAGGTTTTCCCTTGGAGATCCCCGTGATGTCCTTGGGCGAGACGTTGATGAAGCCGACCACGATGCTGTATCGCAACCTGGCGGCGATGGAAACCGAAGAAGTGCTGCATTGTCACCCGTTGGATGCGGCGGTGCTCTTGGGCGGGTGCGACAAGACCACACCGGCGCTGCTGATGGGCGCAGTCAGCGCGGACATTCCGTCGATCTTTGTGCCTGCTGGGTTCATGATGCATGGCAACTGGCGGGGTAAACGGCTGGGTGCTGCCATCACCGCCTGGAAGTACTCGGAAGAGTTGGTAGCCGGCGAGATATCGATGGACGATTGGTACGAGATCGAAGACGGCTATGCCTGCTCGCCGGGCACGTGCAACGTCATGGGAACCGCATCGACTATGACAGCGATCGCTGAAGTGCTGGGAATGACGATGCCAGGAGCCTCTTCGGTTCCAGCTGGCAACTCTCATCAGAGGCGTCTGGCGGCTTCCGCCGGTCGTCGTTCCGTTGCCATGGCCACCGACGGACTGCGGCCCTCGGAGATTCTCAGCCCGGCGTCGTTTCGCAACGCAGTCGTGGCGACCATGGCCCTCGGTGGGTCGACCAACGCAACGATCCACCTCCCAGCCATCGCTGGGCGGGCAGGGATCGACGTTCCATTGTCACTGTTCGACGAGATTGCTCGGGAGATCCCAGTGTTGGCCGACATTGAGCCATCAGGACAGTTCTTGATGGAGGACTTCTTCGAGGCTGGTGGCCTGCGGGCCTTACTGCAGCAGGTCCGACAACATCTTGATACGTCGTGTCGGACAGTCAACGGTCACACACTGGGCGAGAACATCGCCGAGGCACACGTGTTCAAGCCAGAAGTGATCAGGCAGTTCGACGATCCAGTGCAGCAGCTGGCGTTGGCTGTGCTACACGGCAATCTGGCACCGGACGGTGCCGTCATCAAGGTCAGCGCGGCGAGTCCAGACCTGTGCCAACACCGGGGACCGGCCGTAGTGTTCAAAGACCGAGAAGACTTGGATCGTCGATTGAACGATCCCGAGCTCGATGTCACGGCCGAGTCGGTACTCGTCCTCCAGAATGCCGGCCCTCGGGGTGGCCCCGGGATGCCCGAATGGGGAATGCTCCCGATGCCGTACAAGCTGATTCAGCTTGGCGTGCGCGACATGGTCCGGATAAGTGACGCGCGTATGAGCGGGACGAGCCACGGGACGACGGTCCTTCACATCGCACCAGAGTCCTTCGTAGGCGGACCGCTCGCCCTGGTCCGTGACGGTGACATCATCGAACTCGACGTGCCCGGCCGACGGCTCGAGCTGATCATCGGTCCTGATGAACTGGTGGCACGCCGTGAGGCCTGGACAGAGCCTCCGCCTCGATTCGAACGGGGCTGGGGTGCCCTCTTCGAGCAGAACATCATGCAGGCGAACCGGGGCTGTGACTTCGAGGTTCTCCGCGGTCGACGAGGAGCACCAGAACCGGCCATCTACTATTGAGGATCGCCGATCGAACTCAACGTAGTCGGCCTGATGCGGGCAATTGCAACGGCAGGTTCCTGACGTCGTAAATCATGGCAGCGCGGCCGCTCTGTGCGCGGGAGCCAGAATGGCCTTCCACCGATCGCGGAGTTCTAATCAGGCCGGAAGGCGTCCCGACATGACAGACGCGGGATCACAGCACCTCTGTCCCGGATCGCCGCGTCGATAACGGTGCGACGTGTCTGGCAATGCGGAAGCTATTCAAGTTCTTTCCAGTGTGGCCGCCCGAATAGGCGCCCGAATCGAGCGGTGAGGGAGGGTCCCTCGTCGTGAGCGACATCGAGATGTAGGACGAGACTGCCACGTGGCGCAGGTAAAGATGCGACCTCGTCATCCGTGAGCGCACAGCGCACCAACGTGGTGGTGATGTCAGAGATCTGGTCTCGATCGACGAAACGCAAGCCATGCTTTGTGGCGACTGCAATGCCGTCGAAGAGGTCCAACTCAGGTACTTGCAGAACATGCTTGACCTCGCCGAACGGCGTCCCCGATGAACTGAGAACAGGTGTACCGATTGCCAAGGCTTGATACGAGACTGGGCGTCCATCGTCCATGAGTTCCTCTTTCATCTTTGTTGCAATCGAACTCTAGCCATCGGGCCCATTGATGGGCCGACAGAGAGAAGAAGCCCTCGTCGGGTGGTCGGAAAGGCCTCGTGCTGCCTGCGCCGGTCGGATCTTCGATCTCCTGAGGGCTTCGACGGGCTGGCCCGAACGCCGGGACCGTGTCGTTGTCAACCAGGTGGGTCCCTTTCATTGGTGATGGTGCCGAGGAGGGCTTCCCAGCGGGAGGATCTCGGCGATCTCTGTGCTGCCGCGCAGCCGAGCCCCCGCACGGCCCGATAGCTGGGCCGGGCGATGACGTCGTGGACACCCCGGAGGGTCTTGCCGCCGACCGGCACCGCCTTGAACGAGAGGGTCGAGAGCAACAGGTGGGCCTTCTCGACGTGTGACACAGTGCCGGCGAACGCCGGTACGCCGAGGCGTCCGATGGACCGGGCTTCCGGTGATTGCACGTGCCGACTCCTTCTCTCAGGCCGCCTGTCGAATCGCCGTACCGCCATATGGTGTCCGGCGCCAGCGTCGTGCGCCCACTAGGCGTTGAGCGGTCCGTTCCCCGGCGCTGGTCCCTACAGACCGGTCTCCGCCTTGACCCGTCCGCTGGCAACGGCCTGCTGGAGGGCTTCGTAGTCGCGCTGGTTCTGGTCGGCGTAGGTCTCGGCGAACTCGGCAATGGCCTGGTCGAAGGTGGTCCCGGTCCCGAGGTACGTGGCGATGGCGATGCGGTCGCCGGATCGGGCGTGGCTCCGGGCCAGCGCCTGGGCACACGTACCGGCGTACCTGACCAGGCCGGGAGGGATCGCCCCCTCGATGGCGAACGAGCCCTTCCAGTCGCGCAGCTGCCGGAGGTAGTAGTCCCGGGTGACCCCGTCCACGCCCTCGGCTTGTTGCCACCCGAGGAAGATGTCGCTGGCCGCCTGCATCAGGTGCTGTCCGGCCACGACCCGCTCGCCATGGTCGGCGTAGCCGCTCTTGCCTACGAACTCCTCCAAGACGGACGCTTCGGCCTCCTTGGCCTGGAGGAACAAGGGATCGTCGTTGTCACGGCCGACGAGGAGCAGGATCCACGCCCGGGTGCCAACGCTTCCCACCCCGACCACCTTGCGGGCCATCTCGAGGAGCTCGAATTGCTCGATCAGGTGGCGGCGGTCGGTCTGCAGAGTCCGGCGGTAGCTTCGTAGCAGCCGATGGAGTGACTCGAGCAGCGCGTCGCTCTCGAACTGCGGGAACAGCTCCTCGGTGGGGACGACCAGGGGCGGGTCGCTGATGATCCGGCGCTGACCGTCGACCACGTGGGTGAGCTTGTCCAGGGCCTGCATGCTGTCATGGGTCCGGGCCTTGGTCAGTATCTTGCTGGTGCGGGAGGCCATCCGCTTGTCGGCCTTCGACCGGGTGGAGCCGGCCTGCGCCTCGAGCTCGGCGAGCAGCTCGGCCACGTCGATGCGGGAGTACCAGACGTCCAGGTTGGTGAGCCCGGCGAGACGGTTCATCTCCCGTCGGTAGCTTGTCCCGACCTCGATCGCAGCCGTCCTCGCCTCCTTCGCGGTGAACTCGCGGTCCCGCGCGGCGATGACCACGCTGGCGGCCAGGCGCTTGACATCCCACTCCCAGGGACCGGGCAGGGTCTCGTCGAAGTCGTTGACGTCGAACATCAACGTGCGTTCCGGGGATGCGAACACGCCGAAGTTGCTCAGGTGGGCGTCGCCGCAGATCTGTGCCTGCAATCCCGAACGTGGCGTCGGCGCCAGATCGGACGCCATGACCAGTGCCGCACCGCGGAAGAAGGCGAACGGCGAGACGAGCATCCGCCCGTAGCGGATCGGGACCAGCTCGGGCACCCGTGAACGCGCCTGGCGCTCGAGGAGGTCGACGGGATCCGGGCGCGAAGTCGCTGGACTGAACTCCGCCTGGGACGATCGGGGCGCTCGTGCCCGCGCCTCCTTGCCGAGGGCGGCGCGCTCCTGGGGAGAGAGGTGTTCCACTGCGAGTCCGACGTCGGCCGTACCGTCTGTCCGCTGCTCTTGATCCGCCATGGGTCCTCCCTGACCGTCTTCGAGCGCTCTAGCTGCGCTGCTCTCACAATTATGCGGGCAAACGGAGCGTAGAGCACAGGCGGAGCGGGAGGAGGCTCCGGCCTTTTGGGGGGCAGTTGTCCGGACGGTCGTGGGTCCACTTGGAAAAACCGCCGACTGGGAGGACATGCGGAGTTCGCAGCTGGACCCTCCTCGGGCAGGCAGTCGTTACTGTGGAGTGTCGTCGTCTTGGATCGGACGCACCTCGATCGGGAGCGTGGCCGCCCGGGCGACCGTTCGGCCCTATTCGAGCGCGGCGCCGAGGTCGGGCGCATCGACGATGTCGAAGCCGTCCAGGTGCTCCTCGCCCGCCATGCTTCAACGTGGGTTCCGCCCTTACGCTTCCCCCGACTCCTTGCCGCCCTAAGTCTACGAATACCTACGTTCATTCTCCGCAAAGAAGGCCCCGTACGAGAGAAGGCAACCTTCATCATTCAATTTGATTTCATCTCCACCTTGATGATGCAGGACCGACTTGGCCGGATCGAACTTCATCGTCCTATCCGCACACACGATGTTGTTGTTCTGCATGATCGAGTTGCATAGGACCCGGACCTCACGGAGAGGGTTGCCATCCTTCTGTTCAAGCGTCCTGCTCCCGGGGCAGAAGTAGTTGTCCCAAGCGAGGACCATGTCATTGAAGAAAAGGGGTCCGAAGGCCGTAAGGGCAGAGTCGAGAGGCGTCTTGTCGGGGCCACTCTGCTGCCTCGCTACGTTCACAATGTTCTTGTAAGCGGAAAGCTGCGGATTGACCTCGTCAAGGACGGGCCTCAGTGGTCACGACAGTTGGGCCAGGCCCTCGGTGGCGATCTGCTCGAACACATCGATGTCGTTGGCAAGCTCTGTGTCGGGCACGGGCCAGTGGATGACGGCCTCGGTGATCCCGAGCGCCCGGTAGGTGCCGGCCCAGTCGACGAAGGCATCGAGCGAGGCGAGGGGTTGCTCGGCGGTCGAACCCAGGAGCAGCACTTTGTCGATCATGTGGTACTCGCGCCCCTGTCGAGCGCAGGCGGTCTCGAGTACCTCCAGCTGCGCCCTGATCACCTCGGGAGCATCCGCGGCCGGTATGTCGGCCGGACCGTGCGGGTCGCCGTAGGTGACCCACCCCTGGCCGAACGCAGCAGCCAGCTCCATCCCGCGCCGCCCGGCGGCAGCGACGAAGAAGGGCGCCCTCGGCTGCTGCACGCAGCCGGGGATCATCCGGGCCTCGACTGCTGAGTAGTGCTCCCCGTGTTCGGTGGTCGAGGTCTGGGTCAGCAGTCGGTCCAGGAGCGCCACGAACTCGCCAAAGCGGTCGGCCCGCTCCGTCGGCGACCATTCCACCTGCCCCAGGACGGAGGCGTCGAACCCGACCCCGCCCGACCCGATGCCGACGGTGAGGCGTCCCCCGCTGATGTCGTCCAGCGACATCAGCTCCTTGGCCAGCGTGACCGGATGCCGGAAGTTCGGTGAGGCCACCAAGGTCCCGAGCCGCATGCGCTCGGTGACGCCGGCCGCCGCGGCGAGGGTCGGGATCGCCCCGAACCACGGACGGTTCCGGAAGCTGCGCCAGGACAGATGGTCATACGTGTAGGCGGCGTGGAAGCCCAGCTCCTCGGCCCTGCGCCAGGTCCGCCGTCCGTCCGCCCACCGGTCGATGGGGAGGATCAACGTGCTCAGGCGCATGGGTGGGACGCTACCCGGCCGACCGATGCACAACCGGTACGACGGGACCGGTCGCGACGCCTGCGGCGGTGGCCCCGGCCCTAACGCCTACGGCTGTTCCCGCCCCGTGCGGATGACCCGGGCAGGGTTGCCCACGGCGACCACGTCCCCGGGGAGGTCCCTGGTCACGACCGCGCCCGCTCCGACAACCGTGTTCGCCCCGACGGTGACGCCGGGAAGCACGATGACGCCCCCGCCGAGCCATACGTTGTCGGCCAGGGTGATCGGCTCTGCCGCTTCCCACTTGGCTCGGCGCAGGTCGGCGTCCATGGGGTGGGTCGGCGTCAGGAGCTGGACGTTCGGACCGATCTGTACATCGTCTCCGATCGTGATCGGTGCCACGTCGAGCGCCATCAGCCCGAAGTTGATGAAGGTCCTCGTGCCTACGTGGAGGGATGAGCCGTAGTCGCAGTACAGCGGCGGACGGATCTCACTTCCGGCGCCCAGGGAGCCGAGTAGAGCGCCGAGGATGCGACGTTGTCCGTCCGTGTCCCCGGCCGGGGCGCTGTTGAGCCGGTCGATCAGCCGGTTGGCCCGAAGGCGCGCCACCACGAGTTCGGGGTCGTCTGCGCGATAGAGGTCGCCGGCAAGCATGTGCTCGCGCTGGGACCGGTCATCGTCAGGTCGCCGGGGTCCGGTCCCCTTGGGACCGCTCATGAGCTGAGAACAGGGGCATCCGTCGGTTCCACTCCGGCGACGGCCGGCGACCCGACGGCCGTTTCGGCACGGTGCCGGGTTGCCCACCCGGGACCCCGCAACACGTAGGAGAGGCGCTCGCTCCAGCCGGTCGACCGGGCCACGTCGTGCAGCATGTCGGCGTACTCGTGGGTTGCGATCCGCACCGGGTTGAACGTGTCGATGTTCTTGGTGAGGCCGTACACGACGCGTTGGTCTTCACGCTCGAACGTGCCGAACAGCCGGTCCCACACGATCAGGATGCTTCCGTGGTTGCGGTCGAGGTACTGCGAGTCGGACCCGTGGTGCACGCGGTGGTGGGAGGGGGTGTTGAGCACCTCTTCGGAAGGACCCAGCCGGCCGATCGCCTCGGTGTGGATCCAGAACTGGTAGAGGAGGTTCACCCCCCGGGCGGTGGCAACCAGCTCGGGTGAGATACCGACCAGGCACAGTGCGCCGTAGGGCACGGAGGTCCCGAGGGCATCGGCGACCGGCTGGCGCAAGGCGGTCGAGAGGTTGTAGCGCTCGCTGGAGTGGTGGACGACGTGGACCGCCCACATGTACCGGCTCTCGTGCATGAACCGGTGGTTCCAGTAGTAGATGAAGTCCCATCCCACGACGGCCAGCGCCAGCGCCACGGGACCCGTTCGCAGCTCGGGCAGGAGCCGGTGCCGCCAGATCCGCTGGGGTGTCGTGCGTGAGGCCCAGGTGGCCGCCACGGCCACCCCTCCCATGGCGATGGTCGCCACTCCGCCGACCGAGGCGATCCGGCGGGCCCGGGCCGCTGCCGCGCGCCGCCGACCGGGGCCGACCGGGGCGAGCTCCCTGCCTCCGGCGCCATCGGCGGACTGAGGCGGCTCGACGGCGACCGGCTCGGCCCCCCTGTGGGATCCGGCGGCCCGCCGGGCCACGATGTCGGCCGCGGTGGTCACGGCGGCTGCTCCGACGACCGCGGTGACGAACGCCTTGCCGAATCGACCCCGGCCCGGGGTGATCGGGCGCAGCAGGTGGGGGACGACCAGGGGCGCCACCAGGCTGCCGACACCCATGGTCAGGCTGGCCACCGTGTCCCGCCGCTCGTAGTCGGCGGCGGTGGGCCCCCGTTGGCCCGCCCGTCGGCGCAGCAGGACGTACTCGACCGCCATGCTCCCGAAGTAGAAGGGCACGGCGATCACGGTGAGGTCTCTGGCGCTGGAGCGGGGCTGACTCATTGCCTTCATTGTGCTGCCCCGTGGGCCGTGCCGTCGACCGCAACCGGCCCGGTGGGCGGGGAGATGCCGCAACCATCGGGAATGGCCGGCAGGTGGCAGCGGTTGACCGGGGAGATCCGTCTCGACGGGACAGCCGGCTCGGTGGTCCCGGGGGAGTGAGCGCCTGATGAGCGAAGTGGTGGACAGTCCCGCCGAGGGCCGCCTCGAGGCGACCGTCGACGGCCAGGTGGCAGAGCTGGTCTACGAGGTCGAGGGCGACCGGATGGTGATCGTGCACACCGCTGTCCCCGCTCCGCTGGGCGGCCGGGGCCTCGGGGGGCACCTGGTACGGACAGCGGTCGATCGGGCCGCCCGTGACGGGCTGGTCGTCGTCCCCCTGTGCCCATTCGCCCGCCGATGGATGAAGGACCACCCGGACCAGATCGGAGCCGTGTCGGTCGACTGGGCCGGCGACGCCCCGTAGCGCCGGCGACCGCCCCCAGGGCTGCCTGGCGGGGCCTCCGGGCTCCCTCGGGAGGGGTGGCCACTAGAACCAGTTCTATACTTGCGCCGCTGGTGCCCGGTCGGTCCGACGGGCCGAGCCCACGTCCACGCGAAGCACCCAGCCCGTTACCCGAGACCTCCAAGGGGGAACCACGATGGCCCAGCCGGTGATTGTCGAAGCAGTGCGCACCCCGATCGGGAAGCGCAACGGGTGGATGGCCGGGTTCCACGCTGCCGAGCTCCTGGGCCATGCCCAGGTCGAACTGGTCAAGCGGGCCGGTGTCGACCCGGGCGACGTGGAGCAGATCGTCGGTGGCTGTGTCACCCAGGCCGGTGAACAGGCCTCCAACGTGACCCGCACGGCGTGGCTGAGCCAGGGGCTGCCCTATGGGGTGGCGGCGACCACTGTCGACTGCCAGTGTGGATCCTCGCAGCAGGCCAACAACTTCGTGGCCAATCTGATCGCCGCCGATGCCATCGACACCGGCATCGCCTGCGGAGTCGAGGCCATGAGCCGGGTCGGGCTCGGCGCCAACGCCTACAACGGCCCCGGGAAGTCGCGGCCCGAGAGTTTCCCCTGGGACATGCCGGACCAGTTCGGGGCGGCCGAGCGGATCGCCCAGAAGTACGGCATCACCCGGGACGACGTCGACTGGTTGGGCTTCGAGTCACAGCGCAAGGCGGCCGTGGCGGTGGCCGAAGGCAGATTCGAACGCGAGATCGTCCCGCTGGAGGCTCCCGTGGTCGGTCCCGACGGCCCCACCGGCGAGAAGACGCTGGTCACCAAGGACCAGGGTCCCCGTGGCACCACCCGCGAAGGTCTGGCCGCCCTCAAGCCGGTGCTGCCCGACGGGATGCACACCGCCGGCAACAGCTCGCAGATCTCCGACGGTGCGGCGGCGGTGCTCTGGATGTCCCAGAGGCGGGCCGGCGAGACCGGGCTGCGCCCACGTGCCCGCATCGTGGCCCAGACCCTGGTGGGCTCGGATCCCTACTACCACCTCGACGGTCCGATCGCCGCCACGACCGACGTGTTGCGCAAGGCGGGGATGACCCTGGCCGACATCGACATCGTCGAGATCAACGAAGCCTTCGCCTCGGTGGTCATGTCGTGGGGCAAGGTACACGAGGTGGACTGGGACAAGGTCAACGTCAACGGCGGCGCCATCGCCCTGGGCCACCCGGTGGGCTCCACGGGCGCCCGCCTGATCACGACCGCGCTCCACGAGCTCGAGCGGTCCGACGCCGATCTGGCCCTCATCACCATGTGCTGCGGCGGTGCCCTGGCCACCGGCACCATCATCGAGCGGATCTGACCGGTCCGTCCCGGAGGAAGGAGCACAGTGACCGGAACCGAACACCTGACCTATGAGCGCTTCGGCTCGACCGCGGTCGTGACCATGAACCGCCCCGAGGCGAAGAACGCGCTCTCCGGGCCCATGCTGGTCGGCATGGCCGACGCCTGGGTGGAGATCGACTCCAACGATGACATCCGGTGCGCCATCCTCACCGGGGCCGGCGGTACCTTCTGTGCCGGCATGGACCTGAAGTCGATGTCCGGGCCCGGCATGGAGTCGGTCCAGCAGCGAATGGCCGAGGACCCCGATCTCCACTGGAGGGCCCTGCTCCGCCACTACTCGCTGAAGAAGCCGCTCATCGCTGCGGTGGAGGGATGGGCGGTGGCCGGCGGCACGGAGATCCTCCAGGCCACCGACATCCGAGTGGCCGGCGAGGGTGCCAAGTTCGGCGTCTTCGAGGCCCGGCGCGGTCTCTTCCCGTTGGGCGGCTCGACGGTGCGACTCCGGCGCCAGATCCCTTTCACCGTGGCCATGGACCTGTTGCTCACGGCCCGGGAGGTGTCCGCCCAGGAGGCCATGGAGATCGGGCTCATCGGCCGGGTCGTGCCCGACGGGACCGCGCTCGAGTCGGCGCTGGAGATCGCCGAGGTGATCGGGGCCAACGGACCGCTCGCCGTGGAGGCCATCAAGGCCTCGGTCAAGGCCACCGAGGGCATTCCCGAGGAGGAGGCCCTCAAGATCGAGCTCGAGCTCGGTTGGCCGATCTTTGCCACCGAGGACGCCAAGGAGGGCCAGAAGGCCTTCGCCGAGAAGCGGCCCGCGGAGTTCAAACGCCGGTGAGCGACCGCCCGGGACACGGCCCGTCCGGAGAGGACTCCCGTCGTCGATTGGCCGCCGCCCTGCGCCCGATCATCACCATGGCGGTGGCGTCCCAGCTCGACGACGACGCCGTCATCGAGGCGGCGGAGGCCATCGAGGCCGTCGGCGGGCGCCTCGCCGCCCGTGCCGGGCCGAAACGGCCACGCCAGCAGCCCGACATCTCCCGCGAGCCCCAGGAGTTCTTCCCGACGAGCCCGATCATGGGCGTGGCCAATCCCATCGCCCCGCCTGTCCGGGTCCGGGTCGTGGAGGGTGTCGACGGAGGCTACCGCGAGATCCGGGCGGAGGCCTGGTTCGACTACGCCTACGAGGGGCCGCCCACCTGTGTCCACGGGGGCGTCATCGCCGAGACCTTCGACGAGGTGCTGGGAGCGGCCAACATGGTGGCCGGCAACCCGGGCATGACCGGAACCCTGAAGGTGCGGTATCGCAAGCCGACGCCGCTCCGGACCGGCCTCCGCATCGAGGCCCGGTGCCTCGGCCGGGACGGTCGCAAGGTCCACACCTGGGCCGGGATCTACCACGGCGACCTGCTGACCGCCGAAGCCGATGGGCTGTTCATCGAGGTCCAGCCGTCGCAGTTCCTCGCCATCGCCGAGGGGAACGTCGACAGCGCCGACCCGCTCATGCTGGAGGCCATCCGGGCCGAGGCCATCCGGGTGGGGGCGGCATCCGACGTCCAGGGCTCGGTCGACCCGGCCGAGCTTCCTTCTCCCTGAGCGCCGGGGGCGGTGGCGGCGTCGGTGGAGGAGTCCTCGGCGAACTGCGGTCCACCCGGGCCGGTGCAGGTGCGGAAGGCCGTGCCCGACGATGCGCCCGCCATCGCTGCGGTCCACGTGGCCTCGTGGCAGACGGCCTATGAGGGTTTGCTACCCGGCGAATTCCTCGCCGGCCTGTCGGTCGAGAGCCGGGCGCGGCACTGGGAAGCGACCATCACCGCCTGCTCCCGTGATCATCTGGTAGTCGTCGGGGTCGGGGACGCGGTGGCCGGGTTCGCCCATGCGGGCCCGAGCCGGGACGAGGATCCCGGGCCCGCCACCGGTGAGCTCTACATGCTCTACCTGGCGCCCCACGCCTGGGGACTGGGCATGGGCCGAGCCCTCCACGACAGGGTGTTGGAACAGCTGGCAGCCGACGGCTGTTCCAAGGCCACGCTGTGGTACCTCGGCACCAACCGGCGGGCCCGCGCCTTCTACGAGCGACAGGGATGGGCGCAGACCGACGGTGTGCGAACCCAGGAGTTCGGGGGGCAGGTTGTCACCGACTACCGACTGGGGCGATCACTTACCACACGGTGACGTCCGGCCCGACCCCGGCGACGGGCCGGCGCGGGGTCAGATCTTGGAGCGACCCTCCCAGTAGGGGTCGCGCAGCTTGCGCTTGTACAGCTTGCCGTTGGGGTCCCGGGGAAGGGCCTCGGTGAAGTCGATCGACTTGGGCGTCTTGAACTTGGCCAACCGGGTGGCGCAGTACTCGAGGATCTCCTCGGCCAGCTCGGGGGAGGGCTCGACTCCCTCGGCCGGCTCGACGACCGCTTTGATCTCCTCGCCCCAGTCGTCGTTGGGCACGCCGAAGACGGCCACGTCGCCGACCTTGGGAAAGCCCAGCAGGGCGCTCTCGATCTCGGCGGGATAGACATTGGCCCCGCCCGAGATGATCATGTCGATCTTGCGGTCGCGGAGGAACAGGTAGCCGTCCTCGTCGATCAGGCCGACATCGCCGACGGTGAAGAACTTGCCGATCCGATTGTCGGCCGTCTTCTCCTCGTCCTTGTGGTACGAGAAGTCACCGGTCTGCATCGACATGTACACGGTGCCGATCACGTTGGGCTCCTCGACCCTGTTGCCCGCGTCGTCGAAGATGGCGATCTCGGAGATCGGCCACGCCTTCCCGACGGTGCCCGGCTTGAGCAACCACTCCTCGGCGGTGACCAGGGTGCCGCCGCCCTCGGAGGCTGCGTAGTACTCGTCGATGGCGTTGCCCCACCATTCGATCATCTTGTACTTGACGTCCACCGGGCACGGCGCTGCCGCGTGGATCATGTGCTGCAGCGAGGACACGTCGTACCTGGTGCGGACCTCCTCGGGCATCGCCAGCAGCCGGTGGAACTGGGTGGGCACCATGTGGGAGGTGGTCACCCGGTACTTCTCGATGAGCTGGAGCATCTCCTCGGGGATCCACTTGTCCATGAGCACCACGGTGTGGCCCAGGTGGGCAGAGGCGCCCGAGTACCGCAGGACGGCGGTGTGGTAGAGCGGAGAGCCCACGATGTGGACGTTGTCCTCCCGAGGCTGCACCCCGAAGAGGAACAGGATCCCCGACAGGCCGAGGGCCATCACCTCGGGCGTGGCCCCGCTGAGCGGTCGGAACACGCCCTTCGGGTTGCCGGTGGTTCCCGAGGTGTAGTTCATGACGTCGCCGACGGTGCGGTCGGAGGGATCGTCGGTGGGCTGGTTGTCCCGCATGGTGGCATAGGAGCCGAAGCCGATGATCTCGCCGACCGCGAAGCACACCGACGAGGGGAGCTCGGCCTCCTCCGCCGCCTCGAGGGCGACGTCGGTGAACCGCTCGTGGGCGACGAATGCCTTGGCTTCCGAGTCCTTCAGGATGTAGGCCACCTCCGGGCCGACCAGGTGGTGGTTGATGGGTACCAGGTACCACCCGGCCTGCAGGGCGGCCAGATAGAGCTCAAACATCTCCACGCAGTTGGGGAGGAGGGTGGCCACCACGTCGCCGGGCCGGAGGTTGAGGTTACGGAGGCCGTGCACGACCTGGTTGGCGCGCCCCAGCAGTTGGCCGGCGGTGTACTCGGCGCCGTCGGGCGCCACCAGAGCCAGATGCTCCGGATCCTCGTGTGCCAGTGCCCAGAATCCCAGATCGCCCATGATGCCCTGCTTCTCCCTACGCCGGTCATTGCCGGTTGCTTTGCCGGCTCGTGCCGGGTGTCCGGATCGGAACGTCCCGGCCTCTCGGGCCGTCGCGCCGGTCGTGTCAACGGCCTGCGGTGTCGCCCGCGTCGGCCGCCCCGAGGATGATGACCGGGGTGGCGCCGTCCCGGTGGGGACGCTAGAACAGGTTCTCGTATACGGTCAACCGCCACCTGGGTGCGGTCCGCCGTGCAGGGCGGCGGCGCTGCCGGGCGGGGCCTGCGGACAATCGATGCAGAGGAGCAGCATGCAATGAGTGGATTTCTTGAGGGCAAGGTCGTGGCCATCACCGGTGCCGGCGGCGGCATCGGTCGGGCGGTGGCGCTGGCCGCGGCGGCGGAGGGGGCCAGGGTGGTGGTTGCCGACATCGGCGTCTCGCTGGCCGGCGGAGACCCCACCAGCGAGGTGGCCGAGGCCTTGGTCGGCGAGATCGAGGCCGGCGGTGGCGAGGCGGTTGCCGCGGCTCACAGCGTGACCACCCTCGAGGGCGGCGAGAAGATCGTCGGCTCCGGCGTGGAGCGCTGGGGCCGCATCGACGGAGTGGTGGCCATCGCGGGCATCCTGCGGGAGCGGATGCTCTTCAACATGTCCGAGGACGAGTGGGATGCGGTCATCGAGACCCACCTCAAGGGCCACTTCACCGTCTTCCGGGCGGCGTCGGCCGTCATGCGCAAGCAGGAGGGTGGCGGATCGCTGGTCGCCTTCACCTCCGGCGCCTTCGCCGGCAGTGTCGCCCAGGCCAACTATGCAGCGGCCAAGGGGGGCATCGTCTCGCTGGTCCGCTCGGCTGCCGCCGGCCTCGACCGATACGGCATCAGGGCCAACGCCGTCGCCCCGGTTGCCCGCACCCGCATGTCGGCCAATGTCCCCATGGAGCTGGCGGAGATGGGGGATCCCGAGGACGTGGCGCCGTTGGTCGTCTACCTCCTGTCCGATCAGGCCAGGCACGTGACCGGGCAGGTCTACACCTCGGTCGGCCCGAAGATCGCCGTGTGGAACCAGCCCCGCGAGGTGCGGGCCGTGTACGCGGACGGTCGGTGGACGCCCGAGCAGATCGCGGCGCGGCTGGACTCGACCGTGGGGCAGGAGCGCATGCCGCTCCTCGACCAACTCGAGGCGTACCGGAAGGCAGCCGAGGCCAAGGCAGCCGAGGCCAAGGCAGCCGAGGCCAAGGCGGCGTCCGTATCGCGGGAGTCGGCAGACCGACCGTAGGGCGGCCGGTCCGGCGCCGGCCCTACCCGGCGGCGAGGACGCAGAACTCGTTGCCCTCGGGGTCGGCCAGCACCACCCACCCCTCGTCCCCGGTCTGGCCGACCGATGCCCGGGTGGCCCCGAGCGCTTCGAGGCGCTCGACCTCGAGCTCCTGATCGTCTGGGCGCAGGTCGAGATGGAGCCGGTTCTTGACGGACTTCGACTCGGGAACAGCCAGGAAGAGCAGTGGCGGGACCGCCCCGTGGTCCGGGTGCCCGACCGCCGGCTCCACCCAGACGTCGCCGTCGTCGTCGATCCCGTGCTCCCATCCGAGTACCCCCGACCAGAATCGGGCCAGCGACAATGGCTCCACCGCGTCGATGCTGAGGGTGGCGATCTGTGACGGCATGCGCACCTCCCGAATCGGGTCGACTTGCTGCCAGTCTGCCCCTTGGCGGCTGTCGTGGGAGCCCGTCCGTCCGAACCCACTTGGACAGCTCGTGCGGCATCGGTCAGTGTTCGAGCAGTCAGGAATGGCAGATGCCTGACGAGGAGAGACAGGCGGGACGCCAATCCGGCAGGCCGGTCATGCGCACTCCAGAAGGGCAGGTGACCCGATGCGCACTTCCCGTCCCCGCAGCGCTGCCGCTCTCTTCGGCGTGGGACTCACTGTCATCCTCGCCGGATGCAGCACCGCCGGCACGACGGCATCGACCACTCCCAATGCCGCCCTCATTGCCGATGCGAAGAGAGGGGTGGCGTGCGGGTCCTTCTCAACAGCGACTCTGCAGGTGGAGGTCGCGCAGCGGTCAACCAAGCGGCCTATGACGAAGTGAATTCGAGCGGGGTCACGGTGAAATGGGCTTGGCCCGGAGTGCTACGGCACCAGAAGTCGATCGTCGTCGATGGCACGAAGGCTGCTGTCATGACCTGCAATTTGGATGCGAGCTACTGCGCCACACTTCGAGACTCTGTTGTCATCACCGACAGCCATGCCACGGCATCTGGAATCACGGCCACGTTCGATGCTGACTTCAACAACACGAGTTCTCCGCCCACCCGGGGCGTGGTGCCCGTAGGCTCGGAATTGATCTGGTCCCCGGGAGCACAGGCCGGATTGGTCAACCTGATAGGTGCTGCCCGGCCCGGCTCCACGCTCTACACCGAGAACGAGCAGCTGGACAGCACCCCTGTCGAGCAGGCTCTCGTGGCCGATGCCGCGAAGGGGGTCACCGTCGACATGGTGATGACGTACTCGTCTTCCTATGTCAATGGGTTCGATACCCTGGTTGCTGGTGGCATACATGTGCACTTGTACTACAGCCAGACTCCGCTCTACATCCAAGCCAAGGCCCTCTCGGTCAACGGAAAGACGGTGTACGTGGGGAGCATCAACTACGTGACGTCCAGCACGAACGACGATCGCAACATAGGGATCATCACCACCCATGCGGCCGTGGTCCGGGGCACCACGACAACGATGGCCAGCGATTTCGCGGGCGCTACCCCGTACAATCCCAGCAGTTCCGACTCCGGTTCGCTTTCCACGACGACGACCGCTGCTTCCAGGACTCCGGCTCCGACCTCGAGCGGTTGAACCGGACGCCAGGCGGCTGAACTGCTCCCTCCTGGGTCAGGGCTGCTCGGCGCGCTCCTCGTCCGGGGTGCCGTCGCCGGGAATGCACCGCTTCGCCCACGGTCGTCCGTACGGTTGACAGGAGGCAAGGCACGTCAGCCCTCGTCAGGTGTCCCCTGGGTGGCAACACCGGACCCGACGGGGGCCGGGGCGTCCGGGTCGCCGGCCGAAGCGGCTCCGCCCCTTACGCCCGGGGCCCCGTTGCCGTCCTCGTCCGCGTGGGCCGTATCACTGGTCAGGTCGGTCCGGCCGTCGCCTCCCGCTCCTCCCGCTCCTCCCTCGCCTCCCTCGCCCCGCCTCCAGCGCCGGAGCGGCCCGATCCGGGAGATCAGCAGAAGCGTCCCTGCAACTGCCAGGAGGATGCCTGCGCCCTGGACCAGCAATGAACCGAGGTGCCCGTCCTCGCCGAGCCAGAGATGTTCGTCGAAGAAGCGTTCGATGCCCCACAGCACCATGCCCACGCCGATGACGATGCCTGCAGGCGGCAGGACCCGGGCGGGGGGAGTGGTGGCCGGTGCCGCGCCCCCCGCCGCCTCGACCGGTTCCCCGACCGCCTCGACCGGTGCGGCGGCAACCGCAGCCGGTACCGGGGCGATGGAACGCAGCCATCGTTCGACCAGAAGCAGGATGCCGAAGATGGTGAAGTCCTCGATGGACTGGAAGATCGGCACCGGTAGCCGTTTGCCCACCTGTCCTGCGTAGTACATGCCGAACCACTGGTTGGTCGGGTGCCCGCCCCCGGCCACCATGAGCTGGGGGCCGAGCAGGCGGCCGATGCCCCAGCAGGCCATGAGCACCGGGGCCATCAGGTCGGCGAAGCGCATGCTCGGGAGTTGCGGGCACCGTCGTCTCGAGCTGACGATGGCGACCGGCACGGCGAAGAGGAGACCGCCGAACGATGAGAGCCCTCCCTGCCAGATGGCGAAGACCTGGGCCGGATGGTGCGAGTAGAAGGAGAGGTTGGAGACCACGTGGAGGGCTCGGGCTCCGACGATCGCCGCCACGATCACCCAGAGGAACATGCCGGTCACCCACTGCCACGGATATCCGGCGTTACGCACCCGGCGCTCGGTGTACCGCAGGCCGAACCAGAAGGTCAGGGCCAACCCGATCCCGTAGGTGTGCACCTCGAGGAACCAGATGTGGAACGCGACGGGTATCGGTCTCATGGGGAAGTGGGTCTCATAGTCAACGGGCGCCAGATCAGAGACGCAATCGACGCTCTCCCAGTATGCCCCAGGTCCCCGGTAGGGTGACACCGGGCAGACCGACCGACCGACCCGGCCGGCCAGGCGCCCCGATCACAACCAACTGCAGGTCGCCGTGCGGTAGCGCACGAGCCAGGACAAGGGGGAGCAATGGGATCGCTATCCGGCAAGGTTGCCGTCGTCACCGGTGGCGGCTCAGGGATCGGGCTGGCCACGGCCACCCGCCTGGCCGAGGCCGGGGCGTCAGTGGCCGTCGTCGACCTCGACGGTTCGTCGGCCGAGCGGGTGGCCGGTGAGCTCGGAGGCCTGGCCCTGCAGGCCGACGTCGGTCGATCCGACGACTGGCCGGGCATCGTGGAGGCGGTCATCACCCGCTTCGGCGGCATCGACCTCGCGCACCTCAATGCGGGGGTGACGACGGGAGAAGCGGATATCACCAAGGTCACCGACGACATCTACCGGCGAGCAGTGGGTGTCAATGTCGACGGCGTCGTGTTCGGCGTCCGGGCGTTGGTCCCCGCACTGTCGGCGCGCGGGGGCGGTGCCATCGTCGCCACCGCATCACTGGCCGGCCTGATCGGCTTCTCGCCCGATCCCATCTACTGCCTCACCAAGCATGCCGTCGTCGGTCTCGTACGGTCGCTCGGGCCCCAGTTGGCCGAGCACCACATCACGATCAACGCGGTGTGCCCGAGCATCGTGGACACCCCGTTGATCGATGACATGCGGGAGGTACTGGAGGGAAGCGGGTTCCCCCTGATCGAGGTGGCCACGGTGTCAGAGGCGGTCTTCGACCGCCTCGTCGGCGAGGAGACGGGTGAGGCGATGGTGATCCAGGCCGGACGGGAGGCCCTGCCGTTCCGCTTCGCCCGACCGCCCGGCCCTCGGGCCGGCGGCACGGTGGGCCAGATGCCACCCGAGGAGTTCGCCGCCCACGATCAGGGCTGACCGCCGCCCGGTGCTGTGGGCGACACCTGGCGGGCCGACGGCGGCCCGCCAGCAGCAGGTGTGGTCGAGGCCGCGGAGTTTCCGGTGGACGGTGACGGGCAGTTGCTCCCGCGTCGACCCGAACTGCTCGAACTAGCCGACTCGACCGACGCCGACGAAGCCACCGTCGGTCCGGACCCCGGTGATATGCACCGTGGCGCCCGTGTACGGCGCCTCGATCATCGAGCCGCCCCCGACGTACATGGCCACGTGCTCCGACCCTCCGGGGCCGTAGAAGAGCAGGTCGCCGGGCTCGATGTCGGCCAACGGAATGTGGGTGGTGTCGTCGTACTGCCCCCCCGAGTAGTGGGGGAGGCTGATCCCTACCTGGGCGTAGGCCCACTCGACCAGGCCGGAGCAGTCGAAGCCGGCCGGGGTGGAGCCACCCCACACGTAGGGCACGCCGATCATCGTCTCGGCAGCCTGTACGGCACCGGCGGCACCGGCGGCCAGAGGTGGCGGAGGCGCGGAGGGTACCGAGGGGGCCGAGACGCCGCCGCTCGATGAGCCTCCGCCACTGCCGCCGCCGCTCGTGGTGGCGTTGGTGGTGGTGCGGTTGGCGGCGTCTCGGGCAGCAGAGGCGGTGGCGGCCTGGGCCTGTGCGGCCTGGGCGGCGGCGACCTTGGCATTGAATGCGGCGGTGGCGGCGGCCTGGGCGGCGGCGGCCTGGGCGGCCTGCTGCTGCTCGACCAGTGCCTGGATGTTGGCGTTGACGCTGTTGAGAGTGCCCTGGTATTGGCTGGCCAGGGCGGAGGCCTGGTTCTCTGCGCTGGACAGGCTGTCGAGCGTGGAGGTCTGCTGTGCCTGTTGCTGTTCAAGGGAGCTCTGCGCCGCCTGAAGCTGTGCCTGTGCCGTGTGGAGGTGGTCAACGGTGGTCGTCACGTTGCCGGTGGCGATCGCCGAGTACTCCGAGCGGACGCCACTGGTGTTGACGTTCGACGTGAACATCTGGGTCACCTGGCTGCTCGTGCCACTGTTGGTGTAGTCGCTGATGGCCTGTACCCGCAGCTGGGCCTGGTCCTTGGCCACCGTGGCCTGGTCCTCGGCCATCTGGCTCTGGCTGGCGGCGATCTGGTCCTTCAGCTGAGCGAGCTGATAGTCGGCCGAAGTGACCTGTCCGGTCAGCGCCTGCCGTTGGGCGTCGATGGACTGGATCTTGGCCGTGATCGCCGCAGCCTGCGCCTTGGCGTCGGAGATCTGATCGGCTGAGGCCGGCACCGAGGTGCAAATCACCGCCGAGGCCGCACCCAAAGCGGAGGCCATCGCGAGCAACGCAACTACCCGTCTGCGCGGCTTGCTTCGTGCGGTTTGGCAGGCACCTGGCTCGGACGTCGAGTACTGCTCGGCGTGAGTCATATGTGCATAGGTTCTACTCCAACCAGCGGGCAACCACAAGGACACCCCCCCCTTATGCGGCGCTGACCTGGACATTCACTGCGAAAGAATCGCCCCGGCACCCCGTCCCACCGACTGTTCCGGGTAGCGCCGCCGACTGCCGGTTCGAGCGTCGGAGCATGAGTCGACACGGCGGGGTAGGGTCGATGCCTATGGGTGAAATCATCGAATTTCCGAGCAATGGAAGCAGCGGCCACTGCTATATCGCAACCCCTGTTGACGGGTCGAATTCGACCTCGGGGATCATCGTCCTGCAGGAGTGGTGGGGCCTGGTGGACCAGATCAAGCACACCTGTGATCGGTTCGCCGAAGCCGGCTTCACTGCCCTGGCCCCCGATCTGTATCACGGCACCACCGTGCCGCTGACCGAGCCGGACGATGCGGCCAAGGAGATGATGGCCCTCAAGATGGAGTCAGCGGCCAAGGACCTGAGCGGCGCCGTGGACGAGTTGATCCGCCGCACCGGGAGGTCACAGGTGGGCGTGATCGGATTCTGCATGGGAGGCGGCCTGGCACTGGTGCTGGCCACCCAGCGTCCCGACGCGGTCAAGGCGGTGGTGCCGGCCTACGGCGTGATCCCCTGGGCGGACGCTCGCCCCGACTACTCGCGGCTGGACGCCGCGGTGCTGGGCCACGCTGCCGAGCTGGACGACTCCTTCACACCCGATGCGGCGCGTGCGCTCGAGGCCGAGCTGCGCGGCCTCGGCAAGGATGTCGAATTCCACCACTACCCGGGGGCGGGCCACGCCTTCTTCAATGAGGACCGGCCCGAGGCCTACGACCATGACTCCGCCGAGCTCCTCTGGGATCGTACCGTCGCCTTCTTCCGTGAGCGGCTGAACTGAGCCGGAGTGGCCGCCGCGCCCGGTCTCGTCGATGAGTACCTGACCCTCGGCCTCAGGCTGGGTCGCCACATCGACGGGCTGGTGGACGCGTACTACGGCCCGCCCGATCGGGCCGGCGCAGTCGCCGCCGAGCCGGTGACGGCACCGGGGCGCCTGGTGGCCGAGGCCAAGGGCCTGATTGCCGCCATCGACGCAGGGGGGGAGCTCGACCGGTCGACCGGCGGCATCGGAGCCGGCGGCGGTGCCGGGGCCGCGCCCGCCCGCCGGCACTGGCTGCGGGCGCAGGTCGTCGGGCTGTTGACCACGGCAAGGCGACTCTCCGGGGAGTCGATCGGCTACGCCGACGAGGTGGAGACCTGCTACGGGGTGCGCCCGACCCGGGTGGACGAGGAGGTCTTCTCGGATGCGCACCGCAGGCTCGACGAGGTGCTACCCGGCTCCGGTCCGCTCGCCGTGCGGCTGGTGGCGTGGCGGGAGTCGCACGCCGTGCCGGTGGACCGCCTGGGCGCGGCCATCGACTCGTTGGCCGAGGACCTCCGCGAGCGGACAAAGCGCCTGTTCGGCCTGCCCGAGGGGGAGCACGTCGAGTTCGAGCTGGTCACGGGTCAGCCCTGGTCCGGGTTCAACTACTACCTGGGCGACCTGCAGAGCCGGGTGGCGGTCAACACCGACCTCCCGGTCCTGTCGACCGGGCTGGCCCACCTGGTGGCCCACGAGTCGTACCCCGGGCACCACACGGAGCACACCCGCAAGGAGGTCGGACTGGTCCGGCGCCGGAGTTGGTGGGAGGAGTCCATCTTCTTGGTGGGCACCCCGCAGTGCCTGCTCGCCGAGGGCCTGGCCGATCTGGGCCTCGAGGTCGTCATGGGCCGACGACCCGAGGCGGTGGTGGCCTCCCACCTGGCACCCCTCGGCATCCGCTACGACACCGAGGTCGTCGCCGCGGTTTCCGAAGCCGGCGAGGCCCTGGGCGCCGTCCGACAGAACGCGGCCTTCCGCCTCCACGAGGACGGCGCCGACAGCGACACGGTGACCGGCGAAGTGGCCCGCTGGGGCCTGCTCTCGCCCGATCGGGCGGCCAAGGCAGTCGAGTTCCTGACCCATCCGACGTGGCGGGCCTACCTCACCTGCTACGTGGAGGGCCTGCCGCTGTGCCGCTCGTTCGTCCACGGCGACCCGGCACGGTTCGAGCGGCTCCTCTCGGAGCAGCTGACCCCCGACGTGCTCCAGGACCAGATCGCGGCCGACCGGGCCCGTTCCGCCGCTCCGGCCCAACCGGTCTGACCGGACCCGCCGGCCTGTGTTTTGGCCTGCCCCCGATTGGGCCGTACCATCGCGGTATGTCCGAACGCTCCCGGTACCTGCCCCGCCGCTCCTGCATGTCATCGCCAGGGTCGAACGAACGCTTTCTGGCCAAGGCACCCACCGTGCCGGCCGACATGAGCTTCCTCGACCTCGAGGACTCGGTGGCCCCGTCGGAGAAGGAGGCGGCCCGCGCCAAGGTGGCCGATGCCATCAAGAACCTCCCCTGGGACGACCGCGTGCTGTGTGTGCGGATCAATGCCTGGGACACCGAGTGGACCTACGGCGACGTGATCGAAGTGGTGTCCAACGCCGGGGAGCGGCTCGACGAGCTGATGCTTCCCAAGGTGCAGACCGCGGCCGAGGTGGTCGCCCTCCACCTGTTGCTCTCCCAGGTGGAGAAGAAGTGCGGGCTTCCGGTCGGGCACATCGGGATCGAGGCCCAGATCGAGACCACCCGCGGGCTGATCAATGTCGAAGAGATCTGTGCGGCCTCGCCCCGCCTCGAGACGATCATCTTCGGCCCGGCCGACTTCGCCGCCTCGATGGAGATGCCGGTCCTGACGGGCGGCGTGGCCATCCCCGAATACCCGGGTGACCACTTCAACTACGTGTTCTCCAAGATCCTCATGGCCGGCAGGGCCAACGGGCTCCAGGTGATCGACGGCCCGTTCCTCAAGATCCGCGAGCTCGACAGCCTCCGCGAATTCTCCCAGCGCACCCGAGTGCTCGGCTACGACGGCAAGTGGGCTCTGACGCCCGACCAGGTGGGCGTGCTCAACGAGGTGTACTCGCCCACCCAGGAGCAGTTCGACAGGGCGTGGCACATCTTGGACGCCTACCGCAAGGCCACCGAGCATGACCGGGCCGGTGCGGTCATGTTCGGTGACGAGATGATCGACGAGGCGTCCCGCAAGATGGCGACCAAGTTCGTCACCCGTGGCGAGCGCGCCGGGCTGAGCCGGTCGGCAGGCTGAAGCCGGCGAATCGGGGCCGGCGGGGCAGGAGTGCCCCGGTCAGCTTGCGGCGTTGCTCAACAGGCGGCGGGCGATCACCTTCAGGGCCAGGGTCTCGTCGGCGCCCTCGAAGATGGACAGGACACGGGCGTCGACGAAGTACCGGCTGACCGGGAACTCCTCCGCGTAGCCCATGCCGCCGTGGATCTGCAGCGCCTCCCGCGTGACCCACTCGGCCGCCCGGCACACGTACGCCTTGATCATCGACGCCTCGAGGGTGCCCTCGCCCTTCGACATCAGGCGGGCCACCTCGTAGGAGAACTGCCGGCATGCCTGGATGAGCACGGCCATCCTGGCCAGCTTGGCCCGAGTCAGCTGATAGTCGACGATGGGCGCCCCGAACACGACCCGGTTGCGGGCGTAGTCGAGGGCCGCCTCGTAGGAGGCCTGCATCACCCCGAGGGCGCGGGCGGCGGTCTGCAGGCGCCCGTTCTCGAATCCCTGCATCTGCAGGTAGAAGCCCCTTCCCAGACCCCCCTCACCGCCGACCAGGTTGGCGTCGGGCACGAACCAGTTCTCGAAGGCCACCTCGTAGGAGTGCATCCCCCGGTAGCCGAGGGTGTCGATGGCACGGCCCTCCATCCGGCCCGAGGAGTCCGATGGCCGCCCGTCGGACCCGGCCGCCTGGGTGAAGAGGAACCCGTGCCCGTCGGCCTGGGGCTTCTCCACCATGAACAGGGAAAGGCCCCGGTGGGCCTTCGACTTGTCGGGATCGGTGCGGGCCAGCAACATGACCACGTCGGCGCGGGCGGCGAAGGTGCACCAGGTCTTCACCCCGTTGATCAGCCAGCCGCCCTCGGTGGGCACCGCGGCGGTGACCAGGCCGGCGACGTCCGACCCATAGTCGGGCTCGGTCACGGCCACGGCCCCCATCACCTCGGCAGTGGCCAACCTGGGCAGCCAGTGCTGCTTCTGCTCCTCGGTGCCGCCGTGGACGATGGCCCGGGTGAGGATCTCCGGCCGGGTGATGAGCGAGCCCCCGGCTCCCAGCGAGCCCCACGCCAGCTCTTCGGTGGCCACCACCATGCCCAGGTAGTCGGCCTCGCCACCGGTGGCGAACCCTCCGTACTCCTCGGGAACGGACATGCCGAAGCCGCCCATCTCCGCCATTCCCGTGATGATCTCCTCGGGGATGTCGGTGTTGGCCCGGTGGATGTGCTCGGCCCGCGGGCGGATCTGCTCGTCGGCGAAGCGGTGGAAGGTCTCGCGCACCAGCTCGAAGTCGGCATCGAGGTGGCGGGGGCCCTGCTGTTCGGCCAGCGAGGCCAGGAAGTCCGGACCCCGGTAGGTGGCCACGAACTGCTCCGCGGGAGCCAACCAGTCGGCACCGATGCCCCACTCCTTGGAGCGGCCGACGGTGCGGGACGCCAGGTCGGCCAGCGCGTCGGCGGTGAAGGCACAGGCGATCCGGGCCTCGACGTCCCCCTGCGTGCCGTAGGCGAGCACCGCGTCGGCGGTGCGGACGGCTGCGGCGGCATGGGCCACGTCGTAGGCGAGTACCTGGACCTCGTCGGGGCCCCCCGCCGCGGCCATGGCGGAGATCCCGGCGTCGACGACTGCCTGGGCCACGGCGATGGCATCGGCCGCTGCTGCGAGATCAGGGGAGGGGAGCGGTTCGGTGGTCACTTCCCAAGGTTACCGATTCGTAGATGGCGATCGGCACGGCCGTTCCGCTGACGGGCAGCCTCAGCGTGCGGGGGCCTGGGCTACCACGGTCACCAGGGGGGGCAGTACAACGGGGTCGTCCCCGGGGTCGACGCCGGTCAGGACCTCGAGGTAGTCGGCCACCGGCCCCGGCCCGGCACCCGCAGGTGCCTCGGCCCAGGCGTCGACCGTGATCAGCCCGGCGTCGCGGGCCAGCGACGGCAGCAGGGCGCCCACGTCAGGGTGGCGGGCCGACGGCATCGAAAACGGCTCGCCGCCGATCCGGCCGGCCGAGGTGATCGGCTCCTGGGCCACCACCCATCCTCCGGGACGCACGGAGGCGGCCATCCGGGCCAGCACCACCGAGGGGTCCACCACGTGGAGGAGCAGGAACCGGCAGAAGGCGAGGTCTACGGCTTCGGGGAGGCGGAGATCCTCGCCGGACTGGGTGATTGCCAGCACCTGGCTGTGCGCGGCGGCGGCCTCCGCCACCTCGTCGCGCGCGGTGGGATCGCTGTCCACCGCGTAGACCCGGCCCTCGCGCCCGACGATCTCGGCCAGCGCCACCGACACATCACCCCCGCCGGCACCGACGTCGACGCACGTCCATCCGGGGCCGATGCCCAGCCGATCGAGCGCGGTGGCCAACGGTCGTCGGTAGACGTCGTCTCTCAGGCCCCGGAACTCCATTGCGCCACGTTACCGGCCGCCGCCCGGGGGGTGGCAGGTGGTGCACGAGGCGAGTTCCCTCGGGGGCAGGTGCCCGCTCGCGGTCATCGGGAGATCGGCCGCTGACCCACATGGAAATTGCACCAGATCGGAGCCAGTAACCTCACCTTCCGTGAGAGTGACGATGATGTTGTGCGACGCTGCCCAGGTATCCGACGGCAAGCTCTATGTGCTGGGTGGTGGGTGGAGCATGACCGGGCCCGACCCGGTGCCTTCGGCCATCGCACTCAAGATCGATGTGGGCTGGCACGAAGCCGAGGCGCCCCACCACTGGGAGCTCTTCCTTGAGGACGCGGACGGGCGCCCGGTCATGGTCGACACTCCCGACGGCGAGCATCCCGTCGAGGTGCGGGGGGAGTTCACCGTGGGGCGCCCCCCGGGCATCCCCGAGGGATCCCCGATCGACGTGGCGCTGGCCGTCAACCTCGGCCCCCTGCCGCTGACCCCCGGTACCCGCTACAGCTGGCGCATGGCCATCGATGGCGAGTCGCAGTCGGACTGGGTGCTGGGGTTCACGACGCGGCCACTTCCCGTCCAGGACTGAGCGAGGCCGGTGGCCGGGCTCGGCGCATCCCGGCTGAGTCGTTGGTTCGCTGCCGGAGTGGTCGTCTCGGGGATTGCGGTCCTCGGGACGGTCACCGTCCACACCACGTCGGCCTCCACGCTGGCCGCCCAGGCGGTGCAACGGTCAGCCGACCAGGCCGACGAACGCCTCTTCGACTGCCTGTCGGATCGGGCCCATCAACTGGTGTCCCCGTCCGAACCCGTGCACATCCGGGGTGAAGGCCTCGAGCAGGTCATCTACCTCGAAGGCTCCATCGCCGCCTGGGCCTCCCTGACGCCCGGCGACCGACCGGCCCCGGTGACGCTGGACATCGCGTCAGGCAGCGGCCCCGGATCGTGCGGCGGCTTCGTGCTGACCGCCGAGCACACCGGCCGGCCATGACCCCGGTGTCCGCCGGATGCGCATGACGACCCGGCGTCGGCCATGACTGCCGACGTCGTGCGCACCGTGGTCGTGCTCTCACTGGCGGGGGTACTGCCCTCGGTGGCGCTGGCCGGAGTCCGGCCGGTGGCCCTGGCGGTCACCCCGCTGAGCGGGGCGGCCATCGCCGCGCTGGCCTCGACCTGCTGCCTGGCCATCGCCGGCGACCTGTGGGAGTGGTTCGTCGTGCTCGCTGCGCTGGCCGCAACAGCGGTCCTCGCTGTCTGGGCCCTCCGCCCGGGCTCGCGCCCGTGGACCCGGGACGCCGGCGCGTGGTCGTGGCCCGTGCTCGGCGGCATGGCAGTGGTGATCGCCGTGGTCGTCTGGTCCCTGCGCGGGCTGTCGGCGTCCGATGTCGGTTTCGACGCCCGGATGTTGTGGGTACTGCGGGGTGCCTGGTTCGTCCACGGCCACGGGGTCGCACGAGGCGTACTCTCCAATGTCTCCTACCAGTTCGCCGAGCCGAGTTTCCCCCCGCTCATCGGATCGGCAGCCGGCATCGGCTGGGTGATCAACGGGATGGAGGTGGGCAGTGCCGCCTCGTTCCGGCTGGGACAGATCGTGGTCGGCGTCCTCAACGGTTGTGCCCTGGTCACCCTGGGCACCGCCATGCTCCGGGTGTCGACCTCCGCCACCCGGCGGCCCGGACGTGTTCCGGACTGGGTGGCCGGCGTGGCGGCGGCAGTGGTGGCGGCACTGCTGTGCACAGCGGCCGCCGGATCGGCCGGGAGGTACCTCACCAACGGGTTCGCCGACGCGCCCTGGGTGTTCGCCGCCGCGTTCGCAGTGGTGTTCGGGCTGTTCCTGCCCGTGAGCCCCTCCAACCTCGGGGTGGCGGCGGTCGGCGTCGCTGTGGCCGGCCAGATCAAGTTGGAGGGGACCGCCACCGCCGGTGCCGTCGTGGTGCTGTTGACTCTGCGATATGCCTCGGCGGCCCCGTCGCGCCGGGGCCGGGCGGCGGCGGCGATCGCAGGAGGAGCGGGGCTTGCGGCGCTGGCCGCCTGGCCGATCCTCGCCTCGGCCCTCCATGCGGTGCCCGACGCCGACACCACCGGACCACGCAGCGGAACCATCGACGGGCGCCTTCATGCCACGGTCGATGCGTTCGGCGGCTATCTCCACCTCGTGCCGGTCGTCGCCGTGGTGGCGATCGTGGGTGCCCTGACCCTGCGTGGGTCGCGCCGTGAGTTGGGACTCGGGAGCGACCTGGCGCTGTGGCTGGTCATGGCGTGCAATCTGGTAGTGGTGGCCGGTACCTACGTCTTCGGCACGACGGCGATCCGCGTGTGGTTGGGGGTGTCGGTCTACCGGGTGGTCCTGTTCGCGGTGGTGATGGCGCTGGTCGACGTGGCGGTCTGGTCGTTGGTGGCGGTCGACCTTCTACTGTCCGAGGGAACGCCCCCGGCGTTGGACGGCGGCCGTCCTGGCGTACTACACCAGCGACCATGACCATCTACGACCGCCCCTTCGGCCGCTACTTCGAGGACTTCGAGCCGGGTGACGTCTATCGCCATTGGCCCGGCAAGACCATCACCGAGGCCGACGACCACCTGTTCTGCATGATCACCATGAACCATCACCCTCTGCACACCAACGCCTGGTTCGCCGAGAACGAAAGCGTGCAGGGGAAGAACGTGGTGGTGGGCAACCTGGTCTACTCCCTGGCACTGGGCATGAGCGTCCCCGACGTGAGTGGGATGGCCATCGCCAACCTCGAGGTCGAGTCCCTGATCCATCGGGCGCCGACCTTCCACGGGGACACCATCTACGCGGAGACCAAGGTCATCGCCAAGGCGGAATCGAAGTCGCGGGACGACCGCGGCGTGGTGACGGTCGAGACCAAGGCGTTCAACCAGCGTGGCGACGAAGTGTGCTTCTTCCGGCGGAAGGTCATGGTCTGGAAGCAGGCCGCCGCCCCGGTGCGCCGCCGCCCCTACGGGGACGACGTCTGGGGTTGAGCGGAACTGCCGGCCGGTGACCCGGGGACGGGTCGCGTTCCGACGCGACGCCGTTGGGAGCTTCGAGGCGGTGGGGTGATTCGCCCGCCCGCCCAGGTCCGCGCCATCGGTCGTGCCGTCGAACGGTGGGGGACAGCGACGGGCGCCGACTCCCGACGGCCCGCACTGCCGTGGCGATCGACCCGGGACCCCTGGGCCGTGCTGGTGAGCGAGGTGATGGCCCAACAGACCCAGCTGGCCAGGGTGGTGCCGGCCTACCTCCGATTCCTCGAGATGTTCCCCACGCCGGCAGCGTGCGCGGCCGCCCCCTTGGGCGACGTGCTGCGGGCCTGGGAGGGGATGGGCTACAACCGCCGCGCACGCAACCTGCACCTGGCTGCCGATGCACTCGTTGCCGAACACGGCGGTGCCGTCCCTGCCGACCTCGCCGCCCTGCTGGCGCTCCCGGGCGTGGGCCCCTACACGTCCCGGGCGGTGTTGGCCTTCGCCTTCGGGCACGACACGGGGGTGGTGGACACCAACGCCGGAAGGGTGTTGTCGAGGGCGGTGGCCGGCCGTCCGCTGCGCCCCGCCGAGGCCCAGGCCCTGGTGGACGCCATGGTGCCCGCCGGGGGCGGGTGGCAGTTCGGCCAGGCCCTGCTCGACCTCGGTGCCATGGTGTGCGTCGCCGCAGCGCCCCGGTGCGGCGACTGCCCCATCCGGCCCCGCTGCCGCTGGGCGTCGGCCGGCCGGGGCGGTCCGGACCCGGCCCGGGGCTCGGCGGCGGTCTCGACGGCCCAGACGGTGTTCGCTGGATCCGACCGGCAGGGTCGGGGCAGGCTGGTCGATGCGTTGCGGAGGGCACCCGTGCCTCCGGACCGGGTCTCGGCTGCGATGGGATGGGAGGACGACCCTGGACGGGCTGCCCGGGTGGTGGAGGGCCTCATCGGGGACGGGTTGGTGGCCCGTGACGACGGCGGAGTGCTCCACCTCCCTTAGTGCCGCCCCACGCCCGCCGTCTACGGTGTGGGCTGCGGAGCTGCACCGCCTTCGGGCTGCCGGGGCCCGGTGCCGGTGCCGGTGCCGGGACTAGGCGGTCAGGAAGCGGACGATGTGGTCGTTGACCTCGTCGGGCTTCTCCACGTGGAGGAAGTGCCCGGCTCCCTCGATGACCACGACCTCCGACCCGGGTGCCAGGTGGTCGACAACCGGGCCGATCACCTCGATGCCCATGCAGCCGTCGTCTGCGCCGTGCAGGTACAGGGACGGCTGCGGGGCCGTCGTGTCGCCGGCCGCCTGGGCGGCAGCGGCCTCCGGGTCGTCCGGCGGGCCGGCGAACATCGCCCGGTAGTACCCGATGGCAGCGCCCAGGCTTTCGGGAGCGGCCAGCGCCTTCTTCACCTGTGCGGCATCCCAGGACCCGTCGAAGCCCGGCGACCAGGCCGCCCAGAGGCGGTCGATGAAGACGAAGTCGTCGACGGCCACCCCGTACTCGGCGAGCGCCGTCTGGAAGAAGAAGATGTACCAGCTGCGGTGCAACTGGTCGAAGGCGAAGAACCGCTCGCCCATCGACCGCTGGGGCGGCACTGCGGCGGTGACGGCTATCCGCCAGCGATCGGGCTGGAAGGCCGCCGCGCCGTAGGTCGCCATCGCCCCCCAGTCGTGCCCGATGATCACGGCGTCCCCGTCGCCACCGAGGGCCTCGTGGAGAGCGCAGGCGTCGAGGGCGAGCGTTCCGGTGTCGTAGCGGCCGTCCTCGGGCACCGACGAGGGCGCGTACCCGCGCAGGTAGGGCGCCACGGCGCGGTACCCGGCGTCGGCCAGGCGGGGGAGCAGGTGGCGCCAGGTGTGGGGGGTGTCCGGGAAGCCGTGCAGGCACAGGGCCAGCGGCCCGTCCTCAGGGCCTTCGCCCAGGCAGGCGAACTCGATGCCGTTGGCCTTCACCGTGCGTTGATCCATGTCCCGGAGGGTACCTCGGGGTCGGGCCGGCGCCGCGGCTAGCCTGCTCCTTCTGTGAGAATCACCTACTTCGGCGTACGGGGCTCGTGCCCGTGCTCCTCCGACCAGCAGCGTCGTTACGGGGGTAACACCTCCTGCGTCCTGGTCGAGGTGGCTGGCGAACCTCCCTTGATCCTCGACCTGGGGACGGGGCTCCGCTCCCTGGGCAACTACCTCAACGTCTCCCTCCAGGCCGCAGGCATCCCGCTCGAGGCCAATGTGTTCCTGACCCATCTGCACTACGACCACGTGTTGGGGCTGCCCTTCTTCTCACCCATGCGGGACCCGGGCGCGGTGCTCGAGATCTACGGCCCGTCGCAGGAAGGGCCGGAAGGGGAGTCGCTGCACGACGCCATGGCCGGTATGGTCAAGCCTCCTTTCTTCCCGATCCACATGGCCGACTTCCGCGGCGAGCTGAGCTTCCATGACCTGGGGGATGGCGACGACGTGACCCTCGGGTCCATCAAGGTGAAGGTGCGTGCCGTCCCGCACATCGGGCACACCCTCGGCTTCCGGGTCGAGGCCGACGGTCGCAGCGTGGCCTACATCTCGGATCACCAGGCCCCGGTCGATCGCCAGACCGTGGACCGGGGGGTCATGGACTTGTGCGACGGCGCCGACGTGGTCATCCACGATGCCCAGTACACGGAGGACGAGTTCGTCCTGTTCTCCGACTGGGGCCATTCCACCCCCGCCTATGCGGTCCATGTCGCCAGTGTGGCCGGAGCCCGCAAGTTGCACCTGTTCCATCACGATCCGGCCCATGTGGACAAGGAGATCGACCAGATACTCCACCAGTCGCGGCGCATGGCCTCGAAGTTGCCCTTGTCCGAGGTGATCGCCTCCGCCGAAGGGATGTCGTTCGACCTGGGGGCCGAGTGACCGTGGTGTTCGACATCGCCGGGTTCAAGGACGCAATGAGCCGCTTCACCACCGGGGTCACCATTGTCTCGGGCATCGAGGAGGGCGAGCCGGTGGGCTTCACCTGCCAGAGCTTCGTCTCGCTGTCCATCGACCCACCGTTCGTCGCGGTCGCCCCCGCCCGGACGTCGACCAGTTGGCCTCGCATCGCCAGGGCAGGGAGCTTCTGCGTCAATGTCCTTGGTCGGCACCAGGTGGATCTGGGCCGTGCCTTCGCGGCCTCCGGAGGGCGGAAGTTCGAGGGCGTGGAGTGGCATCCGTCGCCGGGCAGCGGCTCGCCGGTGATCGAGGGCTGCTTGGCATGGGTCGACTGTGCCGTGGAGCTGGTGCACGACGCCGGCGATCACGAGCTGATCATGGGACGTGTACTCGACCTCGGGTCAGGGGAGGGATCGCCGCTGCTGTTCTTCCGCAGCGGATTCGCTGCGCTGGCCCCGCTCGGGCGCGACGAGGAAAGGGAGTAGCCGGTGCCACAGATCAAGCAGTCCGAGGTGATCGCCGACGTCGTCATCGTCGAGCCCGATGCCCACGGCGACGAACGGGGACGGTTCGTGGAGACCTACCGGCGGAGCTGGTTCCCGCTGGGTCGCGAGATGACCCAGGCCAACCGGTCCGAGAAGCAGGCCGGTGCGATCGTGGGCCTGCACTACCACCTGCACCAGGCCGACTACTGGTACGTCCTCCGGGGGACGGCCCGCGTGGTGCTCCACGATCTGCGCCAGGGATCACCTACCGATGGCGCCACGCTCTCCCTCGACCTCGACGGCGACCACGACCGAGGCCTGTTCATCCCGCCCGGGGTCGCCCATGGGTTCGCCTCGCTGACCGACCTCACCCTGTGGTACCTGGTGGACGGCTACTACAACCCGAACGACGAGCTGGGCGTGGCCTGGGACGACCCGGCAATCGATGCGGACTGGGGCCTCGTCGATCCGGTGCTTTCGGACCGAGACCGTTCGAACCCGTTGCGGTCGGAGATCCCGGCAGGCGTGCAGCCCCGAGCGGGCCTCCGTACCTGACCGGCCACCTCCGGGCCCGGGAGGTCGGGCCCGCTGTCGCCCTGGCGAGCCCCTTCGGTGCCTCCTCCTGTCTGCCAGACTGCGCAGATGGCCCCCTCAACGGCGCGCACACCGGCCCCCTCCCCCGACCGGCTGGGCTCACCGGGCTCCGGGGTGCTGGTCACCGGAGGGGGATCGGGAATCGGCAGGGCGACGGCGCTGGCACTCGCCGAGGTCGGGCGGCCTGTTGCCGTCTGGGACATCGACGCCGAGGGTGCCGAGGAGACCGCCACCATCTGCCGGCGGGACCACGGGGTCGTTGCCGAGTGGGCGGTCGTCGACGTGGCCGACACCGCCGCCATCGAGAAGGCCGTGCCCGAGGCTGCCGACGCCCTGGGCTCACTGGGTGGGTTCGTCCATGCCGCCGGTAGGTCGGGGCCGATGCCGGTGGACTTCGTCGACGACGAGCTGTGGGACGCCACCCTGAATGTGAACCTCCGAGGTGCAGTGATGATCTCGCGCATGCTGCTGGAGCCGTTCCGCCAGGCCGGACCGGGGTCGGCCGCCGTCCTGATCTCCTCGGTCGAGGGCCTGTTCGGGAGTGCGTTCCTCACCGCCTACTGCGCGTCCAAGGGCGGTGTACTGGGTGTGATGCGATCCATCGCCCAACGATTCGCCAGTGAGGGCTTCCGGGTCAACGCCGTCTGCCCGGGCGCGGTGGACACCCCGATGCTCCAGCCTGCCTTCGAGCTCCCCGGATTCCGCGCGCAGCTCGAGGAGCGGACCCCCTTGCAGCGGGTGTCCACCCCCGACGAGGTGGCCAGACCCATCCGGTTCCTGCTCTCCGACGAGGCGTCCTTCATCACCGGCACCCACCTGACCGTGGACGGGGGGATGACCTCGGTGACCGCCATCTGAGCTCTCGGGCGGGCGGTTCCGCCTCCTGTCACCCGCCCGGGACGGCGCCGATCTGGGCGCCGGTGCCCGTGGAGCCCCCTTTTCGGGGTTGAATGGTCCCGATGTGGATCGTCCTGATCGGAGTGGCGCTGGTTGCCGTCGGGGTTCTGGCCGCGGGGCTCATCCGGCGACCCAGAAGCCACGACCTGCACTCCGTGCGGAGCTACCACTCGGCTCTCGGGACGCTGGAGCACCTGTCCGACAGGGTCGGACCGTCGACAGTGAGGCCCCTCGACCGGACTGACCGGCCGGCAGAAGGCCAGGTGGCCGACGCCCCCGCAGGCGATGACCGGGCGGAGGGCGACGGGACCGGCCCCGGACCCATCCGAGAGGTGCCACCGGTTCGGATCTGGGGCAGGGCCGACGTTCCCGACCCCGACGCGCCCCTGATCTTCGACGACGCCCGCCCCATCGACCGGTACCGTTCGAACCCCGCGGGCGACGGAGCACCGGCGGTCCGGTCGGGCCGCGCCCAGAGGATGGCGCTCGACTCGATGAACCATCGACCGCGGCGCAAGACCGCGGTGGTGCTCGTGGCGGCGGCCCTCGTGTTCTTCGGGGCGCTGGCGTACATCGGGAGCAGGCGCTCCAACCCTTCGGCCCACCCCACGACCTCGTCCACGACCCGGACAACCGGCCCGGCGTCCACGTCCACGACGGCCGGCTCTGCGAACCGGGGGGCGGGCGGGGGCAACGCCGACAAGACCAAGACCAAGGTCACCCCGACCACGCTGCCCAGCCGGATCGTCGCCTCGTCGTCGACGGCGTCGTCCGCCACCTACCCGGTCGGAAGCAACTCCTTCCAGATCACGGTGACGGCCACCGGGCCCTGTTGGATCGACGCCTCGACCTTGGCCTCGGGGTCCACGCTGTGGACAGGTTCGCTCCAGGCCGGGAACGTCCAGGTGATCCAGGCCACCGGGCCCACCGCCGTCCAGATCGGCGCCGCCTCCGTCTCCTTCACCGTCGACACCGTGCCGGTGGTGCTCCCGACGCCGCTCCACACCCCGTTCGTGGCGACGTTCCAACCGGTCGCTGCGGCCTCGACCAGTGCGACCACGACGATCCCAGCGGGGCCGGCGGCCACCTCCCCCGGCTGAAGCGCCCGGATCGGGGGCGCGCTCGGGTGCTGTCCGCCCGGCGGCCGCCCGGGTCATGCAGCTCAGGGGGGCGGTGCCTGGTCGGTGAGGCCGAGGGCGTCGAGGATGAAGGCGTAGACGAAGGCCTCGTCCCTCCAGGCGTCATAGCGGCCGGAGGGCCCCCCGTGGCCGGCCCCGAGCTCGGTCTTCAGCAGCACGTTGTTCTCCGGATTGGCGGCCCTCAGCTTGGCCACCCACTTGGCCGGCTCCCAGAATCCCACCCGGGGATCGGAGAGGCCGGCCGTCGCCAGGATGTCCGGGTAGCGCACTGGTGCCCCTGCCTCGTCGACCGAGCGGACATTGTCGTAGGGCGAGTAGGACTTGATGACGGAGTAGATCCCGGGGTCGTCCACGGGGTTTCCCCACTCCTCCCACTCGAGCACGGTGAGGGGAAGCGTCTCGTCCAGAATGGTGGTCAGGCAGTCCACGAAGGGGACCTCGGCGACGATGGCCCGGAACAGTTCCGGGGCCAGGTTGGCGACCGCCCCCATCAACAGGCCCCCCGCACTTCCGCCCCGGGCCACCAGCCGGTCAGGCGAGGTCCAGCCGCCGGTCACCAGGCTCCGGGCGCACGCCACGAAGTCGGTGAAAGTGTTTGGCTTGGCCGCGAACTTGCCGTCCTCGTACCACCGGCGGCCCATCTCCCCGCCGCCCCGGACGTGGGCGATGGCGTAGATGAACCCCCGGTCGAGGAGGCTGAGGCGGAGCGAGGAGAACGTCGGGTCCATCGAGGCCTCGTACGAGCCGTAGCCGTACAGGAGGCATGGCGCGCCATCGGAGCCCCCGCGCCTTCCGGCCCCTTCCTGGCCGGCAGCGCCCGGGACAGGGACCAGATCGGGCCGGTAGACCAGGGAGATGGGGACCTGGGTCCCGTCCTCGGCCGCCGCCCATCGGCGCTCGGTCCGATACCGGACCGGGTCGAAGTCCCCCAGGACCGGCTGCCGCTTCCGCAGGACCGCCTCGCCCGTGTCGAGGTCGAGGTCGTAGACCGATCGCGGGGTGGTCAACGATGTGTACCCGTAGCGGAGCGTCGTGGAGTCGTACTCGGGGTTGGCCCCTCCCCACACGGTCGAGGGGGACTCCGGCTGGCTGACCGGTGTGGATGCTCCGGTCGACGCGTGGATGACCCGTATCCGGGTCTCCCCACCCTCCCGCTCGTAGACCACCAGGTGGTCGGCGAACGGGTCGACCGCGTCCAACCTCACCCCCGGGCGTGCCGGAATCACCTCACGCCACTGGGCCCGGTCCGGGGCCCGGTCGGGTGCCTCCATCAACCGGAAGTCCTCGGCCCCGTCGTTGGTGACGATGAGGAAGCGGCCGTCGTCGCTCCCACCCTGCGCGTCGCCCCGGTCGTGGTCGACGCTGTACTCGATGCCGTGGCGCCGGGGCTCGATCACCGTGAACTCCCCCCGAGGGTCGTCCGCGGACAGTGCCTGGAACTCGGAGGTCACCTTGGAATCCAGGCCGCACAGGATGAACCGGTCGTCCTTGGTACGACCGACGCCGAGGTAGAAGCGGTCGTCGGGCTCCTCGAGGACCAGCACGTCGTTCGAGGGGTCGGTGCCGACCCGGTGGCGCCACAGCTGGTAGGGGCGCATGGCCTCGTCCACCCGGACGAAGAACACGGTGGCGTTGTCGTTGGCCCAGGCCACCCCATAGGACGTGTCCTCGAGCGACTCCGGTGACTCCAATCCGGTCGAGAGTTCACGGAAGCGCATGGTGTAGCGCTCACCGCCGGTGGTGTCGGTGGAGTAGACCAGCCATGCATGGTCTGGGCTTACGGAGAGGTTCCCGAGGGCGAAGTAGTCGTGCCCTTCGGCCAGGAGGTTCTCGTCGAGGATGACCTGCTCTCCTTCGGGAACCCCTCCGTGTGCATCCCCACCTACGGCGGTGGCCGCTCCCTGCTCGGCGACGGCGACGGCGACGGCGGCCGGCCGGCGGCCGTGGATGCCGTAGTTGCTCCCTTCCACCGTGCGGCCGTAGTAGAACCACGGCCCCTTTCGGACCGGGACCGAGAGGTCGGTCTCCTCGATGCGGGCGACGATCTCGTCGAACAGCGCGGCCTGGAGCCCGACGGTGCCGCTCATGGCTGCCTCGGTGTAGGCGTTCTCTGCGACCAGGTGTGCGATCACGGCGGGGTCCTCTTTGTCCCGGAGCCAGTACCAGTCGTCGATCCGGATGTCGCCGTGTGCCACCAGTTCGACCGGTCGCCGTTCGGGGACCGGTGGCCCGGCTGGTCGGGGAGCGTGGCCTGAGGGGTCGTTGTCGGGCATCCGACCAGGATGACACGTTGCCCCGGCACGGAGATCGGGGACCCGCTCGCTCCGGCCTGCAGGGTTGTTACTATCTGTGTAGGAGAAATCCACAGCACGCCCGAACGGCGACCCAGGAGCCCTCATGACCACCACCGACCTCGACCTCGGAAAATACAAGCTCGGATGGTCCGATGAGGAGGACTATGTCTTCAAGCCCAAGAAGGGCCTGAACGAGTCCATCGTCCGGGAGATGTCGGCGATGAAGAACGAGCCCGACTGGATGCGCGACTTCCGGCTGAGGGCTCTGCAGCGCTTCGAGAAGCGGCCCATGGCCCAGTGGTTCGCCGTCAATATGCCCGACCTCGACTTCGACGACATCTACTACTACATCAAGCCGACGTCGGGACAGGTGGAGGATTGGAACGATCTCCCCGACGCCATCAAGAACACCTACGAGAAGCTGGGCATCCCCGAGGCGGAACGCAAGTACCTCGCCGGAGTGACCGCCCAGTACGAGTCGGAGGTGGTGTTCCACCGAAATCGTGAGGATCTCGAGTCACTGGGCATCATCTTCTGCGACATGGACACCGCGGTGCGCGAGTACCCCGACCTGGTGCGCAAGTACTTCGGGACCATCATCCCGCCCAACGACAACAAGTTCGCCGCCCTCAACTCGGCGGTCTGGTCCGGTGGATCGTTCATCTACGTCCCGCCGAACGTGGTCGTCGACCAGCCGTTGCAGGCATACTTCCGGATCAATGCGGAGAACATGGGCCAGTTCGAGCGGACGTTGATCATCGCCGACGTCGGAGCCCAAGTCCACTACATCGAGGGCTGCTCCGCCCCGGTGTACACCACCGACTCGCTGCACTCGGCCGTGGTGGAGCTGGTGGCGCTGGAAGGCTCGCGGATCACCTACACCACCATCCAGAACTGGTCGAACAACGTCTACAACCTGGTGACCAAGCGCGCCCGTGCCGAAGCCGAGGCCCATGTGGAGTGGATCGACGGCAACATCGGTTCGCGCCTCACCATGAAGTACCCGTCGGTCTACCTCATGGGGCCGAAGGCGTCGGGGGAGGTGCTCTCGGTGGCCTATGCCGGCGCCGGCCAGCATCAGGACGCCGGGGCCAAGATGGTCCACGCTGCACCGGAGACGACCTCGACCATCGTCTCCAAGTCGATCTCCAAGGACGCCGGCATCACCACCTACCGGGGCCTGGTGCACGTGGACGAGGGCGCCAAGCACGCCAAGAGCTTCGTCCGCTGCGACGCGCTGCTCCTCGACGACACGTCCGTGTCGGAGACCAAGCCGTACATGGAGGTCGGCGAACGGGACGCCCGCGTCGGCCACGAGGCAACGGTGTCCAAGGTCGGGGACGATCAACTCTTCTACCTGATGAGCCGCGGTCTGTCGGAGACCCAGGCCATGGGGATGATCGTCAACGGTTTCATCGAGCCGATCACCCGGACCCTGCCCATGGAGTATGCCGTCGAGTGGAGCCGATTGATCGAACTTCAGATGGAAGGCTCGGTCGGCTGAACCGGTCCCGCTTATCAGGCGCGTGCGCTGGAGCCCGCGGCGGTGCAGGTCCGCATCCGATGAGACGGCCGTGCCCCCGAAAAGGCAGAATGTCACCATGTCGATGAGGGAAGAGTGCAAGCACTTTCAGAGCAGGACCTACGACTCCGGAGAGGCGGCCAGGTTCTGTGTGCTCGACCTGGCTCCTGAGGCGCCGTGGAGGTGCCCCGACGACTGTCCGTCGTACGCTCCCCGCATGGCCGATGTCGGGTGGGACCACGGCTCGCTGATCGAGCCGAAGCTGGAGACGATGCCCGACGTCCCCGTCGACGAAGCGGCAAGTCTGCTCGACCACGCAGAGGACATCGTCAATGCCGCCGGGCCCGAGATCGTGGCCGAGGTTCGCAAGGAGGACGAGCTGCAGGGGCGGACGGGGCGCCACTGGTGGAACCGCAAGCGCTGAGCGGCCGGCCGGTAGGACCGTCCTCCGGCTACCGTCCGGTGAAGACGCCTGGGCGCTTCTCGATGAAAGCGGTCATCGCCTCGAGGAGGTCATCAGAGGCAAGGAACCCGGCGTTCCATGTGGCCACGTAGTCGAGCCCTGCGGCCACCGAGCGCCCTTCGCCCGCACCGAGCACCGCCTTGGTGCCCTGCACGGCCAGTGGCGAGTTGGCGGCAATTTCTGCAGCCATCGCTCGGGCGTCGGCCAGGACCGCGTCGGCGTCGGTGCTGACCTGGTTGACCAGGCCGATCTGCTCGGCGCGGGCAGCGGTGATGTCCTTTCCGGTATAGGCGAGTTCGGCCAGGTGCCCCTTGCCGATGATGTGAGGGAGGCGCTGCAGGCTCCCCACATCGGCCACGATGGCGACCTTGGTCTCCCGGACGGAGAAGATGGCGTCCGCGCTGGCCAGCCGGATGTCGCAAGCCGCCACCAGGTCCACGCCGCCGCCGATGCAGTAGCCGTGGATGGCGGCGATGACCGGCAACCCGCACTCGGCGACCGAGCTCACCGATGCCTGCAGGCGGAGGATCTCGGCCCGGGCCGATCGGGCGCGCGCGGCCATGGACAGCGGGGCGCCGTTGCCGGTGGCTGTCGGGCCGGTCAGGCCCGACATCGCCACGAGGTCCAGCCCGACGCTGAAGTGGGGTCCCCGGGCGGCCACCACTACGGCCCGGATCTCCGGTTCGGATCCGATGGCGGCCATGGCGAGGGGCAGATCGGACCAGAACGCCGGTCCCATGGCGTTGCGCTTTTCGGGGCGGTCGAGCCACAGCGTGGCCACATGCCCGTCGACCTCGATGGCAAGTACCTCGGAGGCGAAGGTGTCAACAGTGGAGGGCGTCATGTGCCAAATCGTAGGCCGCGGGAAGGTCGGCCGTCGGGCCACGATCCAGCGCCGGCGGGTCGGTCCGGACCCACAGCCAAGTAGCATGGGATCGAGGCTCGCGAACCGGGCCTCCTTGCGCGAAAGGCCTGCCGTTCTGTCCACGTTCACTCCCGACTCTGCTGCCGCCTTCTCCGGCCCGGCCTGGTTGCGGCAACGGCGGTCTGCCGCCGCCGAGGCCTTCTCGTCGTCGCCCCTGCCCACCGAGAAGGACGAGGTGTGGCGGTACAGCAGGATCGACCAGCTCGACCTCGATCGATTCCGTCCGTCCGGAACGATGCCCGTCCAGCCGTCCAGCGACCCCGGTCCCTCGCCCTCCGACCGGATCCACTCGTTGGTGAGCAGCCTCGGTGTCCGAGCCGGGCTGGTGGTGACCATCAACGGGGTGTTGGCCACCGTGGCGTCCTCGGTCGGCGACGAACTGCTGACGCTCGGCCGAGCGACCGAGCATGCTCACATGGAGCACCTGCTGGGGTCGGTCGTGTCCGAACCGCGGGACTTCCAGCTGCTGAACGACGCATTCGTCGTCGACCCGGTACTGGTGGACGTGCAGCCAGGGGTCGTCATCGACGAGCCGATCGTGATCGTGCACATGATCACCGGTGCGGGTGGCGACGCCGTGTTCCCGCGGACGATGATCCGCGCCGGCGCGTCATCGGCGGCCGGGGTCATCGAGATCGTGGTCGACGTCGACACAGGGTTGCTGGCCGACCCCCCCTCGGACGGGGTCCGAGGGCCCAACCGGCCACTCGAGCACCTTGTGGTCCCGGTCACCGAGCTGCAGATTGCCGACGACGCCACCCTCGACTTCGTCAGCGTGCAGTCGTTGGGCGCGGAGACGTGGCAGGTCGCCCACCAGGCGAGCACGATCGGTGCGAACGCCACCCTCCGCAGTTTCGCAGTGGCCCTGGGGGGGAGCTACGCCCGTCTGCGCACGGACTCGGCACTTGCCGGAGCAGGCGGCACGAGCATGTTGCGTGCCGCCTACATCGGCCGCGACGAGCAGATGCTCGATTTCCGTACGCTGCAGGACCACCTGGCCCCGCGAACCACGAGCGACCTGCTCTTCATGGGGGCAGTCGCCGACCGTTCGCACTCCGTGTACAGCGGCCTCATCCGGGTTCGCCGCGGAGCGGTCCGCTCCGACGCCATGCAGACCAATCACAATCTGGTGCTCGACGAAGGGGCGCACGCCGACTCGGTGCCGAACCTCGACATCGAGGAGAACGACGTGAAGTGCAGCCATGCCTCCACGGTCGGCCCCGTGGACGAGGACCAGCGCTACTACCTCGAGTCCCGTGGCGTCGAACCGCAACGAGCCGAGCAGCTGATCGTGTCGGGCTTCTTCCAGAGCATCGCCGAGCAGGTGCCCCTGGCCGGCACCCGGTCGCTGATCGGCAACGCACTGGCCCAACGGGTCGGAGTGGGCCATGTCTGATTCCACCTCCGACACCCATCCGCCGAGGAGGGCCCGCCTCTGCGGTCGAACCGATCTTGCACCGGGCGAGGCCAGGCGCTTCGACGTGGCCGGGCTGCGGGTCGCCCTGGTGCGCATCGGGGACGACTTCTACGCCATCGGGGACCGGTGCAGCCACGAGGACTACTCGCTGGCCGATGGCGAGGTGTGGCCCGGCGAGTGCGAAATCGAGTGCTCCAAGCACGGGTCCACCTTCGACCTCCGGACGGGCGAGCCTTGCTCCCTTCCGGCGACGCGTCCCGTTCCGGTCTACGGACTCGTCCTCGACGAGGCCGATGTATCGCTCGTGGTGCCGTGAGCACCGGCGAGCTGGTCATCAAGGAGCTCCGTGCCGGCATCCCCGGTCGGGAGATCCTGCGCGGCGTCTCGCTGACGGTGCGCAGCGGTGAGGTGCATGCGGTGATGGGCCCGAACGGATCCGGAAAGAGCACACTGGCCCACGTCCTGATGGGGCGCCCCGGTTACGAGGTCCTCGGTGGATCGGTGACGTTGGACGGCATCGATCTGCTGGCGCTGCCGACGTGGCAGAGGGCTCGGGCCGGCCTGTTCCTCGGCATGCAGCACCCCATCGAGGTGCCCGGGGTCTCGCTGGTGGACTCACTGACGGCGGCCAGGCCATCCGTCCCGGCCGCCGAGATCGGGGCCACCGACGCCGGCGTCGGTGGGCGCCTGCACGACGAGGCCCGGCGCATCGGCTTCGACGAGCGATTCCTCGATCGTCCGCTCAACGTGGACCTGTCCGGCGGCGAGCGCAAGCGTAACGAGACCCTCCAGTTGGGGGTGCTGCGCCCGCGGTTCGCCATCCTCGACGAGATCGATTCCGGACTCGACGTCGATGCGCTCGGCGTCGTGGGGCGAAGGGTGCAGGAGGCGACGGCCGAATGGGACCTGGGCGTGCTGGCCATCACCCACTTCCGAAGGCTGCTCGACGTGCTGCACCCCGATGTGGTGCATGTGCTGTCCGGAGGCCGGGTAGTGGCCACGGGCGGGAGCGACCTGGCCGAGATCGTCGATCGCACCGGATACGCGGCCTACGTCTGAGGCAACTCCGGCGCCGGCTCCCCGTGTCCACCCGGGTTCCGGGCGCCTGAGCCGATCGGGAGCAGGCAGGTCCTGGCACCTGGCCGCCACGCCCGGTTGGTAGCGTCTGCCTCATGGCTCGCCGAGATCGCCGACGAGGCGGCGCCCACAGCGCGTCCCGGAAGGACACCGGGCCGCCCGCCCCCGCCGCCGGCGATTCCGGAGCCGGACAGGGCGGGACACCTCCGCCCGGAGCCGATCGTGCCTCGACCGATGCCACGCCCGCGGCCCCCCCCGCCGCGGGCGCCGCCGCAGCGACGGGAGGGCCTGCCGGTGCCGCCGCCGCCGCTGCCGCTGCCGCCCCTCCTACTCCCGGCATCCCCTTGCCCGACACGGGGCTGCCGCTCAGCCGCCGGGAGCTGAAGGCCGGCACCCGGTCGTCGAAGGCCGACGGCAAGGCGCCCAAGGGCAGGAAGAAGAAGGCGAAGCACACCTGGCTCGACCGGGTGCTGCTTGCCGGGGTCATCGTCGTGGGGTTGGCCCTGGTCGGCGTGGGGACCGGCTATGCCTACGTGCAGTACCGGTTCAGCCAGGTGACCAAGGTGACGGTGAAGCACCTCAAGAAGGCGCCGGTGGGCCAGCCGTTCAACGTGCTCCTCATCGGATCCGACTCGCGTGTCGGGGAGAGCGCCGCCGATGCCGCCCACCTCGGCAATCAGTCCGATGCCGGCGGTCAGCGGAGCGATGTGGTCAAGATCGTCCACATCGTGCCGGCCACCGGCCAGGTGAGCGTGCTGTCCATCCCGAGGGACACCGTGGTCACCGTGGCCGGCGACACCAGCCAGATCGGGAAGTACAACCGCATCAACGCCACCTACAACGTCGGGCCCGACCAGCTGGTGCAGACCATCGAGGCCAACTTCGGGATTCCCATCGAGCATGTGGTCCAGATCAATTTCGAGGGGTTCCGAGGAGCCGTAGATGCCATCGGCGGCATCTACCTGAACTTCCCCTATCCGGCCAAGGACGCCTATACCGGCCTCAACATCACGCAGACAGGGTGCCAGCACGTGAACGGCGGCTACTCGTTGGCCGTGGCCCGTAGCCGGCACTACGAGTACTTCAAGGACGGGTACTGGCAGTACGACGGGACCAGCGACTTCGGCCGGATCCAACGCCAGAACGCGTTCTTGAAGGCCGTCATCAACCAGGCCGAGAAGCAGTACAGCCCCCTCACCCTGAACGCCTTCATCGGTTCGGTGGTGCAAGGGGTCACCATCGATTCGACGTTCACGGTCAGCGACCTGATCTCCCTGGCCCAGCAGTTCCACACCTTCGCGTCCCAGTCGCTGGCAACGGCGACCCTGCCCACCTACAACGCGAGCTCGTACGAGTTCGGCTATCTGGGCTCGGTGCTCTACGTGCAGGAGCCCCAGGCCACCCAGGTGATCACTCAATTCCTCGGAGGACCCCCTGAGGCCGCGCTCACCCCTCCTCCCGGTCCCGACGGGGTGGTGTCGACAACGACGACGTCCACCTATCCGACGGGGAACACCCTCAACACGACCGGCGGGAGCACCCCCGCCACGTTGGCGCCGTCCGCCACGACGACCACCGTTGAGACCGACTTCGACCCCACGCCCTGCTGAGGCGCTCCTGCGGAACGCACGGGCGGTGGGGGAGTCCTCAGGCGGGCGCCTCGATCTCGTCGAGGCCCTGGGCGAGCGTGTTCCAGCTGAGGGTGGCGCACTTGATGCGAACCGGGAACTTGACCACGCCCTGCAGCGCGGCGAGCTCTCCCAGCGCGTCGGCGTCGATGGCCTCGGGCTCCGTGGCCTCGGCGTCCTCGTGGGCGGACCCGTCGCCTGCCGTCGGAAGAGTCGACTCGTGGACCGACATCATCCCCTTGAACGTCCGGATCAGCTCGCGCACTTCCGTCACCGGCTTGCCCTTGACGGCGGCCGACATCAGGGAGGCCGACGACTGGCTGATCGAGCAGCCGGTGCCGGCAATCCTGATGTCCGAGACCCCGCCGTCCCTCACCTCGAGGGTGACCACGATCTCGTCGCCGCAGAGCGGATTGAACCCCTCGACCCGGTGTGCAGGAGGGGACTCGAGCTCGCCCCTGTTCCGCGGCGAGCGGTAGTGGTCGAGGATGATCTCACGGTAGAGGTCCTCCATCCCGGGCATCAGGCCGGTGTCCCATCGGTCGGCGGATCCCACCGAAGAGCGCCACCGCCCCCGGCCGTGGCCGCACGCCTCCGGGCGAGCCGTCGGGACGGGTCGGGGTGATCCATCCCTCCAGCGTACCGGCCGGTGCTCATCGGAAGAACGCCCCGGCAGCGTCGAGCGCCTGGACCAACGTGTCGACGTCGGTCTCGTCGTTGTAGAGGGCGAAGGAGGCGCGTGCGGTTGAGTTGACGCCAAGCCGGCGCATCAGCGGCTTGGCGCAGTGATGGCCCGCCCTCACGCACACCCCGTACTGATCGAGGATCTGCGAGATGTCGTGTGGGTGCACGTCCCGGAAGGTGAAGGACAGTACCCCTCCGCGTTCGGCGGCATCCTTGGGTCCGAAGATGTGGATGTCGCTCCCGAACCTCTCGGTGAGGGCGGCCATGGCGTAGGTGGTCAGGGTGATCTCGTGGGCCCGGATCGACTCCATGCCGATGTCGTCCAGGTAGTCGACAGCGGCACCCAGTCCGACGGCCTCGGTGATGGGAGGGGTTCCGGCCTCGAAGCGCCAGGGGATGTCGTTGGGGGTGAACCCGTCCTTGCGGACGTCGAGGATCATCTCTCCGCCACCGAGGAAGGGAGGCAGCTCCGACAGCAGCTCCTCCCGCCCCCAGAGCACGCCGATCCCGGTCGGGCCGAGCATCTTGTGCGCACTGAACGCCAGGAAGTCGACTCCGAGTGATGCTACGTCCGTGGGGAGGTGGGGAACCGACTGGGCCCCGTCGGCGACGACGACGGCTCCGGCTGCGTGGGCCAGGTCGGCGATGCGCCGGACCGGGTTCAGCGTCCCGAGCACGTTGGACATGCAGGTGAGCGCCAACAGTTTGGCACCGTCGAGCAACTGCTCGAGGTCGTCGAGGATGAGCGCACCGTCGTCGTCGATCGGAACCCAGCGAAGGTGCAGCCCCCGCTCGGCGGCCAGCATGTGCCAGGGGACGATGTTGGCGTGGTGCTCCATCTCGGTGAGGACCACGGTGTCCCCCGCGTGGCAATGGGTGCGTCCCCAGGTGCGGGCCACCAGGTTGAGGCACTCGGTGGCATTCTTGGCGAAGACCACCTCACGTGACGGATCGGGGGCACCGATGAACCGGCCGACGTTGATCCGGGCTGCCTCGAAGCGCCGGGTGGCCTCCTCGGCGATGCCGTAGACGCCGCGGTGGACGTTGGCGTGGGTCGTCTCGTCGTACTGGCGCATGGCATCGAGCACCTGGAAGGGACGTTGGGACGATGCCGCCGAGTCGAGGTAGGTGATGGGGTGGCCGTTGACCTCGCGAGCCAACAGGGGGAAGTCCTTGCGGAGGGAGGCGAAGTCCACTGCTCGATCCGAACCGTTCAGTTCCGCCATGCGTCGTACCCCTCGGTCTCCAGCCTCCGGGCCAGCTCCGGGCCGCCCTCGGCGACGATGACCCCGTCGATGAGCAGGTGCACCCGGTCGGCGGCGAGCTCGTCGAGCATGCGCTGATAGTGGGTGATCACCAGAACCCCCAGTTCCGGCCGCGCCTCGCGCACGGTGTGCACGCCCCGGGCCACGGTGCGCAGTGCGTCGACGTCGAGCCCCGAATCCGTCTCGTCGAGCACGGCCAGCAGGGGCTCGAGGATGGCCATCTGCAGGATCTCGTTGCGCTTCTTCTCCCCACCGGAGAACCCGTCATTGAGGTGGCGCTCACCGAACGACGGGTCCATGCCCAGCTTCTCCATCCACTCCATCATCATCAGTCGGACCTCGAGCACCGACATGTCGATGCCGCGACGTGCGGACAGTGCCTGGCGGAGGAATTGGATGACCGGCAAGCCGGCAATGGTCTCGGGCTCCTGGAAGGCAAGGAAGATCCCGGCCTTGCCCCGCACGTCGGTCGGCCATGCGGTGATGTCCTCGCCCCGGAAGCGGATCGTCCCCGAGGTCACCTCGTAGGCGGAGTTGCCGAGCAGCACGTTGGCCAGGGTGGACTTTCCCGATCCGTTCGGACCCATGAGCGCGTGCACCTGACCCGTTTCGACCGAGAGGTCGACACCGCGCAGGATGGGCTCTCCCTCCACCGACACGTGCAGTCCTTCGATCTGGAGGAGCGGGGGTGGCATGGCCTCGATGGCCTCCCCGGCTCCGCTGGCGGTCTCCTGTGTCACGGCGACGATCCTAGCCGCACCCGGCAATTAGTCCTACGGGGATAGGGAGAATCCGACCGCCCGGCAGGATACCAACTGGGGGATGCCAACCGGAATTGCAACCACCACCAGGTCAGCCGGTACGGTGAACGCATGGCCGACCCGTGGAACTTCGCCGGTCCGGTCGCGCAACACAATTCGGGCCCGGGCGTGGTGACGCTGGTCGACGAGTCGACCTTCGCCATCAGCAGCAGCGCCGGTGACATCTCCGCCGGCGGGGCCCAGGGCCTGTTCGTCCGTGATACCCGCCTCCTGTCCCGCTTCGAGGTGCTCGTCAACGGGGCCAGGACCGAGCCACTGGCCGCGGTCACCGACGACCCGTTCTCCGCTACGTTCGTGTCCCGCTGCCTACCCGCCCCCGGACGGGCCGACTCCACGCTGATGGTGTTCCGGTCCCGCCACGTCGGGCAGGGGATGAGGGAAGACCTCACGCTCAGGAACTTCTCCGACGAGGCGACCTCCTGCACGGTCGAACTCTTCATGGACGCCGACTTCGCCGATCTGTTCGCGGTCAAGGAAGGCAGGGTCAGGACCGGGCTGGAGACCGGCGAGGTCAAGCGCTCCATCTCCCCGCCGGACGGCGGGGGACCGGACGCCACGTCCGCCCGCGTCACCTACACCTACCGGCGCGGAGGTGTCTCGCGGGGGGTGGAGGTTCGATTCGCAGGACTGGCCGGGATCAGCCCCGATCTGGCAACGTTCGACGTCATCGTACCGGCGCGGGGTGAATGGACCACGTGCATCGAGGTCGGTCCCGTCATCGACGGAATCTCCTTCTCCCCGAGGTACCGCTGCGGGGAGCCCATCGAGCGGGCGACACCCACCGAGCGCCTGGCACAGTGGCGGCGGCAGGTCCCACAGGTGGAGACCGACCACCCGGGGTTGAAGGAGGTCATCGCCCGGAGTGCCGAGGATCTGGGCGCCCTGCGCATCTTCGATCCCGACTATCCCGAACGGGTGGTGGTGGCCGCGGGCGCCCCGTGGTTCATGACGGTGTTCGGGCGCGACTCCATCCTGACCGCCTGGATGGCGTTACTAGTCGACCCGGATCTCGCCCGGGGCGTGCTCCAGACCCTTGCTCGATTCCAGGGCACGGAAGTCGACCCGCGCCACGAGGAGCAGCCCGGCCGCATCCTTCACGAGATGCGCTTCGGCGATGCGGCGTCCCTGTCGCTCGGCGGCGGGAGCATCTACTACGGGACCGCGGACGCCACGCCGCTCTTCGTGATGCTGCTCGGCGAGATGCGGCGCTGGGGGGTGGCCCGCGAGATGGTGGACGAGCTGCTCCCCAATGCCGCCCGGGCCATCGAGTGGATCGAGCAATTCGGTGATGCGGACGGGGACGGCTACGTGGAGTACCGCCGGGAAACGGACCGCGGACTTGCCAACCAGGGATGGAAGGACAGTTGGGACGGGATCCGCTACGCCGACGGAAGGGTCGCCGAGGCCCCGATCGCCCTCTGCGAGGTGCAGGCCTATACCTATGGCGCGTACCTGGCCAGCGCCCACTTCGCCTTCGAGGTCGGCGACACCGCCACCTACGAGCGGTTCCGGGCCAAGGCCGCTGAGCTGAAGGTGGCGTTCAACCGCGACTTCTGGCTGGAGGAGAAGGGGTGGTTCGCCGTCGGGCTCGACGCCGACAAGAAGCCCATCGACTCGCTCACCTCCAATATCGGCCACTGCCTGTGGACGGGCATCGTCGACGAGGACAAGGCCCATCAGGTGGTGGAGGCACTGGTGTCGCCGGCGATGTTCACCGGATGGGGCCTCCGCACCCTGTCGAGCGAGAGTGGCGGCTACAACCCGATCAGCTACCACTGCGGGTCGGTGTGGCCGCATGACACCGCCATCGTGGCGGCCGGCCTGGCCCGTTACGGGTACGACGGGGCCGCGCAGAAGCTGATCTTCGCACTGCTGGACGCTGCCGGTGCCCAGGGCGGAAGGCTCCCGGAACTCTTCAGCGGGCTCGACCGGGCCGAGCTGGACATGCCGGTGGGCTACCCGACGTCGTGCTCCCCCCAGGCATGGGCGGCGGCGTCCCCCCTGCTCTGCCTGCGGACGCTGCTCCGGCTCGATCCGTGGATCCCCTATGGAAAGACCTGGCTGTCCCCGAACCTCCCCGAGGGGATCGGCTACCTGAGGGTCGAAGGGATCCCCCTGGCCGGATCGCGGGTGACCATCGAGGTCGGGAGCGAGGTGCCCGGCGGCGTCGCGGTCGAGGGGCTGCCCCCGGAGATCGAAGTCATCCGGGAGCCCCGGCGCCCCTCGACGGCGGTCTGAGCAATTCGGAGCAGCCCGGGCCACCGGCCACCTGCAGCCCGGGTCCCGGGTCGATCACCAGCCTCGCTCGACCCACTCACCGAGGTGTGGCGTCTCGGTGCCGATGGTCGTGCCGGCCCCGTGCCCGGGGAGCACCAGGGTGTCCGGCCCGAACTCGGCGAACAGCCGGCGTTCGATGGAGTTGATGATGGTGGCGAAGTCCGCGTTCTCGAAGGAGGTGTTGCCCGGCCCTCCGGGGAAGAGGGTGTCCCCGGTGAAGAGCAACGGTGTGCCCGCCACGGCGAAGCACATCGAACCCGGCGTGTGACCCGGCGTGGCGATGGTGGCGATCCGGAGCCGTCCCACCTCGAGCGTCGACCGGTCCTCGAGGATCTGGTCGTAGGAGGGGAGCATCCCTGCGTCGGCCTGGGTCACGGCCACGTCGATCCCGGCGGCGCGGACAGCCTCGACGGCCTGGATGTGGTCCCAGTGCCCGTGGGTCTCGACCACCTGGCGCACGTCGAGGGCCCGGCACAGGTCGAGCAGACGGTCATGTTCGTTGGCCGCGTCGATCAGCAGTGACTCGCCGGTGGACCGGCACCTCACGATGTAGACATTGTTCTCGACCGGGCCGACCACCACCCGGTGGACCTCGACCGCTGCATCCTGGTAGTCGACGGTGGTGTCTGGCACGGAACGGGGGCCTCCTGACGGGCGATGGGCCCTTTCGGCCCACACTACGGTGGGTACCGGGCCCGTGACCCGGAGCGGTCCCGCCGCGCCCGCGGCCCAGGGTAGTTGCCGCCCGTGGCCTGTTGGTCAAACGCGGCACGCTTCTGGTAGACAAACGGAGCAGGCACTCCCCGATCCGGGGACCACCCAGGGGATGGAGAACAGGATGAACTTCGCTTTCAGCGAGGAGCAGGACGAGCTCCGCAAGTCGGTGCACCGGTTCCTCGAGGACAAGTCGCCCGAGACCGAGGTCCGCCGGCTCATGGAGACGACCGATGGCTACGATCCCGCCGTCTGGACCCAGATGGCCGAGCAATTGGGACTCCAGTCACTGATCATCCCCGAGCAGTTCGGGGGGTCGGGATTCTCCTATGTGGAGCTCATCGTCGTCCTCGAGGAGATGGGGGCCGCACTGCTGTGCGCCCCGTTCTTCTCCACCGTGGCGCTGGCAACCAACGCCCTGCTCACCTCGGGTGACCAGAGCGCCCAGGAGTACCTGCTCCCCGGCATCGCCGCAGGCGACACAATCGCCACCCTGGCCTTCACCGAGGACTCCGGCAGATGGGACGCCGACGGCATCACCCTGGCCGCGGCTCCATCGGGCGACGGCTGGGCGCTCAATGGCCACAAGTCGTTCGTCATCGACGGGCACACCGCCGGTCTGATCCTGGTCGTGGGACGCACCCCGGCGGGCCTGTCCCTGTTCGGGGTCAAGGGAGATGCCGACGGCCTCACCCGCACGCCCCTGGCCACGATGGACCAGACCCGCAAGCAGGCGCGCCTCGAGTTCGCCGACACCCCTGCGTGGCTCATCGGAGTCGACGGGGGCGCGGGGCCGGGGTTGTCCAAGACGCTCGACCTGGCTGCCGTGGCGCTCGCCGCCGAACAGGTGGGTGGCGCCCAGCGCTGCCTCGACAGCTCGGTCGAGTACGCCAAGACGCGCATCCAGTTCGGACGGCCGATCGGCAGCTTCCAGGCCATCAAGCACAAGTGCGCCGACATGCTGTTGGAGGTGGAGTCGGCCAAGTCGGCGGCCTACTACGCGGGGTGGGCTGCGGCGGAGGACTCCGACGAGCTTCCGGTGGTGGCCAGCCTGGCCAAGTCCTACTGCTCGGAGGCCTACTTCCATGCTGCCGCCGAGACCATCCAGATCCATGGCGGCATCGGCTTCACCTGGGAGCACCCGGCCCACCTCTACTTCAAGCGGGCCAAGTCCTCGGAGCTGATGCTGGGGGACCCCTCCTACCATCGGGAGCTCCTGGCCCAGCGCATCGGCATCTGAGCCCCCACCCGTGCGGACCGTGGCGCGCCGAGCGTCGACCATCCTCGTCGTGATCCTCCCCACCCGCGACGGGGCACACCCGCGATCTGGCGTAGCGTCTTCGTGATGAGTGATCTGAGGCGAATCATCAGCTGGCTCCTGCTGGCCCTGCTGGCCGTGGTCGGCCTCTGTGGCGCGACCCTGGGAGTGGCCCTGTCGCCCACGACGGCCCCGCTGTCCCAGGCGGTGACCAACACGCTGGCTGCCGCCGGCTACTCGGAGGTCCTGAGCGAGCAGACGCCGCAGGGCACGGAGACCGCTTTCCTCACCTTTCAGGCCCCCGATCGCCTGGGCGGCTACATCGAAAGCGGAAGCAAGCGCAGCTACGTCTACGTGATCGGGGGGTTCGAGTACCAGAGCGTGACGATCTCGAACTCCGCTTCCACCAAGCAGCTGACCTTCTACCGCCAGCAGAGCCAGGGTGGGGCCACCGCCGTCGACCCCGCCCAGATGTACCTGCGCCTCTACAAGCAGGGGAAACATGAGCATCAGTCGGGGAACACGTACACCTTCGCCCTGACCCAGGGGAGCCAGTCCGGCACGTTGACCTACACGGTGTCGGGCCAGTACGTCTCGGAGTTCACCGCAAAGGTGCCCAGCGCGTCGATCCAGCTGGTCATCTCCCAGGTCGGGTCGGCGCCCCCGGTGGCGCTTCCGGCGGGTGCCAAGGTCATCGGCACCACCTCGCAGGCTGGCTAGCCCGAGGACCGCAGCGGTCAGCCGGGTGTGGACGCCCTGGACCGGGCCTCGGCCTTCACCTGCTGCTTGTACTGGCGGACCTTGGTCGATGCCTCGGGTGAGTCGATATCGGCCACCGAGCGGAAGGTGCCCGGCTCGCCGAAGGGCGCGGCCGCATCCTCCCAGCCGGCCGGCCGGACCCCGAGCTGCTTGCCGAGGAGGGCCGTGAAGATGCGGGCCTTCTGCTCGCCGAAGCCGGGCAGGGCCTTCAGGTTGGAGAGCAGCTCCTCGCCGTCGGTCGCCGTGGTCCAGATGGCCGCGGCGTCGCCGCCGTACGAGTCCACGATGACGGTGCAGACCTCCTGCACCCGTCCGGCCATGGATTTCGGAAACCGGTGCAGCGCCGGTTTGGCGCCGAAGGCCGAGGCCAACTCCTCGGGGTCCATGGAGGCGATGGCCTCGACCTCGAGCTGCCCACCGAGACGCGCCTGCAGGTCCAAGGGTGCCTTGAAGGCCCGCTCGAGGGGGATCTGCTGGTCCAAGACCATTCCAAGGAGAAGAGCCAAGGGGTCGTTCGTGAGCAGCCTGTCTGCAGCTTCGTCGCCTGAGAGGTAGAGCACTGTTTTAGGCTAGTCGGGAGCTCGGGTCGCCTGGATAGTGACCCGGTCCCGGCACACGATGCCGAGCTGAGCATCAATCAAGCTCGGTCAGGATCTCACCGATGATTTTCGTAGTCTCGTGAGCGGGCAATGGCTCCCCACCCTCCGCCTCTGCGACCTCGGCTGAAAAGTCTTCAACCGAATGGACACCGCCGACGAGAACATGGCGCAATGCCTCACCACTCGCCTCAGGATCGTCGAGTGCCTCCACTGCTGAAGTGACTGCATGGTCTGGTGAGGTCGCTACTTCGTGAACGAGAGTCATTGCCTCTTGTCGACCGCTGGCCGTCGAGACAACCGGCGCACGATCAGGATTCTGTTGGAGGTCCCATTCTGCTAGCGCCTCGTCGTACCCTCCTTCGCCCGGATGAAGGAGCCGGGTCGCCGGACCAGTCTCGATCTGCGTCGTTTTCCTCTCAGGCTCGACCGGTCCGACCACTTCGACATCATCGTCTGAATGCTTTCTTCCCGTTGCTACCGGAACGACGAGCGTGCCATCGGCGTTACGTATGATGTCCATGAGGCGGACCTCCCTTGGGTTCACGACGCCAACCAGCGCCCGGTACCCATCCTCGTCGAGTGACGTGGGATGCGCCATCGAACCGGTGATGAAGTAGCAGGCTCCCCGATCAGGGCAGGTACCGTCGGAAGCGGGATTGGCCCACCTGTGTCGCCCCAGGTCGGCGGGCTGACTCCTCACGAACGCCCCCTCAGATGCGATTCTTCCTCTGCGGAACGGCTATGCCGCGTGCGGATCCCCGCCGTGAGATGCTGAGTCGGGGAATGACCTGGGCGGTCGCTGACTCCCCGAAATGCGAGTGTACGGTGGCTGTTCTCTCTCATGCCTTTCTATTGCTCGCTCAGTCCGTGCTTGCACGGCTGCGCAGCTATTGGGTGGTGCTCGGCTCGGTCCTCGTTACTGTCACCGCCGGGGTGACTGTCCTTTCAGCGGCGCCTCCAGCCGAGGCTGCCTCGGCCCCGCGGACGATCGTCCCCAGCCCCAACGCCTCGACCCAGACCAACCAACTCTCCGGGGTGTCGTGTGGTGCCCGGGCGGACTGGCTCGCCGTAGGGTCCTACGACGACGGGTCCTATTACAACGGCAACGTCTCTCGGACGTTGGTCGAGGGATCGATCGACCAACGTCATCCCAACCGAGGCCGAAGCTAGTCACTGTCACGGAGGAGCCAACCGGGCACCGGCACCGTGCCACCAGTCCATCCCCAATGTGCCCGGTTCGGTAGGGGATGCTTCGCAATCTTGGCGCTGAGGCCATTGTCGGTGCTCGACCCGCGCGAAGTGCAGGTCCCCAAGCCCGTACGGGGGAGCTGACGCTCCTGTTGAATCTGCTGGCCGCCCACAGACTTCTGCTGGTCGAGGACCATGCCCACAACTAGCGCTAGCGGATCGGTACTCAGGAGGTTATTGGCGGCTTCATCGCCGCTCAGATAGAGGGACATAGCGCCAGCGTATGCGAGCTCCATTCACCGTTCGACTTCGTCGCCGGCCCGTGCCACCAGACTCGCAGCCCACCCAACAGCGTTGCGAGCTTTCCGAGGGGACACCACAATGACGCCGTAGTGAGCCTCGTCCTTCACATCGAGTAGGCGAGCAAATGATGCGGACAGCTTGGCTCCGTCGGGCACGGCTGTCTTGAGGAGATCGGCCGCCCTTCGATGGTCATCCCCTCGAGAGAGGCTGCGAAGTCGCGCACAACAGATGGCATCGGATGCGGCGATTCCATCGAGAACGGCCAGCCCGGCGGCCACATTGAGAATCTCATCACGAGACTGTTCGGCGAGGACCGTGGTGGCGACTTCGAGATACGCCCGAGCCGTTGCCAGGCGCACACGCGCTTCCTGCTTGCCACACTGCGCTGTTCGGAGGGCTTTGGCCATGCTGACTACACCGTCCGATTCGTATGGGCCAGGTCGCCAACGATCGAACCGCCCACGAGTTCGATCGCGTCTCGGTCGATCTCGGCGATCAGGGCGGTGTTGCCCCTCCTGTCCACCCATTCGGCGAAGGAGAGATCCACAACCTGGAGCGGATTGCCACTCCACAGGAGCACATTGGCACGCAGCTTGTCGACGTGGCGCGGCCACCGCGTGGCCTCAGCGGGGGAGGCGGGCATCGGAGCAGTCATGAAGGCCGCCACGGCGTCGATCACATTCGCCTTCCGGGGTGGTTTGGCTTCGCCCGGGAACGGTGGGTGCACCAGGAGCAGGTCCACGTCGCTGCCGGCGTCACCGTCACCCCGTGCCGCCGAACCGAAGACGCAGGCATAGAGAGGCTTAGGCTTCCAGCCACTGAGCTCTTTTCGCATGCGACGCCAGAGCTCGATGCGAAGATCAGCCATCGTGGTGGCAATGGGGGCAGCGACGTGCTCTCTGTTGAGTTCGTGGACCCGATTCCGCCCCATCTCCGTGGCCTGTACCAGTCCCTGGGTGACCAGTCGTGCCAGGCATCTACGCACACCGATCTCCGAGCCGCGCACAGTCTCAGCGGCCACTTCACCCACCGTGAGAGGACGGCCCGAACGGGCCAGCGCGGCGAGGACGGGTCCATCGAGTGTGGGTGTGATCGACCTCGTAGGGTCTCCCATGTCCATGATCACATAGCATAGGCCTCTTTCTTATTAGATAGATACCTATCGTTTGAGAAAGAGTTTGGACGTGGCACCGTTGGGACGCTGATCTCCGTGTCCAGGGATCCGGTACGAGCGAGAACAGTGGCGCTACTTCCGCCCTTCTCTCGTCCGGTCCGAGGAGACGCCGGGGTCTCGTTCCCTACCGAGCGCTCCATTGTTTTCGCACCTGCTGGTCGAGGATCATGGCGATCAGCAGGGCCAACGGGTCGTCCGAGAGGAGTCTGTCTGCGGCTTCGTCGCCGGTCACCTGGATCACGGCGTCAGGCTAGCCGGAGCGTCGTGGCCGGCCCTCCCGTTGGCCCGCTGCCCGGCCCGTCGGTCACTGCGCCGGGCGGTCGGCGTGCTCGTCGGGTGCATCCCGGTGGGTGGCGCTGAGGTAGCCGACGAGGCCGATGATGGCGATGCCCAACACCACGCTGACCAGGCCGGCGCCGAGCCCGAGGCCGCCGCGCCAGTGGGGGACGGCGAACCAGTCGGCGAAGGAGGCTCCGAGGGGCCGGGTCAGGATGTAGGCCGTCCAGAAGGCCACCACGGCGTTGAGGCCGAGCAGCCGGTAGGCGAGCGCGGGCAAGGCGATCAACAGGGTGAACAACAGGCCCGAGGCGAAGTAGCCGAGGCCCAGGGTGGTCGCAGTCATGTCGCCCGCCGCGGTGCCGAGGGAGAAGGTGGCCATCACCACCGCCCAGTAGAACGCCTCGCGTCGGGGAGTGGTGATGCTGTGGATGGAGAGGGTTCTCTCGAACCGGTGCCAGACCACGAAGATGACGGCCAGGACGACGGCGAAGAACGTCGTCGAGGCGGCGTAGGGGACCCCGAGGCCTTTGTGCAGGACATCGGCGGCCATCGTCCCGAAGATGGCGACCATCACCACGGCCAGCCAGTAGACCCATGGCACGTAGCCCTTGGTGCGGAACTGGAGCACCAGCGATGCCGCCAGGCCGAGGCCGGCCAACGGAACAGCGATGCCGGGGCCCAGCTGGTGGACCAGCCCGTCCGAGGTCGACTCCCCCATGGCGGTGGTCAGCACCTTGGTGACCCAGAAGTAGACGGTGACCTCGGGGACCTTGACGTGTCCCGGCCGTCGCACGGCAACGGACAGCGCATCGAGCCTGCTGGCAACCCAGGGTTTCATGTCGACGAGAGCGTCCTGTGTCCGTGGTGCGCGCCGGCGGCCCGGCACGGGCCCGTCAGGAACACCGGGTCGGCACACTGTAGGGGAGCCACGGACGATCGGCCCGCCACCCCGGCGGAGGGGCGCTACGAATTCCAGGGGTCGGCGGCTGCCGTGTCGATGCCGTAGCGGTCGATCGCCTCGCCCACCGTGCCCGCGGGGATCACGCCTTCAGCGGCCAGGCAGCGGAGCACGGCCACCACCACGTGGGCCGCATCGACCTCGAAGTGCCGGCGCAGCACCTCCCGGGTGTCGGAGCGCCCGAACCCGTCGGTCCCGAGCGACACGAAGCGCCGTGGCATCCACCGTGCGACCTGGTCGGGGACCGATCGCATGTAGTCGGTCACCGCCACGATCGGGCCCTCGGAGTGGGCGAGGCAGTCGGTCACATGGGGGATCCGTTCGGGGTCCGCCGGGTGCAGGCGGTTCCACCGTTCGACCGAGATGGCGTCCTCGCGGAGCGACTTGTACGAGGTGACCGACCACGCGTCGGCAGCGATGCCCCACTCGGTGGACAGCAGGTCGCGGGCCGTCATCGCCGCCTGCCACGCCGTCCCCGAGAAGAGCAGCGTGGCCCGGGCCGAACCCGGACCGCCGGAGGCGAACCGGTAGAGGCCCTTGATGATCCCCGTGCGCACCCGATCCGTCTCGGCCGGATCCACCGGCAGCGCAGGCATCGGGTAGTTCTCGTTGTAGAGGGTGAGGTACCAGAACCGGTCCTCCGGCTCCGGGCCGGTCATCCGCCTGATGCCGTCCTCGACGATGGTGGCCACCTCGTACGCGAACGCCGGGTCGTAGGCCGCAACGTTGGGCACCACGGAGGCCAGCAGGAGCGAGTGGCCGTCCTGGTGCTGGAGCCCTTCGCCGTTGAGGGTGGTTCGGCCGGCCGTGCATCCGAGGAGGAACCCGCGCCCGCGGCAGTCACCGAGGGCCCACAGGAGGTCCCCCGTCCGCTGGAAGCCGAACATCGAGTAGAAGAGGTAGCAGGGGATGAGGGGCTCGCCCCACGTGGCATACGAGGTGGCCGCCGCCGTGAATGCTGCCATGCCCCCGGCTTCGCTGATCCCCTCCTGGAGCACCTGGCCCGTGGCGCTCTCGGCGTAGTGCAGGGCGAGCCCGGCATCGACCGGCGTGTAGCGCTGGCCGTCGGGTGCGTAGATCTGTACCTCGCTGATCAGCGACTCGAGTCCGAAGGTCCGCGCCTCGTCGGCCACGATGGGGACGATGCGCGGCCCGACCGAGGGGTCGCGGACCAGGGAGCGAAGGAGTCGGGCGAAGGCCATGGTGGTCGAGACGCCCTGGCGGCCGGAGCCGGCCAGCAGGTCTGCGAAGGCAGCCTCCTTCGGAGCGGCGAGCACCTTGGACCGGACCACCCGGCTCGGGAGCGGCCCGCCGAGGGACCGGCGTCGATCGGCGAGGTAGAGGGCCGCCGGTTCGTCGGGCGCGGGCCGGTAGTACGGAGGCAGGTCGGCATCGAGCGCGTGCTCCGGGATCTCGTCGTGCAGGAACAGCCGGTCGCGCAGGGCCAGCAACTGGCGCTTGGTCATCTTCTTCATCTGGTGGCTGGCGTTGCGGGCCTCGATCTCCGGCCCGAGGGTCCATCCCTTGACTGTCTTGGCCAGGATGACGGTGGGGGCGCCCTTGTGCTCCGTCGCCGCCTTGTAGGCGGCGTAGAGCTTGCGGTAGTCGTGCCCACCCCGAGGGAGGCTCTGGAGCTCCTCGTCCGACAGGTGGGCGACCAGCTCACCCAGCCGGGGGTCCGGTCCGAAGAAGTGCTCGCGTATGTAGGCACCGGACTCGGTGGCGTACTTCTGGAACTCGCCGTCGACGGTCGAGTTCATCTTGTTGAGCAGCACCCCGTCGACGTCCTTGGCCAGGAGCGCGTCCCAGGTGCGGCCCCAGATCACCTTGATGACGTTCCATCCGGCGCCCCGGAAGAGCGCCTCGAACTCCTGGATGACCTTGCCGTTGCCCCGCACCGGCCCGTCCAGCCGCTGCAGGTTGCAGTTGACCACCAGCGTCAGGTTGTCGAGGTGCTCCCGGGCCGCCATCCCGAGCAGGCCGATGGTCTCGGGCTCGTCGAACTCGCCGTCCCCGACGAACCCCCACACCCGACTGTCCGATGTGTCCGCTATCCCCCGAGCGTGGAGGTAGCGGCTCACGTGGGCCTGGGCGACGGCGTTGAGCGGGCCGAGGCCCATGGACACCGTCGGGTACTCCCAGAAGTCGGGCATCAGTCGGGGGTGGGGGTAGGAGGAGAGCCCGTCGCCCCCCACTTCGAAACGGTAATTGTCGAGCTGCGCCTCGGACAGCCGGCCCTCGACGAATGCCCGGGCGTAGATGCCGGGGGACGCGTGCCCCTGAAAGTACACCTGGTCCCCGGGCCGGCCGCCGTCCTTGCCGTGGAAGAAGTGGTTGAAGCCCACCTCGTAGAGGGCGGCCGAACTGGCATACGTGGAGAGATGGCCCCCGATCGCCTCCGAGCGGATGTTGGCCCGGGTCACCATCACCGCCGCGTTCCAGCGGATGAAGGCCCTGATGCGCCGTTCGAGGAGCTCGTCCCCGGGGAATCCGGGCTCCTCGTCCGACGGGATGGTGTTGACATAGGGCGAGGAAACCGTGGCCGGGAAGCCGACCTGCTTGTGGCCGGCCCGCTCCAGCAGCCGCATCAGGAGGTACCGGGCCCGGTTCCGGCCCCTGGCGTCGACCACGTCGTCGAAGGCGTCCAGCCACTCCGAGGTTTCTCCAGGGTCGATGTCGGGTAGTTGGTGACTGACACCATCGAAGAGCATTTGACCCTTGATGCTACCCGGAGCCATGGCGCGGAAGTCCGCACCTGTTTCCCGACCGGGCGCCTTCCCCGACCGTGCACTCGACGGCGCTCGGGACCGGGCATGCTGTCCCGATGGACGTGGAACTTCCTCTCGGACGGGCGATGACCGTCGTGTACACCGATGGCTCATGCCTGGGGAACCCCGGGCCGGGCGGTTGGGCGTGGGCGGTGGACGGTGGCCCGTCGGGCAGCGGGGGGGAGGCCCACACCACCAACCAGCGGATGGAGGTGACCGCGGTGGTCAAGGCCCTCGAGTCGCTGAGTGGCCCCGTCCACGTGATCAGCGACTCGACCTACGTGGTCAACTGCTTCAACCACCGGTGGTGGGAAGGGTGGAAGCGCAGGGGCTGGCGCAACTCGCAGGGCAAACCGGTGGCCAACCGGGAGCTGTGGGAGGAGCTGCTCGAACTTGCCCTCGACCCTTCCCGCCGGGTCACCTTCGACTGGGTGAAAGGCCACTCGGGCGACCGGATGAACGACGTGGTCGACATGCTGGCCACCGAGGCCGCGGCCCGACAGGGCCGATGAGGGCGGGCCCGCCGGTTCGGATGAGGGGGACGCGGGTCGGTTTTGGCGCGGGGCCGTCCCTCCCGTAACCTGCCGGCATGGAGATCAACGGAAGTTCAGCAATCATCACCGGCGGCGCATCGGGCCTCGGAGAGGCCACCGCCCGCAAGCTCGCCGCCGAGGGCGTGCGGGTCACCGTGTTCGACCGCAACGAGGAGCGGGGCAGGGAAGTCGTCGCCGAGATCGGCGGCAGTGCCAACTTCGTCGGCGGGGACGTCACCGATCCCGAGCACTGCCAGAAGGCCGTCGACCAGGCGGCCGACGGTGGCAATCTGCGCATCGTGGTCAACTGTGCGGGTACCGGCTGGGTCGGTCGGGTCATCAACCGTGACGGCAGCCCCCACGAGCTCGGCGTCTTCCAGTTCATCCAGACCCTGAACGTCATCGGCACGTTCAACGTGATGACCCGGGCAGCCTCGGCCATGGCCACCATCGAGCCCCAGGCCGACGGCGAACGCGGCGTGATCGTCAACACTGCGTCGGTGGCAGCGTTCGACGGCCAGATCGGCCAGCTCGCCTACTCCGCCTCCAAGGGGGCGATCGTCGGCATGACCCTGCCGGCTGCCCGCGACCTGGCCGTGGTGGGAATCCGGGTGCTGGCCATCGCCCCGGGCCTGTTCGACACCCCGCTGCTCGCCCTGCTGCCCGACGAGGCTCGCGAGGCCTTGGCCCAGTCGGTGAACTTCCCCAAGCGACTCGGCAACCCGGCCGAGTTCGGCGAACTGGTGGCCCACATCGCAAAGAACAGCTACCTGAACGCCGAGGTCATCCGACTCGACGGCGGCATCCGGATGCCCCCCAAGTAGTCCGGGCAGGTCCGGCCGGAGCGGGTCCGGTCGGGCTCACGGTATGGTCGCTCCGAGAGCCATGACCACCACCGTCTCCACCCCTGGCGCCGATCAGGCGGCCCTTGCCGGCCCGATCATCCGCACGGTCGGGCTCACCAAGGTCTACTCCGGCGCGGACTTCCGCGCCGTCGACGAGCTCGACCTGGTGGTCGGCACCGGCGAGATCTTCGGGCTACTCGGCCCCAATGGGGCCGGCAAGACCACCACGGCGGGCATGCTCACCACCCGGGTGATCCCGACCTCCGGGCAGGCCTTCGTGGGCGGCATCGACGTGGTGGCGCACCCGGCCCTGGCCAAGCAGATCCTCGGCATCGTCAGCCAGCAGAACACGCTGGACCGGCAGCTCACCGTGTGGGAGAACCTCTACTTCCACGGGCGCCTGTTCGGCATCTCGGCCAAGGAGTCCCGCAACACGGCCACCGCCCTGCTGGCCCAGTTCCAGCTGGACAAGTGGGCCGGCGCCTCGGTCTATGCCCTGTCCGGCGGCATGGCGCAGCGCCTGATGGTGGCCCGGGCCATCTTCCACCGGCCCGCCGTCCTGTTCCTCGACGAGCCCACCGCCGGCCTCGACCCGCAGAGCCGGCTGGCGCTGTGGGACACCCTCCGGGAGCTGAACGACGAGGGGCAGACCATCTTGCTCACCACCCACTACATGGAGGAGGCCGACCAACTCTGCGAGCGGGTGGCCATCATGGACCATGGGAGGATCTTGGCCCTCGACACACCCGCGGCGCTGAAGGAGCAGGTCGATGCGGACACCATCGTCACCGTCATGGCCGGGGGGGACCGGGACGAGTTGGCCCGTGCGCTCACCCAGGGCGTGCCCGGCGTGACCGGGTCCCGGGCCATCGAGGGTGGCGTGGAGCTCAATGTGAGAGGGAAGGACCGATTGCTGCCGATGGTCGTCAACGCCGCCGAGGAGGCCGGCTTCCCCGTCCTCGACCTCTCGGTCACCGAGCCGACACTGGAGACGGTATTCATCAATCTCACCGGCAAGGAGCTACGGGAGTCGTGAGCACGCTCGAGGCGAGCGCTCCCCCCGCCCACGTGGGGATGGCCCCGACCAGGTCGGCGTTCGGCGCCAGCCGCATCGCCCTGTGGGCGCTCATCCTCCGCGACCTTCTGGTCCTGCGCAAGCACGTCTTCGAGTTCGTGGTCAGAACCCTCGTGCAGCCGTTCCTCTTGTGCTTCGTCTTCCTCTACGTCTTCCCGAAGATCGGCCAGGGCATCGGTGGCGGGGGCGGTCCGGCAACGGAGTCGGCCTTCGCCACCGTGCTCGTCCCCGGCGTTGTGGGGATCTCCATCCTCTTCCAGGGTGTCCAGTCCGTCGCCCTCACCATGTCCCAGGAGTTCGGCTACACCCGCGAGATCGAGGACCGGGTGCAGGCGCCGTGCCCGATCTGGCTGGTGGCCATGGCCAAGGTCCTGTCGGGGGCGGTGCAGGGCCTCATCTCGGCGGCACTCGTGCTCCCCATCGCGTCGGTCGTCCATGCCAAGGGGGTCGAGGCCCACATCACACTGCACTGGTGGATCATCGTGACCCTGGTACCCCTGGCCTGCGTGACGATGGCATCGCTCGGCCTGCTGCTCGGGACGAGCTTCGAGCCGCGTAACATCGGCCTGATGTTCGGCTTCATCATCTTGCCGGTCACCTTCTTGGGCGGCACCTACTACCAGTGGACCCGCCTGGCCCCGGTCCAGGCCGCGGGTTGGCACTGGCTGCAGATCGTGGTGTTGATCAATCCTCTCATCTACGTCAACGAGGGGATGCGGGCGGCCCTGACCGATGCCCCCCACATGCACCTCTATGTGGTGTACCCGGTGCTGATCGGCTTTCTGGCGCTCTTCCTCGGGATCGGCCTCCGGAACTTCCGGCGACGGGTGCTGTCGTGATCGGGTCGCCTTGACCATGCTCTCGTGACCGTGCCCTCATGACCGACGGGTATCTGCTCGCCAACCGGCAGTCGGAGGCCGGCAAGCGCCTACGTGCACTCGCGGAGCTGTTCGACCCGTCGACCTTCCGGCACATCGAGCGCATCGGGATCGCCCGGGGCTGGCACTGCTGGGAGGTCGGTGCCGGGGGACCGACGGTCGCTGCGTGGCTCGCCGAGCGGGTGGGCGTCGAGGGCTCGGTGCTGGCCACCGACATCGACCTCTCGTGGATCACCGGCCCCGGACAGAGGTCCTTCGAGGTGCGTCGGCACGAGGTGGGCGCCGAGGCGCCGCCACCGGGTCCCTTCGACCTGGTCCACGCCCGCCTGGTCCTCGTCCACGTCCCCCGACGGGCCGAGGTGGTCTCCGAGTTGATCGCGGTGCTCCGGCCCGGCGGCTGGCTCCTGGTGGAGGACGCCGACCCGGGACTCCAACCGCTGGCCTGCCTGGACGAGTACGGGGACGAGCAGCGCCTGGCCAACAAGATCCGCCGGGACGTGCGCACGCTCATGGGCCAACGGGGCGCGGACCTCGCCTACGGACGAACGCTGCCCCGAGTGCTCCGCCAAGGAGGGCTGGTCGAGGTAGAGGCCGACGCCTACTTCCCGATCACCTCCCCGTCCTGCACGGTGTTGGAGCGCGCTACCGTGGAGCAGACTCGCGATCGACTCGTCACCGAGGCGATCGCCACGGCCGAGGAGATCGAGCGGTACCTGGCTGCTCTGGCCTCGGGCGAGCTGGATGTCGCCACGTCGCCGATGATCTCGGCGTGGGGGCGCAAGCCCGACGGGGCCTGACCCGACTTGACCACGGGAGCGTCCTCAGAGGTCTTCGGGTCCGGGCGGTTGCCGCAACCTACCGGAGGCCGAGGGATGCGGCGGCCCGGTAGGCTGGCCCCGTCCCCCGCGGACGGAGAGACGACTTGATGGAGGTGGTTCCCACGGCACCCGAGGTGGCAACGCAGAAGACGGCCCCGGGGGGAGTCGACCGAGGGGAAGGGGTCCAGCAGCGCTTCGACATCGTCGTCATCGGCGGCGGACCCGGCGGGTATGCCACCGCCCTCTACGCGAGTTCGGCCGGCCTGTCGGTGGCCGTGGTGGAACTGGACAAGGTGGGTGGCACCTGCCTCCACCGCGGGTGTGTGCCGGCCAAGGAGTTCCTCGAGACGGCGGCCGTCCATCGCACCGTGACCCGCTCCGGCGAGTTCGGTATCACCATGGGCACCGATGGCGGTGGCCCGACTCTGGACTTCTCGGTGAGCCAGAAGCGGAAGCAGCAGGTGGTCGAGCAGTTGTTCATGGGGCTGACGGGCCTCTTGAAGGGCAAGGGGGTCACCGTGTTCAGCGGCAGCGGCACCCTGCTCCCCGACCACCGGGTTCGCATCGTGGGCAACGACGGTTCGAGCACGGAGATCACCGGAACGGACGTCGTGCTGGCCGCGGGCTCCGTGCCGCGCACCATCCCGGGGTTCGACATCGACGGGACCATCGTGATGACGTCCGACGAGTTTCTCTCCCTCGAGGCGCTGCCCGAGTCGGTGGCGGTCATCGGGGGAGGCGCCATCGGATGCGAGTTCGCATCGCTACTGAGCGACCTCGGCTCCACGGTCACCGTCTTCGAGGCATTGCCGGCGATCCTCAACGGGTGCGACGACGACGTGGTCCGGACCGTCGCCCGGTCGTTCCGCAAGCGGGGCATCGACGTCAAGGTGGATGCCCGGCTGCAGGGCCACACCCCGGACCCCTCGGGGAAGGGGACCGTCGTCTCCTACGAGGACGGCGAGAAGCTCGCCGTGGATGCCGTGGTCGTCTCCGTCGGTCGCCGTCCCCGCACCGAGGGGCTCCTCGCCCAGGGCACCGGGGTGGCAGTGGACGACCGGGAGTTCGTCGTCACCGACGAGACGATGCGGACCGGTGCGGACGGTGTCTGGGCGGTAGGCGACGTCGTCGCCACGCCGCAGCTGGCCCACGTCGGCTTCGCCGAGGCGATCGTGGTGGTCAAGAGCATCCTGGGCGAACCGGTGGTGCCGGTCGCCTACGAGCGGGTCCCTTGGGCCATCTACTGCCATCCCGAGGTGGCCTTCGCCGGGCTGACCGAGGCCGCCGCCCGTGAGGCCGGCTACGACGTGGTCGTCAAGAAGGATCCCTTCGGCGGCAACAGCCGGGCCCGCATCATCGGCGATACCGAGGGAATGGTGAAGGTCGTGGCCGAACGCCGACCCGATGGGGCAACCGGGAGGATTCTCGGGGTCCACATGGTCGGACCGTGGGTGACCGAGCAGCTCGGCGCGGGATACCTGGCCGTCAACTGGGAGGCGACTGCCGACGAGGTCGCCCAGTTCATCCAGCCGCACCCGTCCCTGTCGGAGTCGTTCGGCGAGACGGTGCTGGCCCTGACCGGAAGGGGGCTGCACCTTGCCTGATGTGACGATGCCCCAGCTGGGCGAGACGGTGACCGAAGGCACCATCACCAAGTGGCTGAAGGCGGTGGGGGACACCGTGGCCAGGGACGAGCCCCTGTTCGAGGTGTCCACCGACAAGGTCGACTCCGAGGTCCCGTCCCCGGCGGCAGGCGTGCTCACCTCCATCCTGGTGGAGGAGGGCGACACGGTGGACGTGGGGGTCACCCTGGCCGTCATCGGCGGCGACGGGTCGGTCGCGGGCGGGGACGCCGGATCGGGCACGGCACCGGCCGAGGCGGGGTCGGCCGCGCCGCTGCCCGACGAGCCCAAGCTGGACACCGTGGCACCGGCCGCGCAGCCAGCCGCACAGCCGGCCGCACAGCCGTCGGCACCGGCGCCCCGACCACCGGTCACTGCGCCGACGGCCGACGGTGCGTCGGCCACGGGCGCCGGGCTGGTGCTGTCACCGGTGGTCCGCAGGCTGCTCAACGAACACGGCATCGATCCGTCGGCAGTCACCGGCACCGGCCTCGGTGGGCGGATCACCCGCGGCGACGTCGAGTCGCTGATCGCCGCCGGCGGACCATCGGGACCGGCGGCGGCGATGGAGCCTTCCCCCGTACCGAGCATCGCGGGCCAGGACGGGTCGTCGTCCACCGGAGGGGTCCCGGCGCCCGCACGGGCGGCGCCCCCCCGGGCGGACCGGGCCGACCGGGCGGGGGAGCAGGCACACGGGACGGGTACCCCGGTGAGGGACGAGGTCGTCCCTTTCACCAACATCCGGCGTCGTACCGCCGAGCACATGACCCGGTCGAAGGCCACTTCCGCGCACACGCTGATGGTCAAGGAGATCGACTACGAACGGGTCGAACTGGTGCGGCGGGCCCACGGCGACCGCTTCAAGGCGGAGGAGGGGTTCGGTCTCACCTATCTCCCGTTCGCCGCCCTGGCCACGGTCGAGGCGCTGGCCGAGTACCCCCATCTCAATGCCTCGGTGGGCGAGGACGCGCTGATCGTCCACCACGGCATCAACCTGGGCATCGCCGTCGACCTCGACAACGAGGGGCTCATCGTCCCCGTGGTCCACAATGCCGAGGAACTGAACCTGAGGGGAATGGCCCGACGGATCAGGGACGTGGCCGATCGGGCCCGTACCAAGCGGCTGAGCCTCGACGACATCAGCGGGGGAACGTTCTCGATCACCAATGCGGGACCGTTCGGGACGCTGATCACCGGGGCCATCATCAACCAACCCCAGGTGGCCATCCTCTCCACGGACGGCGTCTCCCGCAAGCCGGTGGTGGTCGACATGCCCGATGGCGGCGAGGCGATCGCCATTCATTCGGTGGGCCTGGTGGCGATGAACTTCGACCACCGGGCGGTCGACGGCGCCTATGTGGCCCGGTTCCTCGCCCGACTGGCGCAGATCCTGGACGAACGTGACTGGGCCGGCGAGCTCTAGGGCCCTGGCGCGGCCTCGGTCGACGGTCGAACCCTGGTGAGAGTCCGCTGGCTGGGCCGTGTCCCCTACGGCGAGGCATGGGCGCTGCAACGCGCCCTGGCCGGCCGCACCTTGGACGATTACCTCCTGCTGCTGGAGCACCCCTCGGTGTACACCCTGGGGACCAACGCCGACGAGGGCCACGTGCTGGTCGACCCGGCATCGGTGGGAGCCGAGCTGATCCGAGTCGATCGGGGCGGTGATGTCACCTACCACGGCCCGGGCCAGTTGGTCGGCTATCCGCTCCTGACCGTGGGGCCCGGCCCCCACCGCGGACCCGAGCACGTGCACCGGGTCGAGCAGGTGGTCATCGACGCCCTGGTCGCACTGGGATTGCCCGAGGCCGGCGTGGGCAGGCTGTCCGGCTACCCGGGGGTCTGGGTGGGCCTCGACGAACGTCCGGCGTCCGAGTCGTCGGGCCCGAGGAAGATCTGCGCCATCGGTGTGCGGACCTCGCGTGGGCGCACCACCCACGGGTTCGCACTCAACGTTCGAACCGATCTCTCCATGTTCGGGCACATCGTGCCGTGCGGGATCGCCGACAAGAAGGCCACGTCGCTGGCCGCCGAAGGGTGCGCGGCCACCATGTCCGAGGCCGTCGACGCGGTAATCGCCGCCGCCCGGGCGGCCTGGGGCCCGGTGGAGGACGTCCAGCGGGTGACCGACGGGGCGACGAGCGACCAGCCTGCGGTGGCCGAGGCCGATCCCGGTCCTTCCGCCGCCCCCGGCGCCGGGGGCCAACCGGTGGCGGTCGGCTTCACCCGTGGCCGTGCCGGTGGGAGCACCCTCGACCGGCGCCTGGTGCGGTCGGGCGTCGATCCCGCGGCGGGCCTTGCCCTGGGCGAGCGCAAACCCCCTTGGCTGCGGGCAAAGGCCCGGATGGCCGACGACTATCTGGGCCTCCAGCACGGCCTTCGTGACCTCGATCTCGTCACCGTCTGCGAAGAAGCCGGCTGTCCGAACATCTACGAGTGCTGGTCGGTCGGAACGGCCACGTTCATGATCAACGGCACACGGTGCACCCGCGCCTGCGGGTTCTGCCAGGTCGACACCCGGCGTCCCCTTCCCCTCGATGCAGGTGAGCCCGAGCGGGTGGCCGAGGCGGTGGAGCGGATGAACCTGGCCCACGCGGTGATCACCTGCGTGGCGCGCGACGACCTGTCCGACGGCGGAGCGGGGGCGTTCGCCTCGACCATCGCCGCCGTTCGGCGCCGGGCCCCCCGGACCGTCGTCGAAGTACTCATCTCCGACTGCAAAGGTGACGAGCCCTCGTTGCAGACCGTGTTCGGTGCGCGTCCCGACGTGCTCAATCACAACATCGAGACGGTGGCCAGGTTGCAGCGGGCCGTCCGGCCGTCGGCCGGGTACGCCCGGAGCCTCGCCGTGCTGGCCCGGGCCAAGGAGACCGGCCTCACCACCAAGTCGGGGATCATTCTGGGCATGGGGGAACGGGAGGGCGAGGTGCTGTCCACCCTGGCAGACCTCCGAGGGGTCGGCGTGGACATCGTGACCCTCGGGCAGTACCTGCGTCCGAGCAGGCGCCACCTTCCGGTCGCCCGGTGGTGGGCACCCGCGGAGTTCGATCGCCTGCGAGATGCCGGCATGGCCATGGGATTCGCCCATGTACAGGCGTCGCCGCTCACCCGCTCGAGCTATCACGCCCGGCAGGCGGCAGAGGCGTCCGTCCCGGGTAGGCCCGTTGGCACCGTGGCCGAGGGGCTCCCGTCGGCCACCGCCTTCACCGCCACCACCACGGCATCGTGAACCCGTGGTGACCGCCTTGTCCCAGTCGGCCCGGGCCTCACGCCACACGCGGATCTGCCGGGTACGGAACCGGATGGAGGAGTTGGAGGTGGATGCCATCCTGCTCTCCCACGGCGCCGACCTGCCCTGGCTGACCGGTTATCGGGCCATGCCGTTGGAGCGCCTGACCATGCTCGTGCTCCGGGCCACGGGCGATCCCGTCCTGGTGGTCCCCGCCCTGGAGGCGCCGCGGGTACCGCCGCCCGGCGACCTCTTCACCGTGCTGCCGTGGGCCGATGCAGAGGATCCGATCGATCACGTGTGCTCGGTGCTGGGCGGCTCGGGCCGCCGGGGTGGCGTTCTCCGGCTCGCCGTCTCGGATCGGGCCTGGGCCACCACGTTGATCGAGCTGCAGGGCCGGCTGCCGGACGCCGGGTGGGTGTCGGCGTCGACGGTCACCTCGCCGATCAGGGCCATCAAGGATGCGTCCGAGCTGGAGGCGTTGCGCCGGGCCGGGGCAGCCGCCGACCGGGTGGCGGCCAAGTTGCAGGGAGGCGAGATCGGGCTGATCGGGCGCACCGAGTTGGAGGTGTCCGGCGAGCTCGGGGCCCTGTTGATCTCCGAGGGCCACAGTCAGGTCAACTTCGCCATCGTCGGGAGCGGGCCCAATGCCGCCAGCCCCCACCACGAGCCGGGCGGCAGGGTGATCGGTCCGGGTGAGACGGTGGTGTGCGACTTCGGGGGGGCCCTCTCGGTCGACGGCGACGTCGGCTACTGCTCGGATATCACCCGGACGGTCGTGACCGGCGCCCCGTCCAGCGAGGTCGACGAGTGCTACCAGGTCCTGCTGTCCGCCCAGCAGGCGGCGGTGGCGGCAGCCCGGTCGGGGGTCACCGCGGAGCACGTCGACCACGTGGCCAGGGAGATCATCGCGTCCGCCGGCCTCGGTGCCCTCTTCGTGCACCGGACAGGCCATGGGATAGGGATCGAGGAGCACGAAGACCCCTACCTGGTGTCGGGGAACGGCGAGCTGCTGCGCCCGGGCCACGCGTTCTCGGTGGAGCCGGGGATCTACCGAACGGGCCGGTTCGGCATGCGCCTGGAGGACATCGTGGTCATCGGTGGCGACGGTCTGCCGGAGCCGCTCAACTCGGCCGAGCACGGCCTGGTGGTCGTCGAAGGATAGGGAGGCTCGAGATGGACCTGGGAATCGAGGGGAAGGCAGCGCTGGTGGTCGCCGGATCGCGCGGCCTGGGAAGGGCCACAGCTGATGCCCTGGCGGCCGAAGGGGTCCGGGTGCTGCTGTCCTCCCGCAACGAGGAGAGCCTTGCCCAGGCGCGGGCATCGCTCCGGGCCCTCGGCGCAGAGGTGGAGACCCGGGCCGACGACATCACCGACCCCGACGCGCCCCGACGCCTGGTCGAGGCCACCGTTGAGGCCTTCGGGAGCATCGACATCGTGGTCCCCAACGCCGGCGGGCCGCCGCCGGGTCGCGCCCTCGACCTCGACGACGCCGCCCTCGTGGCCGCTCTCAATGCCAATCTGCTCGCGTCGGTGCGGTTGACCAGGGAGGCGCTCCCGTTCATGCGCGCCGTGGGTTGGGGCCGCATCTGCTGCATCACTTCCTATTCGGTGGTGCAGCCGGTCCCCACCCTGGCGCTCTCCAACACCGCCCGGGTCGGACTGTGGGCCTGGGCGAAGACTGCTGCGCACGACCTGGCATCCGAAGGCAGTGGCATCACCTTGAACCTGATCTGCCCGGGGCCCCACGCCACCGACCGCATGCGTGAGCTCGGAGGCTCGGGAGTGATGGGCGATCCGGCGGATTTCGGCAAGATCGTGGCCTTCCTCTGCTCGCAGCAGTCCCGGTTCGTGAACGGCGCGGCCGTTGTGGTCGATGGCGGTGCAACGCTCGCTCTTTGACCGCGGCGGCCGGGCCCGGACAGGCGGCCCACCGGGGAGGACCGGCACGGGACGGTCGGTCCTCGCGGCAGAGCCGCTCTCAGCTGCCCTGCTGTTCCCGAGTTGGCGACGTGATCGGCGGGGGAGGCTGTACGAGAGGGGGGAGTGTTGGAGGGGAGGGCGCCGGCGGGGCCGGTGTGGCTGCGGCCGGCACCACGGACTCCCCGGCCGGGTCCGGGGTCGTTCCGGGAGGGGAGGGTTCGGCGTCGGAGGCCGGCCGCATCTCTGCGGCCTCCGACGGGTCGAAGGCACGGACCTTGTTCGATGAGGACCGATCGTCCCCCGCGAACGGTGGCGCAGCGCGGGCGTGCGCCGGCTTGGGGCCGCTCTTCCTGGAGCCCGTGGATTTGGGCGAGACGAACGAGGGGGAGAGCGCCTGGCGACCGTCCGTCAACGACTTCTCGACCAGCGAGGTGCCGACCGTGCCGGGCGCATACCGGGCCACGTCCCTGTCGAAGTAGCCCTCGGAGCTCGCCATCCTGATTTTTCTGCCATGGGAGCGCTTCACCCTCACGGCAAGGAGCGCGACCATGATCGCCACGACAACGGCCACGAGGATCAGCTCGATCGACAACGCGCTGTTCCCCGAGTCTCCGAGGCCATGAATCCACCACCGTGGAGGCCGGTTGCCTGCATCCTCATCCATGATACTGATCAGGAATGTGGGCCGCGCCGAGTTCGCCGGCCGTGCTGCGATTGCCCGAAGCGGGCCTCTCCAGCGCGATCGCGTGGGACCTCGCCCGGGTCTGCCTAGTGATCCGTCGCTGATATAGCTCTGATAGTTAGAGTGGCAGCATGACCACTGTGACTGCGACTCCTCTGGCGATGACCAAGAAGCAGCGACGCGAGCTGGAGGTGATCGCCCGCTCGACCTCGATGGGACACCGCAAGGTGGTCCAAGCCAAGGCGCTGCTGCTCGCGGCCGACGGGGTTGGCACCAACGAAGTGGCCCGCCGGTGCCACACCACCAACGACTCGGTGCGCGCCTGGCGTCGACGGTTCGAGGCGGAGGGTGTCGATGGTGTCGGTCGGATCGCACCGGGGAGGGGACGGACGTCGTGGCTGCGCGACGGCACGGTTGCCGCCGTCGTCCACGACACGCTCCACGAGCTGCCCGACGACGGCTCGACGCACTGGACGACGCGCCGCATGGCGAGGCGCTTTGGCATCGGCAAGGACACCGTGGCCCGCATCTGGCGCGACCACAATCTCAAACCCTGGAAGGTGGAGACCTTCAAGCTGTCCACCGACCCGCACTTCGAGGAGAAGCTGGTCGATGTCGTCGGGCTCTACCTCAACCCGCCCGAGCGGGCGGTCGTGTTCAGTTTCGACGAGAAGACCCAGGTGCAGGCTCTCGATCGCACCCAGCCGTCACTGCCGATGAAGCCAGGGCGGGGTGGGACGATGACCCACGACTACAAGCGCCACGGCACCACCGACCTGTTCGCGGCCATGAACGTGGCCACCGGGGAGGTCCTCTACGACACTCGGCGCTCCCACACGGCCGCCGACGTGCTCCGGTTCTTCAAGCTGATCGACCTCCACGTTCCGAAGCACCTCGAGGTCCACGTCGTCCTCGACAACCTCTCCGCCCACAAGGCTCCGCCGGTGGCCACATGGCTGGCTGACCCCAAGCGCGCCCGCTGGCACCTCCACTTCACCCCGACCTCCTCGTCGTGGCTCAACCTCGTCGAGCGCTGGTTCGGAGAGCTCACTGAACGACGCCTGCGCCGTGGCGTGTTCACCTCGGTGCCCGATCTCATCAATGCCATCGAGACCTGGACCGAGCACTGGAACGACGACCCTCAGCCCTTCATCTGGCACAAGACGGCGCAGGAGATCATCAAGAAGGTGCGTCGAGGTCGGGCGTCACTTACCCGAGTCAAATCCGCGACGCGCCACTAGGCCACGAAGTACTTGGCCTGGGGGTGGTGGCAGATGATCGCCGTCGTCGACTGTTCGGGATGCAGTTGGAAACCCTCGCTGACCACCACACCGATCCGGTCGGCGCCGAGCAGGTCGACCACCTTGGCGTTGTCCTCGAGGTTCGGGCACGCCGGGTAGCCCCACGAGTACCGGCCACCCCGGTACTTCTGCCGGAAGAGCCCGGTCAAGGTCGGGCCGTCCTCCTCGGCGAAGCCAAGTTCCTCGCGGATCCGGCGGTGCCAGTACTCGGCGAGGGCCTCTGCCATCTCCACACCGAGTCCGTGGAGGTAGAGATACTGCTGGTACTCGTCCTCGGCGAACAGACGCGCGGCCTCCTCCGAGACGCGTGATCCCATGGTCACCACCTGGAAGCTGGCCCAGTCCGGCTCCCCCGATGCCACGGAACGGAAGAAGTCGCTGATGCACAGCCAGGGCTCCTCGGTCTGGCGGGGGAAGCTGAACCTCATCAGCTCCGACGACCGACTGTCGTCCTTGAAGATCACCAGCTCGTCGCCGTCGGCGTTGGCGGCGAAGTGGCCCCACGCAACTTGCGGCACCAGCAGCTGCTCGGCCTTCGCCGTGGCCAATTGCTCACGGAGCAGACGCCGGACCCGCTCCTTGAAGGACGGATCGTCCTCGCCGCTCTCCGGTCGGAACCCCCACTGGTTGCGGAAGAGTGCCGTCTCGTTGAGGTAGGTGGCCACGTCGTCGACGGACATACCCTTCGCCACCCGGCTGCCCACGAAGGGGGGCACGAACACCGGGTTGTCCGTCACGACCTCGGGCGAGCGGGCCGGAAGCTCCTCCCCGCGCTCCCGCGCCTCTGCGGCAGCCAGCTTGCGCAGCTCGCTCCGGCGGGGCCCGAGGTCCCGACCCCCGACGACGGTCCCGAAGTCCGGATCGTCCTCTCCGGACCTGGACAGCTCCACCAGGCGGTCCATGGTGCGTAGGCCCTCGAACGCGTCCTTGCCGTAGAAGAGCCGCCCGTCGAAGACCTGGCGCAGGTCGCGCTCCACATAGGTCCGGGTGAGCGCCGCACCGCCGAGAATGACCGGGATATGGGAGAGGCCCCGGCGATTCAGCTCATCGAGGTTGTCGCGCATGATCAACGTGGACTTGACCAGCAGGCCACTCATCCCGATGGCGTCGGCCTTGAACTCCTCGACGGCGGCGACCATCTCGTTGATCCCCACCTTGATCCCGAGGTTCTTCACGGTGTAGCCGTTGTTGGTGAGGATGATGTCGACCAGGTTCTTGCCGATGTCGTGCACGTCGCCCTTGACCGTCGCCAGCACCAGTAGTCCCTTGCCGCCCTGGTCGGCCTTGTCCATGAAGGGCTCGAGGTACGACACGGCGGACTTCATGGTCTCCGCCGATCCCAGGACGAACGGAAGCTGCATCTCGCCGGAAGCGAACAGCTCGCCCACCGTCTTCATGCCGGCCAACAAGTGGTCGTTGATGACGAGGAGCGGAGTGAGGCCCTGGGCCAGGGCCTCGTCGAGATCGGCCTCGATCCCGTTGCGGTCACCGTCGACGATCCGATACTCGAGGCGGCGTTCGACGGTCCACCCCGACTTGTCCTCGGCCGATGCTGCAGTGGAGGCGGACACCCCTTCGAAGAGGCCGAGCAGTTCGGTCAACGGGTCGTAGCCGTCGCGCCTACGGTCGTAGACCAGATCGAGGCACACCTCGCGGGCCCGGTCGTCGATCTTCGACAGGGGCAGGATCTTCGACGCATGGACGATGGCGGCGTCGAGGCCCGCTTCCACGCACTCGTGCAGGAAGACCGAGTTGAGGACCTGGCGGGCTGCCGGGTTGAGGCCGAAGGAGACATTGGACAGGCCCAGCACCGTGTAGACGCCGGGGAGTTCCGCCTTGATCCGCCGGATGCCCTCGATGGTCTCGATGCCGTCCTTGCGGCTCTCTTCCATGCCGGTCGACAGGGGGAGGGCCAGCGGATCGAAGAGGAGGTCCTCGGGCCGGAGACCGTACCGCTGGGTGGCGATGTCGTGGATCGCGGTGGCGGCGCGGACCTTCCAGTCGGCCGTGCGGGCCTGGCCCTCGGTGTCGATGCAGGTGCAGACCACGGCGGCACCGAACTCCTTGGCCAAGGTGAGGAACGAGTCGAGGCGGGTGCCCTCGCCGTCCCCTTCCTCGAGGTTCACCGAGTTGATGACCGCTCGCCCGCCGATCCACGACAGGGCGGTCTCGACGACCGGCGCCTCTGTCGAGTCCACCACCAGCGGGGCCGTCGACTGGGTGGCGAATCGCGACACCACCTCTTCCATGTCGGACACGCCGTCCGCCCCGGTGTAGTCGACGCACACGTCGATCAGGTGCGATCCTTCTCTTACCTGTTCGCGGGCCATGGCCACGCACGTGTCCCAGTCACCCGCGAGCATCGCTTCGCGGAACTTCTTCGAGCCGTTGGCGTTGGTCCGCTCCCCGATGACCAGGAACGAGGTGTCCTGGGTGAAGGGAACCTGTGTGTAGATCGAGGCCGCCCCGTACTCGGGCTCGGCATGGCGCGGGGCCGGAACGAGGTCCGCACAGGCGTCCACGACCGCAGCCAGGTGGTCCGGTGTGGTGCCGCAGCACCCTCCGATCACCGAGACGCCGAACTCGCTCACGAACTGGCGGTGGAACTCCGCGAGCTGGGAAGGCTGAAGGTCGTAGTGCATGGCGCCGTCGACAACGGAGGGGAGCCCGGCATTGGGGAGGCACGCGACCGGAAGGGTGGCATGGCCCGTGAGGTGGCGGAGGGGCTCGAACATCTCGGCCGGTCCGGTGGCGCAGTTGAGCCCGATCACATCGACATCCATGGCCTGCAGCGCACACAGCGCAGCACCGATCTCGGTGCCCGGCAGCATCGTGCCGGTCAGTTCGACGGTGACCTGGGCCTGGATCGGCAGGTGGCGGCCGGCCGACCTCATCGCCCGACGGGCTCCGTTGATGGCCGACTTGGCCTGCAACAGGTCGAAGACGGTCTCGATGACGATGAGGTCGACGCCGCCCTCGATCAGGGCGCCCGCCTGCTCCTCGTAGGCGTCGCGCAACTCCGCGTACCGGATCTGACCGAGGGTCGGGAACTTCGTGCCGGGCCCGATGCTCCCGGCCACCCAACGCTGCCGATCCGGAGTGGAGAAGTCGTCAGCCGCTCCTCGGGCCAGCGCTGCGGCTGCCAGGTTCAGCTCCCTCACCCGGTGCGCCTGGCCGTACTCGGCCAGCACCGGGGCGAACGCCCCGAAGGTGTCGGTCTCGACGACGTCGCAGCCGACCTCGAAGAACGATCGGTGGACCCGGTCGACGGCATCCGGGCGCGAGACCACGAGGAGCTCGTTGCACCCTTCGAGATCCGGCCCGCCGAAGTCCTCGGCGGTCAGCTCGGCCAGCTGCAGGTTGGTCCCCATGGCCCCGTCGAAGATCACGACCCGTTCGGCAACGGCCTGCAGATAGCTCGAAGGGTTGGTTTCGACGGTCATATCCGGACAAGGCTACCGGGGAGGTGCCGGGCGCCCCGCAGCCCGGCCGGCCGGGGGCCATGCGAGCGGGGGCGGTCGCTGGCGTCGGCGTGGAGAGGGGCTCGAACGGCATCGTTTAGCATCGGGTCTGTGATGAACCAGTGTTGAAGATCTACACGAAGACGGGCGATGACGGGACCACCGGGCTGCTCTTCGGCGGTCGGGTTCGCAAGGACTCCTACGTCATGCAGATCAATGGGACCGTGGACGAGGCTCAGGCGGCGATGGGCATGGCCCGGGCGGAGGCGGAGCCGGGATCCGAGCTCGACGAGCTGCTCACCGGCCTCGAGCGCGACCTGTACGTGCTGATGGCCGAGGTGGCCACCGACCCCTCCAACCGGTCCAAGCTGGTTGCCGGCAGAACGCTGGTCACCCCGGAGATGGTCGCCGCGCTCGAGGTGCACATCGACGATCTGATCGCCCGCTTCGCCATGCCCACCGACTTCGTCGTGCCCGGCGCCAATCGGAGGTCGGCGGCGTTGGACCTGGCCCGGACCGTGGTCCGCCGGGCCGAGCGGCTGGTGGTGTCGTCGCCGATCGAAGGATCTCAGGTGGGCCGCTATCTGAATCGGCTCTCCGACCTGTTGTGGGCGATCGCCCGGTGGACCGACGGCCAGCAGCACCTGCTGGCTCGCGGCCCGGGACACCGGCGCCTGCCGGACCCGACCGCCGGGGCACCCGGGGGCGAGGGCTCGGATCGTGCGATCGCCGATGGTCCCGTGCACGATGAGAACGGAGAGGTTCACTGATGAGAATCACCGCCACGTCCGCTGACGCCCCTCCGTCCCATCCGGTGGCATGGGGGGTGCCGGTCGCCACGGGTGACGACGGACCCCGGTATGCAGTGCCGCTGGACGGGTTCGACCTGGGCCTCCCGGCCCGGCTCGATCCCGCCTGGTGCAAGCGCCGTGACTTCGGCGGCAAGGTGGGCCAGACGCTCACCCTGCGCTCGGCAGCCCCGGCGCCGGCTGCCCCCACCGAAGGCGGTGCCTCGGCACCGGCCGCACCCGCTTCGACCACGGAGATCGTCCTGGTAGGAGTGGGCGACCCCGGGTCGTTCGAGGGCGACCGGGGGCTCGAGTCACTGCGTCGGGCCTCGGCTTCCTTCGTCCGTGCTGCCGGTAGCGGCGAGTCGGCGGTCCTCCTGCTGGCTCCTGTCCCCGATCTCCCGGTCGGGAGCTCGGCGGAGGCGGCTGCCGTGGGCGCCGCGTTGGCCGCCTACCGGTACGACGGTTTCCGCACGGCGGACAGCCCCGAGCGGCTCGAGGCCCTGGTACTTGCCGTGGGGTCGCCTTCCGATGTCGACGGCGCCGATGGGGGTGCCACCCGTGGTGCCCGGATCGCCGAGTCGGTGAACCTGGCCAGGGACCTGGTCAATGAGCCGCCGAGCTCCCTGACGCCCCAGAAGTTCGCCGAAACGTTCGCCGCGAGGTTCGCCGACGTGTCCGGGCTGTCGGTCGAGGTGTGGGACGAGGGTCGGATTGCCGACGAGCATCTCGGCGGCCTACTGGGGGTGTCGAGGGGATCGACCCAGCCACCGAGGTTGGTGCGGGTCGAGTACGAACCGAAGGATCCGCTGGTGGTCGACGGCCGGGTGCCCCATCTGGTACTGGTGGGCAAGGGGATCACCTTCGACTCCGGCGGCCTGTCGCTCAAGTCGGCCGGTGGCATGGAGACCATGAAGACCGACATGGGCGGAGCCGCGGCCGTGCTCGGAGCGGTCGACGCCGCCGCCGCGCTCGGGGCGCGAATCCGCATCACCGCCATCACACCACTGACCGAGAACATGCCGAGTGGATCGGCCACCAAGCCGGGTGACGTGCTGACGGCCCGTAACGGCAAGACCATCGAGGTCCTCAACACCGATGCCGAGGGGCGCCTGATACTGGCCGACGGGCTGTCTTTGGCCGCCGAAGCCGAACCCGACGCCATCATCGACGTGGCCACGTTGACCGGTGCCGCCGTGGTGGCACTGGGCAAGGAGATCGCCGGCCTGCTGGGCAATGACGACGTTCTCGTCGAAGCCGTGCGGGCGGGGGCGGGCCGGGCCGGCGAGCCCGTCTGGCCGCTCCCACTGCCCGACGACTACCGCGCCCACATCGAGTCCGAGATCGCCGACATGCGCAACGTCGGGCGGCCCGGACAGGCCGGAAGCATCTCGGCGGCCCTGCTGCTGGCCGAGTTCGTGGGCGAGGTCCCCTGGGCCCACCTCGACATCGCCGGGCCCGCCCGCTCGGACGAGAGCACCCGTTACCTGGCCAAGGGAGGTACCGGCTACGGAGTACGCACCCTGGTGGCGTTGGCGACCTCCGAGGAGTTCGCGCGCTCTCTCGTGCGGTCGGACCTGTCTTAGGGCGACGATGGCAAGCTCCGGCCGGAGGTCTCGGGAATCGGGTCAGTCCCGGTGCACCGGGCGCCCGACCGGAAGGTGCACTATTTTGCCTTCGGTGAAGGTCGCAGTGCTGGGAGCGGGTTCGTGGGGGACCACGATGGCGTCGCTGGTGGCACCGCGGCAGGACACCGTGCTGTGGGCGCGCAACCCCGAGGTGGCTGCGACCATCGCCACCGACCACACCAATCCCCGCTATCTCCCCGGGTTCGACCTGGCCCCGGAGCTGTCGGCCACCGCCGACCTCGAGGAGTGCGTGTGCGAAGCGGACATCCTGGTGATCGGCGTCCCGAGCTCCGGATTCCGCCACGTGCTCGAGGAGGCCTCCGTCTGGATCCGCCCGTGGATCCCGGTGGTGAGCCTGGCCAAAGGCCTCGAGCGCGGATCGCTCCTGCGGATGACCGAGGTGATCAAGCAGGTGGTCCCCGGCCACCCGGTAGCCGCGTTGACCGGACCGAACATCTCCAGCGAGATCATGTCCGGAAAGGCCGCCGCCGCGGTGATCGCCACTGAGGACCTCGAAGTGGCCAGCGCGATCCAACAGGTCTTCACCCGTGGCGTCTTCCGTGTCTACCTGAACGACGACGTCATCGGCTGCGAGATGGGCGGAGCGCTCAAGAACGTGGTGGCCATCGCCGCCGGGATCGGTGAAGGGCTCGGTGTGGGCGACAACACCCGTGCCGCCGTGATGTCGCGCGGCCTGGCCGAGCTGACCCGGCTCGGGGTGGCGATGGGGGCACGACCCGCGACCTTCGCGGGCCTGGCCGGAATGGGTGACCTGATCGCCACCTGCATGAGCCCCCACAGCCGGAACCGCGCCGTGGGGGAGCAGCTGGGCAAGGGACGGAAACTCGACGACATCCTGGCGGAAATGCACATGGTCGCCGAGGGCGTCATGACGGCGGCGGTCGTGCTCGAACTTGCCGAGCGCCACGATCTCGACCTCCCCATCTGCACCATGATCGACAAGGTGGTCAAGGGTGACATTCAACCCCTCGACGCCTACTGGGGCCTTACCCCGGCCGGTTACGAGACAGAACCGGGCTGACCTGCCCGCCTGCTGAGCTGCCGCCCGGCCGGTGGGGAACCCTGCAACCGGTCAGGCCCCGGACTGCCGACGGGGGCGCACGGCATCCTCGGCGGCGCGGAAGGCGATCGCCGGGTGGAACTGCCAGACGCCGAGTTGCTGTTCGATCTCGGCCCGGTCCCGTCCCGCGGAGGCCAGCCCGGCCGCCAACCGGTGGGCCCGCAGGCGCATCTGTTCCGGTTCGGACAGCCGCTGCTCGGCCAGCCACCGCCGGTGGCTCTGCTGAAGCGATTCCGGCAGCCGACTGACGTGTCTGAGGGGGAGGGGAGGGATGTGGACGCGGACAGCGAGCCCGGACGGCCCGTACGGGCGGGCCAGCTCGAACGTGCACAGGCGTTGGAACGCCCGCCGGAAGGGCGAGTTCTTGCCCATGCGCTCGCCCAGCCCCAAGGACCGCGCCGTGTCGGCCAGATGGAGTTCGAATCCGTCACGATGCACCTCGAGGCCGTAGGAGAGGCGCCTCAGGAGCCACGTTGCCGATGGGCCGATGATCCCCAACCAGTACAGCTCGACGTAACGCGAGCAGGGGTCGACGCCGTGGGGGTCGGCGATCGGATCGAGCCATCGGACGATGTGGAGGGTCGGATCGGAGGCCCGGGGTGGGGCGGTCGCAGCAGTCGGGGCGGACCTGCCGCCCACTGGTTCGGGTGCTCTGAGGGTGGTCGAGGGCATGGCGTCCTCCGCAGTCGTTCGGTGGTGACGCCGCACCCTTGCAGCACACAGGCTGCAAGCGGGTGCGAAGTCTGCTGACCACTCGACGTTGACCGCTGCGGCTTGCCGGGCACCTGGACGATGACCTTGCTACCCGGGGCGCCCGGGAGAGTATGCCGCCCAGCGGGTTGACCATGCGGCCGCTCGCCTGCCCCCAAAGGCACCTCGGTGATACAGGCTCAGACGAGCTCCGCACTGCGGTGAGCCGTGATCGAGGTACGGTCGCGATACAAGGGCAACGCCCGGGACCGTGAACGGACGGGAGACTGGAACCAAGCACGGCAAGAGCCTCTGCGACAAAGTGGTTCCGACTGCGCGTGGCCTTTGCGCTTGGGGTGCTGGCTATTCTGGCTTTCGAGCTTTCCGGTCATCGGAGTTGGCTCGTGATCCTCCTACAAGCACTGCTCATCGTCGGCATCATCGTCACCAGTGCGCTTGACCTGCGTGACCTTCGACGCAGCCGAACCGCAGCACCTGGGCCACCCTCGGGGTGACTACTCGCTGCCGGGTCGGTGTGCCAAGACGGCACTTCGGGGTTTGGCCAGCTCAGCGTTCGGCGAGCACCACCAGAGTTTCGGGACGAACCCCATCGGTGCTCATGGCTGCAGCTGCCGCCGGAGTCGCCATGAATTCCTGGAAGGCATCGAAGTCGGGAATCTCCGCGATGATCCCGACCCGGTTCGCATTCTCCGGGTCGACGAACGTCCGAAGAGAGATTCCAAGTGGCCCGAAGACCTCTTCACGCTGGGGTGATGCAAGCCAATGCTCCACGTCGTCTACCTCGTGGAAAATTATGTAAGTTGCCACTCCGGCCTCGTCTTTCCCCCGCTCCGCCAGGTACGGAGTTGGTTGATTGGTTGACCGTCACGCTAAGCCAAGAGGTCAGCGATAGCAATGGCCCGAAGTTCACGTCGCGACGATGTGAAGGAGTCGAGAGTCACTGTGGGGCAGGCTGCGCCGCGACTCCGGAGCGTCCCATGCCGGCTATGGGAGCGCTTCCTCGTCGAAGGAGACCAGGGCGATCTCGTAGAGGTGGTCGGTCCCGGGGACGAGCCCGGTGGTCTCCACGTCGATCGCTACGTAGGCAGGACGGGGAGCTGGCATGGGAGGAGGCTACGCAGTGGTTGCGACTGACGCTCGGAGCAGGATCTCGGCGGCTGGCAATCAGCCCGGCTGGAACTATCCCATACACCGGGACGGTGAGGCACGCAACGCGCCCGCCTGAACCGCTTGGTTACCGTCCTCCCCAGCTCTGCAATGAGGTTGTAACCGACGAAAGGATCCTGCAACAGAGTTGGTGGGTACGTTGAGGCGATGCCCAACGACCGGGTTTCTTCTTGTGATGACGTGATCAACTTCATTCGTCGAGAGGCACCGATGGAATTCGAGCGCCTTCAGTCCGTTGCTCGACTCGTCGAGTCGAAGCCTGGGCACCTCCGAAGTCGCCCGGATCCTCGCGATCTGTCGTATGCAGCCTGGCTCCAGGCCACCTTCGGGATCTTCAGCAATCGGAACGACGTCGAGGGTACTGCGTGGAGTCGACAGTCGGTCTCGGCGCGATCCCGTGAATGGGTACTCGCACGCTCACCATCGGTACTGTGCTCCGACAGCGACGATCCGGTCCCGAGCCCTCGAAGATCTGCTCGGAGCTCCACCAGAGCCTGCGCCCGATCGCAGCCGGGAGGACGGGGACAGTTCGGCACCTGAGGGTTGGTCCGTCACTACGGCGAGCCAATACCATCTGAGACGATGATGTTCGGTGCAACAGGATGATGGACGAAGGACGATTGGACGCAGGCGAGGGTTTTCCTGGCTCGCGTCGATCAATGGCGCGCATCGAGGACAGCACGGATCGGAGGTGCCCTGCGGAGACTGCACGGCGTGCTGCACGTCGTCGCAGTTCGTACATATCGAACCTGACGAGGAGGACACGCTGGCCCATGTACCTAAGGAGCTGCTGTCCACGGCTCCCGGGCTTCCCGGCGGCCACGTCCTGATGGGCTACGACGAGCAGGTGACCGGCACCAGATAGCTGAGCCAGCCACTGTTCGATCGACGAGCACCGACCCCGAACTTGTCGCGTCTACGACTGCCGGGTCTTTGCTGCAACGGGCACTGGGATCCCGGACTCAGCCAAAGGTCGGATCGCTGACCAGGTCCGTCGCTGGGAGTTCCGATTCCCCTCATCGGAAGATGAGGCCGAGTACCGGTCGGTGCGCAATGCCGCCACCTACCTCGCTGACCACTGGGCGGAGCTTGAAGAAGGGTTCGGAGCCCTCACTCCGATCCAGCAGTCCTTGCTCTCGATCCAGCTCTACCAGATGTTCCTCAGCCGTTGCCGCGCTGCGGGGCAGGTCGCGGGCACAGAACCTTCACTCAGTGCGGTTCGCGTTCATCTGCGGGGCAAGTGGGTGTGTCCGACGAGCAGCTCGCACTCCATTACGACATCGCCAGGCGAAGGCAACCGCTGATGCGACCTGGGTAGCCTGTTCCAAGACCTCTGAGTGAACCGGCCTGGGTTTCCTGGAGGCTCCAATCCTTGGAAAGGTTGGAGTCATGAACCGGCCTGGGTTTCCTGGAGGCTCCAATCCTTGGAAAGGTTGGAGTCATGGAAGGACAGAAACCATCATTGAAGCGGTACCCACCTGAGCTGAAGGAGCGTGCCGTGCGTATGGTCCTCGACGTGCGGCGGGACGATCCTCAGGACCACGGCGTGATCACCCGGGTCGCCCGCCAGCTCGGCATCGGCGTCGAGTCCCTGCGCACCTGGGTGAAGCAGGCCGAGGTGGACGCGGGCGCCCGGGGCGGGCTCACCAGCGAGGAACGGGCCGAGCTCGTCGAGCTGCGCAAGAAGACCCGTGAGCTGCAGCGATCCAACGAGATCCTGCTGGCTGCAGCCAGTTTCTTCGGGGCGGAGCTCGACCGCCGACCGAAGAAGTAGTCGCCTTCATCGACGCCCACCGGGACAGGACCACCGGTGGGCGTCGATGGGGGGTCGAGCCGATCTGCAAGGTGCTGCAGTTCGCCCCCTCCACCTACTACGCGGCCAAGAGCCGGCCGCTGTCGGACCGGGCCAGGCACGACGCCGTGCTCGGCCCGAAGCTGCGTGCCATCTGGGAGAAGAACTACTCGGTCTATGGACGCCGCAAGCTCTGGAAGGCGGCCCACAGGTCCAGCCTCGACATCGGACGTGATCAGGTGGCCCGGCTCATGGCCGCCGAGGGCATCTGCGGCGCCACCCGGGCGAAGAAGCGGTTCACGACCAAGGCCGACCCCGCCCACGTCCGGGCCCCGGACCTGGTGAACCGGAACTTCACCGCGCCCCGGCCCGATGCGTTGTGGGTCGCCGATTTCACCTACTGCTCGACCTGGTCGGGCATCGTCTACGTGGCCTTCATCATCGACGTCTTCTCCCGACGACTGGTCGGCTGGAAGGCCGCCCGCTCGATGACCGCCGCCCTAGTCGTCGACGCCTTGAACATGGCGGCGTGGACCCGACGACACGCCACCCTCGACGGACTCATCTGCCACACGGACGCCGGATCTCAATACACGTCAATTTCCTACACCGACCGGATCGACGAGGTCGGGGCCGCCCCCTCGATCGGCACCGTCGGCGATTCGTTCGACAACGCGATGGCCGAGTCGGTCATGGGGATCTTCAAGACCGAGCTGCACCGGAACCCAGCCGCCCTGGCCACAAACGGCGGGCCGTGGAAGGGCCTTGATGACCTCGAGATCGCGACGTGTGCCTGGGTGGCGTGGTTCAACGAGGAGCGGCTGCACAGCGAGCTCGGCGACCGGACGCCGGCCGAAGTCGAGGCCGACTACGGTCACCAGTCTCAGCCCGACGTGGCATGAGAAAACCAAACAACTGAGTCTCCATCAGACCCAGGCCGGTTCAGAGAGGGGATGACAATGACAGATTCGAATGAAGTGACGGGACACATTCTGCGTATGGCACAGGAGCGCCGACTGCTCAGGTTCTGTGCTGAGAAGGGCATTGACCCAAACAGCCCGGATATCGATAATCCTGATCTCAATCTGCTTGGACCGATCTTGGATTCAGAGGGGGCCATCATTCCCGACCCCGAGGACATCGAAGCTGTCAGGTAGACCACGCCATCGTCTAGAGCTGGGAGGCGACACGAAGGTGATGCCTTTGCCCATCTGACGGGACCTGACCCGGATCGCCGGGTGGGTGTCGAAGTACGGTACTTCGGTGACAGGTTCAGACGCTCTCCTCCTTGGGGCAAGCCATGCCTAGCTACGGCCATGAGAAGGGGGCAAAGCCCGGGACCGCAAAGCGACGGGAGGACAGAACACAGAATGGAGAGACCCTCTGCGACTAAGTGGTTCCGGTTGCGTGTCGCCTGCGCGGTCGGGGTGCTAGCCGGTCTGGCCTTCGAGCTTTCCGGTCAACGGAGCTGGCCATGGATCCTCTTACAAGCAGTGCTCATCGTCGGCATCATCGTCACCAGTGCGCTCGACCTGCGGGACCTTCGAAGCAGGCGAAAGGCAACACCTGGGCCGCCCTTTGAGTGACCCCAAACGGGTGGGCGACCCACTGCAGCACGAGTGGGGCACTCCTGGTCCCACCTGCAATCGACCACTCGGCCTAGAACCGAGCGGGTCTGCCGAGCCCTCACTCGGACGGTCTTAGAGCTGCGGATCGAGTCGGCCGATATCAAGAGGGAGCCACTCGTGAAGGGCAGATTCGACCATGAACTCGAACAAGGAGGATCTGTTCGACGGCGCACTTGGAGCAGGCGCTGAACAAGCCGCGTGGCGGACCTTCTGGCTCACGCACATCCGCATCGGATTTGGCATCTTCCTGGTAGAGACGCTTGTGGTCGTCTGTTACCTCGCCATCACGCCTGAGGGTCCTCATCGCTCGATCCTGTGGGCGGTGGCCGCCTTCTTGCACTTGCTGGCCCTGGTGGGCATGTTTCTGGCGCCGACCGTGGCCTCGAAGCCGTGGTGTGCCACGTATTCGGTGGCCTGGACGGCATTGTCGGCATTCGGAGTCGCCGCCGTTGCGATTCTGGACTCCGGTATGAGCAGCCCGCTCCTCGTACTGCCTTTCCTCCCCTTGATCTACGGCACACTGATGTTCACTCCCCGAGCGACAGGGATCTGTGGCCTTGCCGCCCTGGCGTCCTTGGCACTTGTGGCCCTGACCGATCGTGACGTCCCAAGCTCTCCTGGCCGAGCTTTCCTCCTACTTGCGTCACTCGTAGGTGCCTCCGCGCTCACTGTTGCTGTCGCGATCAATCGGACGCATATAGAACAGCACAAGGCACAGCTTCAGGCTGCGCTGGCGGACATGGCCTCCGTTGATGAACTCACAGGGTGTGCCGTCCGGCGAGTGCTACGTCAGCGGATGGAAGAGGAGATCGCTCGATCGGTCCGCAATCGGAGTCCCCTCAGCCTCCTGATGATTGATGTCGATCAGTTCAAGTCCGTCAACGACACCTTCGGGTACGTCGTCGGCGATCACGTGCTTGCCAATATCGGATCTGTACTCCGGCACAATGGGCGAGCATTCGATCTGGTCAGTCGGATTGGAGGGGACGAGTTCGCCCTGCTCCTCCCAGATACCGATGTCCCCAGTGCCGTGGAAGTCGCCGAACGTATTCGTCACGACCTCCCTGCCGCAGTCGAGGTTTCCGTGACCCTGAGTATCGGAGTCGGTGGTCTCGAGCGATCAATGCCGACTGCCGAGCACCTCGTTGACGATGCTGACTTCGCGCTCTACCAAGTGAAGCGAGCGGGACGAGACGCCATCGCGATTCACCATCCAGGCCCATCGCCGATTTCGGGGCGAATGATCGTTCAACGATCACGAAAAAGGGTCTAGCGTTTGCCCACTTCTGCACCTACGAATCAGGAGGGTCATGGTGACTGGTGGAGACGGATGTGCGGCGCCTAGCGAGGGTCCCGCCCGGTACTTGGGCAATCGGTCTATTGGCCAAGTGATTGAGGTTTTCAGCCGGGCCAGGAGATTGTCGGAGTACCCAAAGGTCTCCACAGACGAAGGTGAATGCCAAGACGGCGGCAATGATTGAGTCCCTCGTCCCGATCGACCGGAAACTCCCAAGGCTGGTGGCTGCGTCAAGTGAATCGCTCACCAACGCAGCTGAGGTCCAATGACAGGCGCCTGTCACATCGCTCGATCTTGCTGCGGCTACGGCGCCAAAGCCTAAAACCAAGTCCCGGATGCCAATCGTGCGCATAAGCAACACAGAGGTACCAGTTGGCTCTCCTCCACCTGAGATGCGCATTGGCACTTTCGGTGCCACGATCAGCGCGGCACCGACCGCCGTTCGGAGCCATCCCATCGTTTCGGCGCTGGTAGTCGACACAGTTGCAGCGTAGTGAGGTCAGTTTGTGTCCGCAGTCGAACGACATCGATGCGCCGCCGATCACCGGGTATGTGCCGTATGGCCGATCCTCCAATCGTTGTCTTGATGCACCGGGGAGATTCCGGGGTCTGCGTGATGGAAGCTCACAATGGCGGACTGGGAGGGACGAGACCCCTTTCCGGGCACACTGACCCGGCAGCAAGGTGCGTCGGGTCCTAATTTCGATTCCGCCCACGGAACCTGTCAAGCGATTTGAGACACTCTTGATTCACGAGTTCTGTGCAACCTCCTCTCGAGCGACTGGTGGGTTGATCCACGCCACCTCGGGCAGTTGCGGTGCAGCGGGCGGGCGATGCCGGAA
>Ga0224557_1000117_pt1 | contig 89685 bp, 88 predicted proteins | sample 714S31014metaG_FD_180677 | JGI IMG/M metagenome (GOLD analysis project Ga0224557, IMG submission 180677) | Peat soil microbial communities from Stordalen Mire, Sweden - 717 S3 10-14 | ecosystem: Environmental > Terrestrial > Soil > Wetlands > Peat | place: Sweden: Norrbotten County, Stordalen...
CGCGACCAAGGCGATGGTCGCCGCCGAGTGGGCGACGTGCCCGGCCCCCTGCCACGTCCGCGAGAGCCCGACCAGTCGCTCCCGCTCGGTGACCGCGATGAAATCCCACGGCTGCCAATTCTGCGACGAGGGCGCACGCCGTCCGGCTTCCAGGATCTCGCCGAGGTGATCGGCCGGAACGGCCCGGTCGTCGAACGACCGGACGTTCCGGCGCGATCTGATCGCTTCCCACGTCTGCACCGGCTGACCTGCGTCCCGCCGCTACCCGCGCCTGGGCCCTACTCGGTCCACCAGTCCTCGTCGTCGTCCTTGCCGTTGGCCTGCTTGGTGACCTGCGTCGCGGCGGGCGAACCGCCGTTGGCCGGCACCCGCTGCACCTGGGTCACGGCCGGACTCACCGTGGTGGCCTGCGGGCTGCTCGAGGGCTGAACCGGCTGCACGGTCGTCGGCGGGCTCTGGCTGGAGTTCCCGTTGCGAGCCGCTCCGCCGCCGGAGTCGATGGCCGGCTTGGGCTGCAGGGCCTGCGCCGCCGCGTCCATGCCCGCCATGCCCGCCATCTGACCGCCGAGCAGCTGACGCACCTGCGCCAGGTGGCTGGCGATGCTGTCCTTCTGCCTGGTGAGTTCGTCGACCTCGCGCTGCGCGGCGGCACGGCGCCGTTCCGCGTCGGCCTTGGTCTCGGCGAGCAAGCCCTCGGCCTGCGCCTTGGCCTGGCCGACGATCTGATCGGCGTTCTTCTTGGCGTTGCTGACCAGCTGCTTGGCGTGCTGGTCGGCGTCCCGCCGGGTCTGGTCGGCCTGGGCGCTGGCCTTGGCCGCCCGCTGCTCGGCGGTGGAGGCCCGCTGCTCGGCCTCGGACACCAGCTTCTGCGTCGCGGACTGGGCGGCGGAGAGCCGTTCGGCTTCCTGGCGCTCGGCTTCTTCCCGCCGGGCCGCGAGCTGGATCTCGAACTCGGCTTCGGCCTGGGCCCGCTGGGCTTCGCTCTCCTCCAGGATCCGCTGCGCCTGGCTGCGCATCTCGTCGGCCTGGCGCTTGGAGGTGGTGAGGATCTCGTCCCGCTCGCGCTTGGCCGTCGCCTTCAACTGGGCCACTTCGCGCTCGGTGCTTGTCCGCAGCTTGGCGATGTCGCGCTCGGCCGCGGCCCGCTTCTCCGCGACCTCGTGGTCGGCCGTCGCCCGCAGCTTGGCCACTTCGCGCTCGGTGGTCGAGGTCAGCTCGTCGGCCTCGCGCCGGGCGGTGGTCCTGATCGAGTCGGCCTCGCGCTCGGCTGCGCCGCGCAGGTCGTCAGTCTCCCGCTTGGCGTTCGCGCGCAGCTCGGACGCCTCGTTCTCGGCGCCGGCCCGCAGCTCGGCGGCGTCAACCTTGGCCGCGGCCTTGATCTCGTTGGCCTCGGACCTGGCCGCCTGGACCAGCTCGGTGGCCTGCTCCTCGGCCAGCCTGAGCAGCTGCTCGATGCGTGCGCCGAGGCCTGAATAGGTCGGGCGTTCCTGCTCCTGGATCTGGCGGTGGGCTTCGGACAGCTCCCGCTTCATGGCCTGGGCTTGCTCGCGGTGCGTGCGCGCATCCGCTTCGACCTGCCTGATGTGCTCATCGACCTGATGACGGTCGTAGCCCCGCATGACCGTCGCGAACTCGCGCGGCGGGGCCTCTTCGAAGAAGTTGGTCAGCTGGGCGTCAATGTCCGATTGCATATGGCCTAATCCTGGCTAGACGTGAAGGCGGGTGACTCTACGGCGGGTGTCAGCCATGCGGGTACGACTCTCGCCCGGTGACTGGCAGACTACTCTTCCTCAGGTGCTCCTGCGGGCCCTTCAGAGTTCTCTATCCTATGCGTCCAGGTAAATCGCCCAATACCCTCATTTGGGGGATGACGGTACCGTGACGAACTGGACGAGTTCGGTCAGGACGCCGCCGAGATCGGCTGGGTGCAGGAAGGCGATGGAAGCGCCCATGGATCCGTGCCTCGGCCGTTCGTCGATCAGCCGGACGCCCGCCGCGCTGATCGCGGACATCGCCTGCGTGATATCGGTCACGCCGTACCCGATGTGGTGAATGCCCTCGCCCCGGCGGGCCAGGAACTTGCCCACCGGGGTATCAGGTGCCATCGGCTCGAGCAGCTGCACGTAACCCCCGGCGTACCCCGCGCCCGACGCCATCGCCGCAGCCGACGGGCCTGGCCCGACGGCCAGCATCGCCTCCCGCACTCCCTGCTCCTCGTGCGTCTCCACGGCCACCAGCCGAAGTCCGAACGTTTCCTGGTACAGCTCAATCGTCTTGGTCAGGTCACGGCAGGCGATGCCGACGTGGTCGATACGGTCAAGCAGCGGTAGCACGATAAGTCCTTCCGGTTGGGAATAGGTATCGTTGCCGATATGAGCGAACCACGTCAGCCGGTCATTGTCGGGGGCGCGCGGACTCCGGTCGGCCGCCTGCTCGGGTCCCTCGCTAGCAAGTCTGCCAGCGACCTGGGTGGCATTGCTATCGCCGGGGCGCTTGAGCGCGCCGGCGTCCGGCCAGATCAAGTCGATTATGTGATTATGGGCCACGTCCTGCAGGCCGGCGCGGGGCAGATCACCGCCCGGCAGGCGGCCGTGGCGGCGGGTATCAGCATGTCGGTGCCCGCGCTGACGGTCAACAAGGTCTGCCTGTCCGGCCTTGATGCCATCGCGCTGGCGGCGCAGCTGATCAGGCTGGGCGAACACGACGTCGTGGTGGCCGGCGGGATGGAGTCGATGACCCGCGCGCCGCACCTGCTGCCGAACTCGCGGGCCGGCTACAAGTACGGCCCCTTCGAAGTGACCGACTCGATGGCGATCGACGCGCTGACCGACGCGTTCGATCACCTGTCGATGGGTGAGTCCACCGAGGACAGCGGGGCCAAGCTCGGCATCACCCGGGCCGAGCAGGACGAGTTCGCGGCGGCCAGCCATCAGCGCGCGGCCGCGGCGGCGAGCAACGGGCTGTTCGCCGCCGAGATCGTCGGCGTCACCGTCCCGCAGCGGGGCGGCGAGCCGCTGACCGTGACGCAGGACGAAGGTATCCGCCCGGGCACGACCGTCGAGTCGCTGGCCAAGCTGCGACCCGCGTTCCGGCCGGGCGGCACGATCACCGCCGGGACCGCGTCCCAGATCTCCGACGGCGCCGCCGCCGTGGTGGTGATGTCGGCGCAGGCCGCCGCCCAGGCCGGCCTGCCGGTGCTGGCCGAGATCGGCGCGCACGGCAACGTCGCGGGGCCGGACAACTCGCTGCACTCCCAGCCGTCCAACGCCATCTCCCAGGCGCTGGCCAAGGCCGGGCTGGCCGTCTCCGACCTGGACCTGATCGAGATCAACGAGGCGTTCGCGGTGGTGGCGCTCCAGTCCATGCGCGATCTCAAGGTCAGCCCGGACATCGTGAACGTCAACGGCGGCGCGATCGCGATCGGCCACCCCGTCGGGGCTTCCGGCGCCAGGATCGCCCTGCACCTGTGCTACGAGCTTGGCCGGCGCGGCGGCGGCCTGGGTGCGGCCGGCCTGTGCGGCGGCGGCGGCCAGGGCGAGGCGCTGCTGCTGCGAGTGCACGGCTGACCGCGCCCGTGGCTGACACCGCCGAGGCCGAGACGCAGTCCACAACAAAGGCCGAGCTCGACCGGGTCCGGGCCGGGGACACCCGCGCCCTGGCCCGGCTGATCTCGCTGGTCGAGGACGAGTCACCCAGGGTCCGTTCGGTCATTAAAGAACTTCTGCCCCACACCGGCGGGGCCAGGATCATCGGGCTGACGGGCTCGCCCGGAGTGGGCAAGTCCACCCTGACCGGCGCGCTGGTGCGGGCGTTCCGGGCCGCGGGTGGCCCCGGGGCCCGGGTGGCCGTGCTCGCGGTCGACCCGACCTCGCCGTTCACCGGCGGAGCGCTGCTCGGTGACCGGATACGGATGCAGGAGCACGCCACCGACGATCAGGTGTTCATCAGGTCGATGGCCAGCCGCGGGCATCTCGGCGGCCTGGCGGCCTCCACGCCGCAGGCCATCCGGGTGCTCGACGCGGCCGGGTTCGAGCTGATCATCATCGAAACGGTCGGCGTGGGGCAGGCCGAAGTCGCGATCGCCTCGCTGGCGGACTCGGTGATGGTGCTGCTTGCGCCGGGCATGGGCGACGCGATCCAGGCGGCGAAGGCCGGCATCCTCGAGGTCGCTGACATGTTCGTGGTGAACAAGGCGGACAAGCCAGACAGCCAGCAGGTGGTGCGCGACCTGCGCAACATGATCGCGCTCGCGGACCCAGTCGAGGGGGGCTGGAAGCCGCCGATCATCTCCGCCGTGGCGGTCCGGGGGGAGGGGATCGACGAGCTGCTGAGCCAGCTGGACGCGCACTGGTCCTGGCTCAACTCAAGCGGCGAGCTCGCCCGGCGCCGGCAGGCGCGAGCCCGTGAGGAGATCGCCGCGCTGGCCTTCGCCGCGCTGCGCGGCCGGATGGCGGGCCGCGTCGAGGAGCTGGCGAGCCAGGTCGCGGACGGTACGCTCGATCCCTTCCAGGCCGCGGACGAGCTGCTCGGCCGGCCCACGGACTAACGTTCGGGCCATACGGTTGTACCTGTGAGTAAGCCGCTTGAGTTGCCGTTTGATCCCATCGACCGGGCGGCGCAGATCTGGGCCAGCCGGTTCGGCCCCTCACCGTCGATGGCCGCGGTCACCTCGATCATGCGCGCGCAGCAGATCCTGGTCGGCGAGCTTGACACGCTGCTGCGGCCGTATGAGCTGACGTTCGCGCGCTATGAGGCACTGGTGCTGCTCACGTTCAGCCGCCGGGGCGCGCTGCCGTTGCGGGTGATCGGCGAGCGGCTGATGGTGCATCCGACCAGCGTCACCAACATCATCGACCGGCTGGAACAGCAGCAGATGGTGATCCGCAGGCCGAACCCGGCCGATGGCCGCGGCCGCCTCGCCGAGATCACCGAGCCTGGCCGGGCGGTGGTGCAGCGGGCGACGAGAGACCTGATGGCCGCGGAGTTCGGGCTCGGCGTCTACGGCCAGGGCCAGCTGAAGGAGATCTTCGACCTGTTCCGTGAGCTGCGGCTGACCGCCGGCGACTTCATCCCAGGTCCGGCCGGGTCCCCAGACGCCTAGGAGCCATTGAGGTGTGACGGCTGCCAGCTCTGTCCGCCGTCGTAGGTGAACCAGACCGTGCCCGACGCGGGGTTGGCGGGCAGCGCGATGCCCTGCGAATCGGTGGTCATGCCCACGTAGCTGAACCCGCCGGCCGGTGCCCCCCCGCGCAGGCTCGCCGTCTGCCAGCTGATATCGCCCGCGGGCAGCACGTCGATGCCCTGGTTGGTGGCGAGGACCACGGTGGCCGAGGGGCTGGCGGCCACCGAGGTGGCGAGGCCGGCCTGCGGCGCGGTGGCCATCGCCAGCCAGCTGCCCCCGCCGTTCGGTGAGGAGAAGATCAGCTTCTTCTGGGTCGCCAGCGTCCCGGAGCCCCCGGAGCCCCCGGAGCCCCCGGAGCCCCCGGAGCCCCCCGAACCCGCCGAGGCGCAGGCCAGGATCAGTTCCCCGGCGTTCACCGCGGTCACAAGCGCGCCCGCGGGCTGCCCGTCCGGCTGGGCCGCCCCCACCGGGCAAGCGGAGGAGATGGAGTTCACCTGCGACCATGGCCCGCTACCTTCGACCGGCCCGGCGTACACCGCCCCGCCCGGCGCGAGCAGGAAGCCGCGGCTGCCGGTGAGCACGATGGACGCGGCCTCGTGCGCGGCGCCGTCGGTCAGCCCCGTGGTCGAGCCGCCGACCGGCGTCCAGGCGCTGGCCGAGGCGGGCGAGGAGTACAGCGTGAACGTCGTGCACGCCGCGCCGAACGACGTTCCGCCGCCCGTGCACGACGCGAACAACGCGAACACCCGGTTGCCCACCGTCTCCAGGTCGGTCACCCGCAGGCCGTTGGTGCTGACCTGGGACCAGCTCCGCCCGCCGTTGCCGGTGAAGAGGAGCTCAGGCCCGAACGCCCATCCGTCTGCTGTGTTGAGGAAACGGATCTGGCTCACCCCGGTCGACCCGTCCGGCGCCCCGGTGAGCGGCGCGCCCACTCCGGTCCAGGTCTTCCCCGCATTGTCGGTGCGGGCCACCGACGTGCAGAAGGCGGTGGCGCACTGCCCGGGGGTACCGGCCTGGCCGATGACCCAGCCGGTGCCCGCGCCGACGAAGGTCACCGAGGTGGGCAGAAAGTTGGGCGGCACCGGCGCAGACGGCGCGACCTGCGTCGATGCCGCCGTGGGGGTCGTCGGCCTGGTGGCCGCGATCGACTGGGTTCCGCCGCCCCCGGTCGCCGTGGCGGACGCCGGATGCCCGGCGGTCACGCCCGAGGTGCCGGACGGGCTCAGCACGGGCAGCTTGACCACCTGCGGCACGGTAACCAGCGCGGCCACGATCACCGCGGCCGTACTCGCGGTGATGGCCAGCCTGCGGTACTTGCGGCGGCGGGCGCGGCGCTTGATCAGGTCGAAGGTGCCAGGTGGCGGCGGCAGCGGATCGATCCGCTCGGTCAGCCAGGAGTCGACGTCGTCGCGGCGGTCAGCCATCGCGTTCCCCCAGCGCCGTCTTCAGCTTGGCCCGCGCCGCGAACAGGTCCGCCTTGATGGTGCCCTCCGGCCGGTGCAGCAGGGTCGCGACTTCCCTGATCCCGAACCCGCCGTAGTAGTGCAGCAGGAACGGGTCGCGCAGCCGTGACGGCAGGGAGGCGATGAGGTTGCGCACGTCCACGTCTTGGGTTGGGTAGGACACCGGGTCCAGGGCGCCGCCCGCGGTGACGCTGCGGATGGCCCGCCGTTCTCGTTCGGTCTTGCGCCAGTGGTCCCGGATCAGGTTGGTCGCGATCATATAAAGGTAGCTTTGCGGGCTTTCCACCTTGGTCCACTTGGCTAGCAGCCGGACGAACGCCTCGGATGCGATCTCGTGCGCGGTGTCGTCGTCATCGACCAGCCGCCTGACCCAGCCGGCCAGCTTCGGGTACACGCCCCTGAACAGTTCTTCGGCCGCGTCGGCCGCGTCGGCCGTGCTAACGGCGCTTTCATGGACCTCACCAGCGGCGCCCACCGTGTCTCCCTCGACGATGTTCCCGGCAGGCGACGGGAACGGCGTGGCCTCCCGCCCCGCGCGTCTGCCGCCCGGCATGAGCACAATGTCGGGGCCGGTCGGGGCGCTCTCGAGAACACCCGTGTGATACGGCAAGATCTACCACATTTCTGCCCGGCGAGTTCAATCTCCGGGTCCCGCTGGTTCCGAACGTCCGGCCCGGGCGCGCCCCCGCGGCGTCCGGGCCACCGCTGCGCGCAAAGGCCGCTGTCCCGCCTTGCGCTCTTAAGAGACGATGTACCGCACGCATTGGTTGCACAGAAAGTTCTTTTTTTTCCGAACGGTCCTTGGTGGCTCGGTCCAGCCCGGTGCCACCTCCCCACAACGGGACTTCGCGGGCTAGACTCGACGGAGATAGTAGGACGTCCTACTACTTGGTGAGAGCGACATCCATCCGGAGGCCGATCATGGACTCTCAGCCCGCCGACCCCGCGAACAGTGACCCCGCGCGCAGTGACTCCGAGCGCAGTGACTCCGAGGCGGCCGGCCGGGAGCGCTGGCAGCGTCGCTTCGACGCCGCGGCCAAGCGCGACGTGGACTTCACCACCTTGTCCGGGCTGGACGTGGACCCGGTGTACGGCCCGCCGCCCGGCGCGGTCGTGCCGGGGATGGAGCGGATCGGCTGGCCGGGGGAGTTCCCGTTCACCCGGGGTATCCACCCCACCGGCTACCGCGGCAAGCCGTGGACGATCCGTCAGTTCTCCGGCTTCGGCAGCGCCCGGCAGACCAACGAGCGGTACAAGATGCTGCTGCGGGCCGGCGGCGCGGGGCTGTCCGTGGCCTTCGACATGCCGACGCTGATGGGCCGCGACTCCGACGACGCTCGCTCGCTGGGGGAGGTGGGCCACTGCGGCGTGGCCATCGACTCGGCCGCCGACATGGAGGTGCTGTTCGACGGGATCGCGCTGGCCGATACCACCACCTCGATGACGATCAGCGGCCCGGCCGTGCCGTTGTTCTGCATGTACCTGGTGGCCGCCGAACGGCAGGGTGCCGACCTTGCCAAACTCGACGGCACCCTGCAGACCGACATCTTCAAGGAGTACATCGCGCAGAAGGAGTGGCTGTTCACCCCGCGCCCGCACCTGCGTCTTATCGGCGACCTGATGGAGTACTGCGGCGCGAACATCCCCAGGTACAAGCCGTTGTCGGTGTCCGGGTACCACATCAGGGAGGCGGGCTCCACGGCCGCGCAGGAGCTGGCCTTCACGCTGGCCGACGGGTTCGGCTACGTGGAGCTCGGCCTGTCCCGCGGCCTGGACGTGGACGAGTTCGCGCCCGGCCTGTCGTTCTTCTTCGACGCGCACATCGACTTCTTCGAGGAGATCGCGAAGTTCCGCGCCGCCCGCCGGATCTGGGCCAGGTGGCTGCGCGACGTGTACGGCGCCCGCAGCGAGCGGGCCCAGCGACTGCGCTTCCATACCCAGACCGCGGGCGTCTCGCTGACCGCGCCGCAGCCGGGTAACAACGTCGTCAGGACCGCGATCGAGGCACTGGCCGCGATCCTTGGCGGCACCAACTCGCTGCACACTAACGCGCTTGACGAGGTGCTCGCGTTGCCCGGCGAGGCCGCCGCGGAGACCGCGCTGCGCACCCAGCAGGTGATCATGGAGGAGGCCGGCGTGGCGAACGTGTCCGACCCGCTCGGCGGATCGTGGTACATCGAGGCGCTGACCGACCGGCTGGAGGCCGAGGCCGAGGCGATCTTCACCCGGGTCCGCGAGATGGGCTCGGACGGCTCGATGACCGACGGGATCCTGCAGGGCATCGAGAACGGCTGGTTCATCGGCGAGATCGCCGAAGCCTCGTTCGCTTACCAGCAGAAGCTGGAAAAAGGCGAGAAGAGGATCGTCGGCGTGAACTGCCACACCCACACCGTCGCCCAGCCGCTTGAGATCCTCCGCATCAGCGCCGACGTCGAACGCGAGCAGGTCAAAGAGCTCACCCGCCGCCGCACCGCCCGGGACTCCTCCGCCGTCGACGCCACCCTGGCCGCCCTGGTCGCCGCCTCCCGCACCGAGGAGAACCTAGTCCCGCCCATGCTGGCCGCCGCCCGCGCCGAAGCCACCCTAGGCGAAATCTGCGACGCCCTCCGCGCCGAATGGGGCTCCTACACCGAGCCCGCCGCCTTCTAACCCACCCGCCCCAAGCCCGCTACCCCCAAGCCCGCTGCCCCCCGAGCCCAACGGCCCCGCCTATGACTCCCAGGTACCCCACTGTCCTTGATAACCCCATCCGTACCTTTCCGCCCATGTGTTCGGTAAAAGTAACGACTATCGTGGAGGATTCGGGCTAAGTGGCGTATTTGGTGGCCTATAGTGCACCAAATTCTCCACGAAGCCCAAAAGCTCCAAGATCTTTTCGGGTCGATGTGGATATGTGGCTCTTACTCGGGTCGTCGCGCACTAACCGAGTCAAGCCGGGAGCGGTCACGGGCAGTCCGGCGTCTTCGGCCGCGGCGAGCAGGCGCTCGTCGTAGGCCACGAACGCGGTCAGGGCTGGCTTCACCGCCAGCGCGGAGGCCAGGTGGATGGCCTGGGCCGTCGATAGCCCCTGCGGCGGCAAGGTGGCCGAGTTATCGAGCACGTCGGCGGTCAGCGCTACCCGCGCGATGCGTTTGAGCAGGCGGTAGCTGCGGGGCAGCGCGCCGGGCTCGGCACTCCAGACCGCTCGCGGCACCTCCGCCCGGTACAGCGCGCTCGATACCAGCGGCTGACCGGCGCGGTCGGCGAGCCAGCGCGCCAGCGCCGCCGATTCCGGCTCGGTCAAGGCCAGCTTCACCAGCGCGGAGGAGTCCAGGTAGATCACCGGCGTTCCTCCGTGTCAGCCCGCTCCGCCTGCACCCGCTTCGCCCGTTTCTGCTTCTTCTGCGCCTGCTTCGCCTGTGCCTGATCGTCCCGGGTCTGGCCGAGAGCCTCGCTGGCGGTCGGCTGCCTGGTGGCCGGAGACGGGTACGGCTCGATGTCGCCGACGCCACCCGGTTCCTCGGCGGGCTCGACGACCCCGGCCGCGATCAAGCGTTCCAGCGGGCTGCCCGGGTCGAAAGCCGGCACCAGCTGGGCGACCAGCCGCCCGCGGTTGGTGATGTCGACCGTGTAGCCCTTTTCGGCCAGGTCGACGTAGACGCTGGCGTGCTGGCGGAGTTCCCTGATCCCTATCCGCCGCCGGGTCGAGCTTCGCCCGGCGGCCTCCGCGCGGGACGCTGGCCGGCCCGGGCCGCGGGGCCGGGTTTCTTCGACACCTTCCCCCTCGCCGCCCTGCGCCGCGTTCACCGCAAGCGGCTCCCGCTCATCGTCCGGCGTGTTACTCACCTGGTCCGGCGTGTCACTCACCGGGCCACGGTAGCACATCAGATGCTACTTTGACAGGCCGTGTTTCAGCCGCTCAGCGCGGGTTTTTCGCCTCGAGCTGCCGCTGTGCGCCGGCCAGGACGCGCGTTACCTCCCGGCCGAACCGGACGTCGCACGAGTGGGCGGTCCGTCCCGACCGGGCGTTATCCGCGAGTTCGGCCAGAGCCGTCCGCAGCGGAACGAGCGGGTCGCTCGTCCCTGCCGGCGCGGCCAAACGGCCCGGCTCTCCCCACACGTAAGCCTCGAACCCCGCGGCGGCCTCGGCCGCGCTCAGGCTGACGGTCGCCGTGCTGGTCGTCCCGCCCTGGTGATGCAGGATCAGGTGAGTGGTGTCGGCCAGGCCCGCGTCGGCGATGACCGACGTGACCGGTCCGAGGGCGGCCGACAGCAGCGAGACCGCGTGCGGGCCGAGATCCCACAGGGCGCCTTTCTCCCGGCGCCACGGGGTGTTGAACGGGCTGGATTCGAGCAGGGACGAACCCAGCCAGACCGCGCCGGCCCCGGTCCATCCACTTTGGCCGTTGATGTCGGCGAGCCAGGCCCGCACGTCCGCCCGGAACCTGAGCGTGAAGAAGACGACCGACGCGACCTGGCCTTCTTCCACCGCTTCGACCAGGCTGTCCGCGTCGGCCTCGGACAGCGCGATGGGTTTCTCAAGCAGCAGGTGCTTACCGGCCCGGGCGGCCCGCACGGCGATGGGAGCTTGCACGTTCGGCGGGACCGCGAACGCCACGGCGTCAACCGCGGCCAGGAACGCGGCCACGTCCTCGTACGCCGTGGCCTGGTACCCGGCCGCGAGTTTGGCCGCGGCCCGCGGATCGCGACCCCATACCGCGGCCAGCTGAATCCCGTCGGCCGACGCCAGCGCGGGAGCATGCGCGACGCGCGCCCAGTAGCCGGTGCCGACCAGGCCGAACTTCAGCGGTTCCGATGTCATGTCGCTGTCCCGTCGCCGCCGGGGCCGGACGCCCGGATCCGCCTCACAGGCTAATCCACCGGCGTTCCCGCGCCCCGCCGACCCGGGAACAAGACGCACGTCAACCGGATCTTCGCCAAGACCGGCTCACGCGACCGCACCCAGGCCATGCGCTACGCCTACACCCACGGCTACGCCGCCCCGCCGGGCTAGGCCGCCGCCCCGCCGGGCTAGCACGCCCCCGCTGGGCGAGCACACCCCGCCGCCCGAGCGTCTGTGGTAATCCCGTCAGTCTTCGCGGTGCACGTCCCGGGGGTCCTTGTCGATCCGCAGGCCGCGCCAGCTGGGCTGGCGCAGGATCTCCTCGGTCGTCCACTCGGCGAACGCGACCTCCCCGGCCAGCTGAGGCTGCACCCAGTGGACGTCGCGAGCCTGCGCGGCCGGGACCGGGGTGTCGAACGGACTGGTCGCTGTCTCCAGCGGTCTGAGCTCTCGCATCAGCTCGGCCAGCATGTCCTGGGTGAAGCCGGTGCCGACATGCCCGACGTACCGCAGCTGGCCACGATCGTAGACGCCAAGCAGCAAGGACCCGATCATGTCCGTGCGCCGCCCGGCTCCAGGTTTCCAGCCGCAGACGATGACCTCCTGCTGCCTGACGTTCTTGACCTTGATCCAGTCCCGGCGCTGACCTGGGTGGTAGGTCGAAGCCAACGGCTTGCCGACCACGCCTTCCAGGCCCTGGGCGATGCTGTCGGCCAGCACCCCGGCCGCGCCGCCGCGGTGCCACGGCGGGGTACGGACGGGATTGGCGTCCAGGCCGAGCTTCTCCAGCCGTTCCCGGCGCTCGGGATAGGGCTGCTCGAGCAGCGAGTCCTGACCGTGGTGCAGCAGGTCGAACACGTACAGCTGGACCGGCGCGGCCCGGACCAGCGTCTCGGCCGGCTGCTGGACATGCATGCGGGACTGCAGCAAACCGAAGTCCGGGCGCCCCTGCCGCAGCGCCACGATCTCCCCGTCCAAGAAGGCTATACCGGGCGCTCGGCCCGGCTACGTCGTGCTGACCGCCGGATGCATGATGACCTGCCAGGGGCGGACCGTCACGGCCAGGAAGCCGGCCGAGACGCTGGTGTCGTCTTCGGTCGCGAGCCTCGTCGCCGTGCTCAGCTGGCCGCTCCCCGGTAGCCGCAAGATGGTCATGCCCTCGCCGTCGGCATCGGCCATCGGGCCCGCCGCGACCAGGAACCCGGCCTGCCGCATCCGGTTCAGGAACGCGACGTGCTCACCGAACCTCGGGTCCTCGAACAGGCTCCCGCTGGCGGGCGCGGCCGGCCCGGGTCGGTGCAGCAGCGCCACCCAGGTGCCCCCGTCCAGCTCGCCCGCCCCGCCCGCCTCGGCGGTGTAGTCGTGGTAACGGTCAAGCACCATCGGCCAGCCGTGGTCGTATTCGGCCCGGGCGCCGGCCGGGTCGGCGAAGGACTCCCAGCCGCTATGCTGCACCGTCACCCGAGTCTGGCGGTCCGCGGCGGCGAAGGTGACCTCGACGTTACTGGCCCGGTCAGCCGGCTGACCGGGATGCCAGCTGAAGGCCACCACCCCCGGCGGCTCCCACCGGGTCACGGTTCCCCAGATGGCCGCCTGCCCGTCGGCGGAACGTTCGACGATCTGGCCGTCGGCGAACGCCACCGTCGCGTCGTCGCCGTAGACGCTCAACTCGGCGAGCGGCCACCACCGCCCCAGGTTCTCCGTGAACACCTCGAACGCGGTCACCGGGTCGGTGTCGACCAGGACTTCCCTGCGGATCGGCGGGATCGTGCTCACGTGTCGCTCCTCGGTTCGCGGGCCGGCGCCTGGCGCTGGTGGTGTCGGCTGACCTCGGCGGCGTAGGCGGCCAGGACGGTGTCCCAGGTCCGCACGAGCCATTGCTGCGCGGCCGCCATCCCGTCCGGTGCCAGCACGTACAGGTTGCGGGTGCCGACGCTGTGGTGCTCGATCAGCCCGGCGTTGCTCAGCACCCGCAGGTGCTTGCTCACCGCCGGGCGGCCCACCGGCAAGCGCTCGGCCAGCCGCCCGACCGGCGTCGGCCCCTCGTGCAGCAGCTCGAGGATGCGTCGCCGGACCGGCTCGCCCAGCGCGTCGAAGACAGCATCAGCTGATTGGTTACTCATAAGCAACGGTTACTCTAAAGCAACCAACAAAACGACGCAAGCGGAGACCGCCATGATCGCGAAGACTTTTTACCCGTATTTGGGGGAAAACTCTTCGTGATCATGGAGAACCCCCCAGCGCGGCGTGCACCAAAGTGAGGAGTTCTTCGTCGGTGACGGATGAAGCGTCTTCCGGGCGCAGCCGGATGGTGCCTTTGCTGGTCTTGAGGGCGGGGTGACGCTCGACGAAGCCGGCCTCGCTGCCCTGGGGCCAGCCGTAGATCGACACTCCGTGCTTCCAGGTGCCCACGTAGAGCCGCCCGCGGCCGACCCGGTACACCGGGATCCGGTAGGAGATGCCCACGGCCGCGTCGGGGTAGGCGGCCATGATCAACCCGTGAACCCGGTCGAACAGCCCGCGATTAGCCTGGTCGATCCCGTCGATGTAGTTCTGAGCTGCCTCGTCCATTCGCCCATTGTGGCCGCTCCTGCGGCGAAACCAAGGCACCATGTGGCTATGGCCCCAGGCCCGGACCCAGCTAGCCCACTCCCGCGGATCCGCCCTTACCGCGAAAAAGATCTCGCCGTCGTCTACGACATCTGCGTGCGCACCGCGGCCGCCGGCCGGGACGCCCGGGGCCGGTATCGCAGCGATGACCTGATGGGAGACCTGTTCGCGGGCCCGTACCTCTTCCTGGCCCCCGAACTGGCCTTCGTCCTGGACGACGGGCGACGGCCGGCCGGCTACGTGCTCGGGACGGCGGACACGGCCGCCTTCGCCCGCGCTTACCGCGAGCGGTGGATCCCGCGCCTGGCCGGCCGCTATCTGGTCCCGGCTACCCCGGCGGTCAGTCCCGACGATCAGATGCTGGCGCTGCATTACCGGCCAGAACGGCTGCTGTGGCCTGGCCTGCGCCAGTACCCGGCTCACCTGCACATCGACCTGTTGCCAGCGGTACAGCGGGCGGGCCACGGCCGCAGGCTGACGGAGACCTTCTTCGCCGCGGCCGCCCGGGCCGGCGCTGCGGGGGTGCACGTCTGCGTGGTCGCGGAAAACGTGCAGGCCATCGGTTTTTACCGGCATCTCGGCTTCGAGCCAGCGGAGCCGTCCGAGCCAGCGGAGCCGTCCGGGGTCGTCTACCTAGGCCGCGCTCTAGACCGGGCCGGCCGGGGCAGCGGCATAAGAACCGATCGTTACGGGTTATCACTCCGGTCAACCGGGAGCCCGGGATCAGCAAGTGGCGCGAGTACGGCAGGATGGGATTATGCAGCCGCGAGATTTTTCGCTTTACGGTGCCGTCGATCTGGGTGCGCGGCAGGCGGCCGCGCAGCGCAGGCAGCAGCCGGCGAAGTCCGATGATTCTGCCGCACCGGGTGGCGGCGCTGTCATCGACGTCATCGACGTCACCGAGGAAACCTTCAACACCGATGTGGTGGAGCGATCAAGGACCACGCCCGTGATCATGGATCTGTGGGCCGAATGGTGCGGGCCGTGTAAGCAGCTCTCGCCGGTGCTGGAGAAGCTCGCCGCCGAGGCGGCCGGCCAGTGGATCCTCGCCAAGGTCGACGTCGATGCTAACCCGCAGCTCAGCGCGGCCCTCCAGGTGCAGAGCATCCCGATGGTGGTGGCGGTCGTGGGCGGCCAGCTGGTGGACGGTTTCCTCGGCGCGATGCCGGAGGCCCAGGTACGCCAGTGGATCGGCCAGGTGCTGACGGCGGCGGAGAAGATGGGCATGAGCGTGGCCAGCGGCCCGGTCGCCGAGGCTGACGGCGAGTCCGGCCTGGACGAGCCAGGCGCCAGCCAGGCCGGTCCGCCGACCCCGCCTAACGGTCCCTCGGCCGGCCCCCCAGGCCCCCCGGCTTACGCCGAAGCGCGCGCGGCGATGGAACGCGGTGACCTGGACGGCGCCGCGCGGGCCTTCGAGTCCGAACTGGCGAAGTCACCGGCCGATCCGGTCGCCAAGACCGGGCTGGCGCAGGTCAACCTGATCCGCCGGGTCAGTTCCTACGATCAGGTCCAGGCCCGCAAGCAAGCCGCCGAACGTCCGGACGACGTCGAGGCCCAGACCCGGGTGGCCGACATCGAGCTGGCCTCGGGCCGGATCGAGGAGGCGTTCGACCGGCTGCTCGGCGTGGTCCGCCGGACCTCAGGCGCCGAACGGGAACAAGCACGCAAGCACCTGGTCAGCCTGTTCGAAATCCTCCCGCCGCGCGACCCGCGGATGACCAAGGCCCGGTCCGCGCTGTCCGCCCTGCTTTTCTGACTTTTTTCCGAACGGACACCGGTCCCACCGCGGTCAGCGCCTGCGTGCTCCGGCGGGGCTAGACCCAGAAAACTCCGCGAGCTGCTCGAGCACCGGCAGGGAGTTGGCCAGCGCGGCCCGCTGCGCGGGCGTCAGCTCGTGCAGGCTGGCCGCCAGCACCAGGGTGCTCTCCGTGCGGATGCGTTCGAGTGCTTCCTGGCCGCGCAGGGTGATGGCCAGGGTGCTCGCCCGCGCGTCGCTCGGGTCGGCGTGCCTGCGCACGTAGCCGGCCTCTTCCAGCACCATCACCAGCCGGGTCAGCGTCGACGGCGCTATGCCTTCGGCGGCGGCCAGATCTCCCAGCCGCATGGGCCCCGAACGTTCCACGGTAGCCAGCGCGGCCAGCTGGGTCGGGGTCAGCCCGGCCAGCTCGTGACGGCGTAGCCGCCTGGATAGCCTGGCCAGTGCGACCCGCAGCCGGGTCACGTCGACGACCAGGCCGTCCTCGTCCGGCGCCGCGCCGACGGCCGATTCCGAGCTCACCTTTCCAGCGTACGCGTTGTGCGCCGTACGCTGGAGTCCGGCGGAAAGGCGGGAACCGACGTGGCAATGGCGCCAAGTGTGTCCTATTCCATTACCGTGCGGCTCGAGGTATCCTCCCGTGGCCGTGCGGTGAGCGCGATCACCCGGGCCGTGGAGCAGGCGGGCGGCCTGGTGACGGCGCTTGACGTGACCGCGGGCCGGAACGGACGGCTGCGGGTCGACGTCACCTGCGCCGCCAGGGACACCGCGCACGCCGAGGCGATCGTGTCCGGGCTGGCCGCGATTCCGGACGTCAGCGTGCACAAGGTCAGCGACAGAACGTTCCTGCTGCACCTCGGTGGGAAGATCGAGATGCGCTCGAAGGTGCCGCTGCGGAACCGGGACGACCTGTCCATGGCGTACACCCCCGGGGTGGGCCGCGTCGCGCTGGCCATCGCGGCCAACCCCGACGATGCCCGGCGCCTCACCATCAAGCGGAACTCGGTCGCGGTGGTGACCGACGGCTCCGCCGTGCTCGGCCTGGGCAACATCGGCCCCTACGCCGCGCTGCCGGTGATGGAAGGCAAGTCTGCCCTGTTCAAGCGGTTCGCCGGCATCGACGCCTGGCCGATCTGCCTGGACAGCCAGGACACCGACGAGATCGTGCGCACGGTGCAGCTGATCGCCCCCGGCTTCGGCGGCATCAACCTGGAGGACATCAGCGCGCCACGGTGCTTCGAAGTGGAGCACAGGCTTCGCGGCCTGCTCGACATCCCGGTATTCCACGACGACCAGCACGGCACGGCCATCGTGGTGATGGCCGCGCTGACCAACGCGCTGCGGGTGGTGGGCAAGAAGCTCAGCGCCGTGCGCATCACCATGGCCGGGGCCGGTGCCGCGGGCACCGCCGTGCTCAAGCTGCTGCTCAGCGGCGGGGCCGCCCACGTCGTGGTCTGCGACGAGGCGGGCGCGGTCTACCGGGGACGGCCGGGCCTGGACGACAGCCTGACCTGGATCGCGGAGCACACCAACGCCGACGAGTACGCCGGTGACCTGGCCGGCGCGCTGCGCGAGGCTGACGTGTTCATCGGGGTGTCCGCGCCGGGGATCGTGTCCGGTGCGGACATCATCGGCATGGCGCCGGGCGCCATCGTGTTCGCGCTCGCCAATCCCGACCCCGAGGTGGACCCGGACGTGGCCATGGAGCACGCGGCCGTGGTGGCCACCGGACGCAGCGACTACCCGAACCAGATCAACAACGTGCTGGCCTTCCCCGGTGTGTTCCGCGGCCTGCTCGACGCGCAGAGCCGGCTGATCACCGACGACATGCTGATCGCCGCGGCGCAGGCACTCGCGGATGTGGTGTCACTCGATGAGATCGGGCCGCACTACATCATCCCGTCGGTGTTCCATCCGGACGTGACTTCTTCCGTCGCCGCCGCGGTCGCGGATGCCGCGACCCGAGTTTCTGACCGATGATAGAGATATGGACGAAATGCCGTCGGAAGCCCTGGCAGGCCGCCTGCTCGTCGCTACCCCGGTGCTCGGGGACCCCAACTTCCGCCGGACCGTTGTCCTGGTCGTGGAGCACGAGTCCGAGCAGGGCACCCTCGGCGTCGTGCTGAACCGGCCGACGAAGGTTCCGGTCGGCCAGGTGCTCGAACCGTGGACGGAGCTGGCCACCGACCCGTCGGTGGTGTTCACCGGCGGCCCGGTCGCGCCGACAAGCGCGCTCGCGCTGGCCCACGTGCCGGGAACCGGCGAGCCGGTCGGCTGGCATCCGCTGGACGGCGCCGCGCCCGCGGTGGCCCGGCTCGGCCTGGTCGATCTGGACGCCCCGCCAGGGCTGCTGGCGGCCGCGGTCACCTCGCTGCGGGTGTATGCGGGCTACGCCGGCTGGAGCGCCGGCCAGCTCCAGGCGGAAATCGACGAGGGCGCCTGGTACGTGGTGCCGGCCCAGCCGGCCGACGCGTTCTGCCCCGATCCCGAGCAGCTGTGGTCCGCGGTGCTGCGCCGCCAGGGCGGCGAACTAGCCTACGTGGCTACCTACCCCGACGATCCGGGGCTGAATTAGCCGCCTCGCGACGATCTCGGGCTGGACCACGTAGACTCAGGGCTCGTGAGTGGTACCGAGGTTCTCCCTGAGCAGGAAACGCGCATCCATGAGGATGTCCGGCCCGATACGTCGCACGGCGACCATGAGCGGTTCGCGCACTACGTCGACAAGAGCAAGATCGTCGACAGCATGGTGACCGGTACGCCGGTGACCGCGCTGTGCGGCAAAGTCTGGGTGCCCAGCCGCGATCCGAAGCGCTATCCGGTGTGTCCCACCTGCAAGGAGATCTACGAGCGCCTCCCCTCCGGCGAAGGCGACGACTGATCCGCGCGGGTAAGGTCGCCCCGCCCGCCGCGCGCTCGGACCGGATCACCCGGTGTTTGATACCGATCACACGCGGCGTGTTGGCCGGGCAGTCGGCGGCCCATCCCGGTAGCATCTCGGCCTCGTGAGCACCCCCCGCCCCGTAGATACCCCCCGCCCGGCCGGCGCCCCCCGGCCGGAAGCGGGTGCTGCGGGGTATCACCACGAAATCGTTCGGCCTGATCTTCTTGTTGGTCTTCGCGATTGGCAGCAGGCTGCTTACCACGAGTACTTCAGGCAGCCGCGGCGCGACTTCCTCCTGGTCGCCACGCCGGGGGCGGGCAAGACCGCGTACGCCCTGACGGTCGCGGCCGAACTGCTCGCGCGGCGCGAGGTGGCCACGCTCACGATCGTCACGCCGACCGAGCACCTCAAGCACCAGTGGGCGGAGGCGGCGGCCCGGTTCGGCATCGCGATTGACTCGGCCTACCGGAACTCCCAGGGCCGGGCCAGTGCCGATTTCCACGGCGTCGCGGTCACCTACGCGCAGGTCGCCGCACACCCCGCGCTGCACAGGCAACGCGCAGAGAACCGCCGCATGCTGGTCGTCTTCGACGAGATCCACCACGCGGGCGACGCACTGTCCTGGGGCGACGCGGTCAAGGAATCGTTCGACCCGGCCCGGCGCAGGCTAGCGCTGACCGGCACGCCGTTCCGCAGCGACGCCAACCCGATCCCGTTCGTGACCTACGTCGACGAGCCGGGCGGCGGCAAGCGCAGCTCCTCGGACTACGTGTACGGCTACGGGCCCGCGCTGGACGACAGCGTGGTGCGGCCGGTGATCTTCCTGGCCTACTCGGGCGAGATGCGCTGGCGCACCCGGGCCGGAGACGAGATCACTGCCACTTTGGGTACCCCGATGACCAAGGACCAGATCGCGCAGGCATGGCGGACGGCGCTCGACCCGGCGGGGGAGTGGGTCAGCCGGGTGCTTGAGGCGGCCGACAAACGGCTGACCGAGGTCCGCCGGGGCATGCCGGACGCCGGCGGCCTGGTGATCGCGGGCGACCACGAGGACGCCCGGGCCTACGCCGCGCTGTTGCGCGGCAAGACCGGCAAGCGCCCCGTCGTGGTGCTGTCCGACGACCCGGCCGCGAGCCAGAAGATCTCCGCGTTCGCGGCCTCCGAGGATCGTTGGATGGTCGCGGTGCGGATGGTGTCGGAGGGCGTCGACATCCCCCGCCTGGCCGTCGGCGTGTACGCCACCAGCGTGTCTACTGCCCTGTTCTTCGCCCAGGCGGTCGGCCGGTTCGTCCGGGTCAGGCGCCGGGGGGAGACGGCCTCGGTGTTCCTCCCTTCGGTCCCCGTGCTGCTGGGCTACGCCGCCGAACTCGAAGCCGAACGGGATCACATCCTGCGTGCCCGCGGCGTCGGCGGACCTGAGGAGGAAGAACTCGAGCTCGAGCAGGCCCAGCGTCAGCGCGATACCCCCGACACGTTCGACGAGCCCGCCTTCCAGCCGCTGACCGCGTCCGCGCATTTCGACCGGGTGCTGTACGACGGCGGGGAGTTCGGCACTGCGACCGCGGCCGGCTCGCCCGAGGAAGAGGACTTCCTCGGCCTGCCCGGCCTCCTGGACCCCGATCAGGTCCGCACCCTCCTCCGCCAGCGCCAGAACTCCCAGCTCACCGCCCGCACCCGCGCCGCCACCGCCCCGGGTGTCCCCCCCGCCCCGGCCGCCCCGGACGCCCCGGACGCCCCGGCCGCCCCCGTCCTCGCAGAAACCTCATCCGCCACGTCGGCATCTGCTGCTCCGGCCGCCCCGCCGGTGAGCCGTCAGGCCCTCGCCGCGCTGCGCAAGGAACTCAACGGCCTGGTCGGCGCCTGGAGCCACCGCACCGGTCAGCCGCACGGCGTTATCCACGCCGAACTCCGCCGCACCTGCGGCGGCCCCCAGCTCCCGCAGGCCACCGCTGACCAGATCCAGGCTCGCATCGACATGATCCGCCGCTGGGCTATCTCCGGCCGCTAAGCCCCCGCGCCCTAAGTCGCAAGCTGCCCTCGCCCGCGCCAGGCCTAGAGCCCCATCGACCATCGTGACCGGGGCTGCGTCCCCTAGCGGGCGGTCCCGCACCCCGGGGCCGGCCTGGACCGGGCACGGGCGCCAGGTGTCGTCGTCGGTGCGAGGGTCGTTGAGACGGATCCGCCGGACCTGATCCGGCCGGTGCCCTCTCCCCGGTTCGCCCTCGCCCCCGTGCTGTCTCACCGGTCCGCGTCGCCCCACCAGGATCATAATTCGATCGTCAGTCCGGTAAATGAAATTTTTCGCGGAAGATTCGGCTTTCGTGGCGAATTTGGTACCCTATCTGGTACCAAACCTTCCGCAAAAGCCGAATCTTCCATGGTATTCACAAAGGTTCTGCGCATCATGGGGCGCCGGAGTACCGCGAACCACACCGGCATCGTCGCGGGACCATGTCATCCGCAGAGCGCGATACCGGGCCGCATGCCCGGGCAGACGTTGGCTAATGGGGCACTAGTTCACTCGGGTCTCGATGCCGCTTTGGACGGTGCCCGGGTCGGTCTCGATGACGCTGAACGATTTTCCGGACGGGCTGACGTAAATATTGAAATGGGCGAGGCTGCCACCGATGTTGAACACGATCGTCCCGCTGCAGTTGGCGTTGAGCGTGTAGGTCGAGGTATCGGCGGTGTCGTTATTCTCGACGACACCGTTGGCGACGAAGGTAGTTACGCCAGTGCTGCTGCCCGCGCCGTTGAAATGGTCGAAGCCGGCCGTGGAGGTGGGCGAGTTTCCGCTCTTGGAGACGGTCCAGCCTTCGTAGCCATAGCTGTAGGTGCCGTGCAGCGTCGCGTCGCGACACGAGGAGGAGGATGGCGCGGCGGTGCTGGACGCGCTCGCGGTTCCCGCCAGCGCAAGGGCACCGCCGGCGGCCAGTATGCCAACCGAGCCGAGGACCGCCAGCCGGCGCGGGCTAAGCTTCAAAAGGCGAGATTGTGACATTCGTGGCTCCTTCGAGGCATTTCGGGATCGGGTATGACGGATAAGCCCTGTTCAATATCAGCTTCCGCATCGTCGGCGGGAATGCGGCGCTCAGGCACATGCGAATGGCACCTGTCTTGAATTCATGCTCGCGGCGGAACGGCAGCGTTCCGATGATCATTTCGGGAGGGTGCCTGGAGTCGGCACCCTTAGTGGACCAGAAGTACGAGTTACGTTCAAGAGGCGCCCGGGACGGTAAACTATGGCTATAAGGCCACAAAATGCTGGCGCGGTTGGAGATAAAACCGGTGTGAGAACGCAAGAGCGACCGGGTGGCCGCAAACGCTGGCCTCGGCTGCTCCGCCGCCCGTCCCGTTCTGCCCGCCCCCGCACTCCTTATCGTGGAGAGTTACCTTCGAAATACCACGCCAACGATCCACAATCCTGGCCGCCAGGGCCGCCAGGGGGGCGCGGCGCAGGCTCAGCGGCGGTCGGCTGCGCGGGCAGCGCGGTCGACCTGGGCTCGGTGGTGCTCCCACCAGGCCTGTCGCCCGGTGGCATGTTGTCGTTCCCGTCCACGCCCGGCGGTACAGCCCGGTGATCTGCTCCCGTGTCTCATCGGCGGTCGCCCACATGTCCGCCAGCGGTTCATCGGGGTCGAATTCAGGCAGCGGTTTCGCCGGGTCAGAACAGATGACCGAGCAAATCGACCTCACCCTCCGGCCAAGTTCGGTGGCCGACGGCCTTCACCATCATGACGCCCGGATCTACCTGCTGGGCCAGCCCGAGTGTGACGTGATCGTCGATTTTCACCCAGGTGCAGCGGTTCGTAACATGGGCCCATCCGTTCCGGGTGTAGAGCCGGTCGTCGGCGAACAAGACGACGAAGGCCATCTCGCACGCCTGCGCGAATTCGGTCACCTTCGCCAGCAGCGTGCTGCCCAGGCCGCGCGACCGATCGCCCCCTCGGACGCACACGTCGACGAGCCCGAAGGTCCGCAGCACCGTGTTACCCACCCGGATGACCCGCAGTTCCACGCCCATCTGGCCCGCGACTGCTCTGTCGCTCGCCATCGCGACGTAACGGAAATGGGGCGGGAGCTTGAAGTAACTTCGGTCCGGATAGCCGGGAAAGCACTCGTGCAAGAGCGATTGCAGGCCCATGCTAAGGTTCGCGCCGATCTCGGCCTCCGCGACGCGCAACACTTGGAATCCCTGTTCTTCGGGCACGTGCTAAACCCGGCTGGCGGCTTAGCCGCCGCGGACGGCGCCGGTGAGTTCGACGTTGGCGGCGCGCAGGTCCTCGATGGCTTTCGCGGTGGAGTCCGGCGCCACCCCCGCGGTGAGGTCGAGCAGAACCCGGGTGCTGAAGCCGGCCCGGGCCGCGTCCGCGGCGGTCGCGTGCACGCAGTAGTCGGTGGCGATGCCGACCACGTCGACCGCGTCGACGTCCCGGGTCCGCAGCCAGTCAGCGAGCGGCGTGCCGGCTTCGTCGGCGCCCTCGAACCCGCTGTAGGCCGCCGCGTGCGCGCCCTTGCGGAAGACTGCTTCCACCGGGCCGGTATCCAGGTCCGGATGAAAGTCCGACCCTGACGTCCCGGCCACGCAGTGCGGCGGCCAGCTGGCCGCGTAGTCCGGATGGTCGGAGAAATGAGCACCCGGGTCGATGTGGAAGTCCTTGGTTGCCACGACATGCCCGTAGCCGTGTCCGGCCACGTGCTCGCTGATCGCGCGCGCCACCGCGGCGCCCCCGGTCACGGCGAGCGACCCGCCTTCACAGAAGTCATTTTGCACATCAACGATAATCAGCGCACGCATGCGGCCAACGGTATCCTCCGGATCCGGGAGGCGTGATGGCTCGGGGTCGACCACTGGAACCACAACGTCCACTACCAGCTATTTTTGTTCCGAACGATCCCGCCTGCGTGCGGCCAGGCTCCCGATGCCGGCCGATTCGGAACTGGGCTGCTCCGGCCCTGATTCGCTCCCGGATCAGCTGGCCGGACGGCGTCCGCTGATGGGTCGCGGGCTCATGGGATGACGGCTTGGGGTGCGCGGCCGACGGGGCCGCTGCCGCTGGCGGACGCCGGACCGGCCAGAACGAGGACACCGATGAATGCGACGGCTATCCCGCCGCATGCGCACAGCCATGCCTTCAGGGCGAGCAACCCAGCCCTCTTAAGCTCCATCCTTGACAGGATGGTGCTAAATGTCTTCATAGCAGGCAAGTCTTGGCAAAGTTCCTTTACCGGACAATGATCTTTTTCCCAGCCAACCGCCGCGGCCGAACTCGTCGGTCAAGCATCACTCGCTGACCGTATGCGCGCCGCGGCTGCGCGAGGGCTACTCGCCTACGTCGGCCGGCGTTCCGCCGGTGATCCGCACCAACTCGCCGAACGAGGTCGGGAATATCGTGTGCGGGTGCCCCGCCGCCGCCCAGATCACGTCGTGGGAATCCAGCCAGGTGTCGACCAGGGTGCGCAGCGGAGCGGGATGCCCGACCGGGCCGACGCCGCCGATGGGCTGGCCGGTCCAGGCCCGGACCGAACGCGCGTCCGCCCGCCGTACCGCCGAGGCGCCGATGAGCGCGGCCACCCGGCCGGTGTCCACGCGGTGGGCGCCGCTGGTCATGACCAGCAGCGGCGCCCCGTCCGCGCTGAACACCAGGCTGTTCGCGATCGCTCCGACCTCGCAGCCCAGCTGGGCGGCCGCGGCCGCCGCCGTCGGCGCGCTCTCCGGCAGCTCTCGGACCTGCCCGGGGACGCCCAGGTCCCTGAGCACGGCGGCGAACGTCGCGTAGTCAACGGGCATGCGAGCAGGTTAGCCGCGCCCCGCCCGGCCCGCGAACCGTTGGCCGCGGCCAACGGCCGGGCTCCGGTAGAAGGTCGGGTCGATATCGGTTCCGGCGGAATGACCCCATCTGTCCGCCTCGGCGAGGTTTCCTGGTTATCCGGCGAGCTGACCCTTGTTCGACGCGGATAACCGCAGCCAGGACTCAGCGGGCCCCGTACCCGGTGGCCGCAAGCTCACGCACGCCGTCCGCGCCCGGAGGCATCCACACCCCGCGCCTGCGCAGCTCGGGCAGCACGCCCTCGCCGAACCAGTACGCCTCTTCCAGGTGCGGGTATCCGGACAAGATGAACTCCGAAATGCCCAGCGCGGCGTACTCCTCGATCAGATCCGCCACCTGCTCGTGGCTGCCCACCAGGGCGGTGCCCGCGCCGCCGCGGACCAGCCCGACCCCGGCCCACAGGTGCGGGTAGATTTCCAGCTCGCTGGACGGCCCGCCGTGCCGGTAGCTCGCGTGCAGGGCGCGCATCCGGTCCTGGCCGGTCGACTCGCTGGCGCCCAGGATCTTCTGGGCGTTCTCGATCTCGGCCGGGTCGATGTGGTCGAGCAGCTTGTTCGCCACCGCCCAGGCCTCGGCCTCGGTGTCCCGGGTGATCACGTGCAGCCGGATGCCGAACCGCAGCTCCCGGCCTTCCGCCGAGGCCAGGCCGCGCATCCAGGCCAGCTTGCCGGCCACCTGCTCCGGCGGCTCGCCCCAGGTCAGGTAGGTGTCCACGTACTTGGCCGCGACCGGCCCGGCGGCGGCCGAGGAGCCGCCGAAGTAGACGCCTGGTACCGGCTCAGGCGCCCGCATCACGGTGGCCCCGGCCACCTGGTAGTACGTGCCGTCGAAGTCGAACGGGGTCCCGGTCCAGGCGCCCCGCACGATGGCCAGGAACTCCCCGGTGCGGGCGTACCGCTCGTCGTGCGACAGGTGGTCGCCGAACCGGCGCTGCTCGTCGGCCTGCCCTCCGGTCACCACGTTGAGCAGCAGCCGGCCGCCGGACAGGCGCTGGTAGCTGGCCGCCATCTGGGCGGCCAGGGTGGGGGAGATCAGCCCGGGCCGGAAGGCCACCAGGAATTTCAGCCGCGAGGTCTGCCCGATCAGCGCGGCGGTGGCCAGCCAGGCATCCTCGCACCAGGTCCCGGTCGGGGTGAGCACGGCGGCGAAGCCGAGCTGTTCCGCTGACCTGGCCACCTGGCCCAGGTAATCCAGGTCAGGCGGGCGCTGCGCGCCAGCAGCGCCGACAGCTTGCCCTGTGCCGGGGCCGGCCAGGGGGATGCTGTGCCCCCGGCCGGCGATCGTCCGGCCGTCACCCGAGGTGGGCAGGAACCAGTCGAAGGTCAACGTCATGAGTGGTTGCTTCCGTCCTCGAAGTGAACCATTAACGGCTACCCGCCCACCGTGGCGTTGAATTCCTCGGTGATGTAATCCGAGATGTTGACCTTGTTCGGAATGAGCCCGGCCGCGTAGAACTGGTTGACCAGGCCCTGCTCGGCCGAGACGGTGGCGCTGGTGATCTGGGCGGGAGTGGTGGCGTCGGTCTTCGCGGCCACGTCCATGATGGACGTCGGCAGCCCGGCGGCCTTGCCCCAGGCCGTGGCCCAGGACGACGGGTGCGCCGCCGCCCAGACGTAGGCCTTGTCCAGCGTGGTCAGGTAGACCTTGATCGCGGCGGCCTTATCCGGGTTGGCCACGGCGGCCTTGGCGGCCACCTCGAACGAGTACGGGCTGCCGTAGCCGGACCCGGTGGCCAGCACCCGGGCGCCGTCCTGGGCGACGACCTGCTGGACGTAGGGCGGCCAGATGTCCCAGGCGGCCACGTCGCCTGAGGTGAACGCGGCCAGGGCCAGGGCCGGCTGCAGGTTCGCCAGGCTGACGTCCTTGGTGGTCAGCCCCGCCTTGGTGAGCACGGTCAGCAGGTTGTAGTTGGCCGAGCTGCCCGACCCGTAGGCGATCTTCTTGCCCTTGAGCTGCTGGATCGAGGTGATGGGGGAGTTCTTCGGCACCACCACCGCGTCCTGGTCCCCGTTGGTCTGGCGGGCGCCGACGATCTCGACCTGCTCGCCGCCGGACGCGGCGAAGACCGGCGGTGCGTCGCCGACGCCGCCGATGTCGACGGCGCCGGAGGCCATGGCCTCAAGCATCGGCGGCCCTGAAGTGAAATCGGACCAGTGGACGTGGAAGGGCAGCGTGTTCAGCAGGCCGGCCGCGGTCAGCACCGCCTCGGCGCCTGTCCCCTTCTGGTCGCCGACGTTCAGCGTCACCGAGGACAGGTTCACCGAACTGGACGCCGACGGGCTGCTCGTGCTCGCGGCGGTAGCTCCGGCGCTCGACGACGACGACGAGGATGAGGAGCAGCCCGCCGCGGCGAGCCCCGCCAACGCGAGCACAGTGACGGCATAGAACTTTGGTCTCATTGTCTTTCCCTTAAATGGTCAGGAGGTTGGTCAGTCGGTTTCCCCGGCGGGAACACCGAGTTCGGTCAGCAGTTGAAGCCGCAGGGCGACGAGGTCGGGATGGTCGCGGTCCCGTGGCCGCGGCACGGCGATGGGCGAGGAGTGGGTAATCCTCCCCTCGCCGAGAACGAGCACCCGATCGGCGAGCGCAATGGCCTCGTCCACGTCGTGGGTGACCAGCAGCACAGCCGGCCGATGCTGCCTCCAGAGGCTGAGCACGAGCCGGTGCATGGTGATCCGGGTCAGCGCGTCGAGCGCGCTGAACGGTTCGTCGAGCAGCAGCAGGCGTGGCTCGCGGACCAGGGCCCGGGCCAGCGACGCACGCTGCGCCTCGCCGCCGGACAACGTGGCGGGCCAGGCGGAAGCGCGTTCGGCCAGCCCGACCTCGTCCAGGGCGGTGCGCGCGCTGGCCTGCGGATCGGCGACCCGCAGGCCGAGCTCGACGTTGGCCTGTACTTTCTTCCACGGCACCAGCCGGGGTTCCTGGAATGCGACCGACACAGGACCCGCGACCGAGAGCTCGCCTGTCACCTCCTGGTCGAGCCCGGCGAGCGCGCGCAGCAGCGTGGACTTACCCGAACCGCTGCGCCCGATCAGCGCGATGAACTCGCCGGCCGCGATGTCCAGGTCGAGCCGGTCAAGGACGGTCCGGCCGCCGAACGCGCGGCTCAGCCCCCGGACGGAGGCCGCCGTGGCCGGCCCACCGGGATCAGGAGGTGGAACCACAGTCCGTTCGGCCAAATGATCTACCGCCCGAAGTCGCGACGCCATGCCAGTGCCTTTCTTTCCAGCAGGCGCACCGCGCCGTTGAGGAACAGGCCGAGGATCGCGTAGACGATGAGCGCCACCATGATCACGCTGTTGTTCAGGAACTGCTGGGCCTGGGTGATCATGAAGCCGAGCCCGCTGGTCGCGTTGATCTGCTCGCCGACGACGAGAGCGAGCAGGGAGGAGACCACGCTCAGCTGGAGCCCGGTCAGCGCCGCCGGGAGCGCGCCGGGCAGCACGATGTGCCGGATCATCTCAAGCTTGCGCAGCCCGAGGACCCGGCCGAGCTCGCCGAGCTTGCTATCGACGCCCCGGATGCCCGCGAACGTGTTGAGGTACATCGGGAACAGGGCCGACAGCAGGACGAACAGCACTTTCGGCAGCTCTCCGATGCCGAACCAGACGATGAACAACGGGATCAGCCCGAGCAGCGGGATGCTGCGCAGGGCTTGCAGGAGCGGGTCGACGGCCGCCTCGCCGACGCGGCTGAGCCCGGTGGCCACCGCGAGCAGCACGGCGATGGCGATGCCGAGGCAAAAGCCGGCCGCCCATCGCTCGAAGGACACGAGCAATGATTCCTGCAGCGTCCCGTAGGTCGGCGAGTTGGTGACCACCAGCGCGTACGCCGTGTGCGCGATCGAGGCCGGCGAGACCAGCTTGCTGGCCGGCAGGATCCCCGCGCTGCTGGCCGCCTGCCAAAGACCGACCACGGCGACCGGGCTGACCAGGCGATACCAGCGGCGGCTTCGCCTGCGGCGTCCCGGCGATCTGGCCGCCGCCGCGCCGTCGGCAGCACCGGCCATGGCCAAAGGAGTTGCTGGTTCGGCCTGGTCGCGCACGTTAAGGCCCGTTTCTGCGGTGTCAGGCATAGACCCACCTTCGGATGGAACGAACCGGGTTTGCGGCGGCGGGGCATGCGCTAAGCCCTGGGCGGCGGAGCCCTCGGGGGTCAAGCCCGCGCGGGCCTCGGCGGTCGGCAGTCATGCCCAGGGTCGTGTGCCGCTCAGCCCCGATCGGCACACGACGGCCGACAGGTGGCGCTGGACTGCCGGCCGAGGTCGGTGTACAGGCGCGCTACGAGCGAGTGACCCATGGCACTACTGTAGCCCTATTGTCTATAAAGACAATAGGTTTTATTGACAAATAAGCCACGATCACCCCCCCCAGCCAATGGTTATCGTGGATACCTGGCTTCTTCTGGCGACGGTAACGATCCACGATGAGCCCGGACTGCGCAGAAGCTAGGCCTCCTCGCCGTTGGGCTCGAACACGGTCGGGATCGCGGGGTAGCCGCGGGACAGCTGCAGCGCGTACGGCGGCAGCTCGGCCAGCGCCTCGCGGTGCCGCGCCCGCGCCGCCGAGGCGTTCTCGCGCCCGACGATCTCGCCCGCCACCACCAGCGGCACGAGCAGTTCCCGGTCCAGCGGCCCGGTCTCCGGCGGGGCGAGGCTGATCCGCTCGCTCAGCGCGGTACCGTGCTCGTCCCGGTGCCGCACCGCCCACTTACGTCCGCCCCGCCCCGGTTTGCCCACAGACCTCTTAGCCACCGGCTGCAACTCCCCGGAGCCGCCCCCAGAGTCGTTGTCAGCGGACCGGGCCACCAGCTTGTATACCAGCGCCGCGGTCGGCGCGCCCGACCCGGTGACCAGCGAGGTGCCGACGCCGTACCCGTCCACCGGCACCACCGCGAGCGCCGCAATCGAGTACTCGTCCAGGTCGCCGGTCAGCACGATCCGGGTATTGACCGCGCCGAGTTCGTCGAGCAGCGCCCGCACCTGCCGGGCCAGCACCGGCAGGTCCCCGCTGTCGATCCGGACCGAGCCCAGGCCGGGACCGGCCACCTCGATCGCGGTCCGCACCGCCCGGGGCACGTCGTAGGTGTCCACCAGCAGCGTGGTGTCCGGGCCGAACGCCTCGAGCTGGGCTTCGAAGGCGTGCCGTTCGCTGTCGTGCACCAGCGTGAACGCGTGCGCGCTCGTGCCCGCGCTCGGCACCCCGTAGTCGCACCTGGCGCGCAGGTTCGAGGTGGAGGTGAAGCCTGCGATGTAGGCGGCCCGGGCGCTGGCCACCGCGGCCCGCTCGTGGGTCCGCCGTGAGCCCATCTCGATCAGCGGCCGGTCGCCGGCCGCGGTCACCATCCGGGACGCGGCCGAGGCGATCGCGCAGTCGTGGTTGAGGATGGACAAGGTGACGGTTTCCAGCAGCACGGCCTCGGCGAACGTCCCCTCCACCACGAGAATCGGCGAGCCGGGAAAGTAACAATCACCTTCGGAGTAACCCCAGATGTTCCCGCCGAAACGGTAGGATTCAAGGAAAGCCAGCGTCGGATCGTCCGCTATGCTCGCGCCGCTGAGGAACTCCAGCTCGGCCGGGCCGAAGCGGAACCGCTCGAGCGCATCGAGTAGCCGTCCGGTGCCTGCGACGACGCCGTACCTACGACCGTGCGGCAGGTGCCTGGCGAATACCTCGAAGATGGCTCTGCGGTTGGCCGCACCGCTACGCAGCGAGGCCTGCAGCATGGTGAGCTCGTAGTGGTCGGTCAGCAGTGCGGTCCCGAGCGGGGCCGTCCCGGGCGAGTCGCTGGCCGGAGGCTGGTAGGCCGGATAGTTCACGGGATTGGTCACAGGTGGAAGACTACGGAGTAGGAGGTGGATTGTGACGAGCGCGGCGCCCGCTGAGGTGGATCTTCCACGATCCGCGGAAAATCCGGTATCTGACAAGCCCTGGGTCACCATCGTGTGGAACGACCCGGTGAACCTGATGTCGTACGTGACCTACGTCTTCCAGCACGTCTTCGGTTACCCGAAGAAGAAGGCGACCAAGCTGATGCTAGACGTGCACCACAAGGGCAAGGCGGTCGTCGCGGCCGGTGCCAGGGAAGCAATGGAACACAACGTCGAGATCCTGCACGGGTACGGCCTGTGGGCCACCGTCCGGCACGACACCTAGGCCACGACACCTTGGAACCCTTCCGGTCGGTCCGCGGCGGCGGTGCTCGCGCCTGGCTCGCCGCGGCCGAAGCGTCGCTGCTGCGTAATCTCGTCGCCCAGGTCATGACCCTGGTCGAGCCCGAGTCACCCCAAGGGCCCCCAGACCGCAAAGGCGCGCCGGATGACCTGGCCGAGCTTGAGGCGATGCTCTACCCGCCAGGTGCCGCCCAGGCCCCCGAGGATCCGGTGCTGGCCCGGCTGCTGCCCGACGCGTACTCCGACGACCCGGAGGCCGCCGGCGAGTTCCGCAAATACACAGAGCCGGCCCTGCGCAGCGCCAAGTACGAGGTCGCCCAGCAGATGCTGGACACGCTGCCCGAGGCGGGCGGCCGCATCCAGCTCACCGGGGAGCAGGCCCTGGCGTGGCTGAAGGCGCTGAACGACGTCCGGCTCGCCCTCGGGGTCCGGCTGGGGGTCACCGAGGATTTCGAGGAGCAGTGGGGCGCGCTGAAGCCCGATGACCCGCAGTGGGCCGCCTACGAGGTGTACGCCTGGCTCGGCGCGGTCCAGGAGTCGCTGGTGCAGGCCCTGACCTAATCTGAGTGATCATGCTGACCATCCCGCGCGAGCTCCATGACAAGATCGTGACCCACGCCCGCCAAGACCACCCGGACGAAGCGTGCGGCGTGCTGGCCGGCCCGGCGGGTAGCGACCGCCCGGAACGGTTCATCGCGATGACCAACGCCGAACGTTCCCCCACCTTCTACCGCTTCGACTCCACCGAGCAGTTCCGGGTGTGGAACGACATGGAAGACCAAGACGAGGAACCCGTCGTCATCTACCACTCGCACACCGCCACCGAGGCGTACCCGTCCCGCACCGACATCTCCTACGCCAGCGAGCCGCAAGCGCACTATGTGCTGGTCTCGACCCGGGAGCCGGACACCGCCGAGTTCCGCTCCTACCGGATCATCGACGGCGCGGTCACCGAGGAACCGGTCGCCGTGGTGGAATGATTCGGCCTGCAAGCAGGTTGGACGGCAAGGACTCAACTGCGACAAGTGGAGCGTTGTTCATGGCCATCGAGGTTCGGATCCCGACGATCCTGCGTACGTACACCGACGGTGCCAAGCAAGTGGAGGGGACCGGGTCCACGCTCGGCGAGCTGTTCACCGACCTGGAGCAAAGGCACGGCGGCCTGCAAGACCGGCTGGTCGACGGCGGCGCCCTGCGGCGTTTCGTCAACGTGTACCTGAACGACGAGGACGTCCGTTTCCTTGACGGCCTGGCGACCCCGGTCAAGGACGGCGACAAGGTGACGGTGCTGCCCGCGGTGGCCGGCGGCTGACTTTTCTTTTTATATCCGAACGGACCTGGCTTCATGCGCTACGACAACCTGCTCGATTCCCTTGGCCATACTCCGATGGTCGGATTGCCGCGGTTGTCCCCGTCGCCTGCTGAGGGCGATGTCCGGCTGTGGGCCAAGCTGGAAGACAGGAACCCGACGGGTTCGGTCAAGGACCGCGCGGCGTTCTTCATGATCGCCCAGGCGGAAAAGGACGGGCTGCTCTCGCCGGGGTCGACGATCCTCGAGCCGACCTCGGGCAACACCGGCATAGCGCTGGCCATGGTGGCCAAGCTGCGCGGCTACCAGCTGATCGTGGTCATGCCGGAGAACACAAGCTCCGAGCGCCGTCTGCTGCTTGAGATGTACGGCGCGCAGATCATCGGCTCGCCCGCGGCCGGCGGGTCGAACGAGGCGGTCCGGGTGGCCAAGCAGATCGCCGCCGAACACCCCGACTGGGTCATGCTCTACCAGTACGGCAACGAGGCGAACGTCCGCGCGCACTACGAGACGACCGGCCCGGAGCTGCTGGCTGACCTGCCCGAGATAACGCACTTCGTGGCGGGCCTTGGCACCACAGGCACGCTGATGGGCGTGGGCCGCTATCTGCGCGAGCACAAGCCGGGGGTCAAGATCGTGGCGGCCGAGCCGCGGTACGGCGAGCTGGTGTACGGCCTGCGTAACGTGGACGAGGGCTTTGTCCCCGAACTGTACGACGAGTCGGTGCTGACCAGCCGGTTCTCGGTGTCGTCGGTGGATGCCGTGCGCCGGACCAGGGAGCTGATCTCCGCCGAGGGCATCTTCGCCGGGATCTCGGCCGGCGCCGCCCTGCACGCCGGCCTGGGCCTGGCCGCCAAGGCAGTCGCCGATCACCAGCGCGCCGACATCGTGGTCCTGGTCGCCGACGGCGGCTGGAAGTACCTGTCCACCGGCGCCTACTCCGGCACCCTGGAAGAAGCAGAAGCCCGCCTGGAAGGCCAGCTCTGGGCCTAACTCCCCGTGCTGGCCGGCATAATGGCCCCATGCGGCTGACAGTGATCGGATGCGCGGGGAGTTTTCCCGGGCCGGATAGCCCGGCGTCTTGCTATCTGCTTGAGGCGGAGGGTTTTCGGCTGGTCATCGACATGGGCAACGGGGCGCTCGGGGTGCTTCAGCGGTATGCGGAGCTTTTCGGCATCGACGCGATCTGCCTGAGTCACCTGCACGCCGACCACTGCATCGACCTGGCCGCCTACTGGGTGGCGCGGCAGTTCGCCCCGGACGGGGCCAAGCCGCCCATCCCGGTGTACGGACCGCCCGGCACGGCCACCCGGGTGACGCCCCATCTCGGCCCCGGCGACGCCTCGGGCGGCGATCATCCAGCCGCCGGGCCCGAGCCGGCCAGGTTCAACTTTCACGACCTCGCCGTCGGCACGACCGAGATCGGGCCGTTCCGGATCAGCACCGATCACATGAACCACCCGGTGGAGACGTTCGGGTTCCGGGTCGAGCACGACGGCTGGCGGCTGGCCTACTCGGCCGACACCGGGGAGTCCGACGCGCTGGCGCGGCTGGCCGACGGCGCCGACCTGCTGCTGTGCGAGGCGTCGTTCCTTGACGGCCAGGACAACCCGCCGAACCTGCACCTGACCGCGCGGCAGGCGGCCGAGCACGCGGCCCGGGCCGGGGTCGGCCAGCTCGTGCTCACCCACCTGGTGCCGTGGAACGACCGGGGCCGGTCGCTGGCCGAAGCATCCGCCGCCTACCGCGGTCCGCTGTCGCTGGCTACCTCCGGCCTCGTGCTCGGGCCAGCGGCGCCCGCTGTGCCCCGATAGGCTGTGCGTCATGTCACGACCCGACGGACGATCCGTCACCGAACTACGGCCGGTGCAGCTGACCCGGGGCTGGCTTGATCACGCCGAGGGGTCGGTGCTGGTGGAATTCGGCCGCACCCGGGTGCTGTGCGCGGCGAGCGTCACCGAGGACGTGCCGCGCTGGCGGCGCGGCAGCGGCCTGGGCTGGGTGACCGCGGAGTACGCGATGCTGCCCCGGGCGACGAACTCCCGGAACGACCGTGAGTCGGTCAAGGGCCGCCTCGGCGGCCGGACCCAGGAGATCTCCCGGCTGGTCGGCCGCTCGCTGCGGGCCTGCGTGGACTACAAGGCGCTGGGCGAGAACACCATCGTCATCGACTGCGACGTGCTGCAGGCCGACGGGGGGACCAGGACCGCGGCGGTGACCGGCGGGTACGTGGCGCTGGCCGAGGCGGTGGCCTGGCTCAAGGGTCGTAAACGGACTAAGGGCGATCCCCTGCTCACCTCGGTGTCCGCGGTCAGCGTCGGCATCGTGGACGGCGAGCCCCGGCTCGACCTGTGCTACGAAGAGGACGTGGCCGCGCAGACCGACATGAACGTGGTGTGCACCGCCAGCGGCGACTTCGTCGAGATCCAGGGCACCGCCGAGCAGGAGCCGTTCAGTCGCGACCTGCTCAACGCGCTGCTCGACCTGGCCGTAGCCGGCTGCGGCGACCTGGCCAGGTTGCAGCGTGAAGCGCTGTCCGCTGAGTTTCGCCGCCCGCCCGCTAACGCCGTCCAGTTAGTTTCCCCGCCCGCCCGGTAACGCCGTCCAGTTAGTTTCGCCCGCCCGCCCGCCCGGTAACGCCGTCTAGCCAGGGAGCCGCCTTGTCTGCTAGCACGTTGGTGCTCGCCTCAAGGAACGAGGCCAAGCTTCGCGAACTGGCCCGGATCTTGGCTCAGGCCAGCCCGCAGCTCCGGCTGGCCGGCCTGGACGCGTTCCCCGACGCGCCCGAGGTGGCCGAGACCGGGGCCACGTTCGAGGAGAACGCGCTGCTGAAGGCGCGTGCCATCGCGACGCACACGCACCTGCCCGCGGTGGCCGACGATTCTGGGCTGTGCGTGGACGCGCTCAACGGCATGCCCGGCGTACTGTCCGCTCGCTGGGCAGGCGGGCACGGTGACGACCAGGCCAACCTCCAGCTGGTGCTGGCCCAGCTGGGCGACGTGCCCGAGATCCGGCTCGGCGCCCAGTTCGTCTGCGCCGCCGCGCTGGTCGTCCCCGGTCCGAACCCGGAAACTCTGGACGGCCCGGCCAGGGAGTGGGTGGTGACAGGGAAGGTCGAAGGACGGCTGACCCGGACGCCGCGCGGCACCGGCGGGTTCGGCTACGACCCGATCTTCGTGCCGGACGGGTTCGATCTGACCACCGCGGAGATGACGGCGGAAGCCAAGGACGCGATCAGCCACCGCGGTCGTGCCTTCCGCGCGCTGACCCCGCTCATCACCGCGCGGCTTGGGCTTAACGAGGCTTGGGCTTAACGAGGCTTGGGCTTAACGAGGCTTGGGCTTAACGAGGCTTGACCGCCCGGGCCTGCTGGCGCAGGCTCTTTCCAGGACCGCGACCGATCGCCTGGAGGTTGGCAGTGTTCAATTACAACGAACGCCGTTTCCGCCCCGAGGGCGAGACCGGACCCGTCGTCACCTACCGGCAGGAGGGCGACCTGCTCTGGGCCGAGATGCCGGCCGGAGGCAGCGTCCGGCGCGGTGCGCTGACCGGCCGCTGCGGGTCGGACGGGACGCTGGACTTCGCCTACAGCATGGTGCTCGCGGACGGCGAGGTGGTCTGCGGCCGCTGTCACAGCACGCCCATGCGCCGCCCCGGCGGTGGCGGTATCCGGCTCCGCGAGGAGTGGGAACGTTACGGTCCGAACGCCGCCGCTGGTGTCTCCTACCTGGAAGAGGTCGGCGCGCCGCCGGCCTGATCCCCGGCTATGCTGACTGGCGGACTCCAGGGAGGCAGCTATGCCGGACAAGCGGCTCGGACCAGGCGAGAAGGCACCAGACTTCACCTTGCCTGACGCGGATGGAAACCAGGTTTCGCTCTCGTCGCTGCGCGGCCAGCGGGTGATCGTCTACTTCTACCCGGCGGCGATGACGCCCGGCTGCACCAAGCAAGCCTGCGACTTCCGCGACAGCCTCGCCGAGCTGAACGACGCGGGCCTGGCGGTGCTCGGCATTTCCCCGGACCAGCCCGCCAAGCTGGCCAAGTTCCGGGATAAAGAAGGCCTGACCTTCCCGCTGCTCTCCGACCCCGATCGCGCCGTGCTCCAGGCCTACGGTGCCTTCGGCGAGAAGAAGCTCTACGGCAAGACCACCGTCGGCGTCATCAGGTCCACGTTCGTGATCGACGCCGACGGCACGATCGAGAAGGCGTTGTACGGCGTCAAGGCGACCGGCCACGTCGCCCGGCTGCGTACCGAGATCGGGGCCTAGCCAGCACCAGCGGTCCGGTCCTCAGCGGTCCGGTCCTCAGCGGTACGGTGGCAGCGGTGCGCATCAGCGGCCAAGCGGGCGTGGCGAAATGGCAGACGCGGCAGGTTTAGGTCCTGTTGGTGGCAACACTGTGGGGGTTCGAATCCCCCCGCCCGCACCCAAGATCTTCATGCCCGGCTTGGCTCACGCTCATGTTTGAACTTGCTGGGGTCCCGAGGCCCCCCCGGTAACGTCCCCAGCCCAAGCGGATCGTGACCCGAGGTGGGCCGCTCTGGCGGCAGAAGGACGGCACAAGACCACGGTCTCCTGCGGTTACAACTGCGGCCAGCGCCGCGATCAGGTTGCCGCGCTGGTAGCTGATCTCGGACCGGACGAACAGGGCCAGCGCCTCGACGGTCGGCGAGGCCACGGGTCAGCGCGTGGCACTGCCGGGCGAAGGCCGGCGAGACGGGCCGGCCAAGCTCGCGCGCGAGTGTACGCTCGCGCGTTGGCGGGCAGCGGGCCGAGCTCGGTGGCGTCCAGTCCGCCCAGCGCCGCCACGACCTGGTAACTCGTGTCGGCCAGCGCGTCGATGCAGCGGCGGAACGTCTCCGGCTGGCGGTTGAATACCGTACCCAGGCTGAGCAGCACGACCGGTCCGTCCCCGGCCGGCGTCCAGGCCTGCGCTCCCGGCGCCTCGGCGGCCCGCCGGGACGGCGGGCACGGGCCGGCGAACGTCACGTTCGGGATCATGCTGGTGACGGTGGTGACGGCCGGCACCCGCCAGCATCTGGCCCGCCCAGCTCATCGGGTCGCGCCGCATCTGGGCCCGGACCGGCTGGTGCCCCTGGTCGAACAGGGGGTGCTGTCCGTGGCCGAGCTGGCCCTGGCGACCAGCGCGTGGGCGCGCTTTCAGGCCGATCCGGACGCGTGGGTCATGATCCTCGGCCTGATCGGGACCGGCCGGGCGCCGGAAACTGACGCTCGCGGGTCAACATGAGCGCGGTGCCGGCTAGCACGGCCAGGGCGCACAGGACATAGAGGTCACCGGTCACCAGCCGCTCCGTGCTGGGCGGATGACCGGGCCACAGCATCGGGATATGCCCGCAGAACACCACCGCGACCGCCACTGTGATCAAACCGAGGCCGAACGACCGATGCTGCCACGCCGCCACAGGTAGTGCGACCATCAGCGGGACGGCCCAGACCCAGTGGTGAGTCCAGGAGATCGGCGAGATCAGCAGCCCGGTGATGGCGCAGCAGAGCACTCCGGCCAGCCGGTGGCCGCGCCGGTGGGCCCACGCGGCGATGGTGAGGCCGGCCACACCGGTCACCAGGACCGCGACGATCCACCACGGCCGGGATCCGGCCGTGGCCGCGGCGGTGCTTCCGGCGAGCCGCGCCACCGCCCCGGCCAGCGACTGGTTGGACGGGTTGGCCGTATTGCCGATCCGGCTCTGGTTATAGAACACTCCGTGCAGCCAGAACGCCGTGGACTGCGACGGCAGCAGGGCAAAGCCCGCAGCCACCGTGGCGGCGAAGGTGGCGACGGCCGTGGCTGCGGCCCGGTACCGGCGGGTGAGCAGCAGGTAGGCCACGAAGATCAGCGGGGTGAGCTTGATCCCGGCGGCCAGCCCGACGCCGATGCCCTGCCACCAGCCGCCGTCCCGGCGCGACAGCAGGTCGGCCCCGATCAGCGCGGCCAGGATCAGGTTGATCTCGCCCAGATGCAGTGTGTAGGCGACCGGCCAGGTCGTCGCGGCCAGCGCGGTCACCGCGAACACCGTCTCCGGCCGCCGCCGCAGCCCGGCCGCGCCCAGCGACTGTCCGCACAGCGTGGCCAGCGCGACGACGCTCGCGACGGTGATGGCGGTCTCGAGAAAGCCGGTCGAGGTGCCCGCGGTCGTCGCGAACACCATGGCGGCGAACGGCGGATAGGTGAAGTTGAAGGGCGCCCGGGGCGCGTAAAGCGCCGCGCCCCGGGCGGCCTGCTGGCCGCCCCACCAGTACACCCGGACGTCCCACATCGGCCAGTGCGCAGCAGGAGCCGGAAGCCCGGGCAGCAGGTAGGCCACCACCGCCGCCAGGCCCACCGCCACCGCGCCGATCCGCAGCCAGCGCCCGTCCCGCGCGAGCGCGAACTCCCTGAGCCGGCCCGCCAGCCGCCGTCCCGCTCCCGGCCCAGGATGACCCGGTGCGGGCTGCTCCGGTGCGGGGCGCCCCGGCGCTTGCTGCGCCTGACGCCCGGCCAGGCCACCGGTCTCTGCCACCTGCCTAGGATGCCCTAAGTCCGCTCCCGGCCGCATCGGGCCGTAGGTCATATCTGCGGAGTTACCCATCCGCCTGCAGGCTGATACCGGGGATGAGCCTGCGCGCCGGGTTCGGCTCTGGCGTGCTGACCGCGCTGGCCCGCATCAACGGGCGCCCGGTCGGTCTGGTGCCGCGGCAGCTAACGTTCGCCCCGCTTCCAGCCGCCGCAAGCCCCGAACCTGACCACCACGATGGTCCATCGTCGTTGCCGGAACAACCACGATGGACCATCGTCGCGCTCGCGAGCGGGAGCAGGACAGCACGGGCGTGCAGGACGGGGCGGGCGGGCGCGTTGATGCCGACGGTCCGGCCCGCACCCGGACCGGGCCGCGTCCGGGCGGCCGGGCCGGTACGGATAAGTTCGGTCACCATGAAGGCGATGAGCGTCATCCCGGGCCGCGACGGCTCGGAGCTGACGGCCGACTTGCCTGATCCGCCGCCCGCGGAAGGATCCGTCCTGGCGCAGGGCCTGCTGGTTGGCATCTGCGCGACCGACGGCGAGGTGCTGAGCGGCCATGGGCGGCCGCCGGCCGGCCGGCATCGCCTGGTCATCGGGCACGAATCCCTGGGCCGGGTCCTGCAGGCCCCGCCGGACGCCCCGGTCAAGCCCGGTGACCTGGTAGTCGGGGTGGTCCGCCGCCCGGACCCAGTCCCGTGCCCGGCCTGCGCCGCCGGCCAGTGGGATTTCTGCGCGAACGGCCAGTACGGCGAGCGGGGCATCACCGGCCTGGACGGCTACGGCGCCACCCGCTGGCGGGTCCAGCCGCGGTTCGCCATCAAGGTGCCCGGCTCACTCGGCGACCTCGGGGTGCTGACCGAGCCAGGCAGCATCGTGGCTAAGGCGTGGGAGCAGATCGAGGCGATCGGCGCCCGCACCCCTCAGCCGGGTCAGGTCGCGCTGGTCACCGGGGCCGGGCCGATCGGCATGCTGGCGGCGCTGCTCGGCGTCCAGCGCGGCTATCAGGTGCACGTCTTCGACCGGGTCACGGACGGCCCGAAGCCCGCTCTGGTGGCCGCGCTCGGCGCGACCTACCACCATGGCCCGGTGGCCGGCCTGGAGCTAAGGCCCGATGTCGTGGTCGAGTGCACCGGGGCCGGCGAACTCGTCGTCGAACTGGCCGGCCAGATGGCTCAGGCGGGCGTGATCTGCCTGGTCGGCATCTCCTCGGACCAGCGCCGCCTGCCGGTCAACGTGGCTGTGATCGGCGCCGCGATGGTGCTGCGGAACTTGGCCATCTTCGGCACGGTGAGCGCGGCACGCCGCCACTACGAGCAGGCCGTCGAGGCGCTGGCCGCGGCCGACCCGGCCTGGCTGGGCGCGCTGATCAGCCGCCGGGTGCCGCTGTCCTCATGGCAACACGGGCTTACCAGAGCGCCAGGTGATGTAAAGGTTGCCGTGGACCTGACAAAATAAACCCCTCTATCCCGAACGGGCATGGGTACCACCGCCCGGCCAGGTTCTGGCCCGGCCAGGAAACGGAGCACGCAATGGCGGACGCGGAGATCGAACCAAAGCCCGTTGACCAGGACGCGCTGGTGGCGGACATCGACCGCACCCGCACCGAGCTGGCGCGGACCATCGACGCCATCGCCGACCGGGTGAGCCCGAAGAAGAACGCGGACCGGGCGATGCAGCAAGTCCGCTTGCGGGTCGCCCAGATCGACCCCGTCATGGCCGGCGCGGCCGCGGCCGCGGTCGTCGTCGGGGTTGTAGCGCTCATCTTGTTCCGCCGCCGCAAGCACTGAGCCGGTTCCCTTCGCCCGGCCCGCAGCCAGGCGAAGGGAACCGGCCGCCCGGCCAGGGTCAGCCGGCGCTCTTGGTCAGCTCTTCGTATTCGGCGGCGGACAGCAGGTCAGGCGGCAGCGCCGCGTCCCCGTTGCTGTCGGCGGCCACCCGCACCCGGAACATCCAGCCGGAGCTGTAGGGCTCGGCGTTGACCAGTGAGGGGTCGTCTTCCAGCTCGGTGTTGACCTCGGTGACCTCGCCGTCCACCGGGGAGTACAGGTCGCTGACCGACTTGACCGACTCGACTTCGCCGCACGGCTCACCCGCGGTGACGGCCGCGCCGGGGGTAGGCAGTGAGATGAAGACCACGTCACCGAGTTGCTGGGCCGCGTACTCGGTGATGCCCACCGACGCCGACGTGCCCTCCACCGACACCCATTCGTGCTCGGGGGTGTAGTGAAGTTCGGCTGGAACGCTCATCGTTATCGTCTCCTGGAGTAAAACGGCAGATCCGTCAGGTGCGCGTGGACAGCTTCGCCTCTGATGCCGACAGTGAGAACAGCGCCCGCCAGGCTAGCGGGAGGGCTACTAAGGTAGGCCATGGCGATGGGGACGCCGAGGGTGGGGGAGGGCGCGCCGCTCGTGACGGTGCCGATGGCCTCGCCGTCGGCGAGCACGGGGTAACCGTGCCTGGCGATCCGGCGGGAATCGATGGTCAGCCCGGCCAGATGCCGGCGGGGTCCGGAAGCAGCGCGGGCGGACAGGGCGTGGCGGCCGACGAACTCGCCCGGCTTGTCGAGCTTCACCACCCGCCCTAGGTCCGCTTCGAACGGCGTCATGTCCGGGCCGAGCTCGTTGCCGTACAGCGGCATGCCGGCCTCAAGCCGGAGCGTATCGCGCGCCGCCAGCCCGGCCGGGACCAGGCCCGCCGTGCCGCCCGCCGTGCCGCCCGCCGCCGTGCCGCCCGCCGCCGTGCCGCTGGCCGCCAGCGCGGTCCAGACCCCCTCGGCGTCCTGCGGGCGGCAGTAGATCTCGAACCCGTCCTCGCCGGTGTACCCGGTCCGCGCCACCCAGGCCTTGACCCCCGCCACCTCGCCGAACGCCCCCGCGTAATACTTCATCGCGGCCAGCTCGCCGTCGGCCAGGGTGGCCAGCGGGGCCAGTATCCCGGCCGCCGCCGGCCCCTGCACGGCGATCAGCGCGTAGTCGCCGGTCACGTCGGTGACCTCCGCGTCATGACCGGCGGCCCGGTCGGCCAGCGCGCCGACGACGGTGGCCGTGTTGGCGGCGTTGGCGATGACCAGGAACTCCGTCTCACCTTGCCGGTACACGACGAGGTCGTCGAGCACGCCGCCGTCCGGCGCGCAGATCATCGTGTAGCGGGCGCGTCCGGGCGGCACGGCGGACAGGTATCCGGTCAGCGCGTAGTCCAGCGCCGCCCCGGCGCCTGGCCCGGTCACCGTGATCTCGCCCATGTGCGACAGGTCGAACAAGCCCGCCGCGCGCCGCACCGCGTGGTGCTCGGCCGTTTCACTGCGGTAGCGCAACGGCATCTGCCACCCGGCGAAGGAGGTCATGGTGGCCCCGAGCCGCTCATGCACCGCGTGCAGCGGGGTTTGCCTGGGCCGTTCCGCTGATGATGTCACCTGGGAATGGTATGCCGGAACCATGGACCTTCTCACTGATCCGCAGATCACCGCCGAACTGTCCACCGTCCCGGCCTGGACCCGCGACGGCGCCTCGATTACCACGGTCACCGAGCGCGCCGACTTCCGTGACTCGCTGCTGTACGTCGGGGCCGTCGCCTACCTGGCCGAGGCGGCCAACCATCATCCCGACGTCGCGATCGCGTGGAACCAGGTCACGCTGACGCTGAGCACTCACTCGGCAGGCGGCCTGACCGCCGCCGACTTCGCCCTGGCCCGCCAGATCTCGGGGCTCAGCGCCTAACGCTCAGCGCCTAACGCTCAGCGCCTAACGCTCAGCGCCTAACGCTGGGCCCGCTCGTAGAGGGCCCTGGCCGTCGCGCCCAGGTCGGCTGAGTACAGCTCGAGGCGGTCACCCGCGTACCTGAACGTGGTCACCCCGGTGATGGTGCCGCTCCCGGTGCGCGCATCGAAGCCGGAGAACCACGGGCCGCCGCTGTCCCCTTCGGTCATCGTGCACTCGATGCCCGCGTCGGCGGAGCCGTAGGGATCCGGTATTCCCATCCCGGCGCAGTAGTCGAGCTGCCGGCCGTTGTACGGAGCATCGACCGGATAGCCGAACGCCGTCTGGATCGTGCCCCGGTAGCCGAACCCGATCCGCTGTCCCCCCACGACGTCCGCCACCGGCCGTACGACGCCGTCTACCCGGGCCGGTTTGACCACCACGAAGGCGACGTCGTCGGCTTCGTTGCCGCCGTGCGTCCACCCGGCCGCCACGAAGTACCTGCGCGCCGGGTAACGGCCGTAGGGCTGGCGGCCGTCGCGGTAGCCGGGGACGAAGATCCAGTGCGTCGCCCAGTGGCCGGCGCCGTCCGAGACACAGTGCGCCGCGGTCACCACCACGCTCGCGTTGGCGCTGTCCACCACCGAGCCGGAGCACGAGTAATCGGCGCCGCCCAGGGTGAAGAACACCCGGCCCGTGCTCCGCGCCACGGCCCCCGCGCCTCTCCACCGCGCCCCCAACCCAGAAACCCCAGACACCCCGGCCACCCCAGACACCCCGGCCGCCCCGGACACCGCCGGTGCACCACGGTGCGCGCCGGAGGCCGGGTCCCTGGTGTCCGCCATCCGGGCCCGAGTCCAGTACTGCGCCGGAGTGGCCGAGGCCCGTTCTGTCGTGATGACGGCAGGATGCGACCGCGGCGCGAAGCCCTGCGGTACGGCCGGGCCGACTAGGCCGGCCAGGACGAGCGCGCCGGCCATCCGAAGCAAAGAGAAGGTCACATCGCGTGAGTCTTCCCATACTCAAAGTAACTGAACCCCAGGTGATCAGCCCAAGCGGTCTGGCCTGCAAGTTCGCCGGATTCGCAGCAGAATGCCCCGTGCGTTCAACCAAATTTGCACAAAATGATACCTTCGCACCTCTTCTGAGCCGGCTGAAGGCGTGGCATCGTGATCAGGCGCGGGCCCCGGCTTGCGGGCCGCGCATCACGCGTGAGAGGAAATGCTCATGAGGAAAGGACGGGACGCGCGCCGGCGCCGACCCGGAGACCCCAGCGTGACCCGCTTGGCGGGGCGCCGGGCGACTTGGTTCCGCGTCACCGCGGCCGCTGGCACGGCGGCCACGCTCGGCACCCTGGGCCTGGCCGGGACCTCGATGGCCGCCACCGGCACCCCAGCCGCCGCGGTCCACGAGGCGAACGGATCCAAGGTCACGCTGGCGGCCACCGCCAGCTCGTCATGCCACCTCGGCAACGGGGTCAAGCACGTGGTGGAGCTCACCTTCGACAACGTCCACTACTTCCGCGACAACCCGAACGTCCCTTCCGACCTGGAAATGATGCCGAACCTGCTCAACTTTTTCGAGGACAATGGCACGTTCCTGGCCAACAACCACACCCCGCTGATCGCGCACACCGCCGATGACCTGCTGACCACGTTCACCGGCCTGTACGGCGACCGGCAGGGGATGCCGGTGTCCAACAGCTTCCAGGCCTACAACAAAGACGGAACCAACGGCAGCTTCAACACCACCGACCCGGCCAGCTCGTTCGCCTACTGGACCGACCCGGTCGACGACACGGCCAAGACCCCGAGTCCCGGGCACGACACCAACCCGAACCTGGTCTACTCGCCGGTGCCGCCGGCCACCGCGGCGCAGCCGGTAGCGCCCACCACCAACACCCCGGCGCCCTGGGTGCCCTACACCCGGGCCGGATGTGACGTGGGCGACGTGGCCACGGTGAACCAGGAACTGGAGAACACCACCCCGGACATCGCCGACGCGTTCGGCGCCAACTCGCCGGAAGCCCAGCAGCTGGCCGCCGACTCCGACCCCTACAAGGACCCGGAGACCGCGGATTACGTCGGCATCGCCGTGCACTGCGCGCAGGGCAACGCGTTCTGCTCGACCGCCCAGGCGGTCAAGTACGGCCAGACCACCCCGTCGCCGACCGCGGTGACCGATTCCCTGCCGGACGAGCCGGGCGGGTACACCGGGTTCCAGGCGCTATTCGGGCACAAATACGTGGCGCCGCAGCTCGGCGCGGGCACGGCCAGCGTGACCCGCAACGGGTACCAGGTCACCAACGCGGCCGGCAACCTGGTCGACGAGAACGGGAACCAGATCAACGGCGAGTACGTGACCAACCACCCCGGTTTCCCCGGCTTCGGCCCGATCAACGCCTCGCAGACGCTGGCTTACATGTCCGACATGCTGGAGTCAGGCGTCCCTGTGGTGAACGGCTACATCGCTGACATCCACGGCAACGAGGACATCCCCGCCCTGGCCGCGTGCCAGGGCGCGCCGTCGGCGCTTGGCAGCGGCACCGCCTGCTACGTCGCGCAGGCGGCGTACTACAACGCCGCGTTCGGCACCTTCTTCCAGCGGCTGGCCGCCGACGGCATCAACACCTCGAACACGCTGTTCGTGCTGTCCTCCGACGAGGGTGACCACGAGGCGGGGGCCAACGTCGGCCGGGCCATCCAGCCGACCCCGGCCAACTGCGACGGCGTGACCGTGGCCTGCACCTACCCGGCTGGCAGCTTCGGTGAGCTGGACGGCAACCTGACCGGCCTGCTCGCCACCTCCAAGAACGACACCACGCCGTTCACCCTGGAAAACGACACCGCGCCTGAGTTCTACGTCACCGGCGACCCGGCCGCGAACGCGCCGCAGGTGCGCACGCTGGAACGCGACGTGTCCCAGCTGACCGCGGACAACCCGTACGCGGGCGGCACCCAGAAGATCGCCAACTACCTCGCCGACCCGGCCGAGGAGGCGATCCTGCACATGGTCAACGCCGACCCGGCCAGGACGCCGACGTTCGCCCTGTTCGCCAAGCCGGATTATTACCTGACCACCGGCTCGGCCAGCTGCCCGGCGGCGGGTTGCGTCACGGTCAACAGCGGGTTCGCCTGGGATCACGGCGACTACGCGGCCGAGATCAACACCAACTACGCCGCCTTCGCCGGCCCGGGCGTCAAGCACCTCGGCCTGGACGGGCTCCCGCCCAACGAGGGTCCGAGCTCGGCCGGCCCGAACAGCGGCCAGATCGTCGTGGTCAACAGCGGCACCACCGGCACCTGGACCGACGAGACCGACATCCGGCCGACGCTGATGTACCTGACCGGGCTGAAGGACGACTACGAGCACGACGGCCGGGTCATCACCCAGCTGCTCGCCGACCCGAACCACGCACTCAGCGGTCCGGGCGTGGCCACCCTGGGGGCCTGCTACAAGCAGCTCAACTCCAGCGTCGGCCAGTTCGGCAACTACACGCTGGAGGCCTCGACGGCCGCCGTCGAGTCCGACACCGCAGGCGACCGCGAGTTCACCACGGTGAACGCCGCGCTGACCGGCCTGGACCGGGTGCGCGACGCGCTGGCCCTGCACATCAAGGGCGAGCTCGAGGCGGCCGCCTTCGCCGACCAGCCGGTGTCCGGAGCGTTCGGCCAGACGGTGGCCTGCCAGGCGATCATCGCCGCCGCCGGGGTCCTGGCGCACCACGCGTAACCCTGGCCCCTTCTAACCCTCGCCCGGTCGCGGGCCGTCACCGGCACAGGTGACGGCCCGCGACCAGGCCCGGGGTCCGCCGCCCGACGTCCTTGTCAGGGCGGCGGGTGCGGTCACGCTCCCGGTAGCGGACAATGGACCGGTGGAATCCCAGGCACCCGCCGTGGCGGACCCGGCCCCAGGCCCCCGCGAAGTCGTCATCCTCGGCTCAACCGGCTCGATCGGCACCCAAGCGCTCGACATCATCAGGCGCAACCCGGACCGCTTCCGGGTGGTGGCCCTGGCGGCCGGCGGCGGCAACCCCGAGCTGCTGGCCCGGCAGGCCGCCGAATTCGGCGTCGCGGCCGTCGCCGTCGCCGACCCCGTCGCCGTCCCCGCCGTCCAAGCCGCCCTTTTTTCCCGAACGGCCGCCGCTACCACCCCCACGTCCCCGCCGCGTGCCGCGGATGGTCTCGGCCCGGCCGCCGCCTTGCCGCGTGCCCGGGGTGGTCTCCCTGAGGTGCTGGCCGGCCCGGATGCGGTCTGCGAGGTGGCCGGGTGGCCGTGCGACGTCGTGCTCAACGGGGTGACCGGCGCGGCCGGGCTGCGGGCCACGCTGGCGGCGCTTGACGCCGGCCGGACGCTGGCCCTGGCCAACAAGGAATCGCTGATCATCGGCGGCCAGCTGGTGACCAGCCGGGCCAAGCCCGGGCAGATCGTGCCGGTGGACTCCGAACATTCCACGATCGCGCAGTGCCTGCGGGCCGGCCGCGAGTCCGAGGTGCGACGGCTGGTGCTGACCGCGAGCGGCGGCCCGTTCCGCGGCTGGGCCAAGGAACGGCTGGAAGCGGTCACGCCGCAGCAGGCGCTCGCCCACCCCACCTGGAACATGGGCCCCCTGGTCACCGTCAATTCCGCGACGCTGGTGAACAAGGGCCTTGAGGTGATCGAGGCCCACCTGCTGTTCGGCTTCTCCCTGGACCGGATCGACGTGGTGGTGCACCCGCAGTCGATCGTGCACTCCATGGTGGAGTTCGCCGACGGCGCGACGATCATCCAGGCTTCGCCACCGGACATGCGGCTGCCGATCTCGCTGGGGATGGCCTGGCCGGACCGGGTCGCTGACGCGGCGCCCGGCCTGGACTGGTCCACCGCGACCTCGTGGACGTTCGAGCCGCTCGACGACGCGGCGTTTCCCGCGGTCGCGCTGGCCCGTGCGGCGGCTGCGGCGGGCGGCACCGCGCCGGCCGTCTACAACGCGGCGAACGAGACTTGCGTGGCGGACTTCCTCAGCGGAAGGATCAGCTTCCCCCGGATCGTCGACACCGTAGCCCGGATAGTCTCTGACCATGACGTCGCGCGCGCGGCCGTGACCACCGTGGCCGACGTGCTGGCCGTTGACCACTGGGCCAGGCGGCGGGCACGGGAGCTGAACTCCCGGTAGAGGACGACAGAACCGGTAGAGGACGACAGAAAGGGACGGCTGGATGGACCTGATCGGCTGGGTCATCTTCATCGTCGCCTTGCTTTTTTCCGTGATGCTGCACGAGACCGGGCACTTCGTGATGGCGAAGAGGTTCGGCATGAAGTGCACCCGTTACTTCGTCGGCTTCGGGCCAACCCTGTGGTCCACCTGGCGGGGTGAGACGGAGTACGGGATCAAGGCGCTGCCGCTCGGCGGCTTCGTCAAGATCATCGGAATGCACTCCCTCGACGACGTCGATGACCCGGCGGATGAGCCGAGGTCGTTCCGCAGGCAGCCGGCCTGGCAGCGGATCATCGTGCTCTGCGCGGGCTCGTTCATGCACTTCGTGCTGGCCTTCCTGCTCATCGCCGGGCTGGCGCTCGGCATCGGCATCGAGAACGACAACACCACCCAGCTGGGCACGGTCAGCGCCTGCGTGGCCTCGAGCACCGCCCAGCTGAACGCGGGCACCTGCACGTCGGCGGACAAGCCGTCCCCGGCCAAGCTGGCCGGGCTGCGGGTCGGTGACCAGGTGACCGCCTTCGACGGCACGCCGGTGACCAGCTGGACCCAGCTCGGCAACCTGATCCGCAGCAAGGCCGCCGGCTCGGCGGCCACCATCACCGTGCGCCGTGACGGCAAGACGCTGACCCTGCACACCACGCTGGCCGCCGTCAGCGGCCGCAGCGGCTCCTACCTGGGCGTCGCGCCCGGCGTGGTGTTCTCACCGGCCAGCCCGTTCCGCGCCGTCACGTACGCGGGCTCGTCGTTCGAGCAGGTTATCGTCGGCTCGGCCAAGGCGCTGGCCGCCCTGCCGGCCGCGCTGCCCAAGGATTTCGGCAAGAACCGGTCCAGCACGGTCGGCGGCCAGGTCACCAGCGTGATCGGCGCGGCCAATGCGACCGGTCAGGCGGTGGCCGCCAACGTGGGCTGGCAGTACAAGGTCAGCTTCGTGCTGTTGCTGATCGCGTCGTTGAACATCTTCGTCGGCGCGTTCAACATGCTCCCGCTGCTGCCGCTGGACGGCGGTCACGTCGCGGTGGTCATCTGGGAGCGGATCCGGGCCGCCTTCGCCCGGCTGCGTCGTCGGCCGGACCCCGGGATGGTCGACATGGCCAAGCTGCTCCCGGTCAGCTTCAGCATCTTCATGGTGCTGATGGTCTTCATGGTGGTGCTGATCCTGGCCGATATCGTGAACCCGTTGAATATCGCAGGTTAATTCCCCGGTTGTTAGCCGACATGCTTGTCAGCGTCCGGCCGCGTCCGGTCCGCGGGTGATGGAACAATGGTTACGAGACTCAACCGATTAGATGGGGGCTAGGAGTCCATGAGCATCGACCTGGGAATGCCTGCGGCGCCGCCCGCGCCGCTGGCCGAGCGCAGGCTGTCCCGGCAGATCATGGTGGGTTCTGTGCCGGTGGGCGGCGGTGCGCCTGTGTCGGTCCAGTCGATGACGACGACGCTGACCGCCAACGTGAACGCCACGCTGCAGCAGATCGCCGAGCTGACCGCTTCCGGCTGCCAGATTGTCCGGGTCGCGGTCCCGTCGCAGGACGACGCGGACGCGCTGCCCGCCATCGCGAAGAAATCACAGATCCCGGTCATCGCCGACATCCACTTCCAGCCCAAGTACGTGTTCGCGGCGATCGACGCCGGGTGCGCCGCAGTCCGGGTCAACCCGGGCAACATCAAGCAGTTCGACGACAAGGTGGCCGAGATCGCCCGCGCCGCCGGCGACGCCGGGATCCCGATCAGGATCGGCGTCAACGCGGGCTCCCTTGACGCGCGCCTGCTGGCCAAGTACGGCAAGGCCACCCCGGAGGCGCTGGTCGAGTCGGCGCTGTGGGAATGCTCGCTGTTCGAAGAGCACGGCTTCCGCGACATCAAGATCTCAGTGAAGCACCACGACCCGGTGGTCATGATCAACGCCTACCGGCAGCTCGCCCGCCAGTGCGACTATCCGCTGCACCTCGGCGTGACCGAGGCCGGCCCGACCTTCCAGGGTACGGTCAAGTCCGCGGTCGCGTTCGGCGCGCTGCTGGCCGAGGGCATCGGGGACACGATCAGGGTCTCGCTGTCCGCGCCGCCGGTGGAGGAAGTCAAGGTCGGCATCTCGATCCTGGAATCGCTCGGCCTGCGCCAGCGGCGCCTGGAGATCGTGTCCTGTCCGTCCTGCGGCCGGGCCCAGGTGGACGTGTACAAGCTGGCCGACGAGGTGACCGCCGGGCTCGAGGGTATGGAGGTCCCGCTGCGGGTCGCGGTCATGGGCTGCGTGGTCAACGGCCCGGGCGAGGCCCGCGAGGCCGACCTGGGCGTCGCCTCGGGCAACGGCAAGGGCCAGATCTTCGTCCGCGGCAAGGTGATCGCCACCGTGCCCGAGTCCCAGATCGTCCAGACCCTGATCGAGGAGGCCATGCGCCTAGCCGAGGCCGGTGACGTCGCCGACGGCGACGAGGGCAAGCCCGTCGTCACCACCTACTAACCGGCGCGGCCAAGCCGGGGGCCGCGGCCAAGCCGCTCGTCGGGCCCTGCCAAGCTGGCTCCATGCTCTCGGCCAAGATCACCTCGCCGACCTGATCGGCCGCCTGGGCCCGAGCGTCGGGCGCGAGCATGCCGTCGGTGATCAGCACGTCGACCTCGTTCAGGCGTGCGAACGAGCTCAGGCTGACCAGGCCCCACTTGGTATGGTCAGCTAGCACCGCGACGCGGCGCGCGACCCGGATGAAGGTCCGGTTGGTTTCGGCCTCCGCCAGGTTGGGTGTGGTCAGCCCGGCCTCGGCGTCGAAGCCGTAGCAGCCGAGGAAGAGCAAGTCGAAGTGCAGCGACCGAACGGTCAGGTCGGCGACCGGCCCGACCAGCGCGTCTGAGGGGGTGCGGACGCCGCCGGTCAGCACCACCGAATCGGCAGTGCCGTCGAGGCCGCGGGTGCCGTTGAACAAGTTGGTCACCCGCAGCGAGTTCGTGACGATGGTCAGTCCCGGCACGTCGAGCAGGCACTGGGCCAGCGCGAACGTGGTCGTCCCCGCGGCCACCGCTATCGCGGTACCCGGCCTGACCAGGCTCGCCGCGGCCCGGGCGATCGCGATCTTCTCGGGTCGCTCGAGCACAAGCTTGGCCTCGAAGCCCGGCTCATGGCTGGCCGGGGTTCCCGGCAGGACCGCGCCGCCGTGCACCTTCTCCACCAGCCCATCGCGGGCGAGGACCTCGAGGTCCCTGCGGATGGTCATGTCCGAAACGCCGAGGCGCTGAGTCAGATCGCTGACCCGGGCGCTGCCATCGCTCCTGACGGTCTGCAGGATGAGCGACTGGCGGTGTCTGGCTAGCATCCGTGTTTCCCCTCTTCTCGCGGACCAGCGCTGAGGGCTCGGGCGGGGGGCCCCAGTTCGCGCAGCCCGTACTGGTGAGACGCTCGCCCACCGTGTTCGGTTCCGGGCACCTCTGTCGCCCAGCGGAATTTCCCGCCGCGGCCAGCCGCGCCCCAAACCCCCCCGTGCCGCGTGCCCGCCGTGCCGCGTGCCCCGCCGTGCCGCGTGCCCCCCCGTGCGCGTGAACCACCCCCGCCACGGCCGCTTGACATATTCACATAAGCCTCAAAATATACAAAACGGCACTCGCCGTCCGCCGGCCGGAATTCAGCCGGCACAACGGCACATTGAGCCGCAATAGCTGGCAAAATGCCATGGGTGCAGCTCTGCTGGGGGACGCTGTCCTTCCCTGGTTGGGGTCCTGATGCCGCGGTGCTGGCGCGGGGAGCCAGGATGACAAGGGGCAGCGCGACGGCGGCCTGCCCCCGGGCAGGCCGCCGGGACCCACGATCCCCGTGTGACGGGACAGCACCCGCCGGGCCCGTGGTGCGGTGGCCCGGGAAAAGATTGTGGTGGATCCGGGCTCCGTGGCGGATCCGGTGCATCCCCGTACACCCGATCCACCGCCAAGCCCGGATCCACCACGGAAAATCCGGCCAGGACGCCGGGAACGGGCGGCGGGCGGGGCAGCCGGGACCACAGCGGCCAGCGGGACGCCAGGGAGCGTCACCTTGACGCTAGGGAGCGTCACATGACGCCAGGGAACGTCACATCCGGCATGACCACCATCGCCGTTAGCTCAAGCCGCCACCACGACGGCTCGGCCCCGCCATCTGATACCCGCCTCGCTCTATAAGAGTCGCATCCGTGTGCCATCGCCCCCTCCATAGCTGGTTGCGAGGCAGCTACGCTGTGGGCTCCAGGTGCGCGAGTGGCAGATGGCCACCCGTGGCCGTCGGCCTTTGGAGCCGGCCGGTCGCCGCCTGTCCTGGTGGTCATGGTTACTCCGTACCTGCGTAGTGCAGCTGTAAGCCCGAGATGTGCGCGTAGCCAGTAGTTCCGCAAATGCATCGGCGAGGTCCGGCGCCCTCCCGCCTCCTGGTCCGGCGCCGTCCCGCGCGGAGAGCCGGAGCCGCACCGCGCGCCGGGCCGGAGTCCGGCCTGGACTCCGTGTCGATGGTGTTTCGCGTTCGTTGCCGTTTAGTGACTTGTTAGCGCTAACATCGTCGGACGTGTTCTTGTCTGTAATGCGCTGCTCACTACGGTGCGAATGAGGTCGTGGTTGCGTTGAGGTGTCAGTGAGGCAAGGGTCGGGTGGCCGTGGGAGATCGACAAGGCACGGGAGATCGGTAGGCCATGGGAATGACCGGACTGGACCGTCCGGCCCGGGTGGAGGGGGGAGACGGCAAACTGGGACGCACCCAGGAGATTGTCCCTTTTGCTCGGGGGGTACGGATTTGGCATACCGGAGCGCATATCAAAATGGGGTGTATTTCGCGATGGCACCTGCGCGGAACCTTGACAGGTGATCATGAACAGCCTTAACGTCGGCGGCGGATCGCCAGGTCGTACCGAATACCTGTCGCATTGTGACATCGGTGCGGTTCTGACGGGCGGACGTGCGGGGCAGACCCAAGAATTTTCAGTGCCTTTAAGATTATCTCTCTCGACGAAACCGACGGGACTCGCCGCGCAGGCTGCGGGCTTGGCTCGGGAGAGTATCCCGTCCCGGGAAAAATTCCATGGAGGTCCTTAGATGAGGAAAAAGATCGACCCGGTAGTCGACGAAGCGATTGAGACCCTGAACATGAAGGACGGGCCTTCTCGCCGTCGGCTGCTCGAGGGGGCCGGCCTGTTCAGCGCGACGGCGGCCGCCTCGGCGCTTATCGCCGCGTGCAGCAGTTCATCGTCAAGCTCGGCCGGCACGTCGGGAGTGGCGAAGGCGGCCGCGGGTAACTTCCCGACCACGCCGAAGTGGCAGTTCACCTTCGTCAACCACGTGGCGGACAACCCGTTCTTCACGCCGACCCAGTACGGCTTCGCGGACGCGGCCGCCATCCTCGGCCTGCCGACCCCGCACTGGACCGGTGCCCTGTCCACCCAGCCGACGGTGCCGACCATGCTGTCGGCCTTTAACGACGCGGTCACCGCCGGCTCGCCCGGCATCGCCACCACCGTGGTCTCGGCCACCTCGTTCGTCAGCCCGATCAACAGCGCGCTGGCCGCAGGCATCCCGGTCATCACGTACAACGCGAACGGCTCGACCGCCAGCCCCACGAACGGCCTGGCCTATGTCGGCCAGGACCTGTACGCCTCCGGGCAGGAGGTGGGTACCCGGCTCGCGTCGCTGATGAAGAAGGGCGACACGGCGGTCGGTATCATCGCCCAGCCCGGCTCGCTGAACATCCAGCCGCGCCTCGACGGTGCGACGGCGGCGCTGCAGGCCGCGGGCATGACCGTCATGTTCGGGAACAAGGGCGTGGACGCGGGCGCCTCGGCCACTCAGGAAGCCAGCGCGGTGCCTGAGTTCCTCCAGTCGCACGGATCCAAGATCCAGGGCGTCTTCGCGGTCGACGGCGGCGACACCGCTCTGCTCGGCACCTCGCTGAACAAGTACGGCCTGGTCGGCAAGGTCGCGGCCGGCGGCTTCGACCTCGAGCCGCAGACCCTGACGGCCGTCGCGGCCGGCCAGATCTCCTTCACCATCGACCAGTCGCCGTACCTGCAGGGCTTCCTGCCGACGATCTACCTCTACCTCTGGCAGCTCTCCGGCGGCCTGGTGTCGCCCGCCACCACGGACACCGGCCTGAAGTTCGTCACCAAGTCCAACGTGGGCCCGTACACCGCGGCGCCGACCCGGTTCGAGGGCTCCGGCACGGCGCAGAAGTACATCAAGCACACCGGCGCGATCTCGGTCTGACCCGGCGGGCTGCGCCACTCTCAGGAAGTGCAGGTCCGCGGCGACTCACCGGCGGTAATTAGCCGGTGAGTCGCCGCGGTGCCTGGGTATGAAACTCTCGATACAGGCATCGGGCGAAGTAGCACGATTGGGATGAGCGATGTGAGTGACACTGCGGAACGCAGTCCGGAGACCGTGGGCGCCATGCCTGGCGGCCGCAACCGCGGTGCGCTCAACCGCGCCTCCGCTCTCTTCCTGAGGCAACGCGAGGCCAGCATCCTGCTGATCGCAGTGGTGCTGTTCATCTACTTCGCTGCGACTACCCCGCACTTCTTCAGCCACGGCAGCTTCGTCAACATCGCCCAGTACATGGCCCCGTACGTGATCATCGGCATCGGCCTGGTGCTGCTCATGGTCTGCGGCGAGATCGACCTGTCGGTCGGATTCGTCTGGATGCTGTCGCCGTTCGTCATGCACTTCTTCGTCGACTCCGGGTTGCCGACCGTCCTCGCCATCGTGATCACGGTGCTGCTGCTGTCCCTTATCGGGCTGGTCAACGGCGTCGTCACGACCGTGTTCGGCGTCCCGTCGCTGATCACTACGCTCGGCTCCGGCTTTGCGGTCTTCGGTTACGCGCTGACGGTCTCGTCGGCGCAGCAGATCAACCTGCCGGCCCAGTCAGTGGGCGTCGGCCACTGGTTCGGCTCCGAGGCATGGTCGGAGTTCATCTGGGCCACTGTCCTCGTCCTGATCTTCCACGCCCTGCTGACCAGGACCCGTTGGGGCCTGTACACCGTTGCGGTCGGCGGTAACCTGCTCGGCGCGCGGGAATCGGGGATCAAGGTCAACCGGATCAAAATCGGTAACTTCATGATGTGCAGTTCCCTCGCCGCCTTCGCCGGGATCCTGGAAGCCTTCAAGAACGACATCATCGACCCTAGTGCCGGGCAGCTGGCCGTGCTGCTCATCGCCCTGTCCGGTGTGGTCATCGGCGGCACGGCCATGCAGGGCGGCGTCGGCACGATGATCGGGCTGTGGATCGGCATGCTAGTACTCGGCGAACTGCAGGACGGCTTTAACCTGCACGGCATCAGCTCGGACAAGTACCAGATCATCCTGGGCTTTGCGATCCTCGTCGCGATGATCGTCAACACGCAGCTCACCCGGCTGAGAAGCGCGGGCCGGCTGCAGGTCAAGGCATGACGCGGCACATCAGGCCGAACCGGACCGGATCCAGCACGGAGGCAGCTAAGTGAGCACCCAGCCAGCCGAACAATTCACTCAGCCGACCGCCGACGACATCCTGCGGGTCGAGCACATCTCCAAGCGGTACGGCGCCGTGACGGCGCTGACCGACGTGAGCCTGCGGCTGGAACGCGGCGAGGTACTCGGCCTGATCGGCGACAACGGCGCCGGCAAGTCCACCCTGATCAAGATCATCTGCGGCTTCCAGCAGCCCACCAGCGGGCGGATCCTGCTCAACGGCGAGGAGGTCCACCTCACCTCGGTGACGCACGCTCGCTCGCTTGGCATCGACGTGGTCTACCAGGACCTCGCGCTGGTCAACCAGCTCACCGTGTACCACAACATGTTCCTCAACCGGGAGCCGGTGCGCTGGCCGCTGCTGCGTAACAAGGTCATGCGGAAGAAGGCCCGGGAGCACCTGGACTCCATGGGGATCAAGACCCTGCGGTCGGTGGACGTCGAGGTAGCCAGCCTTTCTGGCGGCCAGCGGCAGGCCATCGCGGTGGCCCGCTCGGTGTTCTCGGACTGCAAGGTCCTGCTGCTCGACGAGCCGCTGGCCGCGATGGGGGTCAAGGAAGGCGCGATGATCCTCGACATCGTGCGTCAGGTCAAGGAGCGGGGCATCTCGGTCATCATCATCGCGCACAACTACGGCCAGGTGCTCGAGGTGTGCGACCGGGTGAACCTGCTGCAGGGCGGCCAGATCACCTACGACAAGTACGCCAGGGACACCTCGGTGGAGGAGCTGACCGAGATGGTTGTCGCCGAGTACCGCAAGGCTCTTGAGGAGCGGCACCGCGCGGCGTCGTAACCGCGGCGCGGCCAGGCCGGCGCCCGGGGCCGGGCACCGGATCGCTTCGGGCATGATGGGGGGTATGTCGATGTCACGCCCGGGCGGGCGGCGGCGCCGTGGCGTGGCGGGGCTGACCGTCAGCGCGGCCGCACTGGCCGCACTGACCGGGCTCACCGCCTGCACCTCGCCCGGTACTGCGGCCACCACGCCATCGAGCCCGGCTAGCGCAAGCGCTCAGCCGGGGAGCACGCAGACTGGGACCGCTCAAATCGGTGGCTCCATCGTCCCCGCGCACAGCACGCTGCACTGGCACTCCTGTTCCGGCCAGCTGGCGCAGGAGCGCATCCCGGACTGCACGACGCTGAGCGTCCCGCTGAACTACGCCGATCCCAGCGGCCGGCACATCATCCTCGCCCTGGATATGGTCCCGGCTACGGCCCCGGTCAGCCAGCAGCAGGGGATCTTGCTGTTCAACCCGGGCGGCCCCGGCGGCAGCGGCCTGCCGTGGCCGGCGGCCGTGGCGAGCGGCCTAAGCCCGAGCGTGGCCGCCGACTACGACATCGTCGGTTTCGACCCGCGGGGGGTGGGCTCATCGGTGCCCGCGCTGAGCTGTGATCCGGGCTTTTTCTCCGGCCTCCAGCCGAACTTCATCCCGGCTAACGCCGCCGCCGAGCGGGTGCTCATCAATAGGGCGAAAACGTACGCCCACGACTGCGAGCAGAAGTTCGGCTGGCTGCTGCCTTATATGACCACCCGGGCCGTGGCCCGGGACATGGACTCGATCCGGGCGGCGTTCGGCGTGTCGCAAATTAACTACTATGCGTTCTCTTACGGCACTTATCTCGGCCAGGTATACGCCACGCTTTTCCCGAGCCGGGTGCGCCGTATGGTCCTCGACAGCACCGTCGATCCCACCGGAGTCTGGTACGCCGACAATGTCGACCAGGATTATGCGTTCCAGGGCCGGCTTGAGGCATTCTTTGCCTGGGTCGCTAAATATGACAGCACCTACCAGCTCGGCAGCACCACCGCGCAGGTGCAGGCCTCCTGGTACCGGGCGCGCAACCAGCTGCTCGCGCACCCGGTCAACGGGACGATCGGCGCCGACGACTTCGACTTCACGTTCTTGGCGAGTGGTTACGAGGACGAGCTCTGGCCGGGCCTGGCGCAGGCGCTGTCGGCGTACCTGAACGCCGGTCAGACCGCCGCCATGGTCGCCCAGTACGAGGGCAACGGCACGCAGAACGAGAACGAGTTCGCCGTCTACAACGCGGTGCAGTGCGCGGACGTGGACTGGCCGCGCAGCTTCGCCTACTGGACGTCGGACACGGAGCTGGTCTACAAGACCGCACCGTTCCAGGCCTGGGACAACGCCTGGTTCAACGCCGCCTGCGCGTTCTGGCCGGTCAAGGGGCCGGCTGAGCCGCTGCAGATCAAGGGCGCGGGGCTGCCGCCCATCTTGATGCTGCAGGGCACGCTGGACCCGGCCACCCCGTACGCGGGCGCCCAGGACGCGCACAAGCTGCTGCCGTCCGCGCGGATGGTGGTGGTCGTGGGGGGCGGCAACCACGGGCAGTCGCTCGAGCAGCCGTCTAACTCCTGCGTCGAGGGCTACCTGAACGCCTACCTCGGCACCGGCGCGTTGCCGCAGGCCCCCGGGCTGACCAACGCAACCTGCCCGGCCGTGCCCGCGCCGACGCCGGGCAGCTCCCAGTGAATAGGCGCGGATAACAATGGCGACAGTATGCCCGTGATGAGAATTTACCGCGTTATTGTCCGGTGTACGCTGGGGCTATGTTGCGGGTAAAGCCGCCGTGGTCTGGCTCGGTCCGGCAGCTCGAGGAGCGGGACCGCAGCGCCGTGCTGGCGATCTGCGACCGCGATCCGGTGACGAATGTGTTCGTGAGTTCCCGGGTGCGCGCCCTCGGCCTTGAACCTTCCCGGCTCGGCGCGCAGCTGTGGGGCCACGCGCCGGGCGGGCGGCTGGAGTCGCTGTGCTATTCCGGCGCCAACCTGGTCCCGGTGAACGCCACCCCGGACGCCGTGGTGGCGTTCGCGGACCGGGCGCTGCGGCAGGGGCGGCGCTGCTCGTCGGTGGTCGGCCGGGCCAACGAGATCCAGGCGCTGTGGGCGTTGCTGCGATCGCAGTGGGGCCCGGCCCGTGAGGTCAGGCCCGTGCAACCCGTCATGGTCACCTCCGGGCCGCCGCTGGTGCCGGCCGATCCGGGGGTCCGGCGGGTGCGGCCGGACGAGATCGACATCATGTGGCCGGCCTGCGTGGCCATGTTCACCGAGGAGGTCGGGGTCTCGCCGGTCATCGGGGACGGCGGCGCTTCCTACCGGGCCCGGCTTGAGCAGCTTATCCGCGGCGGCCGGGCGTTCGCCCGGATCGAGAACGGCCGGGTCGTCTTCAAGGCGGAGATCGGGGCCGTCACCCCGCAGGTGTGCCAGGTGCAGGGGGTGTGGGTGCGGCCCGAGTGCCGCGGCCACGGCCTGGCCGCGCCGGGCATGGCCGCGGTCGTGGTCGAGGCGGCGCGGTCGATCGCGCCGCAGGTGTCGCTGTACGTCAATGACTTCAACGAACCCGCGCGGGCGGCGTACCGGCGGGTCGGCTTCACCGAGACCGGCCGGCTCATGTCCGTGCTGTTCTAAAAAAGACATCAGCCGAACGGCCCGTGGTGTTAAGTCGCGGTCACGGATCTTGCGCAGGTAGTCGACGATCGGCCAGAAGGCGTCCCTGACCTCGCCCTGCTGGCGCGGGGTCAGCCGGTCGATGAAGTGGCGGCGCACGTGGTCCACATGGTCGGGCGCGACTCGCCTGATCGTGTCCATGCCCGGTTCGGTCAGCACGGCGAAGGTGCCGCGCTTGTCGCCTTCGCAGATGTCCCGGCGGACAAGTCCGCGGCCTTCCATCCGCGCTATCTGGTGCGAGAGCCGGCTACGTGACTGGCTGCTGGCGTCGGCCAGCTCGGTCATCCGCAGCCGGTTATCCGGCGCCTCGGACAGCTCGACCAGGATCTCGTAGTCGCGGCCGGTCAGCCCGTGCACGTTCAGGTCGCGGTCGAGCTGGCGCATCAGCAGCTGGGACAGGTTGACGGTGGCACGCCAGGCCTGCTGTTCGTCATCGGTCAGCCAGCGCGGCTCGCCGTTCGTCCCGGGCACAGTATGAATCTACCCGTGCCGCCCGCTCGCAGCGACAGCCTTGCCGCCCGCTCGCAGCGACAGCCGTGTTAGCCCGCCGGGCGGGACGGCCCCGGTCCTGGTGACCGCGGGCCGGCCCGCCCCTCCCCAAGTAACCGGGCTTGCGCCAGCCCGACGTGACAGGCGTCCAGCTGCTGCTGGGCGAGGTTCGCGTGCCGGGTCAGTCCAACTCACGCAGCAGCGGCAGGCATGCCTCCAGGTAACCGACGGCATGCCAGGGCTGCTCCATGGCGCAATGGCCCTGGCCGATCTTGAGCAGGCACAGCGCGTAGGAACACGACGCGCCCAGTGCCTTGAATCCCCGCGCGGCCTGCTGGTAGGCCTCGATGGCCGCATCGAGGTGACCCAGGCCATTGTGGCTATCGCCGAGCAGGTCAAGGAAATACGCCTTATCCTGCTGCTGCCGTACCGCAGGCCGGGTCGACCCCAAAGAACCCAAGGCCCCCCAACCCTGCTGCTCCAAACCCTCCGGCCCCAAACCCTCTGGCATTGTCATGGCGGCCCTTCCGGCGCTCTAGATGTCCCCACATCCGCCCGACGTGTCATTAATTTGTCCCGCCCCAAGCCTGTTCCCGCCCGCAGCGCGAGAACAGGCATACCATAGCTGACTAATATCGCGCTTAGTTCTCAGCTTCGCCTAACCGAACCCTCGTCAATCAACACCGAGGAGACCGTGGCCCAGGTAACGCCGGCTGCGCCCACGGGGGCGCAAGCGGCCGCCGCATACCTGCGCGAGCTGCTCTTGCGTCCGGGCCGTTACCGGCGCAAGTGGGAGCAGTACGCCGAACGAAGCAGGCTAGGGCAGGTCAATCAGCTCGCGGTCGCCGAGGTGCTGGCCCACTACCTGTGGGAACACCCGCGGGCGGGGGGCGATACCGACGTGCTGCCCAGGCAGCTGAAGGACACCGCCTCCCGCGCCTTGTCCGGCAAGCTCCTGTCCAAGGCGACGCTGACCTTGTTCATGGACGCGTTCGGGTTCGGCGCGCTGGAGCGGGAGCAGCTGCTGAAGCTCTGGGAGGGCTCGGCCCGCGTCCGCGTGCTGTCCGGCCCGCGGGCGATCAGGGACGACAAGGCGGCCACGCTCGGCCGCCCGCGGCTGAAGACGCTCTCCCTGCACGATCACCACTACCTGGGCCAGGACGGCCAGCCGGCCCGGCACCGGGTCATCCATGTCATCGAGGCGGTGGTCGACGGGCTGGACCGGGTGCCTTATCGCGCCGACACGAATGCCCTGACCATTGAGGTGGGGCAAGGCTTCAGTGGCCTGGCGGGGCCCTTTTACCAGCCGCTGGCCGAGTTGTTCGTGGTGGATATGGTGCTCGCCAAGCCGCTCGCGGCCGGTGAAACGGCCACGCTGGAGTACTCGACGAGTTTCCATTACGCCAAGCCTCCCGCGCCGGAGTTCCGGCGCATTGTGCAGTATTCCGTCGAGAACCTCGATATACGCGTGGAGTTCCATCCGGACAAGCTGCCGCGCACCCTGGTGTGGGCGGTCTGGGACGGGATGGACGGCCTTATCGTGGAGCGCGAGCCGGTGGAACTGGACAGTCAGTTCGCCGTCCACCGTTACCTGCGCCTGGCCGAGAAGACCGCGGTCGGCTTTCACTGGGACTGGTAGTTTTGCGCGCCCGCCGGGCATGACACGATCTAGAGCGTGCGGAAGGAAGAAAGCGCGGCCACCACGAGCGCTGAGCTGCGCGCCCATAACCTCGCCCGGCTGCTGCGCGCGGTCCACGAGGGGGCCGGCCAGCTCACCCGCGCCGAGCTCACCCGGCAGCTTGCCCTGGCCAGGGGAACGGCTACCGTCCTGGTCAGGGACCTGGCCGGACGTCAGCTCATCGAGGAACGGCCCAGCCCGGCCGACGCGCCCGCCGACGTGCGGGTGCAGCGCACCAGGGGACGCCCGACCGGGGTGCCCTCGGCGCATCCGGCCGGACCCGTGGCGCTCGCCGTCGACCTGCGGGACGACTCCTTCACCCTGGCCGTCTTCGCGCTGACCGGGCGGAGCAGCGTGCTCGACCGCGCCGAACGCGGCGCCTCGTCGGGCACCGAGATGCTGGCCGAGGTCGCGGCCCGGCTCAGGCTCCGCCGCCGCCAGTTCGGTCACCGGGTGGTCGGCGTCGGCGTCGCGGTCCCTTCGCCGGTGGACGGCGGCACGATGGTGCAGCCGACCCTGTCCGACTGGCAGGGCGTCGACGTGGCCGCGGCCCTCGGCCCGGCCGGGCTCACGGGGGTCGCGGAGGTAGCGGAGACGGATCCGGTGCTGGCCGGCAACGACGCCACCTTGGCCGGGCTGGCCGAGGCGCGCCGGGGGGTGCTGCGGGGTGTCTCGGTCGCCTTGCACCTGCACGTCGCGGTCGGCATCGGCGGCGTGCTGCTTGTCGGCGGCCGGCCGGTGACCGGTGCGCGCGGTTCGGCGGGCGAATTCGGGCACATGCCGCTGGCCGGCGGCCGGGAGGCGTGCCGGTGCGGTTCGGCGGGCTGCTGGGAGCTCGACGCGGGCGCGCGCGGGCTGCTCCGCGCGGTCGGCCAAGCTGAGCAGGGCGACCGGATGATCGCCGCCGAGCAGGTGATCGCGGCGGCGGCCACAGATCCGCGCTGCGGCCAGGCCCTGACCCAGGTGGCCGGGGCCCTCGGCCGCGGCATCGGCGCGCTGGTGAACGCGCAGGACCCGGAGGTGGTCGGCCTGTCCGGCCTGGCCGCCGAGGTGCTGGCGGCCGCGCCGGCCGCGGTGCAGGCGGGCTACCTGGCCGCGCTGATGCGGTTCAGGCGGCCGCAGGCGCCTGCCCTGCTGCCGTCCACACTGGGCGACCTGGGGGTGCTGACCGGAGCCTCCGAGCTGGTCTTCGACGCCTTCCTCACCCCGCGCGGCCTGGGCGCATGGCGGCCGCAGGTCCGGAAAACCGCGTGACTTGCGCGCCATGAGCTGGTAAGTTCCCGTCCTCGTGGCTGCGTCAAGTTCAAATGCACAAGACCATCATCCCGAACGATCCGGCGTTGATCCCATCCTCACCGCTGAGCGCACTGAGTTGCGGCGCTGCCGGGAATTCCTGCACCTCATGCGCGAGGATGTCCTCTCCCTCAAGGCCATGGGCGGCGACCCGGTCTCCGAGGAATTCCTCAAGGCCGACCTGTATCACCGGGCCGAATCGCTGAAAGACATCCCGGACACCCCGCTGTTCTTCGGCCGGCTCGATTACGCCAGCCCGCCCGAGGCCGCAAGCGACACCGAGGAGTCGCTGGCCGGGCAGGACTTTCACATCGGCCGCAGGCACGTGCACGCCCCGGACGGCACCCCCGCGGTGATCGACTGGCGGGCCCCGGTGTCCCGGCCGTTCTACCGGGCCAGCGGCGCGGACCCGATGAACCTGGCGCTGCGGCGCCGGTTCGGCTTCTCCGGCGGCGAGCTCACCGCCTATGAGGATGAGCGGTTCAGCACCGGCCGTTCGGCCCAAAAAGAGGACAACACGCCGAGCCGGATTCTGCTCGACGAGATCGAGCGGCCGCGGTCGGGGCCGATGCGGGACATCGTCGCCACCATCCAGCCCGACCAGGATGACATCGTGCGGGCCGGGGCCGCCCAGACGGTCTGCGTGCAGGGCGCGCCAGGGACCGGTAAGACCGCCGTCGGCCTGCACCGGGTCGCGTACCTGCTGTACGCCCACAAGGAGCAGGTGCGCAGGCGCGGCGTGGTCATGGTCGGGCCGAACCGCGCCTTCTTGTCCTACATCCGCAACGTGCTGCCCGCCCTGGGCGAGATCGACGTGACCCAGACCACCGTCGGCGAACTGGTCGCCGGGTCCGCCGGGTCCGCCGGGGTCTCCGGGGGCGCCGGGCCGGTGCGGGGGACCGACACCGAGGCGGCCGCGATCGTCAAGGGCGACGCGCGGATGGCCGAGGTGCTGCGCAAGGCGCTGTGGGGGTCGATCCGGCGGCCGACCGCCCCGGTGGTGCTGCCGCGCGGGTCGCGGCGCTGGCGGCTGGCCGCCTACGAGCTCGAGGAGCTCACCCATGAGCTGCGCCACCGGGGGGTGCGGTACGGTGCGGCCCGCGAGCTGCTCGAGCACCGGATCGCGCACGTGATCTTGACCCAGATAGAGGCGGCCGGAGAGGCCTGCGACGACCGGACCCACGAGGCGGTGCGCCGGTCCAGGCCGGTGCGGGCCGCGGTGGACGCGATCTGGCCGAAGGTCGATCCGGTCCGGCTTGTGTTCGGGCTGCTGTCGTCGGCGGCCGCGCTGGCGCCGCCGGCGGAGGGGATCCTCACCGCCGCCGAGCAGGCCGAGATCGGCTGGTCGGCCGCGCCCCGCGGCCCAGGCTCGGCCCGCTGGTCCGCGGCGGACCTGGTGCTCATCGACGAGGCGCGTGACCTGATCACCCGGACGCCGAGCCTGGCCCACGTGGTGGTGGATGAGGCCCAGGACCTTTCGCCGATGGAGTGCCGGGCGCTCGGCCGCCGGTGCTCGACCGGGGCGGCCACCGTGCTCGGTGACCTGGCCCAGGGCACCACGCCGTGGGCGGCGCCGTCCTGGGCCTCGCTGCTGGCGAACCTGGGCAAGCCGGATACCGAGGTGCGGGAACTGTCCATCGGGTACCGGGTGCCCAGGCAGATCCTGGACTACGCCTCCACGCTGCTCGCCGTCATCGCCCCCGAGCTGCGGCCGGCCTCCTCACTGCGGGCCGATCCTGGCGCCCTGGAGGAGGTGCCGGTGGCGGCCGGCGCGGTCGACGGGATGGGGCCGGCCCTGGTGCGGGCCTGCGAGCAGGCCTGCGCACGTCCAGGCTCCGTCGCTGTCATCGCCGCTGACCCGCAGGTTCCCGCGCTGGCCAGCGTGCTGCAAGGCGCGGGGCTCGAGTACGGCAGCCCGGGTTCTGACGCCCGGCTGACGCTGGTGCCCGTGACGCTGGCCAAGGGGCTCGAGTACGACCACGTCATCGTGGTGGAGCCGGCCCAGATCGCGTCCGCCGAGGCCAGAGGGCTGCAGCGGCTTTACGTGGCGCTCACCCGGGCCGTTTCGCGGCTGACCGTCTTGTATGCTGAACCGTTGCCCGCGCCGCTGCGGTCGTGATTTTTCCCTCTGCTCGGATGTGCGTCTGGTGAACCGGAGGCCGGTTCGGCACGTAGGTTCGGGTAGGGAAACCTGGGCCGCGCGCGGGGCCGGGATTAAGGTCACGGAGCGGCGAATTTCCCTATCTGCGTTGCGCGGGCGCCGCTGCAGGCGGCATCCTGAAGCGGCGACATAAAGCCTTCGTATGACTCCTATAAGTTACAACGGTGATAACGGTGGAAGCCAAAGGGGCCCGCGAGCCCAGCCAGATTCAGGCTGTTTATCTGGAAAAGCTAGCCGACGAGTTGACCCATCGCGGTTTGGAAGCCTGGTTGATGGCGCCGCCTGGGCGCATCCCCAGCTTGTACGTGGTGAATCCGGCGGCGCGGGCGCTCGAGGAAAGCGTGGTCGCCGCCTGCGGCCGGGACGGCATGTGGTGGTTCTGGTGGTCCTGGGCCGAGCGGATCGCCACCGCCGATGACATCGACCAGGCCGCGGCCACGATCGTCCGCGTGCTGGCCTCGGTCCGCCGGCCGGACTGAACGCCGCCGCTGGCACAGCAGCGGCTCAGGCGCTGGCCTCCAGGCCGGGGAAGGCCTGGGTGCGGCCGCGCCAGTACACGGCGCGCCCCGCTGAGCCCTGCATGGCCAGCGCGCCGAAGGTCCGCAGCCGCGGGTCGCTGACCGCGACCAGGCCGAGGTAGGCCCGGGTCACGCCGTCTTCCAGGTAGGCCGCAAGCGCCATCGCGCTTGTCGCGTCGTGTACCCGGAAAGGGAGCTGGTAGAAGGCCTGCGCGGCGACCGGCGGCGCGCCCAGCCTGGCGATCATCGCGGTCAGGGCGTCGCGAGCCTCGTTGTGTGTCGTCCAGTCCTGTTCGGCCGCGTCTTGCCTGCTCCCGGTCAGGTGGGCACCGGCCACCCCGTAGCCGAAGATGGCCGCGTCCTCGGCGGCCAGCGCGGCGCGCAGGGCCGCCGCCGCGGTGATCGCGGCCATCAACGCGCTTCCGGGGCGCTGTGGTGCTGCCTGCTCATCGCGTATCCCTATCCGCCGAGCGCGGTCACGTGGGTGGCGTCGGAGGCGGCGATGCTCGCGAAGAGCTGTGCCAGGGCTGGCTCCACGGTGGCCAGCCGTTGCACCAGGCGGGTGGCGGAGGCGTGCTCCGCGGCGCGCAGCCGGGCGATCGTGACGGGGCCGGGCGTGGCGGCGCCCGCAGGTCCGGATGGGCGGGGCGACGAGCGCGGCGAGGCCTGCGCGGTCGCCGGGGGCTGGACGAGCATGGCTCGCAGCCGCGCCAGGTGCTGCTCATGCTGGGTGAGCAGCGCCACCAGGGCCGGCCGCCCGGCCGTGGCCGGGGAACTGCCGTCCAGCGCCGTCCGGTACAACGAGATCAAGTTTTCCTCCGCCGCGATCACCGCATCGAGCGTGACCACGTCCGGTGCCAGCGGCGGCCGTCCGGCCAGTGGATCGGGGCCGGCGAACATGTCCGAGGACCGGCAGCCGGCGGTGGCGAGCAGCATGGGCAGCGCCGTCGCCGAGGCGAGCAGGATGCGGCGCCTCGGCAGGATGTCGGGCACACCGGCAAGCTACCACGGACGGTCGGCCGGTCCTGAAGGCGTCAGCGTCAACGGGCAGATAGGCTAGACCCAATCCTGCAGGTCGTGGACGAGGAGGGCGTGATGCCAGGAGGCCCGCGGCATGCGCCGAGGCCGCGCCAGGCGATGGCCGGCGGCTCCGTCGACGAGGGCAAGGTCACCGATGTCATCGAGCCCGTCATCCAGGCCGCCGGCTTGGACCTGGAGGCGGTCCGGGTGACGGCGGCGGGCCGGCGCAGGTTGCTGCGCGTCGTGGTGGACAGTGACCACGGCGTCAGCCTGGATGACGCCGCGACGATCAGCCGCCAGCTGTCGGCCGCGCTCGACTCGGTGGCCGTGATGGGGGAGTTCCCCTATACGCTTGAGGTTTCTTCGCCCGGTGTCGACCGTCCGCTGACCGAGCCCAGGCACTGGCGGCGTGCGGCGGGGCGCCTGGTCCAGGTCACGGTCGTCGATTCTGGCCTGGTCCGGGGCCGGATCGTCGCGGCTGACGCCGACGGGGTGACCCTGGATGTCGACGGTGAGCCGAAGGCCCGCCGCCGTTTCGGTTACGCCGCGCTCGGCGCGGGAGCCATCCAGGTGGAGTTCGGGCACCCGCCAACTGAGCTTGGAGCGACTCGCGATGGACATTGACCTGAGCGTGCTGCGGAGCCTGGAGAGCGAGAAAGATATCTCGCTCGACCTCGTGATCAAGGCCATCGAGGACGCCTTGCTCGTGGCGTATCACAAGTCAGAAGGCGTGTCGTCGTCGGCGCGCGTCGAGGTGGACAGGAAGAGCGGGCACGTCACGGTCTGGGCCAGCCAGCCCGGCCCGGACGGCGCGACGGTGCGGGAGTACGACGACACGCCGGCTGGGTTTGGCCGGATCGCGGCGACCACCGCCCGGAATGTGATCTTGCAGCGGCTCCGTGACGTCGAGGATGAGGTGACCTTCGGCGAGTACGCGGGCCGTGAGGGCGACATCGTGGCCGGGGTGATCCAGCAAGGCAAGGACCCCAGGACGGTGCTGGTCGACCTGGGCAAGCTGGAGGCGGTGCTGCCGCCCGCCGAGCAGGTCCCCGGCGAGCGTTACGTCCACGGCGAGCGGCTCCGCTGCTACGTGCTGCATGTGCGCAAGGGGCATCGCGGCCCGTCGGTCACCTTGTCCCGCACCCACCCGGGCCTGGTGAAGAAACTGTTCGCGCTGGAAGTTCCCGAGATCGCGGGGGGCGCGGTCGACATCGTCGCGATCGCGCGCGAAGCCGGCCACCGCACCAAGATCGCGGTTCGCTCCCACCAGCAGGGCGTCAACGCCAAGGGTGCCTGTATCGGTCCCATGGGCAGCCGGGTGCGGAACGTGATGAGCGAGCTGCACGGCGAGAAAATCGACATCGTCGACTATTCCGAGGATCCGGCCGACTTCGTGGCGAACGCGCTGTCGCCCGCCCGGGTGAGCCGGGTCAACGTCATCGATCTCGCGGCCCGCGAGGCGCAGGTCATCGTGCCCGATTACCAGCTGTCCCTGGCGATCGGCAAGGAAGGGCAGAACGCCAGGCTGGCCGCCAGGCTCACCGGCTGGCGGATCGACATCAGATCCGACGCCGTCCCCCCGTCGACCGAGCCTCCGTCGTCCGGCTCCCCGTCGTCCCAGCGTCACCCAGCCGCGTCCTCCTCGGCCAGGTCCCACTCGGGGTCTCGGCCGACGGGGCCCCAGCCCGCCGCAGCCCAGCCGTCAGAAGCGCCGGCGAGTTCGTCAGCGTCAGCAAACCCGTCAAACCCCCGCGTTTCCCCCGCCACACCAGCCTCGTGACACCCGCCGGTGCTATTTTTACCTGGTCGCGGGATTGTGCGGACACGGTAGACTTATCACTGGGATGGCCATACGAGCCGAGCAGTATGCCTCAGATACGCCTGTGGTGCGTACCTGTGTAGGCTGCAAGGAGCGTGCGGCCAAGTCCAGCTTGCTTCGCCTGGTAGCAGTTGGGGATGTCATCCGGCCCGACCCGCGAGCCCGGCTGCCTGGCCGGGGTGCCTATTTGCATCCCAGCCTGGCGTGCCTGGGACTCGCGCGGCGGCGGCGGGCGTTCTCCCGGGCGCTGCGTACACCGGAATCGCTCAGCCTCGTCTGTCTTGCTGAGTATCTTGGCGGCGCGGAGTCTCCGGAATAACATAACCACGACGGAACAGCCTGGCTGGGCAGCAGGTTTTAGGTACGTAAGGAACACCTGTCGGAAAGCAGGTCGAGAAGCTGATGAGCGCTCGATGAGCACGCGGCGATGATCACCATAGGCTGAGGCCCGCCCGGAGCACGCTCTGCCCGGGCCAGGGTCCGGTATAAGGCCCGGGAACGGGCCGAGACAGGAGCGTAGTGGCGAAGGTCCGGGTTTACGAACTCGCGAAAGAGTTCGGTGTTGAGAGCAAGGCCGTCATGGTCAAGCTCAATGAGATGGGCGAGTTCGTAAGATCAGCATCCTCGACGATTGAGGCGCCCGTGGTCAGGCGGCTGAAGGAGGCGTTCGCCTCCAAGGCGACCGAGCAGTCGGCCCAAGGGTCTAGGCCTAGGCCAGCACCGCGTGACGCAGGGGTATCCGCCCCTGCGCCGGCCGCGCCGGCCGCGCCGGCCGCATCGGCCCCGGCGACTGCCGGGGTTTCCGGTGGCGGCTCCCGTCCGGGACCCGGGCCGCGACCCGGCATCGGTGTGGGCACGGCCGATCGCGATGACCGCGCTGCGGCCGCCGGCGCCCTGCCGTCGGCGCCCAGGAGCGCACCAGAAGCAACTGCACCCGTGAACGGCACCACCGGGCACGCGACCGTGCCCGACGCCGCTACCGCGGGCGGGTCAACCGGCGCTTCCGGCGAATCGGTCGGCGGCGAGGACCGGCGGCTGCCGTCGGTGACGCAATCACCCGCGTCCCGGTCCGGCCCAGCCGATACGAGGAACCAGCCGGCACCAGGTGGCCCGGCAGCCCCGCGCGTTCCTGGACCGCCACGCCCGCCGGTCACGCCGGCGGACTTCAGGAGTCCGAGCGCCAGCCCGGCTCGCCCGGCCGCCCCGCGGCCCGGCACCCCCGCCGGATCAGCGGGGTCCGGCGCGCCTGCGGGCCAGCGTCCGGCCGCCCCTGGGGCCCGCCCGGACCAGCCGGGTCAGGGATCCGGGCCATCTGGGGCGTCGGGATCGAGGCCCGCCACGCCGAGGACGGCCGGCCCGGGTGCACCCCGGTCGGGTGCGCCCAGGCCTGGCGGAGCAGGGCCGCGGCCCAGTGGCCCGCGGCCCGGCCCGAGGCCAGGCAATAACCCATTCAGCTCGACGGCGACCGGCATGGGTTCGGCGCCTCCGGCGCGACCCCAGGCGCCTGGTGCCCCCGGTCAGCCGACTCATTCCGGCCGTCCGGGACAGCCTGCGGGTGCCCCCGGCGGCGCCCCAGGGCCGGGCGGGCCCGGCGGGTTTGCCGGTCCTCGTCCGGGCGGACGTGGACCTGGCCGTCCCGGCGGTACCTCCGATGGCGGTCCGCGCCCCGGTGGTCCCCGCCCGGGAGGTCCCCGGCCTAGCCCGATGAACATGCCGTCCCGGCCGGCCCCGTCAGGTACCGGTCGCGGTGGCCCCGGCGGCGGTCGCAGTGGTCCTGGTGCCGGAACAGGCGCCAGGCCCGGTGGTGGTGGCGGCGGCGCTGGCCGTGGTCCCGGAACCGGAACCGGTGCGCGCCCTGGTGGCGGCGGACCGGGTGCGGGTGCTCCGCGCACAGGGACCGGCGGTGGTCCGCCCCGTCCGGGCGGCGGCCGCGGCCGCAGCGGCACTCAGGGCGCTTTCGGGCGGCCCGGCGGGCGGCCGTCCAGGGGCCGGAAGTCGAAGAAGCAGCGTCGTCAAGAGTTCGACAACATGCAGGCGCCGTCGATCGGCGGCGTCCAGGTTCCTCGCGGCAACGGCCAGGTGGTACGGCTGTCCCGCGGCGCGTCGCTGAGCGACTTCGCCGACAAGATCGGCGCGAACCCCGCGTCCCTTGTCCAGGTCATGCTGCATCTCGGTGAGATGGTGACCGCTACCCAGTCGGTCAACGACGAGACCCTGCAGCTGCTCGGGGCCGAGCTGAATTACAACATTCAGGTCGTCTCGCCTGAGGAAGAGGACAGGGAGCTGCTCGAGTCGTTCGACATCGAGTTCGGCGAGGACGAGGGCGAGGACACCGACCTGGTGGCCCGGCCGCCGGTCGTCACGGTCATGGGCCATGTCGACCACGGCAAGACCAAGCTGCTGGACGCGATCAGGAACACCAACCTGCAAGCCCGCGAGGCCGGCGGCATTACCCAGCACATCGGCGCCTACCAGGTGACCACCGAGGTGGACGGCGAAGAGCGCAAGATCACCTTCATCGACACCCCGGGTCACGAGGCCTTCACGGCCATGCGAGCCCGCGGTGCCGAGACCACCGACCTGGTGGTGCTTGTGGTGGCGGCCGACGACGGCGTGAAGCCGCAGACCACGGAGGCGCTGAACCACGCGCAGGCCGCCGGCGTGCCCATCGTGGTGGCGGTCAACAAGGTCGACAAGGAGGGCGCCGACCCGGCCCGGGTGCGGGCCCAGCTGACCGAGTACGGGCTCGTCGCGGAGGAGTTCGGCGGCGACACGCAGTTCGTGGACGTGTCCGCGACCAAGCGCACCGGCCTCGATAAACTCCTCGAGGCGATCATCCTGACCGCCGACGCCTCGCTCGACCTGCGGGCTAACCCCAAGCAGGACGGGCAGGGCGTAGCCATCGAGGCACACCTGGACAAGGGCCGCGGCCCGGTGGCCACCGTGCTGGTGCAGCGCGGCACGCTGCACGTCGGCGACTCGATCGTCTGTGGTGAGGCGTTCGGCCGGGTCCGGGCCATGCTGGACGAGAACGGCGACCAGATTCCTGAGGCTCTGCCGTCCCGTCCGGTGCAGGTCCTTGGCCTGACCGCCGTACCCGGCGCGGGCGACAACTTCCTTGTTGTCTCCGACGACCGGATGGCCAGGCAGATCGCCGAGCGCCGGGAGGCCAGGGAGCGCGTGGCCCAGTTCGCCCAGGGTCGGCGGCGGGTCACGCTCGAGGACCTGGACCAGGCGTTCAAGGCCGGTGAGCGCGAGGAACTGCTGCTCATCATCAAGGGCGACGTGTCCGGCTCGGTGGAAGCCCTGGAGGATGCTCTGCTCCAGCTCGATGTCGGCGAAGAGGTCAGCCTGCGCGTGATCGGCCGCGGCGTCGGCGCGATCACCCAGGACGACGTCAACCTGGCCATCGCCTCGGACGCGATCATCATCGGCTTCAACGTCCGGCCGGCCGGCCGGGCGGGCGAGCTGGCCCAGCGCGAGGGCGTCGAGATCCGCTACTACTCGATCATCTACCAAGCGATCGACGAGGTCGAAGCCGCGCTCAAGGGCATGCTCAAGCCCGAGTTCGAGGAGGCCCAGCTCGGCACGGCCGAGATCAGGGAGGTCTTCCGGGTGCCGAAGATCGGCAACGTGGCCGGCTGCATCGTGCGCTCCGGCCTGATCCACCGCGGCAACAAGGCCCGGCTGATCCGGGACGGCGTGGTGATCTCCGACAACCTTACGGTGGAGTCGCTGCGCCGGTTCAAGGAGGACGCGACCGAAGTCCGCGAGGGCTTCGAGTGCGGTATCGGCATCGGCTACAGCGATGTCCGGGTCGCCGACACGATCGAGACCTTCGAGATGAGGGAGAAGCCGAGGGCCTAACCGGAGGTACCCGCCGAGCCGGGCCTAGCTATTCGGGCAGGAGCGGAGTTATGCGGTGTATGTCGGGGCGCTGACGCTGGACCTGCTGCTGGGTGACGTTCACTCGCTGAAGGCCAAGCGCGGCGTCGTCCGGCCACTGGTCGCTGAGCTACGCCGGTGCTATCCAGGTGTCGCGGTCGCCGAGACCGGGCACCTGGATCTGCACCGGCGGGCTGAGATAGGCGTGGCCGTGGTATCGGCGACGGCCACCAACGCGATGAGTGTGCTCGCCGAGTGCGAGCGCATGGTGGCCGGGCACCCCGAGATCGAGCTGCTGTCGGCACGGCAGCGGCTGTTCAACGAGGAGGAGTGACGGCATGGACGCCGCGAGGGCGCGCAAGCTCGCCGACAGGATCAGCCAGATCGTCGCGGAGATGCTAGAGCGACGGGTCAAGGACCCCAGGCTCGGCTTCGTCACCGTCACCGAGGCCCGGCTGACCAACGACCTGCGTGAGGCCACCGTGTATTACACGGTGTACGGAACCGACGCCGAGCGGGCGGACACGGCGCTGGCCCTGCACAGCGCTACGGGCATCATCCGATCTGAGGTGGGACGGCAGATCGGACTGCGTCACACCCCGTCCCTTGAGTTCGTCGCCGACGTCGTCCCGGACACGGCCAAGCGGATCGAGGACCTGGTCAGCCAAGCCAGGACCGCCGACGAGGAACTGGCCCGCAGCCGCGACGGCGCGGTCTATGCCGGCGACCCCGACCCGTACCGCAAGCCCGCCGAGGACTCCGACGAGGACGACTTCGACGCGTGAGCGAGCCTGAGGGCAGCGGTAAGCAGCCCATGAGCGGCCTCGTCATCGTGGACAAGCCAGGCGGCATGACCTCTCACGACGTGGTGGCGCGGATCAGGCGACTGGCCGGGACCAGGAGGGTCGGCCATGCGGGCACCCTGGATCCGATGGCGACCGGCGTCCTGGTGGTGGGCGTGGAGAAGGCCACGAGGCTGCTCGGATTCCTGACCCTGACCGAGAAACAGTACGCCGCCACGATCAGGCTTGGCCAGTCGACAAGCACCGATGACGCGGAAGGCGACGTCACTGGCACCGGGGCGGCGGACGCGCTCACGGATCAGCAGCTGGCCCAGGCGGTCGCCGGGCTGACCGGCGAGATTCAGCAGGTGCCGCCCGTGGTCAGCGCCATCAAGGTCGACGGCCAGCGGGCCTACCGGCTGACCAGGGCGGGCGCGGCCCCGGAGCTGAAACCCAGGCCGGTGACGGTCTACGAGTTCGCCGTCACGGCGGTGCGTGCCCAGGGCGGGTTCCTCGATATCGACGCGACCGTGCGCTGCTCGAGCGGCACCTACGTCAGGGCCCTGGCCCGTGACCTCGGGGCCGCCGTGGGCACCGGAGGGCACCTGACCCGCTTGCGCCGGACCAGGGTGGGCGGCTACGGCCTCGGTCAGGCTCACACCCTGGATCAGCTGGCGGAGCGGTTCGAGTTGCTGCCGCTGGCCCAGGCGGCCGCGGCGGCCTTCCCGAGCCGGCACCTGACCGCGGACGAAGCCCGCCGGCTGGCCCACGGTGGCCGTCTTGCTCCCGCTGCCCTGCTCGCCGGCGCCACCGGCGCCGCTGAGAACGGCGTGGCTGATGCGCGGGCGCCCACGGCCGCTTACGCGCCCGACGGTACGCTCATCGCCCTGCTGACCGAAGAGTCGGGCCAGGCCCGCCCCCTCGTCGTCTTCGTATGAGTCCGGGCCTCTGGGGGCGGTGTCCGTCGTAACCTGAGCGCGATCCACCGCCGGTGATGGTTAGGCTGGTGTCTGGCGACGAAGGAGGAAGGGGGAATCGTGTACCGCTGGTACGGCTCGACCGACGTGCCTTCCGACTGGGGCAGGTGCGTCGCCACGATCGGCGTGTTCGACGGCGTACATCGCGGTCACCAGCGCATTGTCGGCCGGGCCAAGGAGATCGCACAAGCGCAGGGCCTGCCGGTGGTCGTGATCACCTTCGACCCGCACCCGGCTGAGGTCGTCAGGCCGGGCTCGCACCCGCCGTTTCTCACCACCCCACGGCGGCGGGCCGGGCTGCTGGCCGGCCTGGGCGTCGACGCCGTGTTCATGCTCTCGTTCAACCTGGCGTTCTCCAGGCTCAGCCCGGATGAGTTTGTCCGGGTCGTGCTGTCCGAGCGGCTGCACGCCGCGTCCGTGGTGGTGGGAAGTAACTTCAGGTTCGGTCATAAGGCGGCGGGCGATGTGGCCCTGCTCGCGCAGCTGGGCGAGAAGTATGACTTCACCGCCGAGGGCGTGCCGCTGCTTGTCAGCGACGGCGTCACGATTTCCTCGACCCACATCAGGCAGTGCCTGGCCGTCGGCGACGTCGTCGCCGCCGCCCATGCCCTCGGCCGCCCGCACCGGGTGGAAGGCGTGGTCGTCCGTGGTCACATGCGGGGCCGAGAGCTGGACTTCCCGACCGCGAACCTGGAAACGCCGCCGCACACGGCTACTCCCGCCGACGGCGTGTACGCCGGCTGGCTGACCAGCCTGGATCTGGACGGGGCCGAGATCAGCCGCTGGCCTGCCGCGATTTCCGTCGGGACCAACCCGACCTTCGGGGCCGGCGAGCGCACCGTCGAGGCGTACGCGCTCGACCGTAATGACCTGGATCTCTACGGCGCCCACGCCGCGATCGACTTCGCCGCCAGGCTTCGTGGTACCCAGCGCTTCGATTCCGTCGATGACCTGATTACCCAGATGCGGCAGGACGTCATCGCGGCCCGCGCCATAACCGCCGGCTGAGCCGGCCCTTCATGTGACCGTCACCTTCTTCTCGTAGGGTCCACTCGTGAGTGTGGAGGATCGCGACCAGATCAGGCGGCCGGGCCGGGCGGACCGCCGAGCCGAAGACGGCGTGGCGGGCAATGCCCGGCTGACCGCCGCCAACGCCGCGGTGCTGCTGGTGCTGCTGGCGGTCGAGGGCGTCACGATCTTGCGGATCCGCCCGCTGCTGTCGCCGCACGTGTTCATCGGCATGGTGCTCATCCCCCCGGTGCTGCTCAAGGTGGCCAGCACCAGCTGGCGGTTCGTCCGCTATTACCGCGGCACCCCGGCTTACCAGCGCAAAGGACCGCCGCCGATCCTGCTGCGCCTGCTCGGCCCGGTCATCGTGATCCTCACCTTGGTCCTGCTGGCCAGCGGGGTAGGACTGATGCTGGTGGGCCAGTCGTGGCTGCCGCTGCTGCTCAAGGTGCACAAGGCCAGCTTCGTCTTGTGGTTCGGCGCTACCACCGTGCACGTGCTCGGCCACCTGGGCGAGGTGTTCAGGCTGGCACCGCGCGACTTGCTACGCCGGACCCGCCGTGATGTTCGCGGGGCCGGCCTGCGATCCTGGCTGATCGCCGCCAGCCTGGTGGTCGGCGCCGTGCTTGGATTCCTGCTGCTCTCCCGGGTCGGCCCCTGGCTGGCGGCCGGGCCGCACGGGGGTCACTGAACGTCACAGCGCCGCGTAGAGGACCCTTTCGAAGTCGTTGTACAGCCTGACCGCCCTGGTTACTCGTCGGCCAGCACGGCCTGGAGCGCGGTCCGCAGCGGGTGCAGCCGCCTCGCCGCGGCGTCGCGGGCCGCGGCGAGCGAGCGGCCCGCGAGCGGTTCGGTGATCTCGATGTAGCACTTGATCTTCGGTTCGGTGCCGCTGGGCCGCAGCACCACCCGGCCGCCGCGCAGCCGGAAGACCAGCACGTCCGCAGGCGGCAGCGGCGCCCCAGCCCCCCCAAGCCCGTCAGCCCCCCCAAGCCCGTCAGCCCCCCCAAGCCCGTCGCGGTCCGCTGCCAAGTCGACCGCACTCGACACTTGTTGATCACCAAACGCCGTCGGGGGATCGGCCCGGAGCCGGCTCATCACCCGGCCCGGTTCGGCCGTGCGCAACGTGAGCTGGGACGTCAGGTGCACACCGTGCGCCGTCTCCAGCGCGTCGTACACGTCAAGCACCGAACGCCCCGCCGCCTTGGCGCTCGTCACCAGCCAGAGCATGGCCAGCGCGGCGCTGATGCCGTCCTTGTCTCGCACCACGTCGCCGACCGCGTAGCCGAGCGCCTCCTCGTAGCCGAAGATGAAGCGGGTCCCGGGCTGGCCGTCGGCCGCCCGGGCGATCCACTTGAACCCGGTCAGGGTTTCCGCATATCGCGCGCCCGCCGCGGCCGCGATCTTGGCCAGCAGCGTCGAGGACACCACCGTGGCGGCCACCAACCGCTGCCGCGGCTCATCCTGCGCCGCCGTCCGCTCCAGCAGGCTGGCGCCGAGCAGCGCGCCCACCTGGTCTCCGGTGAGCACCCGCCAGCCACCGTCCGGCTGCGGCACGGCTATCGCGAGGCGGTCGCCGTCCGGATCGCTGGCCACCACGAGCTCGGCCTCGAGGCGGCGCGCGTCGGCTAGGGCCAGGTCGAGGGCACCCGGCTCCTCCGGGTTGGGAAACGCGACGGTCGGGAAGTCCGGATCGGGTTCTGCTTGCGCCGTCACCACGTGCGGAGCCGCGAAGCCCGCCTGCCGGATCGCCCGCAGCATCAGCTCCCCGGCCACCCCGTGCAGCGGCGTGTAGACCACGTTCAGCGCGGGCCCGGCGGCCGGCCGGGCCGCCGCCGGGCCCGCGACCGCGTTGAGGTACGCCTGGGCCACCTCGTCGCCGTGCCGGATGATCAGCGGGCTCCCGGCCTGCGCCACCGGGATCTGCGCCAGCGGGCCGAGGGCGGCGATGCGCTGCTCGATCTCGGCGTCGGCGGGCGGGATGACTTGGGCGCCGTCGCTCAGGTAAAGCTTGTACCCGTTGTCCGCGGCCGGGTTGTGGCTCGCCGTGATCATCACCCCGGCCGCCGCGCCCAGCCGCCTGACCGCGAACGCAAGCAGCGGCGTAGGACAAGGCAGCGGGAGGACATGCACCGCAAGTCCCGCCCCGGCCAGCACCCCGGCTACCTCCCCGGCGAAGTCCGCCGACCGGTGCCGCGCGTCGCACCCCACCACCACACTGAGCCCTGGCCCCGTCCCAGCCTTGTCACCGAGCAGCCACCCCGCCACCGCCGCGGTCGCCGCCCTGACCACAGCCCGGTTCATCCGGTTCGGCCCCGCGCCCATCGCCCCGCGCAACCCCGCCGTCCCAAATTGAAGCCGTCCCCCAAACCGATCACGCAACTCAGCCGCCGCCCCGGCATCAGCCCCCGGATAAGCACGATCAAGCAGCGCCCGCAGCTCCTCCCGGTCGTCCGCGTCGGGGTCATCCGCCATCCAGGCCCCGACCGCACGCCGGAACTCAGCCTCACCCGTCACCCGCACCACTCATTTCAATACCCAGGCTTCGGGGTTCAGAGAGACCGATACCCCCCGGGGCAGCAGTACCCCTGGAACTCGCAGCGCGGAGCCGTTCGGCATGGATTTACGCCTTGACGTACGGGATGCCCTCCGCCCGCGGGCCGCGGACCTTGCCGACGAGCCCGGCGAGCACCACGATCGTGACGATGTACGGGGTCATCAGCAGCAGATTCGACTGGATCGGCGTATTCAGGGTGGACAGGATCGACTGCAGCTGCGTCGTGAACCCGAACAGGAGCGCCGCCCCGATCGCGCCGAACGGCGTATACCGTCCGAAGATCATCGCGGCGAGCGCGATGTAGCCCTCGCCGGAGGTCATGTCCGCGTTGAACGAGCCGACCGAGCCGATCGTGAAGAAGGCGCCGCCGACGCCTGCGATCAGGCCCGCCGCGATCACGTTGCGGTATCTCATCGCGATCACCGGGATGCCCACGGTGTCGGCCGCGCTCGGGTGCTCGCCGATGGCCCGGGTGCGCAGGCCCCACCGGGTGGAGAACAGGCCCACCTGGACGCCGGCCAGCGCGAGGTAGGTGAGGTACAGGAAGATGGTGGAGTCGAAGAAGACCGGGCCGATGATCGGGATGTCGCCGAGCAACGGGATCCTGACCGCCGAGAACGTGGATGGCGAGTTCAGCGTGTTGCCATAGGGCACCATGAGGCCGTCGTAGAGGTACCCGGTGATGCCGAGGATCAGCGTATTGAGTACCACGCCGAGGACGACCTGGTCCACCCGGTAACCGATGGCGAAGACGGCGAGCAGCGCCGCGACCAGCGAGCCGGCCATCGCTCCGCACACGAGTCCCAGCCACAGCGAGCCGGTGACGCTGGCCACGATGGCGGCGGTGAAGGCGCCGAGCAGCAGCTGGCCCTCGATGCCGACGTTGATCACCCCGGAGCGGGAGCACACGACGCCGGTCAGCGCCCCGAGCATGATCGGGATCGAATCGCTGAACGTGCCCTGCAACTGGTTCACCACGTTAAACGACGTGCTCAGCCCGCCGTCGGCCCAGCACAGCAAGGCGAGGACCAGCAAGAAGGTGACGACCCCGATGGCCACCCGCCGCAGCGTTACGCCGAACGGCAGGAAACTACGCAGCGCAGCCACCACCAGGCTTAGCGCGCCGCACACGTAACAGGTGACGGCCGCAGGCAAGGTGAGGTTCGGCACGGTCACCTTAGCGAAGGGCTGGGAGAACGCGAAGGTCGCGTCCCCGTGGTGCGCGTACAGCCCCAACACGAAGATGTCCACCAGCCCGAACACGGCAAACATCGCCGGCGCCAGCCACCGCCGGAAGGTGCTGCTCGGGGGAAGGGCCGCCAGGTCCAGGTCCACGGGCGGCACACGATCCGCCATCGTCATGCGTTCCACCCCTTAGACATGACCCCGCCCACGCCGCCGGCTCTGGCGGCCCGCAGCCTGAACATGCTCCGGATCAGCAGCGGCGCCGCGACGAACAGGACGGTCGTTCCCTGCAGGACTTGCACCATGTCCACCGGAGTGCCGGTGGCGACCTGCATGAGCGGTGCCCCGGCGTGCAGCGCGCCGAAGAGCAGGCCCGCGAGCACGACCCCGAGCGGCCTGCCCAGGCCTAGCAGCGCGACCGTGATGGCGTCGATGCCGTAGGTTCCGTAGCTCTGGAAGTTGAGGGTGAAGTCGGTGCCCTGGATGACCGTAGCGCCGCTCAGCCCGGCTAGCCCCCCGGCTATCAGCATGACGAGAACCCAGTTCCGTTCCACGTTCATGCCTGCCACCCGCGCGGCGCTTGGGTTCTTGCCTAGGCTGCGGAACTCGAAGCCCGTCGTGGTCCGGCTCATCAGCCACCACACGCCCGCCGCGCAGGCCAGCGCGACGAGGAAGCCCGCGTTAATCCGCAGGTGCGAACCGAACAGCAACGGGAGGTGCGCGTTTCCTGCGATGGGCGCGGTGATCTCGTCGGTGGTGTGCGGCGCCTGGATCAGGTAGCCGAAGGAGAGCAGGTAGGCCAGCAGATAGACCATGACGTAGTTCAGCATGATCGTGACGATGACCTCGTGCGCGCCCGTTCGCGCCTTGAGCTCGCCGACTATCCAGCCGATCACCGCGCCGCCGGCGAAACCGCCGAGCACGCAGACCACGACGTGCACGCCGTACGGCAGGCTGACCCCGTAGCCGAGGTAGGTGGCGACGATCATGCCACCGATGAGCTGACCCTGCGCGCCGATGTTGAACAGACCCGCCTGATAGGGCACCGCGACCGCAAGCCCGGCCAGGATCAGCGGCGTGGCCTGGACGCACGTCTCCGACAGCGGGTTGAACACGGCCGAGAGGTAGCCGTCATGCACGGCCGTGCCGAACGACGCCTGCTGGAACAGCGCCGCAACCGTGTGCGGGTTGAAGATCGATCCCTCGAACATCTCCACGTAGGCGCCCACCGCCGTATCCCACGCCGCCGCGAGCGCATGACCGGGATCGGAGAAAAAGTCGCCCCAGGCGTGCAGCACCATCGTGTTGGTGAACGCGTTCAGCAGCCCGCCTACCACGAACGCGGTGAGGAGCGCCAGGATGATGACAGTGGCCGTATGACCTTCAAGTATCGAATCTCGCAGGCTTTGGCTGAACGAGACTGGCGGCTCCTGCTCGGTCTCCTTCTTCGCCACCGTGGCCGGACCCGCCGCGGCCGGATCTACCGGACCCACCTGATCGCTCATTGTTCCGCCTCTGGTGTCGCCGCCGGGGCGGCCGGGGCGGATTCCGATTCAGTAGCCCCCGCCATCAGCAGCCCCAGTTCTTCGGCCGGCACCGTCGGCGGACGGAAACCCGTGATCTTGCCCTCGTAGATGACCGCGATCCGGTCCGCGAGGGCGTAGATTTCGTCGAGTTCGGCGGAGACGATGAGCACGGCCACGCCCTTGTCGCGCTGTTCGACGATGCGGCGGTGCACGAACTCGATCGAGCCCACGTCGAGCCCGCGGGTGGGCTGGCTGGCCACGAGTACCTTGTGCTCGCGTCCGAGCTCCCTGGCCAGGATGACCTTCTGCTGGTTGCCGCCGGACAGCGTGCCCACGGGCGCGTCCGCCGAGGTGGTGCGGACGTCGAATTCCTTCACCCGCTCGGCCGCGTTGCTGGCGATGGCGTCAAGGTTGAGCCTGATGCCGGACGCGTAAGGCGGCCGGTCGTACGTGTCGAGGACCATGTTGTCGGCCACGGAGAAGTCACCGACCAGCCCGTCTTCCTGGCGGTCCTCGGGGACGTAGGCGACGCCCGCGTGCAGCCGCTGCCGAGGCGTGGCCTGGGTAAGGTCGTGGCCGTTCAGCGTCAGCTGCCCCGAGGCCGTCGGCCGCAGCCCCATCAGGGCCTCGCACAGCTCGGTCTGCCCGTTGCCCTGAACCCCGGCCATGCCGAGGATCTCGCCCGCCCGGACCTGGAATGACACTCCGTTCACCCACACCCGGCCGGTCTCGTCGGTGACGGTCAAGTCGGCCACGTCAAGTACCACGGCGCCAGGCTTGGCGGCCTCCTTGCTGACCCGCAGCTGCACGTCCCGGCCGACCATGAGCGAGGCGAGCTCGTCCTCGGTCGTGTCGGGAGGCCGCTGGCCGACGACCGCGCCCCGGCGCAGCACGGTGATCGTGTCCGCGATCGCCTGGACTTCCTTGAGCTTGTGCGAGATGAAGACGATGGACCTGCCCCCCTCCTTCAGCTGCCTGATGATCCGGAACAGGTCCTGCGTTTCGGCCGGGGTGAGCACTGCGGTGGGCTCGTCGAGTATCAGCACGGTCGCGTCCCTGACCAGCGCCTTGATGATCTCGACCCGCTGCTGTATGCCGACAGGCAGGTTCTCCACCAGGGCGTCCGGGTCTACCTCCAGGCCGTAACGGCGGGAGAGTTCGCGCACGTCCTGCCGTGTCTTGCGGCGGTCGAGCAGACCGGAACGGCGGGTTTTCTCGATGCCGAGGGTCACGTTCTCCGCGACGGTGAACACAGGCACGAGCATGAAGTGCTGGTGCACCATTCCGATGCCGCCGGCGATAGCGTCCCTGGGGGAGTGGAAGCGGACGCTCTTCCCGTCGAGCAAGATCTCGCCCTCGTCGGGCTGCAGCAGTCCGTACAGGACGTTCATCAGGGTCGTCTTGCCGGCGCCGTTCTCGCCGAGCAGGGCGTGCACCTGACCTGGGGCCACCGACAGGTCGATCCGGTCGTTGGCCACCAGCGGACCGAAACGCCTGGTGATGCCCTTCAGCTCAAGCTCCACGTCCGTCCTTCAGGTCAGCGTCCCGTGCGCCGGGGTGGCAGCGATGCGCGTACGCCGCACCGCTGCCACCCCCGCCGTGCCTTGCCGCCGGGCCCTTACACCGGGCTCTTGGTCGGCGTCTGGATGCTGCCGCTCTCGACGCCGGCCTGCACCTGCTTGAGCTCAGCCTGCAGCGCGGCCGGGATAGTGCTAGCGAAGTCGTGGAACGGAGAGAGCACCGCCCCGCCGTTGGCCAGGGTGCCGATGTACGTGCCGCCCGCGAACGTGCCGCCGGCCGCGGAAAGCACCGCGGTCTTCACCGCGGGCACGATGCCCTTGGTGACGCTGGTGATGAAGTACTTGCAGTACGTGGGCGCGCTCACGCAGCCGTCGGTGTCCACCCAGAACATGTTCACCTTCTGGCTGCCGGCCGCGTTATCCGCATCCTTGACCGCCGTGGCGGAGCCTTGGCCGACGGCCCCGGCCACCGGGAAGATGATGTCGGCGCCCTCAGTGATGAAGGTCTGGGTGAGCGTCTGCCCCTTGGTCAGGTTGGTGAAGTCGCCGGTAAAGGAGCCCTTCTGGGTCTGCTCGTTCCAGCCGAGCACCTGCACCTTCGTGCCGTGCTTGGAGTTGTAGTACTGCACGCCGTCCCAGAAGCCGTCCATGTAGATCGTGACGGTGCCGAAGTCCTCCCCGCCGAACGTGGCGACCTTGCCGGTTTTGGTCAGGCCGGCGGCCAGGTACCCGCCGAGGAAACCGTCCTGCACGGTGTTGAACACCAGCTGGTCGATGTTGCTTTCCTTGGTGCCGGTCAGGCATTCCGACGCGTACGAGCAGTCGACGATGGCAAACTTCTGGCTTGGGTTCGCCTTCGCCGCGGCCTCTGTCGCGGAGGCCATCAGGAAGCCTACGGTGACGATGATGTTGCACTTGTCGCCGAGGAACGTATTGATGTTCGATACGTAGTCGCTTGGCTGTTTCGACTGCAGGTAGGTCACCTTGATGCTGGAGTTGGCGGCCGCGGCCGCCTGCATGCCCGCCCACGAGGAGGCGTTGAACGACCTGTCGTTGATGCCGCCGGTGTCGGTGACCATGCAGCCAAGGAACTTGGCTGTGGTCCCCCCTGAGCTCGCCGATGAGCTTGCTGAACTGGTGCTTGTGCTGCTGCCGCTGGCTGAGGCCGAGCTATGGCTGCTGCCGCACGCGGCGATGACGAGGGTGGCCGACAGGGCCAACGCCGCCGTGGCCAATGCGCTGTGTTTCACGCTTACCTCCACTGGGCCAGCACGCTATAGCGCCTGGCCTGGAATTTATCCCGGGTTGTCCCGCAGGTTATGCCTGGTGATACCCCCTGTGAAGGGGACACGCGACGATCTCGCCCGCTCGTTGCCGAATCGGAACCCGGCCAACGCCTACAAGCTCACGGCCGCGGCACCGGCCGGCGTCGCACTGCTAGTCGTGCTCCCGCTACCGCTCGTGATCCCGCTGTTAGGCGTACCGCCGTTCGCTGCCGGGGCGCCGGGGAAGTCCAGGGTGATGGTCAGGCCGCCGCGCGGCGTCTCGGCCAGCCGGGCGGTGCCGCCGTTCGAGGTGACCAGCCGGTGCACGATGGCCAGGCCTAGCCCGGTGCCGTTCGGGTTGGAGGTGCTGAACCGCAGGAAAGCACGGTCGCGGTCCTCGGCGTTCATGCCCGGCCCGTCGTCGCTGACGATGACCTGGGCGCCGGACGGGGTGACGGTCGTGGTCACGATGACATGGTGGCCCGCGCTCAGCGCTTCGAGCGCATTGGCGATCAAGTTGTCCAGGATCTGTTCCAGGTGCCCTTCGCCGATCCAGGCCATGGCCTGCCCGCCCGGGTCTGACCCGCCGCCGGCCAGCCGGCCGCCGGTGAACGCGCTGGCCCGGCCCGGCTCGTTCGGGCGGAAGGTGGCCTCGAGCGTGATGTCCCTGTCGTCGGCCACTGGGAGCCACGCCACCACTCGTTCCCGCGCCACCTCGGCCAGGTCCACCGCGACAGGTACCGGTACCACGTTCTCCGCCCGCGCCACCGCGAGCAGCCCGTCTACCAGCCGGGACAGCCGGGCCAGCTCCTCCAGCGCGCCGGCCAGCTCGTGCGCGGTGGCCGGGTCGGACTGGGCGGTGTCGGCGGCGAGCAGGTCGAGCCGCAGCCGCAGCGCGGCCAGCGGGGTGCGCAACTGGTGCGACACGTCCGCGATCACCGCCCGGTTGCCGTGCACCAGGGCTTCGAGCCGCCCGGCCATGGTGTTGAACGTGGTGGCGAGGCGGCGCAGCTCCGGCGGCCCCGAGTCGACCACCGCCCGCATCGCCAGGTCACCTTCGGCCAGCCGTCCCGCCGCCGTGTCCAGCGCGGCCAGCGGCCTGCTCACCCACCGGGCCAGCGCGAAGGCGAGCAGCGCGGCGGCGAGCATGGCGACGACGGCGAGCGTGCCGAGGATGATCCACAGCTCGACGATCTCGTGGTTCAGCGGGTTCGCCGACCTGGCCAGGACCACCGTGCCCACCAGCACGTGCGCGTTGTCGTAGACCGGGATGGCCGCGATGACCCACGACCCGGAGGTCTCGGTGACCGGCAGGATCGGCTCCGCCTTCGGCGTGAGCCTGCCCAGCTCGTTGGCCTGGCAGGCCAGCGGGGACCAGCTGCCGGCCGGCATGTGCACGTTGACGATGCGGCTCTGCCCCGGGCAGCGGCCGGCCAGCACGAGCAGGCCGTCACCGGCCTCCCGGGTCTGGGTGATCAGGCTGATCAGGGGGCCGTCGGGGGAGTTCACCAGCCGCGCCTCGGCGATCAGCGCGTCCGAACGCGCCATGCCCGACGTGGCCTGGGTGAAGGAGTTCCGGTCGTGCGAGGTCGCGTTGAGCGTCAGCGGCACCACCGCGCCGACCAGCACGGCGGCGGTGAAAGCCAGCAGGACCAGCAGGATCCGCCTGGTCACGGCGGGTTGCCGGAGTCCGCGAGCCGGAAGCCGTGCCCGTAGACGGTCTCGATGATGCCGGGGTCGCCGAGCTTCTTGCGCAGCGCCGCCATGTGCACGTCGAGCACCTTGGTGGGGCCGTACCAGTGCTCGTCCCAGGCGCGTTCCAGCATCTCCTGCCGGCTGACCACCCGGCCTGGGTCGCTGGCCAGGCACTCCAGGATGGCGAACTCCTTCGGCGTCACCGCGATGCTGTTTCCGGCCACGGTGACCTTGTGCGTGCGCAGGTCGACGGTGAGCGGCCCGTGCTGCAGCACCTGGCCGGCCGGCTGGCGGCTGCGGCGCAGCACCGCCCTGATCCTGGCCAGCAGCTCCTGCAGCCCGAACGGCTTGATCAGGTAGTCGTCGGCGCCCTCGTCCAGCGCCAGCACGCGGTCCGATTCCTCGCCGCGGGCGGTCACGATGATGATGGCCGCGTCGCAGGACTGGCGGAGCCGCCGGCAGACCTCCACGCCGTCGATGTCGGGCAGCCCGAGGTCGAGCAGCACCACGTCCGGCACCGGCCAGTCGAGCGCCGCCTTGCCGGTGGTGACGCTGCCGGTCTCGTAGCCCGCCCGGGTGAGCCCGCGGACCAGCTGAGTGGCGATACCAGGGTCGTCTTCCACCACGAGGACCCGGCCAAGACGTGCGTTCACGGCCTCCACGTTAGGCACGAAACCGGCCAGCACCGAATCGGGCACGGATCTTAACCAAACCTGAACTTCTTCCGGGGTGGGTCCTAGCAGGTAGCTGGGCATGATTTCTATCAGAGTTCCTTGCTCTCGCGTGGCGCGCTCCCTGCCGCGACCGCGCCGGACATGTGCGGGTCCGTGTGGATAAGGCCACCCTGCAGCCTTATCCACACGGACCCCAAGTCCCCCCAGCCTGAGGCTTTAGAGTCGTCTGGTGAACATCGACTGGCCTGCCCTGCGTGCGGCCGCCACCGTGGCGGCGGGACGGGCGTACGCGCCGTACTCCGGTCTGCGGGTCGGCGCCGCCGCGCTGGCTGTGAGCGGCCAGATCGTCACCGGCTGCAACGTGGAGAACGCCTCCTACGGCCTGACCCTATGTGCCGAGTGCGGCCTGGTCAGCGCCCTGCACGCCGCCAGCGCGGCCCAGCCCGGGGCCCCAGCGCTCTTGCTGGCCGTCAGCGTCGTCGCCGGTGACGGGGAGCCGCTGCTTCCGTGCGGCCGCTGCCGCCAGCTGCTGCTCGAAGCCGGCGGCGGCGGGCTGCTTGTGGATACCGCCGACGGCCCGGTCGAGCTGAACGTCCTGCTCCCCGCCGCCTTCACCGGCACCGACCTCACCGAGCGCCGAGACCTCCGGTGACCGACGCGGTCTCCCTCATCCGGGCCAAACGGGACGGCCACCACCTCACCGAACCCGAGATCAGCTGGCTGTTCGGAGCGTACGCCCGGGGCGAGGTCGCCGACGAGCAGATGTCCGCGCTGCTGATGGCGATCTACTTCCGGGGTCTGGACTCCGCTGAGCTCAGGGCGTGGACCGCGGCGATGATCGCCTCGGGCGATCGCCTTGACCTGTCCTCTATCGAGAAGCCGACCGTGGACAAGCACTCCACCGGCGGGGTGGGGGACAAGGTCAGCCTGATCCTGGCGCCGCTGGTGGCCAGCTGCGGCGCCGCCGTCCCGCAGCTGTCAGGTCGCGGGCTCGGCCACACCGGCGGGACCCTGGACAAGCTCGAGTCGATCCCCGGTTTCCGTGCCCGGCTGACCCCGGCGGAAACCCTGGCCGTGCTGGCCAGCGCCGGGTGCGTGATCTGCGCCGCGGGGTCCGGCCTGGCGCCCGCCGACCGCAGGCTCTACGCCCTGCGTGACGTCACCGGGACGGTCGAGTCCATTCCGCTCATCGCCAGCTCGATCATGTCGAAGAAGATCGCCGAGTCCACCAGCGCGCTCGTCCTCGACGTCAAGGTCGGCACCGGCGCGTTCATGACGAGCCTCGAGCCAGCGCGCGAGCTGGCCCGGACCATGGTCGCCCTGGGCACAGAACACCAGGTGCGCACCCGGGCCCTGCTGACCCGGATGGACACCCCGCTGGGCCGCGCGGTCGGCAACGCCGTCGAGGTGGCGGAGGCGGTCCAGGCGCTGCAGGGCCATGGGCCGCCCGACCTGATCGAAGTCACCGTCGCCCTAGCCCGCCAGATGCTGGCCCTGGCCCACCCCAACGACGCCGATCCGGCCGCCGCCCTGGCGGACGGCCGGGCCCTGGCCGCGTACCGGGCCATGGTCCGCGCGCAGGGCGGCGATCCGGACGCCCCGCTGCCGCGGGCGGCGCACACCCACCTGGTGCCGGCCCCCGGCCCGGGCTGGCTGACCCGCCTGGACGCCCTGGCCGTGGGTACCGCGGCCTGGCGGCTTGGCGCGGGCCGGGCGCGCAAGGAGGACGGGGTCAGCGCGACCGCGGGGATCATCTGCCTGGCCAAGCCGGGGGACCGGGTGCAGGCCGGCCAGCCGGTGCTCGAACTCCGTGCCGACGAGCCCGAGCGTTTCGCCGCCGCCCTGGCCGCGCTGGACGGCGCCATCGCGGTCAGCGAGTCCGGACCGCCGCCGCACCTCTCCCCGGTCATCGAATACATCTCGCCGCAGTAGCACAATGGGGAGATGCTGACCCTTGCCGAGATCCAGGCCGTCCCGAAGGTGCTGCTGCACGATCACCTGGATGGCGGTCTGCGTCCGCAGACCATCCTGGAGCTGGCCCGGGAGACGGGTTACTCCGACCTGCCCGGCGATGACGCCGAGGAACTGACCAAACGGCTCACCGAAGGCGCGCACCGCGGTCACCTGGAGATCTACCTGGACGCGTTCCGTCACACGGTGGCGGTCATGCAGACCCCGGACGCGCTGTGCCGGGTGGCCGCGGAGTGCGCCGAGGACCTGGCCGCCGACGGCGTGGTCTACGCCGAGGTCAGGTTCGCGCCCGAGTTGCACACCGAACGCGGGCTGAGCCTGGACGAGGTGGTCCAGGCGGTGCTCGAGGGTTTCCGTCTCGGCAGTGCTAACCAGGCCAGGGCCGGGCGCAGGATCACGGTGTACGCCCTGCTCACGGCGATGCGGACGGCGGCCAGGTCGCTGGAGATCGCCGAGCTCGCGGTCCGCTACCGGGACGAGGGCGTGGTCGGGTTCGACATCGCGGGCGCCGAGGCCGGGTGGCCGCCGAGCAGGCACCTGGACGCGTTTCAGTACATCAAGCGCGAGAACTTCCACATTACGATCCACGCGGGCGAGGCGTTCGGGCTGCCGTCGATCTGGGAAGCGGTGCAATGGTGCGGTACCGAGCGGCTTGGCCACGGGGTGCGCATCGCGGACGATATCGAGATCAGCGCCGAGGGAAATGTCCGGCTCGGCCGGCTTGCCGCCTACATTCGTGATCGCCGGATTCCGCTGGAAATGTGCCCGACGTCGAACGTGCAGACCGGCGCGGCGCCGTCAATCGCCCTGCACCCGCTCCGGGTGCTCAGGCAGCTGTCCTTCCGGGTGACGGTGAACACCGACAACCGGCTGATGAGCCAGGTCACGCTGAGCTCGGAGTTCCACCGGCTGGCGGCGGAATTCGGCTATGGCTGGCCGGACGTCGAGTGGTTGACAATTAACGCGATGAAGAGCGCGTTCGCGGGCTTCGACGAGCGCCTGCATCTCATCAACACCGTGATAAAGCCCGGATTTGCCACGGCTAGGGCTAGGAGCTTCGCGGTGATTCCGGTCGGCCCGGTCAGCATGCATAAACCTGGCTAAACCCACATTTTTTCCGAACGGCCCGGGCTTACTCAGCAGAATCATCTGTCACAATCCCGGCCTTTACGATGCGCATTTGCGCATGATTAGGCATGATGGAACTGCCGGTTTAGGCGCCTGAACCCCCAGGACCCCGCAAGCCCCGAAAGACCCCGTGAGGCGATGGTATTGTCCCCGTCGGAAACCGAACCGCTGCGTCCCTGGGACCCGGAGATGATAGGGCCGTACGTGGTGCTCGGGCGCCTCGGCGCCGGATCGATGGGCCAGGTCTACCTGGGCCGGTCGTCGGCCGGGCGGCTCGTCGCGGTCAAGACCATCAAGGTCGAGCTGGCCGAGGAAGCCGGTTTCCGTACTCGTTTCTCGCAAGAGGTGGCCGCGGCCAGGAAGGTCAGCGGCGTCTTCACCGCCGCGGTCGTGGAGGCCGATCCGGACGCCGATCTGCCCTGGCTGGCCACGGCTTACGTGCCGGCTCCCACGCTGAGCCGGATGATCCAGGTGTGCGGCCCGATGCCGGTGCGGACGGTTAACTGGCTGGCGGCGGGGTGCGCGGAAGCGCTTGAGTCGATCCACGGGGCCGGGCTGGTGCATCAGGACCTGAAACCCTCGAACGTGCTGGTCGCCCCGGACGGGCCCAGGGTGATCGACTTCGGGGTGGCCAGAGCCGCCGAGCGGATGGAGCTTACGGTGTCGCGCGGGGCGGTCGGCACGCCCGCGTACATGGCGCCGGAACAGGCCAGGGATCCGCACCAGGCCTCGGTGGCGAGCGATGTTTACTCACTCGGTGCGACGCTGTTGTTCGCGGCGACCGGGCATCCTCCGTATCTGGGCGCCTCGGTCCATGACGTGCTGGCCCGGCTGGCGACCGAGGAACCCGACCTGTCCGGCCTGCCCGCCGAACTAGCCAGCCTCATCATGGCCTGCCTGGACCGGGTGCCCAGGGACCGCCCGACTTCATCCGCGATACTCGCCCAGCTCGGCCAGTTCACCGAGGCTCAGCCTTACGGGTCCGATCCGGCGCACGCCTACCTGCCGGAACCGGCGATGCTGCTGATCGGGGAGTACCAGCGCAGTCCCCAGCTGGTCGGCTTCACCCCGGCCAGCCAGGCACGAGGCGGCGATTCCACCGCCGCCTCGTTCACCGAGCTCCCGGCCGACTACAAGCCGCCCCGGCGGCGAGAAGCCCAGCGCGGCCCCATCGAGCCCGGCGGGGGCCCGCAGGCCGGCCGGCCCATCGGGGCCATCGGGGCCATCGGTGCCGACTGGCAGCGGTGGCTCGGAACTCGCCTGGCCTGGATCGGCTGGATCGCGGTGGGAGCGGCCCTGGTGGTCGGGGGTGTCGTCCTCGGCGCGTCGCTCACCAGCTCAAGCGCCCCGCCCCCGGCCGACGATCGGCCACCGGCGCCCCCCTCGTGCACGTCGTACGGCCCGTCCAGGTCGAGCCTCGAGTCGATCTGCCTGGTGCAGTCCATCGGCAGTGCCGATGCCACGTTCGTCGTGCACGGGACCGGGTTCGCGCCTGGTGTGCCGGTCACGGTCTCGATGTCCGGTGTCGGTCCGCCCCCCGACGGCGGCAAGATCATGGAAGGGACGGCCGCGACCAAGCCGGTGACCGGCCATAACGGGACGTTCAGCCTCACCGTGAACCAGCTTTTCCCCAGTCATTACTCACCTGGGCTCTTCACCGTCGTGGTCACCGGACCCGGCGGCGCTCAGGCCAGCGCGGACTTCATGGTGATACCGGGGGGTTCTGCGGTTCCGGCCCCGCCCTGATCGTCAGGCCCCCTGGCCGTCAGGCCCCCTGGCCGTCAGGCCTGCGTCCACCACAGGTCTTCCTGGCGTGACCGCCAGGCCGGGTCGTCCAGCCGCCCGAGGTCGGCGGAGGTGATGATGCCGTGCTCGATCAGGATCCTGACGGCGACCTCGTCGGAGAGCCGGACGTCCGCCCGGGCCAGCCCGCGATCGGTGATCTTCCGCCGGAGTACCTTGATGTGCTCGGCCACCCGGGCCGAGAGCACGTCGCGGAACTCCGGGTCGGAATCGAATCGTTCCAGTTCGTGATAGGCGCCGGTCACCTCGAGCGCCCCGCGGGCGATTTCCGGCGTCCGCGGCAGCGGTCTGGTGGCGCTCTGGTCGAGCAGCCACGGCCGGCACCACATCAAGGCGACCAGGAAGAGCTTGGTCATCGGGTCGATGTAGAACGGAAGCAGCGTCCCCTCGCCAGCCCGCCGTCCGCCCGCGCCCCCCCGTCCGCCCGCGCCCTCAGCCCCA
>Ga0224557_1000123_pt1 | contig 87649 bp, 69 predicted proteins | sample 714S31014metaG_FD_180677 | JGI IMG/M metagenome (GOLD analysis project Ga0224557, IMG submission 180677) | Peat soil microbial communities from Stordalen Mire, Sweden - 717 S3 10-14 | ecosystem: Environmental > Terrestrial > Soil > Wetlands > Peat | place: Sweden: Norrbotten County, Stordalen...
GTTGCGCTATTGTTCCCGGAAAAACCGCAACAAACGCAAGCTCCGACCGGAGCGCCCGCTGGTAAGTTCTTGATTTTGAATTGGCGGGGACGACGGGACTCGAACCCGCGGCCTCTGCCGTGACAGGGCAGCGTTCTAACCAACTGAACTACGTCCCCACTCGCCAAATCAACGACCTGCGCAATAACCGGTGTTTATGAGGCGTTGCGCAATTTGCATGCAACGTGCGCCGACGCCTGGCTTTACAAAAGAGGGCATTCCCTAGCCGAATCACGCTCAACAAAATCCTCACGCATCTATTACCAGACTTATATTAACACACGGAAACGATGCGGATTGTCCCGTCGGCCGCGCTCGTCAGCTTCGATACTGCGCTAGTTCCCGAACTGCGCGATATGCCTGATCGATGGCGGCATCCATGTAGGCCACGGCTCCGGCGTCGGAGTTGGCGATCGCGATCCTGCCAAACGGCTTCCGGCCGATAACATGCGGTTGTTGATTTTCGGCAAAATCGGGATCGAACAAAGAGTTGTATCCGTAGGCGTAACCGTGGGCCCAACGGCCAACCGTGATGCCCTCGATGTCTCGTGCCGGATCAAAACCGCCGCCTGCCAGCATGCGCGCCAGTTGATCGCGAATATTGCGCTCCATCGTCTCAAACGGCACATCGTAAAGTTCCACTCGACCGATACGATGCTGCTCACGTTCTGACAGTCCAGGCTGGCATGGCGTGCGGACCATGAAGACAACCATTGGTTCGTCGGGATGGCTGGGAAATTTGTAGTCTCCGATGCTCACGGGGAAATCGATGGCCGCGTATACGTGATAGCTCCCCGGTGCCGCGATCTGGAACACGCCGAGATTGTGGAACGATGTCCAGTTGCGAATGGCAACGTGAGAATAAATAAGCGGCGTCTTCACGCCATAAACGAGCGCTTCTTTTTGTGCAGCAGGAAGTTCGGGGCAGAGGTAAGGAACCATCGAGTTATAACAAGCCAGGACGCACGCGTGTCCGCGCACTTGGTAAAGCTTGCCCTGGCGAACGTAAGTGGCGTCCACTTCGCGGGCTGACGCCGGGTCGCCATCGTTCTGCACGCGGACCGCCGTGCTGCTTAGGCGGATGCGCACCGGCGATTGCCCTCGGTCGAGTTGGCCGTAATCTGCCTGCGCGGTAACAACGTCTTCCATCGTGTGACCGGGAATGGCATCCGGAATGAGGGATCGAACGAGCAAGCGAGCAATGGAAGCATTGCCATCAGGAAAATGGAAAATGTAGGGATCCGATTTTTCCGTGCCGCGGCCGCCTGTGGCACCTAGCATGGCATCGAGGCCAGGGTAACCGTAGCCATAATCGTCGCCCGCTTCGTAGAGCGCGATGGCAGAAACCGCGTCAATGCCCACTCCGAAAAGATCGTGGCTGCGGGTTTGGAACACGGGCAGCACCTCCGGAGTGCATCGGGCAATCTTGGTCAGAAAGTCGGCGTAGCTGGTCTTCTCGAGCATGGCGCGTTTTTGCTCGCGCGTGAGCTCCGGCAAGTAATCCGCTTTGCTGGTGTAGAGCCGCACCAGATCGCGCCGCGCGGCAGCGGACAATGGCGTGCGCGCAAAAAATTGCTCGTGCGGAATCGTGCCGAAACCCGCGACCAGCCGGTCTTCTCCAAAAGTCTCGCGGTCAAAAAAAATGCCACTTCCCAGCTTCATCGACGAGTAAAGGTTCTGGTCGAAATAGCGGTAGAACTTCTGGGTGTCAACGCCCAGATCGGCGAATACACTCTTGGCAACGGCGCTGTACTTCGAAGGGCTCTCAATAGATTGCGCGCCGTAGCCAAGCAACTTGCGCTGGCCAACCTGGAACTCCTTGCGCATGGCGTGTCCGCCGAAGTCGTCGTGATTGTCGAGAATCAAAATGCGTGCCGATGTGCCAGCTTGCTTGCGGAAGAAATGCGCCGCTGCCAGGCCGCTGATCCCGGCCCCGACCACGATGAGATCGTAGACATCGTCGATGTGTTCGGGTGAGCCGGCAGTTTGCCAGAAGGTTCCGTCGCGGAGCGCATGCGCGGCCTCGAAGGATCCTGCAGCGCTTCCGCGCATGCCGCCCGCAGCCGGAGGATATGATTCCGCCGGGTCTGGACCACTGCTTGTGTCAAAAGGCGCGCGCCCGGCACAACTCGTCAGCATCGAACTGGCCGCCATGCTGCCCAGGCCGATCGCGATGCCATTGAGAAAATCACGGCGCGTGATGAGCCGGTCCATTCCGAGTTCGCGATCGCGGGAGTTTTTCATCCGTCTCAGCTCTTTCCCGGCGCAGCCCAACGCGGTTGCACGGGCGGTACTAACGGCGTTCGCCCCGCGCTGTTCGAGTTCGCGTTCGCTGCAGGCTGATTCCCTTCCGGAACCCGCACTACGCGAAAAACCGAGCCAATCCGGTCCGAATGCCACCACGCTCCTTGCGGGCTCTGCGGGGCATCTGAAGTCAATTCAGTAGCCGCGTCAGGCAGGTCCATGAAACCCCAGGCGTTGAGTTCGGCGACATCGGCGGAGGCGTCGGGTGTCGCGCGGTTCTCGGTCTGGACCCAGGCGGGCATCGTACCATCGGCAATGCAAGCGTATTCGAGTTCGACTTCGGTCGGAAGACGATATTTCTTCCCCGTGGAGTGCGACAACCAATCGACGTAGGCAGCAGCGAGCTCCTCGGTCCCGGCAGGGACTGCACTTTGCGATCTGCGCTGGCTTAGGAACGAATCGAGTTCACGGCAGCTCACCGCAGCCTGCGTCATCCAAAATGGACCAACCGTGATTGTCTGCACCGGACCCGCATCGCGCTGGCGGCAAGCGCCCAGCGCGGGACTGCCTGCCTCGAGGGTTCCTCCCGGCACTGCGATCATGTGAAATTTGATGTCGGAAACCGGCACCGCCTCGGTATAGTTCCGGAAACCTGCAGGTGTCAGGGGGAATCGCACGTCTTCGCTCACGGCCGTCCGGGGCCGGGTCTCCTTTGGAATGCGATGTCCCTCAAACAGGTGGCAGTTGATGCAGCGCAGCTTTTCACGGTTGCGCTGATAGTAAAGGTGCGCCTCCATGCGCCGCGCGACAATTCGCATCTCTCGCACTTGCTCCGGGCTTGTCTGCTGCGGAGCCGGCGGCAGCGTGCCGGCCACATTCGAAAGCCCCTGGCTGAACAAGTTGCTGTGGCAACGAACGCACGCTGAATCGTAGGAGAACGTTCGGGCGCGCTCAAGCTGGCGTTCCCGTGACCAGTCGATATTGGAGACGTCACGGAAAATCTGGGCATAAGCGTCGTGCATGCCGAGCCGCGCTTTCTCCGTCAAATACTGGAATCCGCTAGGCGGCAAGTGGCAGTCGGTACAGTGGGTGACTACGCCTCTTTTATTGGAGTAGTGCGCGGACTGAAGCCACATTTGAGTGGCATGCGGGTGAGAGTGACAGGCTTGGGCGCAGAATTTGTCGCTCGAGGTGTAGTCCAGGGTGTGTCGTCCGGCGAGTGCGATCACCACTCCAAGAAACAGCCCGCAGGCAAGCAGCCATGCTTTCCCTTTTCGCGACGCCGGATTTTCTGCCAAGGAGGCCGTCCCTTCCCGCTTCAATCCCACCCGAAAAACCTTACGGGATTATAGCAATGTTACGGGGAATCAGAACGGTTGCCGCGATGGTTGCGGGCGACTCAAAGGACAGTACTCTATGCCGACATGGAGAGGGCTATGCGGAAGGCATGCAGACGACCTCCAGCGAAATGCTTTGCTGGTCGACCGACGGCTACTGCAGAGGCGTGATGCTGGTATCGCAAGTCGCGATGGCGGTGACGGCTGACCGCGGCACGGCATCGGCGAACGAGCAGAAGTACCGGACTCCGGTTTGGTTCGGTGAAACCGGTGAAGCGATGATTTGATACGTCGCCACCGGAGTTCCCGTCACCCCGGTGAGCGCGAATGCGTAGCCGTTCTTCGTACCCGACGCCAGTTGGCTGTCGATCAGGCACGCGCTGGTCGTGCTCGGCGGCGCGCAACTCGTGCCACCCAAAGAGGCCAGCGTGGTCGCAAAACCGACCGTTGGATACATGGAGTTGTACTCGATCTGGGCAGTGTTGATCGTCCGCACGGCCGCCACCGCGGACGTCTCGTTGGCATTCATACGAGCCCGCAGCAAGTTAGGGATGGCAATCGAAGCAATGATCAGGATGATTGCAACCACAATTAACAACTCAATAAGTGAGAACCCTTTTTGCTTTCGCATATCCACATCCCCCTGGGTGTACCCCGGCCGAGTTGCCCGACTACTCTAGAACGAAGTTTACGCTCAGAATTGCACGCAGGGAAGGATTGAATGTTCAGAAAGCGGCGAATACCGACCTTCCCCGAAGCGATAAGACGTCGGCAAGACGGTGCAGTTTGACCGTGACAGCCTACCGTTGCAAAGAAATGCGCGCGCTAGTCCTTATTCAACTGTGGGTTGTCTCGGCGGATGAAATGGTTGCGCATAAAGAAGCAACAAAATTGCCCCTTTCCCCCTCGGAGGCGAGAGTTCCCGTCTGTCGCTCCGACCTGGCGGTCAGGGCTCAAAACCGTGGCTGTCAACGTGTAGCGCCGGCGTCGCGCCTGGTGTCCAGAGGGCGGCCTCGCCCGCCCCGCTCTTCCGCCTTACAAAGGCTTAATCCAGTGAGATATGCTCTTGGGGGGGACATTCCTGTAAAGATGAGCGAAAGTCGCCAGACGACAAGGACGACTTGGTGGAGAACCTGGCTATCACAGCGCGTAGCCGAACTGCGGCAGCGTGAAGAGCAAGTCTTCTTGGTTTTGGCACTGGTCATCGGCGCTTTAACCGGCTTGGCGGTCGTCGCCTTCATCATGCTGACCGAGCGTCTGGGCATGCGGCTTTACCCGGTGGGTGGCGCGCCATGGCGGCGGGTGCTGTTCCCGGTCGCGGGCTCGCTCAGTATCGGGTACCTGCTGTATCGCTACTTTCCCAATGCGCGCGGCAGCGGCGTGCCACAGACGAAGGCTGCGCTGTTTGCACGCGAAGGCCGCATCACGCTACGCACCGTGCTGGGCAAGTTCTTTTGCACTTCGGCAACCCTGGCGAGCGGAATTCCGCTGGGACGTGAAGGGCCTTCGGTCCAGGTCGGAGGAGGCATTGCTTCCGTCCTCGGACGCCTCCTGGGGCTGCGCTCCGAGCAAGTCAAGAATCTGATCCCGGTAGGAGCGGCGGCAGCCATTGCCGCCGCGTTCAATACGCCTTTGGCGGCGGTGCTTTTCGCGCTCGAGGAAATCATGGGCGATCTGCACGCGCCGGTCATGGGCGCGGTGGTGCTGGCGTCGGCAACTTCGTGGATGGTTCTGCGCGTCCTGCTTGGCAATAGCCCTCTCTTCAAGGTTCCGCAATATCAACTGGTCCATCCGGCGGAGTTTGCGGTGTATGCGGTGCTCGGCATAGCTGGCGGTGTGGTTTCGGCGGCTTTCACCAGACTATTGCTGGGCATGCGGGCACGCTTCCTGCAGTTTCCGCAGAAGACGGTCTGGTTCCAACCGCTGGCGGGAGGGCTGCTGGTCGGGCTGATCGGCTGGTTCGTGCCGCAGGTTCTAGGCGTTGGTTATGGCTATGTTGGCGATGCATTGAACGGCAATATGGCGTTCAAAATGATGTTGTTGCTGGTGGTTCTGAAACTCCTTACCGTTACCACCAGCTATGCTTCGGGGAACGCCGGCGGTATCTTCGGCCCCGCGCTCTTCATCGGCGCCATGTTGGGAGGCAGCGTCGGGACCGTGGCACATCATTTGTTCCCGGCGTACACCGCAACCCCGGGTGCCTATGCCCTGGTGGGGATGGGCGCGGCCTTCGCGGGCATCGTGCGCGCCCCCATGACCTCGGTGCTGATGATCTTCGAGATGACCCAGGATTATGCCGTCATCGTCCCGCTGATGATTGCGAATCTGGTGAGCTTGTTCATTGCGTCACGATTGCAGCACGAACCCATCTACGAGGCCCTAGCTGTGCAGGATGGCATCCACTTGCCATCCGCGGAGTCGCGCCGTCGATATGGGCTACGTCAGGTAAGAAAAATAATGCAGACTGCGAGCCAGTTGCTGCCGGCCGAGATCACGGTTCGGGAAGCGCTGGAACGAGCGCGATCGAGTGCGTTCCGAACATGGCTGGTGACGGACCGGCGAGGTGTCATCGGCGTGCTCAGTTTTGCGCAACTGGAGCTAGAGTTGGCCGAAGGCGCGGATAAGAAAGTCGGTGATCTCGTGGATGCACTGGCTTTTCCGCACGTTCACTCCGACCAGGGGCTTGATTTGGCGCTCGAACGCATGGGCACTAACCAGATCGAAATCCTGCCCGTAGTAAGCCGTGCGGATATACACAAACTGGAAGGCGTGGTGACGCTGGCGGATGTTTTGAACGCATACGGCGTCAGCGCCCGGGATCGGGCTTGAGCTTACCAGCCTTCAAAGCCGAAGGCACCACGGAACGGACTGAGATCGGAAACGCCAAAACGCAGTTGGCAGCCAAGCCTCACCATCGCAGCCCAACTGTAAACGGCCAGACAATGGTCACCACATCACTCTGATAGGCCTTGTGGTAGCGATATTCGGCGTACACCTTCGCATTGTGCCAGCGGTGCAACGGGTAGGTAATTCCGCCGCCATAGTTGTACCCACCGGCGATTTTGGAAAACGAACCGAGGTGTTGGGCAACTCCCCTTTCCGTGTATCCGTTCACGCAGTCAATATCCCACCACGTCCACGACGGCTGGCACAGCGCAGGATTTGGCGCTCCGACCAGTCCGGTGGTGCTCGAAACCCTCCGGTCATAGAAGCCCACCCCGAAAATTCCATATGGGCTTAATCCGCCAAAGCGATATGGGGCGCGGACAATACCGTTCAGCGAAAATGAATGCAACGATCCGTTGGTGCTCTGTAAATTCTGCCCCAGGCTCACGCTCGGCCGGATGCCCAGATCGTAGTACATGTACTCGCCGCTAAATCCGAACATGCGGTTGAGGTTCATGCCCGCTCCGCCCACGGCAAAAAACGAGTTCCCGACAAAACTGCCCACGTCGCCCCGCCCCACCCCATATCCGCCGCCCACATTAAAGTTGAAGCGCGAGAAGTTCGATTTTCCCTCGAGCTGCGCCCAAGCCGACGTAACAAAAACGCCCAAAAACATTAGCAAGAACAACACACGATTCCGCAATCTTTGATCTCCCATTTCTTAAGGTCTGTTTCCCGCGAAAGCCGATTCCCGGTTAGATGCGTACAGTCGTCAATCCAAGGCCCTCTTTTCCAACCTGCAATTGTACGCATTCGGACGGCTCTCATAACACTTGAGAGCAAGGGCGGCAGGAGCGCCATGCTCGCAGCAGCCCAAAGCTTTATTCATGAGACCCTGTTTAGTGCGGCGCGCCCCGCTGTGGCGGCGCATGTTGCATTTTCGCCGAGACCACCGGCCAGTACTCTCGGAACATGTTCCCTGCTGCCCGCGATGCCAGATCCAAACCATAGCGGAACAAGGTATCGCCGGCCGTCCGGTTGCGATCCGGCCAATATACATTCGCCAGCCCTTCCCCAAACAGCGGCCCCAGCAATCCCGGCATGTTTGCTACATCCTCGCCGGCATCGTTTCGCGTCACAAACAACCGGCGCAGAGAGTACTTCGCGCTGTGCTTCAGAGTTGGATTGTATTCCGGAAAAAAGCGCGGGTCTTCGTGCAGCGCCGACGCAATCACGAACGTCCCGAAAAATTCGCCCGATGTCTCCCTCGCCAACGACGAACTCAATCGTTTTTCATAGGCCACGCCCCCGACACCGTATCCCGTCGGCGAGTCGCCAGCTTGTCCGATCAGCGACCCGAGAATCGACCCAACTATCGTGTGCACCGATATGCTGTTGTCGACAAACAGCTGGAACTTCTGCCCCGTCGATAGCGCCACCGTACTCGAAGCAATGTCGGGAAAGACAATCGACTTCCTCTCCAGCAGGTTAAACAGTTCGACCGGCTTCATGGCCGCATTCTCGGCCTGTGTGACTATGGATGGACCGGTCTGCTCCTCTGACTTGCTCTGATCTGGCTTTGCCGGCTCCGCTGGCTTGGTTTGTTCCGCCGGTTTGGAAGGTTCCTGGGCAAGTGTCAGTGTCGAGCTAAACATGCTCAACGTGATCAGGATGATTGCGGCGCTTCGGCCAAGTATCGCGTCGCTGCATGAGCCCAGAAGTGGTTCCAGCCGAACCGTCCCTTCCGATGCGTCGACACCCTCCCCAGCAATGCCGCTGTTATAATCCCGCATCGCTAGAGATTACCCAATCGCAGCCATGGCGGCAAACGGAGGTTTAGGCCGACGACAAACGAGCGCATTCACAATCCCGGGGGCAATCTACTTTTCCTGTATCGACTCCAAATACTTCAATAGGGTCCCAATTTTCACCCGCGCGCTGTCTTTATGTCCGTGCGCCATCGAACGAAACACCGGCCCCCAGATCGGCATCTCCGCCGTGCCGTGCGAGGGCTTGGCAAATTCTCCATCGATTGCTGCCTCCACGTGCATTTCCGGGAAGACACCCTTATTCTTCTTCGCCAGTTGCGTCAGGTCCGGCGGCCAAATCTTCAGTTGCGGCGAGAACGGTCCCCCGCCTTTTCCGTCGCTGCCGTGGCACAAGGCGCAATAGGAGGTATAGAGTTGCTTGCCCGAAATCGGCTCATTCGCGGCCGTCTCAGTGTTTGTTTCGTTCTGCGCAACAGCGAATGCCCACATGAACAGGATCGCCACTCCCCAAATCAGTTTGCGATGCATTGCCGTCTCCTTCCTGCTCGAAAGCAGTCTCTCGCGGATCGGCATACTCAGTCTGCCTTTCCCGCCAACACCGCTCTCAAGCAAGATCCGTCTTCTGGCTCAGCAAGTACCCCAGCAGTTCTCTCACTGTCAGTCCCGAGTCAAGAAGCAGGACCATCTGGTCCGTACTGACGCCGATTTGCTCGCCGAGCATAACCATCTTGGCGACAGCCCGTTTCAGCACTTCTTGTTGATCGTGCGCCAGCGGACCCGCCCAATCTGTGCGTGCCTCCAGAACAAATCTCATGTCTGTCACGGGAACTCCAAAGCGCCGCCTCATGTACTGCCTTCAGCCTTCCTACGGGCTCCGCCACCGGAAACCGGTCGGAACCCCACCCGCTGCAAATTATCATCCGTCGGCCAACTCACTCTGGCTGTGATGAAGCTTACGGCTAATTGTGATGGCGACGATTTAAGGGATATTGTGGAGCCTGGTCTTGTTTTTGGCCGCTCGATTCCGATATGCCCGTGCGCTGCCGACATGAGATGCTCGAGAATGTGTAGAACCAGTTAGGCTTATTGCAACACCACAAGAACGCACCGATACCATGACCATCCGAGAAAACGTTGCCCTCGCGCCTTTGACTACGTTGCAGGTCGGCGGCCCGGCGCGTTACTTCGCCGAGGCCCACCATGAAGAGGAAGTGCGCGAGGCCGTCGACTTTGCCAAAACACGCAACCTGCCTCTGTTCGTTCTCGGCGGCGGCAGCAATCTTGTCGTTTCCGATTCCGGATGGCCGGGCCTTGTCCTGCGCATCGCGATCGGGGGCCTCATCAGTGAAAGCTCCGGCAACGCCGTGCTCTTTACCGTAGGCGCTGGATACGATTGGGATGGTTTTGTCACCCAAGCTGTGGCGCAAACTTGTGCCGGAGTCGAATGCCTGAGCGGAATTCCTGGCAGCGTCGGCGGCACGCCCGTGCAAAACGTCGGCGCGTACGGGCAGGAAGTCGCCGAGACGATTGAGTCAGTCCGTGCGCTCGACACAAGAACAAATGAGGGGCGCATCGTTACCCTCCCGCGCCCAGCCTGTGGTTTTCGCTATCGCTCCAGCATCTTTAATAATGAGGAGCGCGGCCGCTACATTATTCTGCGCGTCAATTATCGCCTCCGCCGGTCAGATACGCCTACTCTGAGGTACGCGGATTTACAGAAGCACTTCTCCGACTTGAGAACGCCGCTGTCTTTATCCGCCGTACGCGAGGCCGTACTCCAAATTCGCAGAGCCAAAGGCATGCTGCTCGTCCCGGGAGACAGCGATTCCCGGAGCGCTGGTTCCTTCTTCAAGAACCCCGTCCTTACCGCAGCGCAGTTCCAGGACCTTGCCACCCGCGCAACCTCAAAAGGTCTGGAAATCCCGAGCTATCCAACTCTCGATACCCAGCACAAGGTTTCCGCAGCCTGGCTGGTCGAGCACTCCGGATTCGCGAAAGGATTCCGGCTCGGTGCGGCGGGCATCTCGACGAAACACGCTCTTGCCCTGATCAACCCAGGAAGCGCGCTCGCCCGCGATATCGTGCAGTTGAAAGACGCAATCCAGCAGCGGGTTCAGAGCGAATGGGGAGTTGTGCTCGACGCCGAACCCGTCTTTGTAGGTTTCTGAACTACCGGATCTACCCTTTTTCCGCAGCCTGCCTGGGAGTGCAATCGCACGAAGAGTGGGTGTGAATTTAAAGGGCGGCACATCCCGAAGCAGTCGCCTCTCCATGCCGGCCCAAGAGGTGCTTCCGCTACCCAAGATCCGCCCTGTCCAACTATCGGCAATCCAGTCAGCAACCATTAGCTCCTTTTCGAGTAATTTTCCCGAACGAAATCAATCTGACAGCGTTCTTTAGGGGTAGAACTTCAAGGGCGTAACCAGGCGGACGCTTTGACAGCAGACTTCGTGATGGCAGAACAAGCTATAGAAACGGGACAACCGGAAGAGACGTTACTGGAGTTCGTGGTCCGCAAACACGCCCGATTGGTTTATCGCATCGCCTACTCTGTGCTGCACAATCCGGCAGAGGCCGAGGAGGCGGTCCAGGACACATTCCTGCGCGTACTCCGTTACGGCGGCAAAGCATCGGGTGTTCAGGACCAGAAGGCATGGCTGGCGCGAATCGCATGGCGCGTGGCCGTCGATCGGCGAGCGAAGCTGGCGCAGTCGGCTGCGCGGAGCGATCGGGCAATCGACAGCTTGCTTTCGACAGCGGAAGGCGCGGATCGAGTCCTGTTGGAAAAGGAACGGCGTGAGGTTCTTGACCGCCTCGTTGCGGCGTTGCCTGACAACCTGCGAGATCCGCTGGTTCTGGCAACGGTCGAGGAATTGTCGCCGCGCGAGGTTGGGGAAATGCTCGGCATCAGCGAGGCTGCTGTGCGTTCGCGAGCCTTTCGCGCCCGTCAGATTCTGCGAGAGCGAATGAAGACCTGGATTGGAGATCGGCAATGAACATCGATGACAAAGACCGCGAACACGAGATGGATCGGTGGCTCGATGACGCTCTTGCGCAGAATGGGAAGGCCGAGCCGCGTCCCGGACTGGAGGGACGAGTGCTGGCTCGCCTTGCCGAAGCTCGCCGCGAATCGAGTCGAATGCGACGCTGGTGGAGTGCTCTGGCCTTCACTGCAGCAGCGATCCTGGCTCTGGTGATGGTGTGGCGACAGCGCACGGAACCGTCGCGCACGAAGCCGATTGCAAACGTCGCAACCACGCAGCGAGCGGACGAACATGCTGCAGGCAACACGCGACTGCCTGATAAGAATGCGAACGCGGCTCGCGAGAATCATCCGCTCGCCATCGCGCGGAACAGCTCGAATCTTCGTGCTCTCGCGGTTGCGGCAATGCAGAATGCGCCGAAGCTCGAACAGTTCCCTGCTCCGCAGCCGCTCAGCGAACAGGAGCAACTGCTCGCTCGCTATGTGCAGGAGTTTCCGCAGAAAGCGGCGCTCATGGCACGCGCGCAGACCGAACTTCGCAAACAAGACGAACTTGAAATGGCTGCACCTTGGCCAAACGCGAGTTCAACCGGTTTGGAACAACAGGAATAAAGGAGAATTCAAAGGAGAATTCAAATGTCGAAAAAGCAAATCGTTTGGCTGACAGCGGTAGCGATCATTTTCATGTGGGGCGCCCCGTTCTGGGGCGTGCGTGCCCTGGCGCAAGATGCTTCGGTAAAAACAACTTCGGATGAATCGAGCAAACCCATCTCGGCCTTCCGCCTCGACTTCACGCTCACGGAATCCGAGGATGGGCGGAAGATCAACTCGCGCCATTACTCGATGAACCTGGTGCCAGGCTATACGCCAGCGAACGAAATCAAAATCGGCAGCCGCGTTCCCGTCGAAGGCAAGCAGGGCGAGATGCAGTACATCGATGTAGGTACCAGCATCTGGTCCCGCATGACCGAGCGAGGTGACGGCGTTCAACTGGAGGTCAGAGCCGAAATCTCGAACTTTGCGAACCCGGAGCAGGAAACCCGAAGTTCGATGCCGCTCTTGCGCCAGCTTCGCATCAATGCCAGCACAGTAGCCGTGCCCGGAAAGCCTACCGTGGTTGGCATCGTCGACGATCCCAATTCCAAACGCCAGTTCGAACTGGAAGTGACGGTGACGAAGATTCGATAGTCGGCGCTTGGCCTTTGGCTCTCAGCTTCCGGCCCCTGATATCTGGGGGCCGGGGCCGCTTGCTGAGGTACCCCTCCCCCCCTCCCCTGCGCCAGTCTATTGGAATCATGGACTTGGAGAGAAATTCCTGCCAAAATCTTGATTCGAGGATACTTAAATGTAAAGTATTCAAAGTATTAGGAGTTATCATACTGCTTCGGCGGCTCGGCGGGTTCAAACACAATCCCCCTTTAACTCTGTCTATTGGAATCAATACCTTAGCGCAACCATTTCCCTCAAAGTATTGAACTGACAGTAGTTAATGGCAAAGTATTCAAAACGCTGGAGTTACTGCCAACACTCCCCGCAAAGTCTTGTTGTCAAATAACTTAGTCCTGAAGTCCGTAAACAGAAGCGGATCTCAGGCTGCGCGATACCGCGCCGGCCTAATTTCGAATGTATGGATTCAAAACTACCCGCTGGTATTATTTCTCATATTAAGGCTCATTTTCTGTGACCGCGCGCACACCATTTTTGTGATGAATCCGGGCCTAGAGAACACGGGAACCAAGAACGGACGGGGCGCGTACCCATCAGCCAGTGCAGGGGGTAGGTCAGTGAGCTTAAGGAATCCGGCAAATCGGAATGAGGGGTTGACATTGCGGCAGGCGGCGCTGATCGCGGGTTTCGGATACCTGCTCAGTCCTGTCTCGTACGCAGAGTTTTCGATCATGCCCAAGCTAGTTATTCCGAGCAACATCGAGCAAACCGCTCAGAACATTGTCGCGCATCAGGGGATGTTCGTTGGGGCAATCTTCTGCTACCTGATCACTTTCCTCGAGGACGTGGTGATTGCCTGGGCGCTCTATTACCTGCTTGCGCCGGTCAATCGATCCTTGTCATTGCTTACGGCGTGGTTCCGGTTGGTGTATACGGCGGTCGCTCTCTATGGCTGGCTCAACCTGGTAACCGCTTTTCGGCTCCTGACCACATCGGATTACATGACGCTGTTTGGGTCCACCCAACTGCATGCTCAACTTAAGCTTGTGCTCAATTCGTTTCGATACGATTGGTCCATGAGCCTGGTGATTTTCGGAATTCATCTCATTCTGCTGGGCTATCTGATTTACCGGTCTGGATATATCCCCAGGGTCATGGGGATTCTGCTGGTAATCGACGGATTGGGGTGGGAGATCGATAGCTTGCATCCATACTTTTATCCAAACGCCCATCTTGGATTCATCTTTATCACTTTCCTCGGGGAGTTAGTCTTCATGCTTTGGCTGCTGATCAGGGGCTGGAGGATCCGGGAGCAGCCAGCGCATTCTTGAGTCACGGGCGACCTGAGACTGTTGAGGCATCTTTCCGCGCCAACTCCCATCGCCAGACCGGACCCTCAGTTCTCGGACAGAGAAAATTGAACCGATCGGCGGTTGGGTAAGAGATGAAGCGGCCGAGGCCGCAGTTCCCCAGGTGCACGCTCTTGGGCAGAAAATCGCCGGTGCGCGTGTCGAACGCGGCGAGCAGAAACGAATCAGCGTCTGCCGACTTGGGGGTGTCGATCAGGACTCGGAGGACCAACCCGTCGCCGGAAACCGCCATGGCGGAAAATGACGGGAGCACATTGGCCACTTCGCGGTCCTCAACGGAGCCCCGCTGGAGGACCGCGCCCTGGGCGGTGTCGATGACGGCGAGTTCGCTCGAATCACCTTCTATGATGGACGCGACGTAGAGGCGGCTCCCATCCGGCGAGAGCGCAAAATCAGCATTGTCGCCGGTACGAATGCTGCCCATGACTTTGGCGGTTTGAGGATCGAGTAACCAGATGCGCCCTCCCGGGCCGACGGCCTCGGGTTTGGGATCGAGAACATACAGCCAGCCGGACTGGGGCTTGGCCCAATTCTCTAATTTAATGTTCGAGTCTGCTGACGCATCGGTTTGCGTTGGCGCGCTAGTCGGGCCGGTCTGTACGGCGAGGTTGGGGTGAGCCGCGAAACAGAGCGCGAAAGAGACGGAAAGCAGACAAAACAGGGACAGGAGATTCGCTTTCATACTGCCCTCAGGAACTCCCGAACTTAGACGCCTAATTTGCGGATTATAACGCCTCTCTTGCACTCGGCCAAGTTCCAAGGCGCAAGTCATCCGAGAGCCAGGCGCGCGGCTCTTTTGAAGATGTCTGTGAACATCTGCCGGGTCAACTTGCCGGTTTGCGTGTTCTGATTGGACGGATGGTAGGACGCGAGGAGGATGTGGCCGTCGGGCATGGCGTATTCAGCACCGTGGCGGAATTCATACTCCCGCTTGCTGGCAATCGTCTTGCTTCGCTTCAGGTAGTCGAGATAGCTGTTGAAGCCGATCCGGCCCAAAGCCACGATCACTTTGAGATTCTTCAGCCCTTCTAACTCGAGCGCAAGATAGGGGGCGCAGTTGGCTAGCTCCTCGGGGAGTGGCTTGTTATCGGGCGGAGCGCAGCGGGCTGCGGCGGTGATATAGAGGTTGGTTAGGGTGAGGCCGTCGTCGCGGTTGGTCGCAGTGGGCTGATTGGCAAAACCGGTTTCGTAGAGCACGGGATACATGAAGTTTCCGGAAGCATCGCCGGTGAAGGGACGGCCGGTGCGGTTCGAGCCGTGGGCCCCGGGAGCGAGGCCGAGCACGAGAACTCTAGCGTTGGGATCGCCGAAGCCGGGGACTGGCTTTCCCCAATACTCGTGCTCGCGATAGGCCCGGCGCTTTTCACGGGCGACTTGCTCGCGGTAGGCGACGAGGCGGGGGCAGCGGGTACAGGCGACGACCTCAGCGTTGAGAACTTTGAGCCAGGCGGGAGTGGACATTAGTATTCGCGATTAGCAACCAGAAAGTAATCCGGTTATTTGCCGCCGCCCTCTGGTTTCGCGGGAACCGCTGGCTTTGACGACTGTAATCGGGCCAGGGAGGCATCCACGCGCTTCTTGAAATCGGCCGAGTCATTGCTGAAAAGTGCGCCGTAGTAAAGAGGCTGGACCTGCATCTCGCAGGTATCGCCCTTCGCGTCCAGCACGGCGGAGTTGATACGCAATGTATTACCCGAGCCTACGGCGAATGTGGCGATCATCTCCGTGTTGTCGAGAAAAACAATAGCATAGTATCCGGAGATGCGAACTGAGTCCTTCACAGCGGGCCACAATACGCCGCAGTTGACCGAATAAGTGTCCTTAACGTGCTCCTTGGCAAAAGATGGTCCAGCGGCAATCAGCATTAGAAGAACCATTCCAGCGGCTCGTCTCATCGCAATGCTCCTCGTCTCAGAAAGTCTGGTTGGTCGCCGTCAAGAAGCATAAACCATGGTCGCGCATGCATTCCCAAATTACACGAGGGCGGAGATTCTGTGCGGGGCAGCCGTCGCCGTTACTTTGGTGAGTTAGGCTTGGTGTACCCCGGTTTGACGTTGATCTCTGGCAGTCTTTACACTCAAGTCTGCGGCTTAACGCTTTCCGCGGACTTCTCTTGGCGGCTGCGACGCTGGGCTGCGGTCGGCTGTTCGCGGTCGGCTTGAAAGGTTAATTGTGAGCCCCACAGAGACTAAAGAAAGTACAAAGCGCGAGATTCAAGTCGAGATTCCTGTCGAAGAAGTCGGACGCCAGACGGACTCGGTGATCCAGAAATACCAGAAAGTCGCGCGGATCCCCGGCTTCCGGCGGGGACATGTTCCGGCGTCGGTCATTAAGCAGCGCTTCTCCGAGGAGATCAAGACTGACGTGGTTGAAGCGCTGATTCCCCGCTATTTCCGCCAAGAAACCGAGCGGTTGGGGATGCATCCGGTTTCGCAGCCGCAAGTCACGGATCTGCACCTGCACGACGGCGAGCCTCTGCGCTTTAAGGCGGCTTTTGAAGTGCTGCCGGAAATCAAGCTTGAGGGCTACAAGGAGTTGCGCGCGGACAAACCGGAGATCACGGTTTCCGAGGAGGATGTGGAGCAGGCGCTGAACGATCTGCGCGAACGGCACGCTGCGTTTAACCCAATCGAGGGGCGCACGCTTGCCGACGGCGACTTTGCCCAGGCCTCGCTCGATGGCACGCCAAAATCGGGCGACGAGCGTCAACCGGTGCACATGGATGAAGTTCTGGTGGAAATCGCGGGCGCGAACACCATGCCCGAGTTCACGGAGAACCTGCGGGGCGCGAATGCCGGAGATGAACGCACCTTCGATGTGAACTATCCGGAGGACGCGCAAGACAAGCGACTGGCGGGGAAGACATTCAGCTATGCGGTGAAGGTTCATGCGCTCAAGCAAAAGAGTCTGCCGGAGCTGAACGACGAATTTGCCAAGCAGTTTGGAGAATTCGCCAATGTGGATGACCTGCGGAAACGGATTCGCGAGCAGATTGAATCGGATCGCAAGCATGAAGCGGAACACAAAGCTAAAGACAAGGTGGTGGACGACCTGATCCGGCGCAACGATTTTGAAGTGCCCGACGCGCTGGTGGAACAACAGATCGACATCCGGATCGAACGAGGTCTGCGGGCACTGGCGGCGCAGGGTTTAACCGCCGAGCAGATGAAGAAAATGGATTTGCAGCGCCTGCGCGTGGGACAGCGCGAGCAGGCGGTGCACGATGTGAAGGCGTCGCTGCTGCTGGAGAAAGTGGCGGATGCCGAGAATTTGCAGGTCAGCGACGAGGAAGTGGATCAGGAGGTGGACTCGCTGGCAAAACAAACGAAACAGACAATGGAAGCGGTGCGGGCTCGTTTGACACGCGATGGGGGCCTCGATAGAATCCGAAACAGAATCCGCAACGAGAAGACCCTCGATTTTCTGTATCACCAGTCCGCATGACACGAACGCGGACCATTTCGATCCTCCCCTTGACGGTTGACGTTTTCTGGGGGCAGGAGTGTGGAAGGTGAACTTGAGCGATCCAAAGATGATGCTGGTTCCGATGGTAATCGAGCAGACCGGGCGAGGCGAACGCGCCTATGACATTTATTCCCGTCTGCTCCGCGACAATATCATTTTTATCGGCACGCCGATTGACGACAACATCGCCAACCTGGTGATCGCGCAAATGCTGTTCTTGGCGCAGGAAGATCCGGAAAAGGACATCCAGCTTTATATCAACTCGCCGGGCGGTTCGATCACGGCCGGGATGGCGATCTACGACACGATGCAATACGTGAAGAATGACGTGACGACGATCTGCATCGGGCAGGCGGCGTCGATGGCGGCGCTGCTGCTGTCGGCGGGCGAGGCCAAGAAACGTTTAGCCTTGCCCAATTCGCGCATTTTGATCCATCAACCTTCGATGGGGGGCCTTTCGGGGCAAGCGACGGATATCGACATTCATGCGCGCGAAATACTGCGCATGCGCGAGATTACGAATCAGTTGCTGGCGAAGCATACCGGCCAGAAACTGGAAAAGGTAGAAAAGGACGTAGAGCGCGACTTCATTATGAATTCGCAGCAGGCTAAGGAATACGGAATCATCGACGATATCATTTACAAGACAAGATAGAGGGTATGATCGGCTGTCGCGGGTCGGCAGCGGGCTTCTCTGGAGCGAGGCCTTTCGGACGGCGCGGTCTCGATAACAGAGTGGCAGGCTGCGGTAAGATCAGAAAAGGAGCAAGGCCGAGTGAAAACCAGATCCGGCTCGGATGAGATGTTACGCTGTTCGTTCTGCCACAAAACGCAGGACGCGGTTGCGAAACTGATCTCATCGCCGAGCGACTATCCCCGGGCATACATCTGTGACGAATGTGTCGCGGTCTGTAATTCGATCCTCGAAGATGACCGCACCGCGACGCCGGCCTCAGCCGTCCCCAACCAGTTGCCCAAACCGCAGGAAGTAAAATCCTTCCTCGACGAATATGTGATCGGGCAGGAGCAGACCAAGAAAAAGCTGGCGGTCGCCGTCTACAACCACTACAAGCGCATTTACATGAACCGGCAGCGCCCGAGCGATGGCGTCGAGCTGACAAAATCCAACATTCTGCTGATCGGCCCAACCGGGACGGGCAAGACACTGCTGGCACAGACGCTGGCGCGCATGCTGGACGTGCCGTTCGCGATCGTGGACGCGACCACGCTCACGGAGGCGGGGTATGTAGGCGAAGATGTCGAGAACATCATTCTGAAGCTGCTGCAGGCAGCGGAGGGCGACGTTAGCCGAACGCAGACCGGCATCATTTACATTGACGAAATCGACAAGATCGGACGCAAAGACGAGAATCCGTCAATCACCCGCGACGTATCGGGCGAGGGCGTGCAGCAGGCGCTGCTGAAAATTCTGGAAGGTACGATCGCCAACGTCCCGCCGCAGGGGGGACGTAAGCACCCGCACCAGGAATTCACGCCGGTCGATACCACGAATATCCTCTTTATTTGTGGCGGCGCTTTCGTTGGGCTGGAGAAGATTATCGCGCGCCGTGTAGGCAAAAAGTCGCTGGGCTTCCGCACCGGCGCCGAAAACGAGCCGGAGGATCAGGTGGCGCCCTCGGCCAAGCGCAACTTCGAGCTAGTCTCCGAAGCGCAGCCCGAGGACCTGATCAAGTTCGGACTGATCCCGGAATTCGTCGGCCGGCTGCCAGTAATGGGCGTGCTGCAGAACCTGGACGAGAACGCGCTTGTTGAAATTCTGACGCGCCCCAAGAATGCCATTGTCAAGCAATACCAGCGTCTGTTTGAATTCGAAAATGTTCGCCTGAAGTTCAGCGAGGACGCGAACCGCGCTATCGCCCGTCAGGCCATGATTCGCAAAGTGGGCGCCCGCGGCCTGCGCATGATTCTGGAAGAGTTGATGCTGGAACTGATGTACAACCTGCCCAGTCAGAAGAAGGTCAAGGAGTTCGAAGTGACGCGCGAGATGGTGGAAAAGCGCAACGTCTCGCTCGCCATGATCGAGAAGGCGGCAAGCTAGAGTCCACCTGGCGGCGCAAAGAGTGCGGCGCCCGGATGGGAATCCCAAAACGACCAGAAACGGGAGATTGTGTTGTCGAATCCAAAGGAAAAATTCGAGAGCAAGAAGCTGCCGATGATGCCCATCCGCGACGTCGTCATCTTTCCCTACATGATGACGCCGTTCGTGGTAGGCCGGGAATCCAGTGTCCGCGCGCTCGAAGAAGCTCTGGCCGCCGACAAGAAGATATTCCTGGCCACACAGCATGATGCCTCGATCGACGAACCGAAGCCCAACGACATTTTCCAGGTTGGGACCATCGTCAACATCGTGCAGAGCCTCAAACTCCCCGATGGCAACATTAAAGTTCTGGTTGAAGGCATAGAGCGCGGCAAAGTCCTGCAGGTTACGGAAAGCGAAGGCTTCCTGCAAGCCATCGTCCGGGTAGCCCGCTACGCCACCGAGACCACGCCGCAAATCGAAGCGGGCATGCAGCGCGTGACCTCGCTTTTCGAGCAGTACGTCAAACTCTGCCAGTCGCTCAACTACGAGACCATGATCGCCGCCGTGCGCATGGAAGATCCAGCCAAGCTGACCGACACGATCGCTGCGAACCTTCAGCTTTCGATTGAAGAGAAACAGGCGCTGCTCGAAATCTTCGATCCGGCCGAACGCCTCAGCCGCATCGGCGATGTTCTGGACGTAGAGATCGAAAAACTGAACATGGACCGCACCATCCAGTCGCGCGTGAAGCGGCAGATGGAAAAAGCGCAAAAAGAGTATTACCTGAACGAAAAAATCAAGGCGATCCAAAAGGAACTTGGCCGCGGTGAGAAGAGCGAATTCGACGAACTGAAGAAGAAGGTCGAAGCCGCCGGCATGCCGAAGGAAGTGCGAGACAAGGCCCTTCAGGAACTGAAGAAGTTGGAAGCGATGCCGCCGATGTCGGCCGAATCGACGGTCTCGCGCAACTACCTCGACTGGTTGCTGGCGGTGCCGTGGAAAAAACGCTCCAAAGAGATCCGCAATATCTCGCGCGCTGAGAAGGTTCTGAACGAAGATCATTACGGCCTGGAAAAGATCAAAGAGCGCATCCTGGAATTCCTAGCCGTGCGTCAACTCGTAAAAAACCCAAAAGGCTCCATTCTCTGCTTCGTAGGCCCTCCGGGCGTCGGCAAGACCTCGTTGGGAATGTCGATCGCGAAAGCCACCGGGCGCAAGTTCGTCCGTATGTCGCTGGGCGGAGTGCGCGACGAAGCCGAAATCCGCGGCCATCGCCGCACCTACATTGGAGCGTTGCCCGGGCAGATCATCCAGATGATGAAAAAGGCGGGCACCAAGAACCCCGTTTTCATGCTCGACGAGGTCGACAAAATGTCGATGGACTTCCGGGGCGATCCGTCGGCCGCCCTGCTCGAAGTGCTCGACCCCGAGCAGAATTTCATGTTCGTCGACCACTATCTCGACGTCGAGTACGATCTCTCGCAGGTCTTCTTCATCGCCACAGCCAACGTGATGCACACGATTCCGCCCGCCCTGCAGGACCGCATGGAAGTGCTGCGGCTGCACGGCTACACGGAACCGGAAAAAGTCGAAATTGCCAAGCAATTCCTGGTCAAGAAGCAAATGGCGCAAGCCGGCCTGAGCGAAAAGAACATTCAGTTCTCCGATGAAGCGGTCCGGCAGATGATCCGCGGCTACACTCGCGAAGCGGGCGTGCGCAACCTGGAGCGTGAAATCGGCAACGTTTGCCGCAAGGTGGCGCGCAAGGTAGTCAAGGAGGGCGACACGTACTCCCTCGCCATGGAACCCACCAAGATCGACGAATTTCTTGGCGTCCTCAAGTTCCGCGATACGCTCGCCCACGAAAAGAGTGAGGTGGGACTGGTCACCGGCCTGGCTTGGACCGAGGTCGGGGGCTCCATCCTTAGCACCGAAGCAATGGTTGTGGATGGTAAAGGAAAGCTCACGCTAACTGGCAAACTGGGCGACGTCATGCAGGAATCCGCCCAAGCTGCGATGTCCTACGTGCGCTCGCGCGCCGCGCGTCTCGGCTTGCCGCGCGATTTCTATCGCACGCTCGATATTCACGTTCACGTCCCCGAAGGAGCCATTCCGAAAGATGGCCCGTCGGCCGGGATCACGATCGCCACTGCGCTTTCAAGCGCGCTGAGCCGCATCCCCGTTCGCCGCGACATCGCCATGACCGGAGAAATCACACTCCGTGGAAAAGTTCTACCGATCGGTGGCCTGAAAGAAAAGCTGCTGGCCGCGCACCGCGCCGGCCTGTTCGAAGCCATACTGCCCAAAGACAACGAAAAGGATCTTGCCGAGGTCCCCGAAAACCTGCGCAATGCAATGAAGCTGCATTTCGTCGACAACATGGATCAGGTTCTGGCCATCGCGCTGGAAGGCCCGCTGCCGCAGATGTCGGAAACCGAAAACAGCCTCGCCCCCATCGCTCCCCTGCCGCAATCCCCTGACGTCCCCACCGCAAGACAATAAGTAAGTCGAATCGACCATCGGACATTCCCGCCGCCCAAGCTCTTCGGGCACCAGATGGGGCGTGTTGGCGAACTCGTGGCCGAGTGAAGGGAATGGTCTGTGCTTGTCGTTCTAACCACTGAACAGGCAATCCGGGCATAAAAAAGATTTGTTTCCGGAGCCAAAAAATGATGGGTCCCCGCCTAGGGCTCCATAGTCAGCTTCGGTTTCGGGCCAAACAAGAGTTTCCCCGCATAAGCACCATCCAACCGTCACATCGTGGGTGTGACAAATGAAAACAGGAGAAAAACCAATGAAATCGCTGACAGGGATCGTTAGTATTGCACTCGCAACCGTACTCGCCTGCTCTGCTCTGAGCTTTGCCGAGGAGACGTACAACGCAGCCGGGGCCGAACCAGCGGTCCAAACACACGCGCCGGAGACAGCTTTCGCAACCAATGCGAAAGTCGCATATTTCTACAGCAGGGGCTTTGACGCGGCACGATACAAAAATGTCTCGGCTTTTAGCAATCCCTCCACGGGCATCTATTGCATCACGCCGTCGGTTTCTCTGAATCTCGCAAAGATTTATCCGATGGTTTCGATCGAATGGGGCGCTTCTACCGGTTCCGCGCTGCTAGCGTACTGGCGCGATACCAACTCCAGCACCAATTGCCCGGCGGGTGCGCTGGAAGTGCAGACCTACGACTTCAACTCCGGCACTATTGAGGCGAGCGGCAACGTCGCCTTCGACCTCATCATCGAGTAAGGCGAGAGTCGCGGGTTTCGCCAGATGGGTGCCGGATTTTCGCGCTTGTGCTACAAGCGGTCGAGAATCCGGCGCCCTTTGCGAGTGCTCGCGGTATGACGTGCGCCACCAACGCGGTTTTGCCGGAAGTGGCGCTAAAATATTTATGATGACTGCCGAACCCAGAAGCCGCCTGAGCCTGGGACTGCAAGGGTCCGCTGCATTATTTGTTGCTCTTGCCGTGGTTGCCATTCTCCTCATCACGCTTCCGGCGTATCGCGTCTTTTTCGTGATCAGTCTCTTAATTGGCATTGTCATCGCGGGCGGTCTCGCGCTTTGGCACCGGTTGCATCCCATTAAGGACACGGACGTGGAAAATAAGCGTCCGCTCGGTCTATAAGAGATTCGGCCTTTGACGTATTTCAGTTTTCATCCGGGCGGCTCTTGCCAGAACCCGCTCCAGGCTCGACACTGTGTGCATGCGAGTTCTGGCCCGCTTCGTACTGTCAGCAAGCGATGTCGCGCACTTCCCTGCTCCTGGGCTGCCAGAAATCGCCTTCCTGGGACGCTCCAACGTGGGCAAATCAAGCGTCATCAATTGCCTGGTCGGCTCCAAGCTGGCCCGCAGCAGTTCCACTCCTGGACGGACGCGAAGTATAAATTTCTTTGAAATCCGGCGCGCCGGGCAGCCGAAGCCTGAGCTTCTATTCACTGACCTTCCCGGGTACGGCTACGCGAAAATCTCACGCGAGATTTCACAGGATTGGGCCCGCTTTGTAGACCCTTATCTTGAGCAGCGTTCCTGTCTGGCTCTTTGCCTTGCGCTGATTGACGCCAACATTCCGCCTCAAGAAAGCGACCGCCAGTTAATGGAGTTCCTCCACTCCCGCAAAAGGCCATATCTCATCGTGGCCACCAAGTCCGATCGGATGTCGGGGAATAGCCTGTCCCAGGCAATGCGTACGCTCAGCCACGAATACGCGGGCGCAGCCATCATTGCCTTTTCTGCCAAGACCGGAATCGGCAAAGAAGAGATTTGGAAGCAGATTCGGGCGTCGGCGGAGAGGTTGACCACCTGCTAAAGTTTTTGCCGCGATCTTCCGATCAGTATATTGGCGGCATTCTGCCGGAGAAGGGCATGGACCCGAACATCATCTGCGAGCAGTCTGGTTTCCCTGAAGGCGATCCCTCTCGGCCGGGCGAAGACGGAGCCTCTTATCTGCGGCGTTTGAAAGGGCAACCCGGCGATGATTCGCCGACTCCTCCGGCCGATGCCGGTTCCGCCAGCGCTGCCACTCCAGCCACCGCTGTCTTTGTCAAAGAACGACGCCGCAGCCCGCGCTTTCAGTGCTCCGGCAGCGTGGAATTGCAGCCGCAGGACGGCAGCGCACACATGTGGGGCGCACTTACCGATATCAGCTTGCACGGTTGCTACGTGGAGATGCCCACGACGTTTCCGACGGATACGCTGGTATCGCTCACTGTCGAGGTGCTTGGCATTCGCTTTTCGGCCCAGGCCAAGGTTCGCGTTTCTTATCCAGCGCTGGGAATGGGGATGTGCTTTACTGAAATTGAGCCGGAACAAGAAAAGCAGTTGGGGCAACTGCTGAAGGCGGTGGCCAGGCAAAGAGCGATTCTCAGTAGCGCACCGGGGGGCTCGCCAGAAAGGGTGGCCCCGGCCGATCCAAAGATTATTGTTGAAAAGTTGACCGAGTACTTCAAGAAAAACAACTCCCTATCCCGCGATGAGTTCCACGCGATCGCCAAACGGGTTCGCCGCCCCTGAAATTCCCGCTTACCAGGGCTGGATGGCCCGTTTGGCGGCTCCGGCCGGCGTTACTGCCGTACTAAGGTTCCCACCGCCCGCGCGCATTTCCTCCGTTATCATAAGAGTCTATGGCCAAATATCTGGTGACGGGCGCGGCTGGCTTCATCGGATCCTCATTGGTGCGCGCCCTTCTGGCGCGCGGCGACCAGGTCCGGGGCGTCGATAACTTTTCCACTGGCAAACGAGAGAACCTGACCGAAGTCCGCGACAAAATGGACTTTCGCGAAGCCGATCTCCTCGACCTGGAGGCCATGCACAGCGCCTGCCAGGGGGTGGATTACATTCTCCATCAGGCCGCGATACCATCGGTCCCCAAATCGATTGTCGATCCCTTGGGAAGCAACGGCGCCAATGTAGACGGCACTGTCAATTTGCTGGTGGCCGCGCGCAACGCCAAGGTCAGACGTGTGGTCTATGCGGCTTCGTCTTCCGCCTATGGAGATACGCCCACTCTTCCGAAACACGAAGCGATGCCAACGAGCCCGATTTCCCCGTACGCCGTGGCCAAGCTCGCCAGCGAGTTGTACATGACCTCTTTTTACCGCTGTTACGGTCTTGAAACCGTCAGCCTGCGCTATTTCAATATCTTCGGACCACGGCAGGATCCTTCTTCTCCGTATTCGGGTGTGCTGGCCAAGTTCAGCATGCAAATGCTGCGCGGCGAGCAGCCCACGATTTTCGGCGACGGCGAGACCAGCCGCGACTTCACGTTTATCGATAACGCGGTATCGGCCAATCTGCTGGCCTGCGCCGCGCCCGCTGCCGAATGCGCGGGACGCGTCTTCAACTGCGCCACCGGCCGCCGTGTCACGTTGAACCAAACCTTCGAAGCGCTGAAGAAGCTGACGGGCCATCCGGGACTGGTGAAATATGAGCCCGAGCGCGGCGGCGACATTAAACACTCGCTCGCCGATATCACGCTGGCCCAGAAGCACCTTGGTTATAAGGTGCTGGTAAATTTTGAGGAAGGTCTGCGTCGGACGGTGGACTGGTATAAAACGCAAGCGCAACCCGCCGGCATGCAACCCTAAGACGCCGGCCGCTCCACGTGACGATTGGCTATAGAATCCTCTGCCTTGGCCTTTGCCCATGCAATCAGCTCGTTCAGGTCATAGCGGAACGGGCCGTAGGAACAGAAACTCTTCTCGTCGAACAGCCTCTTGACCCCACAACTCAGGCAAACCTGGTAGGAATATCCTTGCGCGCGAAGCGGCCAACTCATGCGCCGATGCCAACATCCGCGCAGCACTAAGAGACCGGTTCCTGCCAGGCTGGTCGCCATAACCCCGAGCGGCCATAGCCAGCCCGCTTTCCGGCTTTTCCCCGATTTCTTGGGTTTCGCTTCGTCCTTTACTTCGTCAGCCATCACATCTCCCAACCTACTTTCTCAGACTAGGACGAATCGCAGCACATAGCAAATCTGAAGGGACGTACTCGGAAATTCTGGCCCCTGCTCCCCCACGATCGTCCCATCCCAATCCCCCGGTTGTACAAGTACCATCGGACATTGCGACAACAGCTGAAAGACTATTAGGCTGAAAGCGGAGCACAGGAATGCGCTCCGCCGGAGAGGTCTGCCCGTCCATGTTTGAGACGTCGACGGTTGCCTGCCACGTTCACCCCCGAGAACTTGGCCTCCAACCAGGACGAGTCGAATCAAGACCGGCAATGCGCCTTCCCTGGGCCCCGAATAGGATAGAGAAAAGTTCGGTACTGACCGCCGCACATGAGCGCCCCTCCAACCCGGACTGACTGGCGCGAGCCGGCCGAATCTGCGCTTCCGCTCGAACAAGGCGTCCGCGTTCTGGCTTCTATTGGCAAGCAGGAAGGCTTGCGCGCGCTTCTGGCGTTCTCCGAGCTGCGCGAAAATACTCGCCAACGACGGCCAGCGCCAGGCTCGGCCTCCAGTCGAAATCTGCCGCAAAATGAGCGCTTGGTTCTGCACGAGGTTCTGCAACTCCTCTGCCTGCGGGCGCAAGTCCTCACGCACGCTGACAGCCTCCTGATCGCTTTGGCTGAGGGCGCGGAAGTCGTTTGTCGCGCCTCCGCCGGAAGTCGGCCGATCCCGCAAGGCATTCGGCTGAATGGCGAGTCCAAATTTCTGCGCGAGGCTCTCGAATCCGGCAAGATTCTGCGTTGCGACGACTCGGAAACTGATGCCAGAGTCCAACTCGACTTTGCGCGCGCGATCGAGGCGCGCTCAACCATCCTTGTTCCCTTGCGCGGGCGAGGTGAACGTCTGGGCGTCCTGCAGGCGTTTGCGGCGACTCCCTGGGCTTTCACTGATCACGACATCCGCTGCCTCGATCTTTTCGCCGAACTGGTCCTCGCCGCGCTTAAGCCGGCCGATCAGGATCGCCGCTTGCACTGGCTCGGGAACGTGGCGGACGAACTCCTGCAGAAGAACCCCGCCATGATCGAGCCTTCACCAGCCGCGACAGCTATTGCCGAGAAGAGCGTTGCTGAACCAGCCGCGGTCAAGCACTCCGCAGGCGCACCGGCCTCGGTCGAATCAGTCGCGGTTGAACCGGTTACGGTCGAGCCATCTGAGGTCAATCCCCATGCTTTGGCCGAGGCGATCCATCAGCTCTTAACAACTCCGGCCGCGGTCGATCCTGCTCAGCCAGCGACGGTTGCGCTGACTCAGACCGAAGCTGCCAAGCCTGAGATCCCTGAATTCAAACCGGCCGCGACCGAAGCGTGGAGCGCAGAACCAACAGCGATGGTTGTAGAGAACAAGGAACTCGTGGCCGTGAAGCCCGCAGAGATTTCCGAGCAATCCGTCGCGTCCTCCAAGCAATACAATCCATTTGCTGATGAACACGCGAAGTCAGCAAACTTCGCTCCGGACCATGCCCCTGCTCATCGAACGCTTCCCGACCTCGGCAAGTTGACCGAACCTATTGTCATTCCGGTCGAATTTGTCGACTCGCCCGATCCCGAATCAGAGAAGACAGGACTGGAGTCGTTCCTCACCCCCGAAGCGGAACACTTATCGGATGGACTGCCGCTGGGCGGTCCGGAAGAACTCGACCCTACGCCCTCGATCGCGCACCATGTGTTCTCGCCCCTGACCTCGCGGCCCGGGCTGAGTGTCGTCCTGGCGCTGGTGGTTGTGGCTGCGTTGTTTTCTGCCGGAGTGTGGTGGGGCATGCAGGCTCACACCAGCTACGCGCCCGCCAGAATTGCGGCTGGGCCAAAATCGGTCACCACACCGTCAGCGCCGGATGACCTCACACTGTCGGTAGGCAACGATGCGGTCGCGCCCGCCTCCGGCGACGAACCTCCTGTGCCTGTTGCCGAAGGCAAACTCGCCGAGCTTCCGAAAATTACCAGCGTGCGCCACTGGTCATCGTCGATGGGCAGCACGGTCGTCATCGACATGGAAGACCAGGTGAATTACGAAGTGCACCGTCTGATGTCGCCGGAGCGGATTTACTTCGATCTTCACGACACGGCGCTGCCCGCGGATCTCGACGGAAAAACCATGGACGTGGGCGATGCCTCGCTCGCGAGCGTGCGCATTGCCCAACCGGTCGCGGGCATTACGCGCGTAGTGCTCGATACCAGGAACGGGTCGAACTTTTCCGTCAGCATGGAAACGAACCCCTATCGGCTGGTCGTGGAGCTGCGCGACAACCCGAAATCGCTAATGGCGAGCAGGCTCGCTCCGGCGGCACTGGCCGCAAGACCCGCAACCACGGCGCCGTTGGTGGCCTCGGCCAAACCGCCAGCTCAGCCTCTGCCAGCCCGTGCGGGCAAGTTCCGCATTGTGCTGGATGCCGGACACGGCGGCTGGGATCTGGGCACGGTAGGCCGACAGGGCTTGCTCGAAAAAGATCTCGTGCTCGACGTCACCCGGCGTATCGGCAAACTGCTGCAGTCCCGCAACGGGGCGGAAGTGATGTTCACGCGCACCGGCGACGCCTACGTGGCCCTCGATCAGCGCGCCGATTTTGCCAATCAGGCGCAAGCCGATCTGTTCATCTCCGTCCACGCCAACTACAGCAATTCCATCACCGCGCGGGGAGTCGAGACTTACTACACCAATCTGTTTTCCACTCCCGGACTGAAAGAAATCGAGAAGCGCGCCGACGGAACCTTCGCGCAGCCGGCTCCGGTCACGCTTAGTGCCGACGGCTTGCACGATAAGATCGAAGAGTCGCGTAGGCTGGCCGCGAGCGTGCAGCGTTCGCTCTACGCCACTCTCGCCGCCAAGAACCCCGACATCCGGGATCGCGGCATTAAGGACGCATCCTTCGTTGTGCTAACCGGGACAACGATGCCCGCCATCCTCACCGAGATTTCTTTTGTAAGCAGTCCCGCAGACGAGCACAACCTGCAATCGGACGCTTACCGCCAGCAGATCGCCGAAGCGATCTACAAAGGCATCGCGCACTACGAAGAGTCTTTCCCGAAAGCAAAAGTAGCGCAACTGCGGCCCGCGGCCACTGGCCGGTAAGAGTTCGAACGCCCGGTTCCTGCTGTCAGTTCCCTACTCCGCCGTACTTTGCCAGCCACTTCAATTCTTCGCGCACCTTGACCTTCCCGTGCCAGGGATTTTTGTCGAGCGAATGGCCCTCGCCGGGAAAGATCAGCAGGTTGCTTGGCACATTCAATTCGTGCAGCGCGCGGTCCAGCAGATAATCCTCCAGTACTGCGACGCGAACATCATCTGCGCCCGCCACCATATGCGTAGGCGTTCGTACCTTGTTGATCTGGTAGATCGCAGCCTCGCTGCGGTAGCGGTCCGGAGAGTCCCAAGGCAGACCACCCAAAAAGTATGCATCGTCCATCACGGTGTCATCGTTGCCCCAATTCGCGACATGTTCCACCGCACCCGCGCCAGTCACAGCGGCTTTGAAGCGCGTGGTCTGCGTAATCAGCCAGTTCGTCATGTACCCGCCATAACTGTAGCCGCCGATTGCGAGCTTGTCAGGATCCGCAATTCCGTCCTTCACCAGCGCGTCCACGCCCGTTAGAATGTCGTGGCCTGGACCCGAAACAATCTCCGGCACAATCGCGAGCGCAAATTTGTCGCCGTAGCCCGTCGAGCCGCGGTAATTCGGCTCAAATACCAGCCAGCCAGCGGTCGCCGCCATGCGGTCCCACTGGTACCAATCGGCTTCGAAGTGATTGCCGTCGGCATCCTGCGGGCCGCCGTGAATGAAGACAAACATCGGCAGGTTCTTCGCCTCAAACCTACCCGGCGGATACATCAGCATGCCCTCAACCGGAGTTCCATCATCCGAAGTCCAGCGATAGGGCTTCGCTTTCGGCAGTTCCCGCTCCGTGAACAGTTTGTTGAAGGAACTGATGGGGCGCGCGGCCGCGAGGTTGTCCGGTCCGTCAGCGATATAGATCTCGGCCGGCTGCTCCGTCGCCGAATGGGCAAAGGCGATGCGTGGCGAGTATTGCGCTGCAGCAGGTATCTCGTACGCCCCAGCCCATCCGTCGCGCTTCACCAGAGGAGCGGTTGGGCCGCCCTGGGAGTAGAACTGCACCTCTGTTCCTAGCCGGCAGGCGCACAGTACGGAACCATCGGGCATGGCCATGTATCGCACTACCTCGCCCGGAAAACTTGCAAACCACCGTTCGACTGTTTTGCTATCCGCGTCGACCGAGTAAAGACGTGGCTGCGCATCTTCGTATTTTTTCTCGAGCGACCCTCCGTTGATCTGAAAAAACAAGTGCCGGCTATCTGACGCCCATTCCAGATTTACTTCGACTGCCTCATTGGTGGTTAGGCGCGTGGGCGCCACTTCCGCAGCGTTGGCGGCCAATGTTACGAGGTAGATCTCGATCTGTTCAACCCTCTCCTGGCGCTCGGAAACCGAAGAAGTTAGAAAGGCGAGCCGCTTCCCGTCGCGCGCAATGGTAATCTGTTCCAACCGCAGGTCCGAATGCGCAATCGCGACAGCCCCCGGCGTTACATTTGAATCTTTCTCCGAATCCGGTGCCTCTTTGGAACCAGCCGCGGCATGCCGCGCCAAAGCCTCATCGAGTCCCAGTCGAAAAATTACGTCTCCGCGCTCATCCCCGCGATACTGGATCACGTCCTTCCACTCCTTCTTATGCTCATCCGTCTGCTCCTTGGAGCGCGGCCGTCGCGTCGCGAAATACAGCGCCTTGGAATCCGCCGCCCACGCAAACGCATGCACTTCTTCGTTGCTGGAGGTCACCGCGAGCGCCTCACCGCCGTTCGGCGAAATAAGATAGAGCTGCGCAGTCTCTTTGTCGGTGTCGGTGTCCCCGCCCGCGTCGTCATCCTTGCTCTTCTCCACCTTGCGTTCCGAAAGAAAGGCGATCCACTGGCCGTCCGGCGACCACTGGGGTTCCTTGTCGCGTCCCGATTGCGTCAGTTGCACCAGCGTTCCCGCCCCGCCAGCGATACGATAGAGCCAGAGCTCCTTGCGGAAAATCTGCTGTTCCCAGTCCGCTCGCTCGGCAGCAATAATGACCGAATTGCCGTCCGGGGAGACCTTCACCGAATCGAAAGAGACAGAGTTGAAGAATTCATCCAGCGTGAGCTTCGGCTTTGTATTCTGTCCAACCGCAGCAAACGTGAACGCGAACAGCAGTGACACCAGCAAAGACCGCATACGAGGATTCCGCATAAGCGACCGATCCATAAGAATTTAAGAGAGCAGCATACACAACTGGCACGTCGCGCGACAGCGATGTTCCAGAAAAGAAGACAATCCGGCTTTCCGGCCTTCATTTACTGCATTGTCCATCACTACCCAAAGTCGGGAACCAGAAGCGCGACCGGTACGTATAGGGATACAATAGTCGTCTTCGGAACAAACGATAATTCCCAGAAGAATCTCAGGAGACCAATTATGGTTAAGAATCTGTGTTTGGCGATGGTTGTCGTGGTTGCAATGGTCCCGGGCCTGTCGGCTCAGACTGTGGACGAGATCATCGCAAAGAATATTCAAGCCCGCGGCGGGGCGGAAAAGCTGAAAAGCGTTAAATCGATCAAGACAACGGCAACCCTGGCCATGGGCCCGGGAATGGAAGCGCCCGGCACACTGATCCAGAAGCGGCCCATGATGGCTCACTTGGAATTCACCATTCAGGGATTGACTGCCGTCCAGGGCTATGACGGAAAAACCGCCTGGCAGATCATGCCCTTCATGGGGAAGAAAGATCCGGAACTGATGTCGGCTGACGAAGCCAAAGAAATGGAAGAAACTGCCGATCTCGATGGTCCACTCATGGACTACAAAGACAAGGGCAATCAAGTTGAGCTTCTCGGCAAGGAGAAAGTGGAAGGCACCGACGCCTACAAGCTGAAGGTCACGCTGAAGAACGGGGATATACAGACTGTGTACATCGATGCCGACTCTTTCCTCTCCATCAAAGAGGAGACCAAGCGTACAGTACGGGGAACAGATCATGATGTCGAGTCCTCCATTGGTGATTACAAAGAAGTCGACGGAATTGTTTTCCCTTTTGCGGTTGAAAGCGGCGTCAAGGGAGGCACGGAAAAGCAGAAGATCACAATCTCGAAGATTGAGTTGAACGTGCCGGTGGATGACGCAATCTTCAAGATGCCGCCTCCTGCGCCCAAGCCAGACGCCCCCAAGGCAGAACCGGCCAAGCCGGATGCGCCGAAGAATCCACCCAACCAGTAGCCCGTGGAGCTGGCCCACCGCGATTGTGAGGCATTGAAGCAATCGCAGTGGCGCGGTGAGTTTTTCCTTATTTAGCTGCGCCACTGCTTAGCAAGAATACGAGTCGTGCGGTTCGGTGCGAGGAGATCATGTTTATTCGTTTTCGTTCGCTGTGGATGGTTCCGTTTGTCGCCGCGCTAGCGCTGCTGGCTGCGGCGCAGGATGTAACACTCGATTCCGACACGCTGAGCGGGTTGCCGATCCGCGCGATCGGCCCGGCTGCCATGGGCGGACGTGTTGCCGACATCACCGCTGTTCACGAGGGGGGGAGGCTGACCATCTATATTGGCTCGGCCAGCGGCGGCGTGTGGAAATCGCGCGATGGCGGCACAACGTTCAAACCCATCTTTGACAAGCAATCTTCGCTTTCGATTGGCTCGATTGCCGTCGACCCTTCCAATCCACAGACGGTTTGGGTTGGCACGGGCGAGTCCTGGGCGCGAAATAGTGTTTCGGTAGGCACCGGCGTCTACCGCTCGCGTGACGGCGGCGAGAACTGGGAGGCTGTCGGCCTTCCGGATTCTGAGCATGTCAGCCGCATCGTCATTCATCCGAAAGACGGCAACACTGTCTATGCGTGCGCTCTCGGTCATCTCTGGAGTTCCAACACCGAGCGCGGCGTCTATAAAACGACCGACGGCGGCAAGACGTGGAACAAGATTCTCTTCCGCAATGACAGTACGGGCTGCGCTGAAATGGCGATGGACCCGCAAGACTCGAACGTGCTTTACGCCGCCATGTGGGACGTTCGGCGGGAGCCATGGAATTTCCGCTCCGGCGGCCCCGGCGGCGGCCTATTCAAATCGACCGATGGCGGCGCCACCTGGCATGAATTACGCAAGGGTCTTCCCGAGGGCGACCTCGGCCGCATTGGCGTCGCGGTGGCGCCCAGCAATCACATGCGCGTCTACGCCGTCGTAGAAGCGCGGAATCATACGGCATTGTTTCGATCAGACGATGCCGGCGATAGCTGGTCGGAAGTCAATAATTCCTTCAATATCAGCGGCCGTCCATTCTACTTCGCACGTTTGGAGATCGATCCCAAGAATGCCGACCGCGTCTACAAGACTGGATTCTTCCTCACGATAAGCGAAGATGCCGGCAAGAGCTTCAGCGCTGCCATGTCCATGGGCGAAGGACCGGGAGACGCTCTGCACAGCGATCTTCACGCTCTCTGGATTGATCCGGAGAATCCCGACCAGATGCTGGTCGGGACGGATGGCGGCGTTTACAAATCACAAGATCAAGCAAACCACTGGCGCTTTCTTTCGAATCTGCCGATCTCGCAGTTCTATCACGTGAGCTATGACATGGCCGATCCTTACAACGTCTACGGCGGCCTGCAGGATAATGGCACATGGATGGGACCATCGCGCGGTGTCGATGGAATCCCTAACCGCTCGTGGCGCGTGATCGGCATGGGAGACGGCTTTTGGGCATTCTCCGATCCTTCCGATGCCGACTATGCCTATGTGGAATACCAGGGCGGAAGAATTTCGCGCTTCCGCAAGAGCACCGGGGAGGCGAGGGACATCAAGCCGCTGCCACGGGCTGGAGAACCGGACTTTCGCTTTAACTGGAATACGCCGATCCATACGAGCGCCAACCATCCGGGAACTATTTATCTGGGCGGGCAATTCCTGTTTCGGTCGCGCGATCACGGCGAGTCCTGGGAACGCATTTCGCCCGATCTCACCACCAACAATCCGGCGCGCCAGCATCAAGAGCTTTCGGGCGGTCTGACCATCGACAATTCTGATGCCGAGAAGTACGAGACGATTTATGCGATTGCCGAGTCTCCCAAGAATGGCGACGTAATTTGGGTTGGAACCGACGATGGCAACGTGCAAATCACACGCGACGACGGAAAGCGTTGGACCAATGTCGTCAAGAACATTCCCGGTTTGCCGCCAAACACATGGGTCTCCACGATCGAGGCCAGTCATTTCGATCCCGCCGTTGCGTACGCGACTCTTGATGGCCACGCCGCTGGCGACATGAAGACCTACGTCTACCGGACCAAAGACTACGGCAAGACCTGGACATCGCTTTCCACACAGGAGCTTTCCGGCTACGCGCACGTAGTGCGCGAGGATCTGGTTAATGCGAATCTGTTGTTTGTGGGCACCGAATTCGGGCTGTTCATTTCGATCGACAGCGGCGCGCATTGGGCGCAGTTCAAGGGAGGCCTGCCGAACGTGGCTGTGCGCGACATCGCCATCCAACCGCGCGAGTCGGACTTGATTGTTGCGACCCACGGACGCGGCATCTACATCCTCGATGACCTCACGCCAATCCGCGCTCTTACGCCAGAACTGCTTGCCAAGGATCTGGTCATGCTCCCGTCGCGGCCGTCAGTTCTGAATTTGCCGGCGAGTGAACAGAGATTCGATGGCGACGCGGAATTCAAAGGACGCACCTTGCCCGAAGCGGCTTCTATTGTTTACTACCAAAAGAGGCGGCACATCTTCGGCGATTTGAAGCTTGAGATTTATGACGAACACGGCAATCTTCTTACGTCGATACAGGGCGACAAACGCCGCGGCATGAACCGAATCGCTTGGCCGGAACGCGCCAAGCCCCCAAAGGTTCCGCCCGCGGCCGGCTTGGTGGAAAACGAATTCTTGTTTTTCGGGCCACAGGCGCAGGAAGGTACGTATACGGTCAAACTGACTAAGGGCAAGGAGACTTACACATCCGACGTCAAGCTGGTGCCCGATCCGCGGAGCAAGAGCACAGCCGCCGACCGCGCCCTGCAGCACAAAACCGTGACCGAACTTTATGACATGCTCGCGCAGTTAACCTACGTGGTGGATGCAACGAATGATCTGCGCGATCAGGCGCGCCAGCGCGCCGGGGCGGCGACCGACAATAAGCTGAAGGATCAGCTCAACGGCTTGAACCAGAAACTGGAAGACTTTCGCTCAACGCTGGTCTCGGTCAAGGAAGGTGGCATGATTACGGGAGAGTTGAAGCTTCGTGAGCACATGGGCGAGCTTTACGGGGCGATCAACGGCTTCTCCGGCCGTCCCACGCAATCGCAGATCGAGGAAACGGGCGTTCTCAAAAAGCAGTTGGCGGATGCGGGGGATAAGTTCCAATCGACTGCGACGTCAGAGCTACCGCTCGTCAATACTGCGCTTCAGGGCAAGAGTCTCGAGCCCCTTAAAGCGATGTCGCGTGCGGACTGGGACAAGAAGCAACAATAAGCGTTGTGATTCGAAGGGTGGCCCTGGGCCGCCCTTCTTTTTGTCGACCCTGAGTAGAACCATGTCTTCTCATGCTTCGACCGCCGAAACTCGGTGAAGCGAGAATTCACACCGAGGTTGGCACCCCGGCAAATGGGCGTACTGGCGATTTATCGCCATATTGTTGCCTTCACCCGAATACTGTTGCCTTCACCCGACAGAGCCAGGTGAAGCTGACCGAAACCGACGAACGGTCTCGGCCAGCGGAAATCACGTCTCAACTCGCAGATGCTTCTCAACGCTACTTATTGTCTTCTCTTGCTTCCGCGATGTGAGACTGGCGTCCGGCTTCGGACACAGCCTTCACAAACGCGTCCCCGCTTGCAGGGGTTGACGCCTTGCCCGAAAGAATGTTGCGGAACATCATATGGTGGCCATAAATGGCGCGCGTCGAGTCATTGTCCTGTTCCACTACCGCACCTTCCAATGTCAACCCGGCGAATATGCCCTTTGAGCGCGAGTAGGTTAACACTTCAGTGTTCATCAATATGTCCGTTCCGGCGGACGTGTGGCGTCCCACCGGGCCCGCCGCTACCGATCCTTCACCGGTGAGTTCGAACTTACTGGAAAGCAGATGCTGCAGACCGCGGTCGTTCATGACCAACATGACCAGGTCGATATCTTCGATTCCGATTTGCAATCCCCAACTTCCACCGCCAATGGTGATAAATGCGGGAGCGCTCCAACCTGCAGCCGTGCGGCACGTTGCCACTCCGCGGCCGTGTTTGGCGCCAAAGACGAAGCCACCTTTGATTAGGTCTGGCACGATGACGATGCACTTGGCACCGTTCAGCACTTCTTCAGGGATACCTTTATCCGGTGTCGACATGATGGATTGAAGAACATCCACGGACTTTTGCATGCGGTCGACCGTGTCTTCACGATTCGAGCCTGCCCACGCGAAGGTTCCAACCAAGCCGATCAAACTCATCAACAGCAGTGACATTACCTTTTTCATGAATTGTCCTTTTGGAATCTGCGAAACTAAGAGGAAAAGACTTCAGATGGGCTGACTTAGCTCAGAAAACCTGAAAGAGACAGAAGAAGTAGTCGTCTCAATTGTCATGGTCGCAGAGCGGGCAGGCGGACGTCTGGTCTGTATTGCTCACTTTCGCCGCAACCCTATCACCCGGCCCTGCAATTAGCTATTGATCTATTGATTTGGCAGGCCGCGGTGAGCAATCTTGCTCAGAAAAGCTAGTTCGGACGTGTCATCTTCAATGGGTTGGTGAAAGCAGTCGAGAGAAGGCTGGATCGCGAATGGCACGCACTTTTGATGAACTCAGCGACGATGTTCACAGACTGGATTGTGAGAGCGGGCGCGTCTCTGCGGAAACGATTTGAGTCGCTCGAGCTTCCGGCGCGCGGTTTTGTATCGCCGAGGATGTGTCCGTTTTGCGGGCTGCTTATGCCGCGATCAAAATCATCATGCCTAGAGTGCGGGAAGTCATTTGCTCCGGCAGGATAGACGGCTTTACGAGGCCGCGCATCTAAGGGGCCTGATTTGTACGAAGGAGATCAACATGCTTTGGACAATTTTTGTAGTGCTTCTGATCCTGTGGCTTCTTGGTTTCAGCCTCCACATTGCCGGCGGTCTGATTCACTTACTGCTGGTGGTGGCACTAATCATGCTGGTGATAAACCTCGTGAACGGCCGGCGGGTCGCGTAAAGCCACACCAGCTAAACTAGTCGTGCAAGACTACACTGAGCAGAGAGCTGTGGACTTGCAAGCCGCCTTAATGTCGCTCTCTTTTGGTATCTCGTTTCTCACGCACCCCGATTGAGCCGCTGATGACCGGACCCTCACACTTGTCACAATGATAGGCGAGAGATGGAGGTATTGCCTTTTCATAGGGATCCCTCGATGAGCAAAACTGTTCTATCGCTTCGACTCTAAGCTGGCTTGAGGGTCTCTCCGCATTCCATGCAACTCGTCTCGTAGCGCGGCGTAATGAGTCCACAAAATGGACAGATCCGCTGCGACGCAAAATCGCCGTCGTGCGCTTCCAGCCGAAGTAGCTTCCTTAACGAAGCAGCTATGAAGCCACGCAAACCACGAACACGGACAAGCAGCGGATGCAGGACAGGATCCATAGTCAGATTCTGCGTTTCTCCAAATCGCTACCCCAACGGTTGAAAGTGTTCTTTCAAGCTCTGCCCTTAACGCCCGGCAAGGTGAATTCTCCCCCACAATCAAAGCAGACCCGGTAGGTTCGTTTGTTGATGGTGAAGATACGGCTCAAGTGACGGTGATGGCATCCAAACGCAAATCCAAGAATCCAACGCAGCGGGTTCATCGGTCCTGCTCTCGCCTGCGCTCACAACTTCCATTGGCATCCAGCCACGCTAGCAAAGCACGGACGCTGGCCCGAGCCAGAGCGATGGAGCAGTCGGCGGCGCCGTAGTAGATGTTGACGGTGTCCCCGTCCGCATCCATGGTATAGCCGCAAGGAAATACAACGTCGTCGACATCGCCATGCCGTTCATAATCGGCTTCTGGCCCAAAGATCCACGAATCGCCTCGCAGTAGGCATTTTTCTGGATTCTCCAGGTCAAACACAGCCAAGCCCAATCGATACAGGCAACCTGATGGCGTGTGCCGCACTCCGTGGTAGAGCGTTAGCCAGCCTCTTGCGGTTTCGATGGGCGGTGGTGACAACCCAATCTTGTTTGCGTCCCACCACGCGCCCCGGCGTGCCTCAAGGATGAGCCGGTGCCGTCCCCAATGCCGCAGGTCCGGGGAGTAAGAGATCCACATGTGAGACCCGAGCGGCGTCATAGGCCGGTGGATGAGCGCCCAGTAGCCGTTTATTCTCCGCGGCAAAAGTGCGGAGTCTTTGTCATCCGGCGGCATGATGACGCCGTAGCGCTCGAAGCTGCGGAAATCCTTGGTCAGAGCTAATGACACTCCGGGGCCGCCGCGCGAATAGGAAGTGTAAGTGACGACGTACTGTTGCAGTTCGGGAACGAAGGTGATGCGGGGGTCTTCGATGCCCCAGATTTCTTCGGGATAGTCCTTCGGGCTGGGCATTAAAGTCGGTTCGCTATCGATCTGCCAGCCATCCACGCCATTTTGCGAGCGGGCAGCGCAAAGATGAGACAGGCCGCGCCGATCTTCAACACGGCAGAGCAGCAGCGTTGAGCCGTCTTCCAGCAATGTCGCTCCAGCGTTGAAGACACTATTGATTGGGTATGGCCAGTGCTTGCCGGTCAGGATCGGGTTAGCAGGATGGCGAAGGAGCAAAGGTTCGTGGCTCGTGACCGCAGCGACGCTCATAAGGAGCTCTCGCAAGACAACGAAACAACTTCAAAGTACATGTTCGGGGACCTCATCTCTGTTGCCGCTAGTTCTGACCAGTGCTGGACCTAATCGTGGATGACCGACTTCTCCAAGCAAGCGCATTTCGACTTGTGCCATCAGGAACGCCAGGGTCGATTCCGCTCCCTGGTTTTCATTCACGCGTTCCGGGTGCAGACCGTCTCGACAACCACCGGTGATGGGATCGTATAAGGCAATTTGCAAATCGTTATCTCCCAGGAACCAGTTGAAAGCCGACCAGGCCTCCTTGCGCCAACGATCATCTCCCGTTGTTCGGTAAGCATCGAGACAAGCAGAAACCGCGCCGCCCGCTTCGATGGGTTGTTGATCGAAGCGTGCTCGCGCGCCGCCCTTTCGATAAAACCCTTGCGAACCGATGGGTACAAAGTGATCGTGCCCTTCACAACGCTGCGTTTCACTTAGCCAATTCAGGGCCGCGAGGCCGATGGATATCATCTCGTGATCGGCGTTGCGCCGGCCGGTGGTCAACACCGCCTGGGCCAACTTGGCATTTGAGTAAGCCAGAACGTCCTCAAACCATCCCCATCCCGGTGACTGATTCGAGTTGTACAGCTCTACCATCCGCTTGGCCAGAGTCGAGCTTATTTTGTGAACCTCTCTGTCGCCCGGAAAGGAACTGAGGTACTCGTCAATTCCTAACAGTGCAAAGGCCCAGGCGCGCGGACTGCTAAAGGCAACAAGCGCCGGAACAGCGATTTCGAAAAGATGGCCGGCTGCGCCTTTGAGCGCCTGATTTCCCGAGCGTCCTAGCACCGTACCGAGCGCCCACAACGCGCGACCATGACAATCCTCTGATCCTTGAACTTCACTCCACGTGCGCGCGTAACTCAGGAAGTTTCTAAACCGCCCGCTGGCGGGATCAAGAGCATGTCCCAGAAAAGCCACATACCGCGAAGCCAACTCGCCAGTTGTCCTCGGTCCGGTTTCACCAAGTTGCTCAAGCAGGACGGTCAGAACGAGCGCACGCGCGTTATCGTCGGTGGTGTAGCCCTCCGAATAGTTGGGCACAGCAAACGTCGCGTGCTGGAACATGCCTGTGCCATCGGTCAACCGCTGCAGGTGATCCAGGTTCAGCGCTGGTAGCTTGTCGAAACACTTTTCGACGTGGTCGTCTGCGAACGTCACGCGTGGTTCCTGCATCCGGTCACTGCGCGCCCGCCCAAAACTCGCCATATACCCCTGGGCGACTTTCTTCCAAACCATTTCCCGTGAGTAGAGATAGGCGCGTTTCCGCATCGCGTGCCGTATTGCGGGGGTGTCCAGAAGTTCGACTGTTTTGCGCGCGATTGCCTCTGGATCCTGGAAAGGAACCAGTGCGCCGCGCCGATCGTCTAATAGCTCAATGGCGTGCCAGTACGGAGTTGAGATAATCGCCTTACCCGCGCCGAGGGCATAAGCAAGCGTCCCGGAGACGACCTGTTCCTCGTATCGGTACGGAGTGATGTAGATGTCCGCCGCGCCAATGAACTCGGCCATTTCACCGGGGCTCGCGAAGCGATTGTGGAAAAACACATTCGATTCCACACCGATTTCCTTGGCCAAAGCTTGCAAGCTCTCGCGATAGTGATCGCCTTCCCGGCGAAGAATATGTGGGTGAGTTGCGCCGGCGACGATATAGACCACATTCTTGTGCTTCGACAAAATATGCGGCAGCGCCTGAATCACGTTCTCGATTCCCTTATTCGGCGAGAGCAGCCCGAACGTAAGCAGGACGGCTTTCCCTTCTACGTCGAAGCGATCTTTGTAGAAATTAGGGTCGAGGAATGGCATATCGGGAACGCCATGCGGCACTATGTCGATCTTGCGACCCGGCACTCTGAATATTTCCTGCAGAAACTGGGAAGACAGCGTGCTCATTACGATCAGGCGATCCGAGAGGGCGGTGATCTCTTCCATCACTCGCCGTTGGTCGGGATTTGGTTCGCGAAGAACCGTATGCAGAGCAGTGATGACCGGCATCTTGAGCCGCCGGAGGAGAGTCAGTATGTGACTGCCCGCTGGGCCGCCGAAGATTCCATACTCGTGTTGCAGGCACACCAAATCGAAGTTCGTGAAATTCAGAAAGTCGGCGGCCTGCTCGTAGGAGGACGGATCGTCCTGCGCCAGCGTTAGTCTCACACGCTCCGGGTAGGCATACCCGGACTCCATGTCGTTGACCGGGACCGCAAACAACTTGGCCGCACCACACTCAGCGGAGATCGCGTCGCACAAGTCGGTAGTAAAAGTAGCAATCCCGCACTGCCGCGGAAGGTAGTTGCCCACGACGGCAATCCGGCTCGGCATGCCCGCACTCGATTGCAGACGAATGGCCGCTGCGGGCGCTTGACAGTATGCCCCTGGGCGTTTGAGTGTCTGGACCGAACGTGTTGTTTCTGTTGCTGGCATCAATATCCTGAAAGGCTTGGGGTGTTTCCCGCGGAACGGCAGTTGTCCTTAAAATCAGTATTCGCTGGTTGAAGCAAAACAACTGGTCAAAATTGCTCAGATTGCGATCGGGGAGTCATCTAGGGTTCAGCTAGAAGCAGGCCTCAGTTTCCATTCGGCAGCAGATTCGGAGCGAATTTCATGACACCAATCATCCAAGTGGGTACGGTTTTAATCGGCGAAGAGTCGCCACGCATGGCCGAAGATCTGGCGTTGCAACGTGCTCCATATTTCGAGAATTGGAGCGTGGTGACGGCGCCAAACGGCTCTACTCTCGACGACAAGATTCGGGCTGCGCGGTGGAACTTCTTTTTCCTGGCGGCCGAAGTCAAGGCGCATTTCTTCGGGGCGATTGGAGCGGCCAAGATCCAGGGGGCGCTGCAGCGAATCGCACGAAGAGTCAAGAAGCAGGAGTTCAACTGTCTCGAAGTGACTGGCATTGTGGCGAAGAGCTTTCTGGGTGTGCCCTACGCTACGGTCTCCGCACATTCGCGCCACATCCAGCAGAGTTGCCAACTCGATAGCTTCGAGAGCAGGCAAAACGGTCGGCGAGACGCGGATTGGGCCAAAGGTTGACGATGTGTGAACACGAAACCAGGAGAGGTGGACTCAATTGCTTACCACCAATACTGGTGGCATATTCTTACCTCCAGACGAATCTCTCCACCGACGCCGCCATGGGCGAGCGCGCCGAATGCGTTATGCTCAACAAAGGACCCTACGCCGTAAGAGCTGTCAGTGTTCTTGCGGACATCCTCAAGCGCACGCAGCATCACCATGAGAAAAAGAACTCCATGCTGCGGCAGCTTCATCTCGCCGCACCCTTCCCCACTACTACTTGACGGCCCGGATGCCGGCCCTGAGCTGCGCCAATGCTCCGCCTTTCTTGACAACCACGCGCTCGGCGTTTGCTCGCGGGTTCAACTGCCCCCGCCGCTTCACATTGGCTATTATTCCGTGTCTGTGCGATCATTGATAATAGAGACGAGCAGTTCCTACTGTCTCTTTCAGGTTCTCTGAGCTAAGTCAGCCCATCTGAAGTTCGTTCCTCTTAAGTGTGATATTTCAGGAGATTACTTGATTCTCTCTAAGGTTGATTCTCCCAAGAAGGCTATCCTGCCGGAGTTGCCATGTGCCATCAAAACCGCTACGAGCGGTCGGTCAGCAGCCGAGAACTGCGCACGGATTCGAGACCTCGGCTTCACAACGTCCAAGCACATAAAGATGTACGGTGAGCGCTTTGAGCTAGTTTCGGATCCCTTTGAGGAGGGTATATGCACGTCGGTCCGCGCCCTCAGTGGAAATGATCCAACGATTCGGATCCTTCGCCTTCCGACAGCGATTCTCTTAGGTTCGCCGGATCGATTCCGAAAGCACCAAAGTTGAGCATGGGCCGAGCACGGACAATTCCCAATGGCGAAAAGCGTCCCTCTCCGACCCGCACGTCATAAATTTCTAGCTAAGCTGTAGTTGCCCGGAATTTTCTAGCGATTTTGCCACATTTCGGGATGTTGGTTCCTATCTATAGCTTGGCGAGTGGGCAAGCCAGGCCTAGCTGTTTCTCCGCGTGTCGTCGAATTTCGTGCCAATCGCGCCGCCTTACGAAAAATCGCGAACGCGCTTCATTCCTGCACACCCCCGATGCTGCGAGGCGGATCAGTTGTATCAGCGGAGTTCGGTCCAAGTACATCGCGGTTCTGACAAACGGGTTGCCGCAGCATTCGGCTTAACGTTCGTGCAGGATGTCTCTTCAGGAATCGGGAAGGCACGCCGCGGTTGTTTTTTGCAATTGTGTGCAAAAGTGAACATTTTTCGTGATCGCGATTCCGCGAGAATATTTATTACCTCCACTTGTCCAAGATGAACAAAGCACAACGCTGGGCTAGCGCTAGGAGAAAAGACATGGCGCACAACCACGGTAGTGAATATCAGGTCAGAATTGTCCGCGGGGACGGAACCGAGGAACTGAGCGGGTGGCTGAACAGCGCGGAGCAGGTTTCCCAGGCAATCGCTGCGTGTCACAGGCCACAAGACAAAGCTTACTGGCTTCTGGAACGAAACGTTCTCTGTCCCAACTGCCTGGATAGTGGACAGAGAGTCATGGAATATCCCCTTACAGACATCCCGTCTCCACGATGCAGCCCACACGACTCCCGTTATCTGGTGGAAGTAGGGTCGAAGAGCCGGTACGAGCTTGAGGTAGTCGTCTGGAACAGACATCGAGCTGCTTGAGGTAGTCATCTGGAACAGACATGGAGGAGAGCTTTCCACTGCACACGGGTTGGGCTATCCCTTAGCGCCGCTATCGGGAGTGTTTAGTCTCAGTTCGACCGAGTGTTCCTGCCGATCGTCAACCAGTTGAATCGCGTTACCCTGCCGCCTGATGCCATCAACCGTAACACTCGTCTCGCCATCCCCAGTCGACGCCTGTACGATAGCGATGTGATATACCGTTTCACGATATCGGTAATGCACTTTGAACTCTTTCCAATTGTCGGGAAGGCACGGAGCAAAGTGCAGTTTGTCCACGTCCAGTCTCAGCCCTAAGAGCGATTCCACAATGAGCCGGTACATCCATCCGGCCGACCCTGTGTACCATGTCCATCCACCACGGCCAATGTGCGGCGACAGTGCATACACATCAGCGGCCACGACGTACGGTTCCACTTTGTAGGTCGCAATGGTTTTCGCACATTCCGCGTGGCTCACGGGATTGATCAGGTTGAATAGTTCCCAGGCTCGCTGGCTATCTCCCAATTGGGCGAACGCCATCGCCGCCCAGATGGCCCCATGAGTGTATTGCCCGCCATTCTCTCGCACGCCCGGAAGGTATCCCTTTATGTAGCCGGGATTCAAATCCGATTTGTCGAACGGCGGATCAAGGAGTTGGACTAACCGCCAGTCCCGGTGAACGAGGTGCCGATCCAGCGCCCGCATCGCCATGCGCGTGCGCTCGGCATCGCCCGCTTCGGATAGAACGGACCAACTTTGCGCAATCGAATCGATCTGGCATTCGGGGTTACTCGCGGATCCAAGCGGTGACCCGTCGTCGAAGTAGGCGCGGCGGTACCACTCGCCATCCCAACCGTTCCGCTCAATGTTTTGACGCACCTGAGCCGCCTCGCGGCGGCAGCGTTCGGCAAACGGCACGTCGCCGTGCACGCCTGCAACCTCAGCGAACCGCAGAAGCACGTGATAGAGGAAGAACCCCAACCAGACGCTTTCGCCTTTGCCGTGGTGGCCGACAAGGTTCATCCCATCGTTCCAGTCACCGGAACCCATAAGCGGCAGGCCGTGTTCACCAAATCGCAGGCCCCTCAGGATGGCTCGCCTACAGTGTTCGTACAAACTGGCCGTCTCTTCAGATCGGCTGGGCAGATCGTAATACGAGTCCTCTTCCGCGTTAACCTGCCGGCCATCGAGGAAGTGTGTCGTTTCGTCCAATACTCCGGAATCCCCCGTGCTGACAACGTACCGGCACGTCGCCAGGGGCAGCCAGAGGTAATCATCCGAACAGTGGGTGCGCACGCCTCGGCCCGATGGGGGATGCCACCAATGCTGGACATCGCCATCGCGAAACTGACGGGACGCGCAGAGGAGCAGGTGCTCACGAAGAAGGTGCGGCTCGGCATGGATAAGCGCCATCGCGTCCTGCAACTGGTCGCGGAAACCGAAGGCGCCCCCCGGTTGGTAGAATGCGCTCCGGCCCCAAAAACGGCAGGCGAGAGTTTGGTAGACGAGCCAGCCGTTAGCCAGGACGTTGAGGGACTGGTCGGGTGTTTCCACCTGCACCGCGCCCAGCGTGTGCTTCCAGTACTGCCATACCGCTCCGAGCGCGTCATGGGCGGCAGCCGATTCGCGGAAACGGCCCGCCAGGTTGTGAGCGTCCTGTTCGCCACGGCCTACGCCGAGAATGAAGATGATCTCACGCTCTTGCCCGTCGGCCAATTCGAACGGAACCTGTATCGCGCCACAGGGGTCCAAAGCAGCCCCCGCTTTCCCGGACAGCCGGGACCGACTCATAGCAGCCGCACTCCGAAGCGTGCCGTTGCGGCCAAGGAACTCAGTGCGATCGCCGGTCATGGTGCGGCTTCGATCGTCTACGTTGAAAAAGGCAACCCGGTCGGCGAACTCCGTATTGTAGGGGTTCCGCGCGAACAGTGCGCCGCCGTTGGGGTCAATTTCGGTGACCACGTGCAACGCCGACTTCGGCCGCAGGTCGCCGAGAACCCATTCCACGTATCCGGTGGCGGAGAGCCGGCGTGATCGGCCCGACTCATTTCGCACTTTCAACACCGTAAACTTGATGGCTGCGTCGACGGCCACGTAAACCGACATTTCAGAGCGGATGCCGCCTTCGGTGTGCTCGAAGATGCTGTAGCCGAATCCGTGCCGGGTGGTATACGGTGTCGCTCCGGGTCTGGGCATCGGGGTGGGTGACCAGAAGTAGCCGCTATCTTCATCACGGAGATAGAACGCCTCTCCGCTCGAATCGCTTACGGGATCGTTGCTCCAGGGAGTGAGGCGGAACTCGTGGGCATTTTCACCCCAGGTGAAGGCAAGACCGCTCTCTGAAATGACAGTTCCGAAGCGCGAGTTCGCCAGTACATTGACCCATGGCGCCGGAGTTGTTTCCCGCTCGCTGGTGGTAATGATGTATTCGCGCCCGTCCGGGGTGAATCCGCCCACTCCGTTGAAGAAAATCAGATCGGAGCGAGGTGAGGCGGCGAGTGCTGCGGGCTCGGGCTGGTGGGCTCGGGCCAGCGGAAGTTCCGGAACGGTTACTTCTGCGACGCTGCGGTTTTGCATCTGGTCCACCAGCGTTCCGCGGCTGTCAGAGAGGAACGCACGGGCGACCGACTGGAACAGAATGCGGTCCTCGCTCGATATCTGGTCCCCCGGTCTCACAAAGATGCTGCCCAGTTGATCTTTCAAGAAGGCTTCAATCCCTGCGGAAATCAACCCCATGATCTGGTCTTGCAGAAGCTGCCGGTAGCCGGAGTGATCTTCGTTCCAGATCACCAGATCCACCGCCAGTCCTTTTAGGCGCCAGTAACTGTGGGCCTGGATGAGTTGGCGTACGAGGTCGATGTTGGCCGGATCTCCGATCTCGAGCAGCACGATTGGCAGGTCGCCGGAAACGGAATAGCCCCACAGATCGGACTGCCCACGGCGGTTCTTCATGAGGACGCTCGCGTCCGCGCGGAGAGAGGAATTGGCGTAGACGATCGAGCCCGCGATGTGTCCATAGAGCTGTGCGTCGGCCTCGGTGGCATTGATCTGCCGCAAGAGCACCTGGCTATGTGTCCACGCGAGATCGAACACGCGATCCGCGAGACGCCGATCCTGGTACTTTTCCGCAAGGCCCAAACAGGCGTCCCGCGTCGCGCCGATGCCGGACACGATGTCGATCGTCACCTTTTCTTCCGGATCGAGCGTGATTTGATGACGGATTGCGACGATCGGATCCAGCACTGACCCCTCGCCGCCCGAGAGCGGCGCGGGATCGGCCATCGCTTGTGGATCGGCGATAGTGTGTCCCCGGCCGATGAACCGCATCCGGTCAGTTTCGTAGGAGATTTCTCCGATCTCCGCCCCATGAACGGCCATTAAATGGAACATCCATGTCGGCTGCTCTTCAGGAGAGCGGGGCCGGCGAGTGCAGAGAATTGTCCGCTTCTCGCGGATGATCTCAGTCTGAATGAACAGATTACCAAAGGCCGGATGAAGCGCATCCGCCGCCGGCGATCCGAGAACGATCTCCGCGTAACTTGTGACCTCGATAGCTCTGCGCGCTCGAGAGGAGTTGGTGATGGTGATGCGGCGCACTTCGATGTCATCCTCTGGCGAAACAGCGATCTCTGTATAGGTTTCGAACTCGTGGTCGCGGCGGCGGAACTCCACCCGCCCCTCGGAGAAGATCGCTTCGTAGCGGTCCGATGCTTGGAGCGCCGGCTGAAATGCGGCTGACCAGAACTCGCCGCTCGCAACGGCACGGATATAGCAAAATGTACCCCAGTTGTCGCAGGTACCGTCTTCGCGCCAGCGCGTCACGGCAATGTTCTTCCAGCGACTGTAGCCGCCACCGGCGTTTGTGATCATGACATGATATCTGCCGTTCGACAGCAACTGCAGTTCCGGCATTGGCGTGTTAGGGCTGGTGAAAGTGCGTACTGGCACTTCGGAACCGTTGGAAGCAGCATGTACGTCGGAGAGTTCGGCCAGGTGCGAATAAAATGCCATGGCCTTTGGCACCCGCTCCTGGAGCAATAGCGCGGCCGCCTGGAACATCGGATCCGACTCGAATCGCTTTTGCATGGGACGATCAAGAAGCAGGTAGGCCAACGACAGAAGGCTCATGCCCTGGTGATGCGCCATGAAAGACCGAACCACGACGCTCGATTGCCCGCGGGGCACACGCGAAGGAGTATAGTCGATCGCTTCATACAAGCCGTATTTCCCCTCAAAGCCGTCCGCGGCGAGTGCCTGAAGATTCAGGCAGGCCTCCTCGGGCGCTACCATCAGCGCCAACGCCGAGGCATACGGCGCAATGACCAGATCGTCCGCGAGCCCGCGTTTGAACCCCATGCCGGGTACGCCAAACGCGCGGTACTGATAGTTGAGATGAGCGTCGATGGAGTTGTAACCGGATTCCGAAATACCCCAAGGCACACCGCGCATTGCCCCATACTCGACCTGTCTGGCCACAGCGGCCCTGTACGTCTGATCGAGCAGCGTGTTTTCGTATGTCGGCATCACGATGAGCGGCATGAGGTATTCGAACATCGAACCACTCCAGGAAAGGAGAATCGGATCTCCACCGGCGGTGGTGAGGAGGCGGCCCAGGGCAAACCAGCTCTCCTGCGGTAGTTGTCCTTGTGCGATCCCCACAAAACTGCATAATCTTGCTTCCGAAGCGAGCAGATCGTAGTAACTCGGATCCCGCCGGTGCTCCCCGGCGTTGTACCCGATGGTGAGCAGATGACGAGCGTCGTCGAACAGGAAGTCGTAGTCGACACGGGCGAATTCGCCGCATTTGCGCGCGAGACTTTCGATAGCAGCAATTCTTGACGTGGCGCGGTGGCTATGCAGGAGATCCCCCGCGAGACTAGCCAATTGGCGCAACGTCGGGATCTCTTCGAGTGCATCTGGAACGAGAAACGTCAGCTCATCCAGGGCGTCCTGGCATTGGCGAGCGAACGCACTTGCCCACCACTTCGCCTCGCTCTCAGGATCGCCGGTGAGTTTACTGGCGAATTCCGCGGCGGACCCAGCCAGCCGGTCGAGACTGCGCCGCGCCTCCACGAGTGAGGCTGGCGGGGACTCGCATGCGGATTCCAAATCCTTCTTGAGTCGAGTAAGTTGGACTGGGTCGGCTTCTCTGGCCGCGTCCACGAGGACACTCAACGTGTCATTGAGACCCTCAAATAATCGCGCACCCAGAATCTTCTGATCGGGAATCGCGAGCAGCCCCGGTCGCAGTGTCAGCAGGTGACCTACGAGGTTCCCGCTGTCGACGGTCGAAATGTACATAGGCAATAGCGGCTTCAAGGACTGTGTGTCGTACCAGTTGTAGAAGTGGCCTCGGTGGCGTTCCAACATTTCCATCGTGTGAAGCGCATTCGCCGTGCGCTCGATGAGTTGTCCGGCCGAAATGTAACCGAAGTCGCACGCCGACAAGTTCGCGAGTAGCGCAAGTCCCATGTTGGTCGGTGACGTGCGATGGCCGAGCCTGGCGACGGGATGCTCCTGGTAATTGTCGGGCGGCAGGCAATGATCCTCCGGACCGACGAATGTCTCGAAGTACTTCCAAGTCTTCCGGGAAAGCTTCCGGAGAAAAACGGCCTGGCCAGCCGTTAGCCGCGCTGTGCGGCGAGCAAGGGGCCGGCTGATCCACCACGCGATAACGGGCGAGACAAACCAGAGTCCCAGTATGGGCCCAGCCACCCCCAACACGGCTGGCCTCGAGAACATTAGATGGATCACGGCGGCAGTAGCAACAGCGGGGGCAATCCACATGGTCCGGCAGAAGCCGGCGAGGTCCGTGCGGCGATTCCCAGTCAGGTCGTCGGACGCAATCCATTCGAGAAGCCGCCTGTGCGTGACCAGCATCCGCCCGGCGGTGCGCATAATCGCATCGAGACTGAAGAAGGCCTCGTAAGGAAGGCACGCGATCGTAAATGCAGCCTGCTCGAAGTGCTTGGATGCGTATCCCACTGTGGCCGCGAGGTGTTGAATCAGGCGTACATCGCTGGGCTTTTGTAGCAGGTCCAGGACGTCGGTAACTAAATAAGGAATCAGGATGATTCCGATCACCGACGGGGTCCAAAACCATAGCGGTGACAAAAGCGTCCAGCCCAGCAGCAACAGCAGCGTCAAGGCCGCGGGTATCAGGCTGCGCCGAAGATTATCAAAGAGCTTCCATAGCGAGAGCGCGGAAAGCGGATTCTTCTGGCGCTGCCCGCTAGAGCCCGGAACCCGCGGCAGCAGCCACGGTACAAGCTGCCAATCCCCACGAATCCAACGGCGGCGGCGGCTCGCGTCCGCGCTATACTGAGACGGATATTCTTCATACAACTGCACATCGCTCAGCAGCCCCGACCGCGCGTAGCACCCTTCGAGAAGATCGTGGCTGAGTATCCGGTTCTCGGGGAAACGTCCCTTCAGCGCCCGCTCGAACGCATCGACATCATAGATCCCCTTGCCAATGAACGAACCCTCGCGGAACAGGTCCTGGTAAACGTCGGAGACAACGCGAGTATACGGATCGATGCCTGGTTCACTTCCGAACAGGCGTGCATATCTCGAATGATTCGCTCCGGACAGGCTCGCGCCAACCTCGGGTTGAAGGATGCCGTACCCATCGCAGACCCGTTGCTTGTCTTCGTCGTAGCGCGCACGATTCAGAGGATGCGCCATAGCTCCCACTAGCTGCCGCGCCAAATCGCGCGGCAACTGCGTATCCGTGTCCAGGGAAATGACGTACTTCACGTTGGCGAAGATTGCCGTGTCGCCAACGACGAGCGAGAAGCAATGCCTTGAACCGCCGCGCAAGAATGAATTCAATTCCGCAAGCTTCCCTCGCTTCCGCTCGTAACCCATCCATATTCGCTCCCGCGGGTTCCATTTGCGCGGACGGTGGAGGAGAAAGAACATGTCGTCGTTCGCACTCCTGTACTTCTGATTTAACCCTTCGATTTTCTTCTGAGCCAACCGCAACAGCGGTTCATCCTCCGGTAGTGCTTCCTCGTGCGCGTCGCGAAAATCAGTCAGCAGGCCGAAGTGCAGGTTGTCGTCCCGATTGGCCAGGAACCGGACCTCCAGCGCATCGAGCAGGTCCTCGACGTTTTGAGCGCTCACGAGCATTGTGGGGACCACCACCAGCGCACGGTGCTCCGGCGGAATGCCCTTGGAGAAGTCCATGCGAGGGAGCCGATGCGGAGACACCAGCAGCGTCGCCAGCCAGTTGACCAGGGCTACGGCCAGCTGACTTGCGCACAGCAGCGAGAGGATGCCGAACAGACCGAGCGCCCAACCATGAAAGGCACCGGGAAAGGCACTGGCATGCGCCTTCGCCACGAAGGTTCCGGCGACGATCGTTGTAATCAGCGTGATCGCACCCAGGTACAACAGCAAAGGAAATTCGCGGCCCACCCTTCGAAACGCTTCAGAGGCAGATAAGTGGAGCTCCACTTTGCGCTCAAGTTGCTCCAATCCCTTGTCGATCAGGTAGAAGCCGACATGCTGCTCGCGATCGTCGCTGCCATTCCGGGCCGCGCCTTCCCGAGCAAGTTGGATCGCTACGCGCGCCACCTCGGGCTCGGATCGCCGGCTGCTCTTGGCGATCTTCTCCACCGTATGGCGGTAACGGTCACGCGTGGAGAAGTCCATCTTGCCGTAGACCCCGCCTTGGTCCTCACGAAGGACTTGTTCGACGGCGCTCAAGGTCTCGACAAACTCGCGCCAGTTCATCGCGCCCAAGACACGGAGGCTGCCGATGCTGTGGCTCATCGAGACCTGATCCGCAGCCTGTTGCTGGTTCTCTGACTGCACCAACTGCTTGATCGTGCGCCCAGATTCGGAAAGTCGCTGCTCAATCCAGGTGAGCGGTAAGGCCAAGGCGGGGCCTTGCCCCTGCAACCGGCGCGCAAATTCCGCGACGAACGAGCCCACCATCGGTGGGCTCGACCGCGCCATGTCGGCGATCACCAGAATCAGGCTCTTCGGGTCTTTTTCGGCGGTCTCCGTTATCTGGTCCGCCCAATAATCGGCGCGGTTTCGGCCGATCCTGTCGGCGGCAATCTGGGCTCCAACACGTCGAAGATTTTCGATCAGCGCGAGTCGCAGCATGATGGGAAGTGCCCACAACTCGCCTAGGTTGAGGGGGGTGACCGTCTGGTAGGCCGCAACAAAGCTGCTGAGACTCTCCGGATCCACTCGCCCATCGCCGTGCGAGATCGTCTCCAGCGCGATGTCATACACACGCGGAAGACCGGCCGAAGGGCCGTTCAGTAAGCGCGGGAGTTCCCGGCTGTATGCCTTCGGCAAGTGTTTCTCAGCCGTGCGAATCTGCTGTTCGATCAGGTAGAAGTTGTCGAGGAGCCATTCCGCTGCCGGCGTGATGCGGCGGTTCGTCTTCACCGCCTCCGTCAGCAAGCTGCGGACTCCAAGCAGAACACTTTGATTTTCAGCTAGCCGCGCCAGAAGGCGGTCCGGAGCGCCTCCAGGGCTCACCTTGTGTGAGGCCGCGAGGGTCTTGCCATGCTGCTGCATCTGATCGGCGCTGAACAGCTCAGACCGCAACGGGGGGGCGTCGTCGCCGTATCTTGGTGCCGAGTCTCTTCCGAGGAGGCTCAAATGGAGCAAATTTCTACCTATCGTCTTGTTACTCTTCCTCAATTTGAGCTCCACTTTGAAGCAAAAACTCTCGAGTTTCGCATGGGCCCGCGATCCACCGATAGGGATGAAAATCGTTCTAAGGCATGCAACTCAGGGACACGCATAAAACTCCTCATCATTTTGCGGCGAGCTTCTGCGTCGACGGCAAACAGTTCGTCCATCTGAGCCACAATCGGGGTTGCAACCGGATCTCGTGGATTTAGTTGCACTGCTTCGAAAAAACTGTTTTCTGGCATGAGACCAACAAGCGGCATGTACCATTCTCAGGCCGCCGATCTCGTCATACGCTGCATAGCCGTCGGTTTGGAGAATGCCCTCGAACTGTCCCAGGAACCGCTTCGGTCCGTCCCGTCCGCGACCCAAGCGGAAATCGAACACCACGCTTCCTCGGGGGCGACTGTATTGCCAGAGGTACGCTTGGTGGTTCTTACCTCGGCCCTCGCGTGTCTGCACATCGACTGGGGTTTCATCCGCCTGTATATAAGTTCCGCTAATCAACTCTCGCCTCATCGCGGCGGCCATCGGAATCAGCAATTCGCCTACTTGCAGAATCCAGCCGTCCAGCGTCGCTCGGCTGATTTCCAAGCCGAGGTCCCTTTCCAGAATCATGCTCTGCCGATGCAGCGGCGTGTGATTGCAGTATTTGCTGACGACCGTCTCGATGACGATCCGGTCACTCGCCAGGCACTTCTCGATGATCCTGGCGGCAGTGGGGCCGATACCACTCCAAGTTTCTCACACGACCGGCAGGCCCGTTTCTCTCGTTTCGTGACCAGCACGAAGTACCTCGCCGGCTCCACGTCCAACTGCGAACTTTCCTCGTAGCCGATCACCACTGTCTCTTTGCCGCAGCGTTTGCACACGCGCTGATCCGGCGTGCAAGGCAGAATCCGCTCAAAGCGAGGAAGATTCGCCGCAACTCCTGGCGACCCGGGTGCTTGACGGATTTCCTGGTCGAGCGACGGACTGGCGCGTGCTCGCTCTCCGCCTGCTCGATGAGTTCCGGATCGGCTGGTGCTGAAGGAATGGAAGGTAAACTCACAATGAGTTAATGATTTACCAGAGTCGATCGAAAGGTTCAAACTACCACGCAACTTATGCGGCAGCGTGTCCCTCGGGGGAAGCCTTCCGGTACCACCGCTTGTGCTTGGTTTTGGACAGATCGATTCCACCCAACAAAAGCGAAAGCTCTTCGGGACTCAGGATGACGTTGCCCTGCGCATCACCGGATTGCGGCCAGGTGAAACGCCCTTTCTCCGACCTCTTGGCACAGTCGGCAAAGATACTGCTTCCTCCGGTCGGGCACTAGATCCAGTGCCTTCGCAGCAGCCATACCTTAGTGATCTGCGTAAGTCCCATGTAGCTGAGCAGCGTGAGCATAAGGATGGGCCAGTACAGTCGCGGCAAGAGCGTGAAGCCCAACGCAGGGGCCAAAGGGGAATACGGCAGCCACACGCCAAGAGCCATGATTGATAGTGTGGTAGCTATCAGCGCCCAACTCGCTCGGCTCTGCAAGAACGGAATCCTATTTGTGCGAATGACGTGGATGATGAGCGTCTGCGTCATCAAGGACTCGACGAACCAGCCGGTCTGAAAGAGCGACGCTCGGGATGGATCCCAGCAGTTGAAGAAGTAGAGCATGACGAAGAAGGTCGTATAGTCGAAAATCGAGCTGATAGGGCCGATAAAGAGAATGAACCGTTTGATTTCCCCGATGTTCCAGGGCCGCGGACTAGCTACTTGCTCTTCGTCCACGGCGTCCGCTGGAATCGGCACCTGCGAGAAGTCATAGAGTAAGTTGTTCGTCAACACCTGAATCGGTGCCATCGGCAGGAAAGGAAGGAAGGCGCTGGCGCCCAGCACGCTGAACATGTTCCCGAAGTTGGAACTTGCTCCCATCCGGATGTACTTAACGATGTTCGCAAAGACCTTGCGGCCTTCGATCACGCCGCCTTCCAGCACCATCAGGTCCTTCTCCAGCAAGATCAGGTCGGCTGACTCCTTGGCGATATCAGTAGCGGTGTCGACCGAGATGCCGACATCGGCCGCTCGCAGGGCGGGAGCGTCGTTGATTCCATCACCCATGAATCCGACCACGTGCCCCTTGCCCCGCAGGACACGGATGACCCGCTCTTTGTCCGCGGGAGAAAGGCGGGCGAACAGCGTCGCCTTCTCCGCGGCCTCAGCCAGTTCGGCGTCGGACATCTTCTGCACGTCGCCGCCCAGCAGCATAGGGTCGGCTAAGAGGCCAACGTCCTTGCACACCTTGCGGCTGATGAGGTGGTTATCTCCGGTAAGGATTTTTACCGCCACGCCATGCTTGGCCAGGGCCGCGAGAGCACGGGCGGCGGTATCCTTGGGTGGGTCCAGGAACGCAACATACCCTCTCAGCACGAGGTCATTCTCATCCTCCTTCGCGCAGATTTGCTTCCCGGGTAGGTCCTTTGAGGCCACTGCCAGCACGCGAAAGCCATCATTGCTGAGGCTGTCGTATTCCGCTTTCAGCCCCACCATCCGATCGGTTTCCATTGGCGACAACTTGCCATCGAGCTCAAACTGCGAGCAGCGGTGAAAAACGTCCTCCGGGGCCCCCTTGGTCAGCAGGATCGCCTTACCTTCGGCGTCCGCCACCAGAACCGACATCATGCGTCGCGTGAAGTCGAACGGCAGCTCATCCAGCTTCTTATACTTTCCGACCACCGCCTTCCCGTGGAAGTCGGCGCTATCCAGAATCGCCCGGTCGAGCAGGTTCTTGAGGCCGGTCTGGAAGTAGCTGATCAGGTATCCGGCCAGGAGCACGTCGTCGGTTTCGCAGCCAGCGACGTTGCAATGCCGCATGAGGACGACCCGGTCCTCGGTGAGCGTACCCGTCTTATCGGTGCACAACACGTCCATGGCCCCGAAGTTCTGGATGGAGTTAAGCCGCTTGACGATTACCTTCTTGCGGCTCATGGCGAGCGCGCCATTGGAGAGACAAACGGATACGATCATCGGAAGCATCTCGGGAGTGAGGCCTACAGCCACAGCCAAGGCAAAGAAGAACGCTCCCTTCCAATCGTGTTTGGTGAAACCGTTGATGAAGAAAACCAAAGGCACCATCACGACCATGAACTTCATCATGAGCCAAGTGAAGCGGTTGAGGCCCTGGTCGAAACTAGTCGGCGCTCGTTCTCCGGTGATCGAGTTGGCCATACTGCCCAGGTAGGTTTGTACGCCCGTCGTCACCACGACTGCTGTTGCCGTGCCGCTCTCGACGCTCGTCCCCATGAAGCATGTGTTCTTGAGTTCAGTGGGCGAGGTCCCTTTTTCAGTTTCGGGATCGTGGAACTTCTCGACCGGCAGCGACTCACCTGTGAGACTGCCTTGGCTCACGAAGACGTCTTTTGAGGCCAGCAGCCGCACGTCGCCGGGAATCATGTCGCCTGCGGCCAGTTTGACGATGTCACCCGGCACCAAGTCCCGGAGTGGTATCTCCCTCGCCGCGCCGTCCCGAACCACCGTCGCGGTCACATGGATCATGGCTTTCAGTTTCTCTGCGGCGGAGTCCGCCCGAGCTTCCTGCCAGAAACGGAGTCCCACACTCAGCGCTACCATACCCAACATCACAGAACCGGCGCGCACGTCGCCCGTAAGAAACGAAATTGCCGACAGAGTCGAAAGCAGGATTACCAGTGGGTTGCGGATGATTTTCAGAACGCGGATGGGCCAGCCTTGCTTCCGCTCCTGTGCGATCTCATTTGGACCCGTCGTCCGTGCCCGTTCCTCGGCCTCAGCTTGGGTCAGGCCATTGAGGGAAGTTCGCAAGTCCCGAAGAAGCTGTTCGCCATCCTTGCGAGCCGCGTCGAGAACCGCAGGCGAAACATGAATATTCTGGTTTTTCGCTTTGGTTTGTATTGCCGACTCGCTCGGGCGAACCGGTGGCGGCGTAAGCTCAGAACCTGCCATTCCACCGCCGACCAAAGCTCCTGCCACGCTATCCGCATTCGGTGCTGTCATCGTTTTCTTAATCGCGTCTTGCCGGGGGAAGCTCTTAAGTCACTGAATCGCCCCAACCGATTTTCCGTGGGTAGATGCCAAGCACCTCGTCCCGGCGTTTTGGGTCGTCCAGAGAAGAAGCGCAGCGCGGGCTCGTTCGGTTGGATTCTTCTTGCCGTGGTTTCCTGGCCGGTCGCGAAACCCGGTGCTTGGTCTTGGTCGCGGAAGTGCGCTCGGTGGATATCAGGATCGTCAAGAGTATACCGATTAAGCCCACCCGTTGAGCCTGAGAGAAACAACCGGCCTGACACAGCAAAACGGCCAAGGAACTGTATCGAGCGCAAATATAAAACAGGATTGTTAACGAGGGATTAATTCTCTTTCAGTTTGTTCGCAACTGTCTACTATTGCTCAGACCGACGGAGTTGAGGATGCGAGAGTGATGCGCTGGAGTTTTTGATTACAAGGAACTCACCCTCCAATCCTCTGGATCCGCAGATTAGCCAACCCGCAGCCCTCATCGAATCAAGCGGTTTCTCACGATTATGAGCAAGAGTGAACATCTTTCATGATCACGAATCTGACAGCATAGCCTCAGTAAGATTCAAACTTATGTTTCAGACCGTCGTTTAAGACTGTTGTTTAATGTTCCCGTCGAAACAAATTCGAAGGCAAACGCATCGGGTGCTGGCGCCCAGGGCTGCTGCTTCAACACGTGAGAAGCTGATCGAAGCCGCCGGTCATGTCTTCGCCGAGCACGGCTATCAATCGACCACGGTGCGGGAAATCGTCAAGCGGTCGGGCGCCAATATCGCAGCGGTCAACTATCACTTCGGCGGCAAATTAGGTTTGTATACCGAAGTATTGCGGCAATCCGTGCGGGCGGCTCGGGTGGATGCAATCAACCATGCATCTGATCAGAATGCACCTCCGGAGGACATCTTACGGGCGGTCATCAGGGCTCGCCTACAAAGCGTGGCCGAGCCAAATTTGCCGGACTGGCACTTTCAAATCATGGTGCACGAACTTGTGCAGCCCACGCCGGCGCTGTCGCGAATCGTCAACGAAGTAAGCCGGCCGATTTACGAGCGACTACTCGAATTGGTCGGAAGCATCATCGATTTGCCTCCCAAGAATGAGAAGACCCGGCTGTGTGTAAACAGCATCATGGGACAAATTCTCGTCTACATTGTGGCGGGTCCTCTACTAATGCGACTTTGGCCAGAGTTAGATATGACACAAGAGCAGGTGGACCGGATCGCTAAGCATATTGGGGACTTTTCGCTGACGTATCTTCGACAAGCACGTTCTGGTGGTCGGCAGGCTACCGTGCACAGCAACCGAGCTGAGAAATGACGGAACAACAGGTGATCGAGATGCCTCAAGAGCTTCCACAGCAGGACCAACCGCAACCAGAACCGCAACCTGCAACTGTGGGATCGCAGGCCCCTCGACTAAACCCACAACCCGCGCCTGCAGTGGGAAACTTGTCTGAAATAGTCGAGCAATTGAAGCAAGAGCGGGAACGTGCGCAGAAGGAAGTCCAAACTTTTGATGCGGCGATTACGGCCTTGGGGAGTAATGGTTCCAATAGGCAGCCACTCCAACCAAACCCGCAATCTGCTCCTGCCGCAGCGCATCCAGCCCAAACAAAGCAGCAACCGGTTCCTGTGGCAGGTCGGCCACCCCAACCGAACCCGCAACCTGTTCCCGCAGCGGCGAACCCAGCGCAACCAAACCCGCAATCTGCCCCTGCGGTAGCGCAGCCTGGTCAAGCAAAACCAAAACCTGCGCCGGCCGATGCGAAGCCGCCCCGCTCGATGGCCCGTCGAATCCTTATTCCGTTGGGTGTCATTCTGATTCTCGCGGCCGTCGGATTTGGCGTTTGGAGAGTGTTCTTCTACGTTCCTCCGCTGCCAGCGAACATAGTGCCGCTCAGCGGTCGAATCGAAGGTGACGACTCGGCTGTGTCCCCCAAGACGAGCGGCCGTGTTCTCGAAATCCGAGTGCGCGAGGGGGACCGTGTATCCACCGGGGACATCATCGCCGTGCTCGACGACGCGCAATTGAGGGCACGCATAGAGCAAGCGCAAGCCGAAGTTCAGCAAGCGCAAGCCAAGGCCAGGTCCGCGCGAGATCAGATTGCGGTTCTCGATGAACAGTTGCGGCAGGAAGAGGCGAACGTTGTGCAGCAAGAAGCCGCCCAGGACATTGCCAGTTTCGACAAGGAGGCTTACACGCGACTGGCGCGATCGGGAGCCGTGGCCGAACGTCAAGGAAAACAAGCAGTATCAACGGCGGACCAACAGGCGGCCGCTGTGGCAGGCGCCAAGCGCCGTGTAGCAGGAGTGAACATGCAGCTGGCGCAGCAGCAGGCTGCGATTGCCGACGCGATGGCGAGCGTCAGTCATACAAAGGCGCAGCTCACTGAGGCCATGGAGAATCGCCAGGATCTGACCGTGAAAGCGCCCTTTGACGGGACAGTCGTAACCCGCGTGGCTGAGCCGGGAGAGGTAATTACCGCAGGAACCCCGGTCATCACGCTGCTGGATCTCAGCAAGGTGTACCTGCGAGGTTTTGTTCCCGAGGGACAAATCGGCAAGGTCAAGGTCGGCCAGGCTGCGCACGTGTATCTGGATTCAAATCCCAAGCAACCGGTTGACGCATACGTTTCGCGCATCGACCCGCAGGCGACGTTCACTCCCGAGAACACTTATTTCCGCGATGACCGTGTGAAACAAGTCGTCGGCCTAAAGCTGCAGCTGAAAGGAGCCCTGGGATATGCCAAACCGGGTATGCCGGCTGACGGCGAAGTGCTGGTTACGGGCGATCAGTGGCCCGAAGAAAAGCGCAAATGACGACCGCGACTTACACTCCGCTAACTTCCAAACCTGGTTCCGACAAATCTGGCTCCGATGGTTCGGACACGATCGCCATTCGAATTAGTGAGCTTTGGAAACGCTACGGCAAACTGGAAGCCGTTCGCGGAATCAGTTTTGAGGTGGGCAAAGGAGAGATCTTCGGCTTGATCGGCCCCGATGGTGCGGGCAAAACTTCGACGTTCCAGATTCTCGCCGGGGTCATGGAAGCAAGCTCGGGATCGGCTGAGGTTTTTGGCCAGCCAGCGCGCGAAGCACGCTCCCAGACGGGCTATCTGACTCAAGCATTCAGCTTGTACCCCGATCTTACGGTTCTCGAAAACATCCGCTATGTCGGGGATCTGCGCCGCGTCGCATCCGACGACATCGTGAAGCGGGGCCGCCAGTATTTGCAAATGTTCGACATGGATCGCTTCTCCACTCGGCTGGCTGGCCAGTTAAGCGGCGGAATGAAGCAGAAGCTATCGCTCGCTTGCGCCCTGGTGCCTCAACCTCGCGTGCTCGTGCTCGATGAGCCGACAACCGGTGTGGACCCGGTATCGCGGCGCGAGTTTTGGGATGCCCTGGCGCATCTGGCTGCCGAGGGCTTATCCATCCTGATTTCGACGCCGTATCTGGATGAGGCCGAAAGGTGCAATCGGATCGCGCTCATTCACAAAGGCGAGATCCAGCAAATCGGCACTCCGGCTGCATTACGAGAGAGTCTCGGTGCCAAGCGACTGGAAGTCCGCGTCGACAACTTGAGCGAAGCCGAACGCGTGCTGTCAGAGGCATCTGGTGCGCAGAAAGACATCATGGATGTGGAGCGTTTTGGCGATCGTCTTGACGTCCTAGCGCATGACCCGGACAAAGCACGCCAAGTCGTTGAGGAACTTAGTAACAAAGCGGGCCTGCACGTCAGCGACGTCCGCGTCGATGAGCCGACTCTCGAGAACGTGTTCGTTGCCACCCTGCGCGCTCTAGGCGAAGAGTCCAAGGATCCACCGTTTCCCGGTCACCACGACCACTCGAACTTGCGCGGCCAAATAGCGGTCGGAGCGGACAATTTGACGAAACAGTTTGGAGCGTTCACTGCGATAAAGAATGTAACCCTGGAGATTCCCTATGGAGAAATCTATGGCCTTCTGGGCGCAAATGGCGCTGGCAAGACAACCACGATCAGGATGTTGTGTGGATTGCTTGAAGCCACAAGTGGAAACATGCGGCTGGCCGGCGAGCAGGGCAACCTCCGCTCGGAAAACATTCGCCAGCAGATCGGTTACATGTCGCAGAAGTTCTCCCTGTACAACGACATGACCATTCGAGAAAATCTCAGCTTTTTCGCTGGCGTCTATGGCGTGCCCCCGAGTGAGCGCGACGAGAAAATCCGCTGGGTGGTGTCGTTCTCGGGACTCGAGGGGAAGGAAGACCAGATCACCGGCAGTCTGCCCGGAGGCTGGAAGCAGCGTGTCGCCTTCGGCGCCGCCATCATGCACGAACCGAGCGTGCTCTTCCTCGATGAGCCGACCTCTGGGGTCGATCCTCTCGCTCGGCGCGCTTTCTGGGTGATGATCAACCGCCTGGCAGATGCTGGCACGGCGATTCTTGTGACTACGCATTACCTCGAAGAGTCGGAACAATGCAACCGCCTGGGATTCATGGCCGGCGGAGAACTGGTGGCACAAGGAACTCCGAGCGGCATCAAGAGCGCGCAAACCGGCCATTTACTGGAATTCATCGTCGACCAGCCGCAGCACGCCGCCGATGTGCTGAAGAGCGACACCGAGCGTTGGCGAGTTTCCCTGTTCGGCAATCGGCTCCATGTGGTCACGGACGAAGATGTTGAGGCAGGCAAACGGACCACGACAGAGAAGCTTGCAAGCAATGGAATCAAGGTAATCGGCGCACGCGAAGAGCCCTTCTCCCTCGAAGACGTATTCATCAGCGTCATCGAAAAAGCGCGCCAGCAGGGAAAGGTTTCAGCGGAAGAGTGAATAAGGGAAGAGTGAACCGTAAGGAGCGCATGCGATGCGACGTGTAGTTGCGCAAGCCCGTAAAGAGCTGACTCAGATCTGTCGTGATTGGCGGACGCTGGCGCTCGCCCTGGTGCTTCCGCTGGTTTTGTTGATGCTGATGAGTGTGTCTCTTTCGTTGACCGTAAACAATCTTCCCGTCATCGTGCAGGACTTTGACGACTCACCCGCTTCGCGTGATTTTGTGGACGCGATTCGCGCGTCCATTACTCTCCATGTCGTTTCCTGGCCGATCGATCGAACCCCTGAGGAGGCTCTCAGTTCAAACACGGCCAGGGCAGTCCTGATCATACCCGTGCATTTTGGAAGGGACATGGCACTAGGAGCAAATTCTCCAGTTCAATTGCTGGTGGACGCCTCTGACGCCAATACCGCGAAGCTTACGGCAGGCTATGCGAGCGAGATTACGCGTGCCTACAATCAACGGATCGCCGGCAACCAACGACTCGCGCTAGTCCAAACCGCCTTCCGTCTCTGGTATAACCCAGGACTCTCGGCCAAGAGGTTTTACGGTCCAGGGATCTTCGTGCTGGGACTTTCAATGTTCCCTCCTTTGCTGGCCTCTCTCGCCATGGCAAAAGAATCGGAACTGAAGACAATCCTTCAGGTCTATGTCTCCAGCATATCCGCGCACGAATTCCTGCTGGGGAAAATTCTTGCCTTTATGGTAGTAGCGCTCGCCGAGTGTGGGGTTATGCTCGTCCTCCTGTTTACATATTTTGGTTTGGGTCTGGCGGGCGATCCAACCCCCTTCATCGTCGCCACGATTCTGTATACATTCTGCGTGGCGGCCTTTGGAACCATGGTGGGTGCGACGATTCCGAGCCAGGTGGCGGCGATGCAAGTGGTGGCCCTCGGTGGCTTTCTCCTGGTGTTTCTGCTCTCCGGGTTGATTTTTCCAATCGAAAACATTCCCGTAGGCTTGCGTTGGATCTCGAATTTCATGTGGGGCCGATACTACATCGAAGTCGTGCGGGATGCGCTGCTGCAAGGTGGTGGCTGGCTCGCCGACTGGTGGAAGGTCACGATCATCGGCATCATCGGCTCGGTATTCTACGGGGTTGGATGGTTCAGCATGCGCCGAATGCAGCTCAAAGCGTAAGCGAATGACGAATCCCTTTCAAAACGTCTTCAATCAGCGGTTCGGCGCGCTCGTCCGCAAAGAGTTCAACCAGATCCGGCGCGACCGCCGTCTGATGCTTTCTTTGCTTCTTCCTCCGGTCTTACAACTGACGCTGTTTGGGTTCGCGTTGAGCGCGGTGGTGTCGAACGTTCGTCTCGGTGTCGTCGACGAGAGCAAGACTCCGGAGAGCCGCGAACTGATCGCGACCCTCACGGAGAGCGAGAGCTTCCGCCTTGGAGGCTACTATTTTTCGGTAGAGGAACTCGGGGATTCGATCAGTCAGGCCAGGGTAGATGCCGGAGTGGTCATCCCCTACGAATACGCCCGCGATTTGCGCCGCGGACATTCAACCACGGTCCAGTTCTTGCTAAACGCTACGAACGCGAATACCGCAACCATCAGTCAGGCTTATGCGGAGGGCATCATTCAAACTTACACCGCCGGGCTGCAGAGCATGGGCATTCATCCCAGTCTTAAGCAGATTGCTGCGTCCCAGGTCAGCCGCCGGGGACAAGTGCAACTCATGCCGGCTTTCATCTACAACCCCGGCCTGATCGATTCCTGGTTCATTGCGACCGGTGTTTTCGGGCTGCTGATGATAATGAACAGTTCATTCGTTGCATCCGCAGCGATGGTGAGAGAGCGCGAAACCGGCACGATGGAGCAACTGCTCATGTCTCCCGCCAGCAGCAGTGAGATCATCGTCGCCAAGATCGTGCCACTATTCGCTTTGCTCTGCATCATGATGCTGATGTGCGTCGGGACACTCAAAATGGCATTTCACATCCCCTTTCACGGCAGCTTGCCCTACGTCTTGTTTGGCGGCATGCTGTGCATTTTGTCCGGGATCAGTATTGGCACGGTGATTGCAACTTTCAGCAAGTCGGCGCAGCAAGCGGCTCTGACTACCTTTTTCATCAACCCCCCGTTGTCATCTCTATCGGGAGCTCTGAACCCTGTCGAAGCGATGCCGCGATGGATGCAGTCTTTTACCATCCTTAATCCCATTCACCATTTCGCGACCATCGCCCGCAGCGGCATGCTCAAAGGAAGTGGGATCGTCGCGCTGTGGCCCAATTTCTTGGCCTTGTTGATTTTTACCATCGTCCTGGTTTCGCTCAGCGTGTGGCGATTTGGCAAGCAACTCAGTTAGGAAAGAAAGGCACGGTCAATTGTCTATGAGGAAGACGAAACTGAGCACTCGACCGAGACAGCTGAAAGCGAATGCCACATCGATCGTGCTCAGCTTGTGCATCGCGGGCGGAAACGCGTTTGCCCAGGCGCCGACGTCCCAATCCCAGGGCACGCAAGCCACGCAGTTGCCGCTGTCGGGCCGAACCAGTCAGAGCGGCTCAGTGACGGCCACGCAGTCATCCACTCCGGGAGCAGCGAGCACGGTCAACACGCTCAATCCCACGCTTCAAGTTCAAGGGGCTTACTCGGGAAGTACATCTGGTATTTCCAACGCGCCTTTCTCCGGCACGCTGTCTTTGCGAGACGCCATCCGCCGCGGGCTTGAGTACAATCTGGGAGCAGTTGGGCTCGCCCAAGCTGTGCGTCAGGCTCATGGACAAACGCGGGTGGCACGCAGCGCTCTACTCCCGAACCTCACCGGCGACTTGGCCGAAACCGTCCAGCAGACCAGCCTTGCAGCTTCAGGCTTTAAGTTTAAGCTTCCGGGCTTCACTTTGCCGACTATCATAGGGCCCTACAACTACATTGATCTGCGGGCGCGTCTCACGCAAACTGTCGTTGACCTCACGGCGTGGAAAAACTACAAATCGGCCAATGAAAGCTTCCGTGCAGACCAACTTTCAGCGCAAGATTCCCGCGATCTCGTGGTATTGGCGGTCGGGGGAGCTTATCTTTTGGTCATTGCAGATAAAGCCAGAGTGCAATCAGCTCTTGCTCAACTCGACACAGCTAACGCTCTCTATAAACAGGCAGCACAGCAACGAACTGTAGGAGTATTGGCACAGGTCGATGTCGATCGCAGCCAAGTGCAAGCTCTCACCCAACAGCAGCGCGTAACGTCACTGCAGAACGATCTTGCGAAGCAGAAGATCAACCTGGCGCGGATGACCGGTTTGCCGCCCAACGACCAGTACGACCTCTCCGATGATGTCCCTTTTACGGCTGCGCCGCCGATTACCATGGAGGAGGCTTTTGGACAGGCCTTCGAGCAACGTCCGGATCTAAAAGCAGCGGCCGCTCAGGTCCGGGCCGCCGAGTTCGCGCGATCCGGCGCGCGGGCTGAACGATTACCATTTCTTGCGGTGAACGCCGATTATGGCGTGATCGGAACCAATCCGTCCCAATCTCACGGTACCTTCTCGGTCACGGGGACACTGCGCCTCCCCATCTGGGAGGGTGGCCGGACGGGCGGCGATATCGAGCAAGCCGACGCCACTTTAACGCAAAGACGCGCCGAACTCGAGGATCTCAAACTGCAAGTAGAAGGGGACATTCGAAAAGTCTATCTCGACTTAGAGGCGGCAATGAGCGAAGTGGAAGTGGCGCAGATTAATGCGCGGGTCGCCAGGGAAACCCTTGATCTCACGCGGCAGCGTGTGGAGGCAGGCGTGGCCGACAGTGTTGAACTGGTTCAATCGCAGGAAGCGCTGGCGGGCGCTGAACTGGACTATATCAACAGCGTGTTCTCCCACAACGTCGCCAAACTAAGCCTTGCTCGCTCCATGGGCCGCGCGGCAGAAAATCTGCCGAAGTTCCTTAGTACCCCATGAAACACGCGTGCAACAGCGTGGTCCTTCCGACAAACAATTGATGAGCATTTGCCGCGGAACGAACCGCACCGCTGGACTGCGATCAATCGAAATGTTCCTAAACCGCCGGATAAGCCCCGGTAAACGGGCTTGTGGCTACCAAGGTTTGTTGATTGGCCAGGAACGGGCTTGGGGGAAATCGATTCATGATCTCCTCGAAGAGGACTTCTGGCCCGGAACAATCCCTAGGTCGTAAAGAGCACGACTTCGCACGTGGGTATCTCAACTTACGCGACGATTCCGAGATCAACTGGGTCATGATACGGGCGGCGCTGGCTTCGGTCGCTGATGTTGCGATTGTCCCGATGCAGGATGTGCTGCGTCTTGGGAGCGCAGCGCGCATGAATCTTCCCGGCTCAGTCAGCGGAACCTGGAAATGGCGTTATCGTCCGGGCGCATTGAGCAGCGGGTTGAGCGCGAGACTTCGCTCCTTAGTCACCCTGTACGATCGGTAGGAACAATCCACGAGGGAACAGTCGGCACGGCGAACCCGGCAGGCTGAACGCCGATCCAGGTTGAATGCTACCGATCACCGGCATGGCGTTGAGCGGGCGTTAGGCGCACGGTAGGATTCTGCGGTTGTCACTTCATATAAACTTGCGTATCGGCCTGCTTTGCAGGGAGGTACTGAAATTGGTCCAGGAGGGAGTGGTTTGCCCCTAAACCGGGATGTGCTTTGGTACAAGGACGCGATCATCTATCAAGTCCACGTCCGCACTTTTTACGACAGTAACGGGGATGGCATCGGCGATTTTCAAGGGCTTGAAGAAAAGCTCGACTACCTCCAGGAACTGGGGGTCAGCGCGATATGGCTCATGCCATTCTTCCCCTCTCCTCTGCGCGACGATGGCTACGACATCGCGGATTACAGCGCCGTCCACTCAAGCTATGGAACATTGGTGGATTTCCGGAAGTTTTTGGGATCGGCCCACGAACGAGGAATCCGGGTCATCATCGAAATGGTGTTGAATCACACATCCGATCAGCATCCGTGGTTTCAAGAGTCGCGAAGTTCGCGGGACAATCCGCGTCGCGATTGGTACGTCTGGAGCGAAACCGACAACCGGTACAAGGACGCCCGCATCATCTTTCTCGATACCGAAACATCCAACTGGGCGTGGGATCCGACTTCAAAATCCTTTTATTGGCATCGCTTCTTCAGTCACCAGCCCGATCTCAATTACGACAATCCTGCTGTACGGGAACAGATGTGGAACGTAATGAAGTTCTGGCTGGAAATAGGCGTTGACGGCTTCCGGCTCGACGCGGTGCCGTACCTGGTGGAACGGGAAGGCACAAATTGTGAGAACTTGCCGGAGACCCACGCTGTCCTGAAGGAGCTGCGGCGAAAACTCGATGAACAATTCCCGGGCAGGATGCTTCTGGCGGAGGCCAATCAGTGGCCCGGGGATCTTCGCCCATATTTCGGTGACGGAGATGAATTCCACATGGCGTTTCATTTTCCGTTGATGCCCAGGATGTTCATGGGGCTGAAATTGGAAGACCGCAAGCCCATCACTGAAATCCTGCAGCAGACCCCGGAAATTCCGGCCTCATGCCAGTGGTCGCTTTTCCTGCGCAACCATGACGAGCTGACTCTGGAAATGGTAACGGACTTAGAACGCGACTATATGTACGACACGTACGCCGAAAGCAAAACGATGCGGCTGAACCTCGGAATTAGACGGCGGCTCGCTCCTTTGCTGGACAATGACCGCAGGCGCATAGAGGTGATGAACGGAATGCTGATGTCGTTACCCGGCACTCCTATCATCTATTACGGTGATGAAATTGGTATGGGGGATAACATCAATTTAGGCGACCGCAACGGAGTACGCACTCCGATGCAGTGGGACGGGGGATTGAATGGTGGCTTTTCTGCCGCGGCCCCGGAGTGTCTGTATGCCCCCCTGATTCAGGATCCGGTATATGGTTATCCGGCAGTGAACGTCTTGCGGCAAAAAGCGAGCGAACATTTGCTCCTCAATTGGATGCAACGCCTCATAACGGTCCGCAGATCGACCGCGGTGTTTGGCAGGGGATCGATTGAGTTTCTCTATCCAGCCAATCATAGAATACTGGCCTATGTGCGGCGACTGGGAGACGAGGCGGTGCTGGTGGTAAACAATCTGTCGAGCACCGCGCAGGCTGTCGAACTGGATCTGCGGCGCTACACGGGAAATATTCCGATTGAGATGTTTGGTAGGAATATGTTTCCGCGCGTGGGCGAAGTTCCCTATCTGCTGACGATGGGGCCTTATCAGTTTTACTGGTTTCGGCTGAAACGAATCTGAACAAATGTGAATACTGAGAACGATGTTAGGTAAAGCGTGTCTACCCAAGGGCGCACGGCGGTACGTCGAACGGAGATCGAATTGGCAGAGGAGAGCTTTCTTACCGATGATTTTCTTCGCCAATTGATCAACGTAGGCGAAGCAGACATCCTAGTGGGCTTGCCCACGCACAACAACGCCAAAACTGTCGGGTCGATCGTCCACACAATTCAGAGCGGTATTCTACGCGGGTTTCCGCGCGAGCGAGCCGTGATCATTAATGTCGATGGGGGGTCGCGTGATGGCACTCCCGAACTGGTCACTGGCGTTTCTATCGACGATTCGCGCCCAGCCTCCAATCTGAATGCGCTCCGCACGTTGCACTCAATCAGCACGAAGTATGCGAGCAGTCCGGAGAGCGGAGTTGCGTTTCGGACCATTCTGGCTGCCGCGGAACTGCTTCGCGCCAAGGCCTGTGTGGTGATGTCCCCGCTGTCCACGAACGTCGAGCCCGAATGGCTCTCCAAACTTCTGCACCCCATTTTTGACGACGACTTCGATCTGGTGACCCCAACATATCGCCGACACAAATTTGAAGGCCTGCTCATAACGAATTTGCTATACCCGATGACCCGCGCGCTTTACGGGTTAAGAATCCGCGAGGCATATTCTCCAGAATTCGGCTTCTCCGGCCGTCTCGGCTGTCAGTTCCTCGAACAATATGTCTGGAACGATGGAGCAAACGGAGCCGGTGTCGAATTACGCCTTACTCTGGCTGCGATCACGGGACGATACCGTGTCTGCCAGTCCTTCCTTGGGGAGAAGATTCACATCGAGCGACATGCCGCTGACCTGGTTCCGGCGCTGCGGCAGACCGTCGGCACGCTCTTCTCCGCATTAGGGCCAGACTTCGCGGTATGGAGTATGGTCGCCGGTTCCCAGTCGCCCCCTACCACCGGGGCCGACCATGAGGTTGTTCTGGAACCAGTGCGCGTAAACCGGAAACGGTTGCGAGAGATGTTCTCGACCGGAGTTGCCGAATTGGAGTCTGTCTTTCGGTCCATTCTTTCCCCCGACACCCTCGCCGAACTCCAGGGGATCGCACGCCTGGGAGAAGAGGAATTTCATTACCCTGCAGAATTGTGGGTCAGGACGGTTTACGAGTTTGCCGCCTCATATCAGAGATCTGTGATCAGTAGGGATCACATTATCCAGGCTTTGGCGCCGCTTTTCCGCGGGAGAGTAGTCACATTCCTGAAGGAGAACCGCAACGCTTTTGCGGACGAGGTCGAGAACAATATCGAATCTTTGTGCCTTGAGTTCGAGCGATTGAAACCGTATCTCCTGCAGCTTTGGAAATCAAGAGAGTGAGGCAACTATGCGGGACATGATTATCAGCGAACTAAGTCAGGCGCTGCACGAGATTGCCAGAGGTTTCGCACACTTCCTTCCGCGTCTCATCGTGATGCTGGCCCTTGCCCTTGCGGGTTGGGTGATCGCGTACGTTGCAAAAATGGTTTTGCGGAGCATTCTGAGGCTCGTTCAGTTCGACAAGCTTTCAGAAAACGCTGGCGCCTCACAATTGCTCACTAAGGCCGCGCTGCCGTCGGCGACGGAAATGCTGAGCCGGTTTGTCTTCTGGGTGGCTTGGCTGGGCTTCATTCTGCTGGGGGTGAGCGTGCTCGGGATCCTGGGCCTGCAAGAACAAGTCGCAAAATTCTTTCTTTTCTTGCCGCGTCTATTCGTGGCGATGTTCATCATGTTTTTCGGCTTGCTGGCAGCTAGTTTCTTTTCTCGTGCTGCCTTGTTGGCTGCGGTGAATGCGAACGTGCCTTCACCACGGGTTTTGAGCCTCGCTGTTCGCAGCATCATCCTTGTCTTCGTATTGTCGATTGTGTTTGAAGAACTGGGTCTGGCAGAACAGACAATGCTGGTTGCCTTCGGAATTGCCTTCGGAGCCCTCATGCTCGGCTTGGCAATCGCATTCGGCATGGGGGGCAGAGATCTAGCCCGGCGTTTCCTGGAGAAGAAAATTGTCGGCGGGAAAAAAGAGGAGGAGGAAGACGAACTGTCGCCGCTCTAGGACAGGAAGTGCCAACTCGCGCCCGTTGCAGTAGGATGAACTTCTCCTTCCTACTTCATTTGAGGGGCTAGCGCCATGCGACTACTCAGCATACGGCTCATCGTTTCCCTCATCGCGGGTATCACTCTGGTCTCGCTTTCGTCCTCCTATTACGAGGTACTGGGCGAGAAGCGTGGCATGCGCCAAGACTTGGAGCGGCGAGCCGAAGTATTGGGCGAAAGCCTCGCGGGGAATGTGGAGCGTGGCCTGGAGAAGAATTCAGCACAGGATTTGCAGAGCATCGTACAGCATTTTGGGAACCGGGAGCATCTCTCGGGACTGGCTATCTACGGCCGGCAGGGTGATTTGCTGGCAGTTACACCGGAGCTGGCATCCACGCTGGCTACCGTTCCTTCTGCAATGTCCCAAGCGTTGGGTGAGAACCATGGAGTGGGAGCGTTTCAACGAGTAGCCGATGCCTCGTTGCACATTTACGCTTTACCTCTCCACCAGCAAGACGAAGTCATCGGCGGCCTCGTGATTGTTCATGATGCCGGCTACATTCGGGCGGAGAGCCTTCGCATGTGGCGTGAAGCATTCCGGAGAGCGCTCGTCCATGTGTTTCTGATCGTGCTGATCACGCTGCTGATTGTGCGCTGGAGTATTGCCGCACCCATCGCACGTACGGCGCAGTGGATGCGAGCGTTGCGGACCGGGGCAGCCTCTTCACCCCGGCACGGCGCCGATCTGGATCTCTTTCGTCCCCTGGTGCGGGAAGTTGCCGCCTTCGCGGAAAGCCTTACCCAAGCGCGGTCGGCCGCCGAGACGGAGGCGCGCCTACGGGATACGGGTGAGTCGCAGTGGACGGCTGACCGACTCGCCGTGCACGTGCGCACGCGACTGGATAATGCGCGTCTTTTTGTCGTGTCGAATCGCGAGCCTTACATGCACATGCGGCGCGGCAAATCTGTGGAAGTGATAGTGCCCCCCAGTGGGGTGGTCACCGCGATCGAACCCGTGCTGCGCGCCTGTGACGGAACCTGGATCGCCCATGGCAATGGTGATGCCGACCTCGAGACGGTGGATGCGCACGACCGTCTGCGCGTGCCTCCGGAAGATCCTCGTTACACCTTGCGCCGGGTCTGGCTGAATAAGGCGGAAGAAGAAGGCTATTACTACGGATTTGCCAACGAGGGAATTTGGCCGCTCTGCCATATCGCGCACACCCGCCCGATTTTTCGCGCGGAGGACTGGAAATACTATCAGGCCGTCAACCTGAAGTTCGCCGATGCGTTGCTCGAAGAGATGAAGGATGTGGAGAAGCCCATTGTGCTAGTGCAGGATTATCACTTTGCGCTGCTGCCGCGACTAATTAAAGAAAAAAGGCCGGAGGCCAGGGTTGCAATCTTCTGGCACATCCCGTGGCCCAACCCGGAGGCCTTTGACATCTCCCCCTGGCGGCGCGAAGTTGTGGATGGTCTGCTCGGTGCCGATCTGATCGGATTTCACATCCAGTCGCACTGCAATAACTTCCTACATACAGTGGACCGTGTAGTGGAATCACGCGTCGATTGGGAACACTTTTCGGTAAGACGTCTCGATCATCTCACGCTGGTCCGACCCTTCCCCATCAGTGTCGACTTTACGGATGTGCAACTGCCGGAGTCGACGCCGAGTTCCTACGTCGAACGTTCCGCTTTGCTTGAAGCCTTAGGGGTTGAGGCCACCTTTATGGGTGTGGGCGTAGACCGGGTTGACTACACCAAGGGTATTCTGGAGCGGTTTCTGGCCATTGAGCATTTCCTGGACAAGTATCCTTCCTATCAGGGCAAGTTTATATTCGTACAGATTGGCGCTCCCAGCCGCAGCCATCTCAAACGCTATCACGATCTGATGTTGGAGGTGGAAGCGGAAGCCACTCGCATCAACGGGCGGTTCCAAACGGCGAAATGGAAGCCCATCGTCTTCCTGAACCGGCAGCATAATCATGAGGAGATTCAACGGTACTATCGCGCCGCGGACTTTTGCCTGGTAACGTCGTTGCACGATGGCATGAATCTGGTGGCGAAAGAATTCGTGGCGGCCCGGCACGATGAGAGAGGTGTCTTAATCCTGAGTTGCTTTACCGGCGCCGCCCACGAGTTGCACGACGCCTTGCAGATCAATCCCTACGACGTCGATCAGACGGCTGAGGCGATTCGTACAGCCCTTGAGATGGAACCGGAGGAAAAGGAATTGCGCATGCAGCGCATGCGGAAGACGGTCAGGGAACGCAACGTTTATCGCTGGGCAGGAACCCTCATCGCAGAACTCTGTGAGCTGCGTATGGACGCATCGGACGAAGGCAAGGAGAAACTCCGGGCGAGTTCTGCTGCTTGGGAATGAGGAGCATGTGGTTGTCCGCACGGTCAATGCAATCGTAGTCGAGCAGTTCATGAACGCAGTGGCACAGTCGCCGGTCTCAGCGCTTCTGCTCGACTATGACGGTACTCTTGCACCCTTCTGCCTCAATCGCCAGCATGCTCTCCCCTATCCGGGGATGACCGAACTCCTGCAGGAGATCATCGTAAATGGCCGCACCCGTGTGGTCATCGTTACAGGTCGAAACGCCCACGAAGTGATCCCGTTGCTTGCGATTCGCCCCAGTCTCGAGATCTGGGGATGCCATGGGTTGGAGCGGTTGAGACCGGATGGAACCCGCGAGACACCCCGCGTGGAAGAGCGTGTGATGCACGCACTGGCTGACGCAGATCGTTGGTTAAGGTATCAGGGGCTACACAACCGGGCTGAGTTCAAGACCGGCGCCGTCGCCATCCATTGGCGCGGGCTGGATGAAGCGACAGCGGCGGAAATCCGCAGCCAAGTCTTGCTGGGCTGGTTCCCCATTGCTCAAAGGACGCCCATGGAACTGCTGGAGTTCGATGGCGGTATTGAAATGCGCATGCCAGGTAGGGATAAAGGGGATGCAATCCGCACCATCCTGGATGAAATCGGCCCGAAGGTTCCCGTCGCCTACCTGGGGGATGACTTGACCGACGAGCGGGCTTTCCTCGCTCTTGGTACCCTGGGCCTAAGCGTTCTGGTTCGCCCCGAATGGCGCGAAACAGCGGCTGCCCTGTGGATCAGGCCCCCAGAAGGTTTACGGGAGTTTCTGATGCGGTGGGTGCAAGCCTGTCGTGAGGGGCATCATCGCGCAAGGACAGAGTGTTCTGGTCCCAAATGAGTGCGGGTTCGGACCAAGATGCAAGCTCCCCACGACTTGCGTCGCACCTGCGCTCGGTTATGCCATCTAGTGGGCGGAGAACTTGAGCAGATTCAGTTCTTGCTTGGACACGCGTCGGTTCAGACCACCGAACGTTATCTCGGCTGCAAGCAAAGACTCAGCCAAGCAGTGAACGACAAACTCGGGCTGGAAGACACCTGATGGGGCGGTGATGGCCCCGAAGAGGATTTCTCGGTACTGATCCGCTCGATGCCCAACTGGATTACTTCCGGATCGCCGGCCATGCGATCGCCGAGAATAGTGACCGGGTCGAGATGAATACGCCGAACGGTATCGCCGCGATGACCTGACTGCCACTGTCGCCGTGGTCAGAATCGTGAATGCGGTGAATTACAATACATCCCATTGAGCTTGAATCGCCGTCTTAACCTAGGAGGATGATACGGACGACGGAGCTTGGCGAAGGGCTCGCTAGGTCAATCCTCCGTTCGTGATCTGTTGGCGCCACAGTCGGTGCGCTTTGATCTTAACCCTTATGCGCTCCAGGTACTTTCGGATATTCGCCCCGGCCGCAATGTTTTTCCTGCTGCTAGTGGGGGCAGGCAGTGGGCAAAATACGACGCTGATCAGTCTTGACCAGGCCATTGATCTGGCGCTGGCGCACAACCATTCCATAAAGGCCACGCGAACCCTGATTCTTCAGAATCAGGCTCAGGAAATCACCGCGAACCTGCGCCCCAATCCAACTCTTGGGGCGGACAGCCAGTTTGTCCCATTTTTTAGTCCGCAAGATTTCTCTGGGACAAATCTGAACGAGACACAGCAGTTCGACGTCGGGATTGGATACCTGTTCGAACGTGGTCACAAGCGGCAGCGGCGCTTGCAAGCCGCTCGCGATCAAACAGCGGTCACACGTGCCCAGGTTACCGACGCAGAACGAACCCTGGCTTTCAACGTGGGCCAGCAATTCGTCAGCGTTCTACTGGCGGAATCCACTCTTCAGTTTGCGCTGCAAGACCTTCAGGGCTTCCAGCAGACGGTCGACATCAGCGCGACCCAACTCAAAGCCGGCTACATCGGTGAAGGCGATTACCTTAAGATCAAGCTGCAGCTTCTGCAGTTTCAAACCGACGTGTCGTCGGCCCGCCTAGCCAAGGCGCAGGCGCTTGTCGGCCTGCGTGAGTTCTTGGGCTACAACGCGGTACCCGCCGATTTTGACGTGATTGGCGATCTTGCATACGAACCGCTCAAGGGGAATCTGGAAGACCTGCAGATGAAGGCGATGCGCGAGCGGCCTGACTATCGGGCTGCGGAATTGGGAATAACGGCCGCACAGAGCCAGATCCTCTTGGCCAAAGCGAACGCCAAGGTGGACGTCACTGGCACATATGACTTTACGCATGTCTCCGGTGAGAACACAGCTTCGATTTTTGCGAATTTTGAGTTGCCGATCTTCAACCGCAATCAAGGAGAGATCGCACGTACCGGTTACGCACTCACGCAGGCACAGGAGCAGCAGCAAGCGGCCAGCGATACGGTTCTCTCCGATGTTGCTAATGCTTATGCGGCGGTCAGGAGCAACGACGAAGTGGTGCAACTCTATACTTCCGGTTACCTCAAGCAGGCTCAGGATTCGCGCGATATCAGCGAGTATGCGTATAAACGCGGCGCTGCCAGCCTGTTGGATTTTCTCGATGCCGAGCGCAGCTACCGGTCCGTACAGTTGGCCTACCGCCAGGCGCTTGCCTCCTATATGGCCGCGCTGGAGCAGTTGAAGGAAGCGGTAGGGACGAGGAACCTGCCATGAACGTGCGTAGCCATATTTGGCAAAGGGTGGCCGTATGCGTGGCCGTGTCGACGATTATGTTGACGCTGATCGCTTGCCAGGGCGGTCGATCGCGGGTCGCTGCTAACTCCGGCAGCGCTAAAAACTCAAATGATCCCGAACTGTTTACCGTTCCACCGGACCAGATGTCGCATGTCCAGGTACTGACCGTTCAGCCGACAACCTTGACTCGGTCGCTCAGACTGACAGGCGCGGTGGCTTACAACAGTTTTCGGACGACACCGGTCATCTCCCAGGTGAGTGGACCGGTCAGCAGGGTAGTGGTCGTACCAGGGCAGAAAGTGAATCAGGGCGAGCCCATGTTGTACGTCGCGAGTCCGGATTACTCACAGCTCCGCACCAACTATTTAAAGGCTAAGGATGCGTATGCATTGGCACAAAAGGCCAACGCCCGGGCCCAGGACTTGTACCAGCATCACGCCATTGCGGAACAGAATGTCGAGCAGGCGCAGTCGGCCGAGGTCCAGGCCGGCGGCGACCTGGTCGCGGCACAATCTGCATTGAAAGTCATGGGAGTCACCGACCCTGACGCACTCGTGCAGGCCCCCCCCTCTTTTGAGGTGCCGGTAAAGGCGCCGATTGGAGGCTTGGTCGTTGAGCAAGATGTCTCCGCGGGACAACTTATTCAGCCGGGTACGACCCAATGTTTCATGATTTCCGACATCAGCACCGTCTGGGTGCTGGTCAATGTCTATCAAAAGGATTTGCCCTACGTGCGCGTAGGGGATCAGGTCGCAATTCAGACCGATACTTATCCTGAAGTGTTCCATGGGCGCATTGCGTACGTCGCAGCATCCCTCGATCCGAGCACGCGCACGCTGCAGGCCCGCATCGAGACGAACAATCCTGGCGCAAAACTGAAGAAGGATATGTACGTGGTGGCAACTGTAAATGCGGGCACGATCCCAAATGCCATTGCGCTCCCGGATGCTGCCGTCCTGCGCGACACTGAGAATCAGCCTTTCGTCTATGCGCAGGCAACCTCGAACCAGTTTGGCAGACGCTCCGTGACCCTTGGAGAAAGCCTGAACGGAACGACCGAGATAACCAGCGGGCTGCACGCTGGCGACCAAGTCATCGGAAATGGCAGCTTGTTCTTGCAGTTTGCGAATTCGTTGCAGCGCTAGCCGCATTGCATTTGTGAAAGGTACTCCTAAACTTTAGCGAGGATAGTCTCCACCTCTGAATGATCCACCGAATAGTCCAAGCGGCGCTGCGGCAGAGGTTCTTGGTCCTGATGCTGACCGCATTCATCACGGTCGGGGGGATCCTGTCGTTTCAGCGGATGCCGGTGGATGCCTATCCCGACCTCTCGCCTCCGCAGGTCGAAATCATCACCCAATGGCCGGACCATGCCGCCGAAGAAGTCGAACGCTTGGTCACCCTTCCGCTTGAACTCGAGATGAACGGCGTTCCCCATATGGTGGTGATGCGCTCCATTTCGCTCTATGGGTTGTCCGACGTCATCCTGACCTTCGAAGAAAACACCGACGACTATTTCGCGCGCGAGATTGTTTTCGAGCGGCTTGCCCAAGCCACTCTGCCGACCGGCGTGACTCCGTCCCTGTCTCCCCTGTTTAGCCCCAGCGGCCTCGTTTATCGCTATGTGCTCGAAAGTCCCGACCGCTCACCTCAGGAGCTAAAGACCATCGAGGACTGGGTGGTGGAGCGCGCCTATCGTTCCGTTCACGGCGTAGCTGACGACTCAGGCTTTGGGGGGACGGTGATGCAATACCAGGTGCTGCTCGACCCGGCGCGCATCTACGGGTATCACCTGACCATTCCGCAGGTCACGGCTGCCCTGGCAGCCAACAATTCGAATGCGGGCGGCGGCTTTTATTCACAAGGCGGACAGTTCTACTACGTTCGCGGGATCGGGCTGGTAAAGAACACAGAGGACATTGGAAACATCGTGGTCGGCGCCAACAAAGGCGTGCCTATCCGAGTGCGTGACGTAGGAGATGTAGCCATCGGACATGCGCCGCGCCTCGGCCAATTCGGCTTCCAGAAGAATGACGATGTGGTTGAGGGCGTCATTCTGATGCTGCGTGGGGAGCAGACGCAGAACGTCCTCAAGGGAGTTGAAGCAAAAACCGAAGAACTCAACCGCCAGGTTTTGCCGCCCGACGTCAAGATCCATCCTTATTACGATCGCAGCGAACTGGTTGACCTGACCACAGACACGGTGGAAGCAAACTTGCTTCGAGGCATGGTGCTGGTTTTGGTCGTGCTGATTTTCTTTTTGGTCAGCTTTCGCGCCGCCGTCATCGTTGCCCTGACCATTCCCCTCTCGCTTTTGTTTGCCTTCATCGTTCTCCACGCCCACGATGTAGCCGCGAATTTGCTTTCCATCGGCGCAATCGATTTCGGAATCGTCATCGATGGCACCGTGGTGATGATCGAAAACATTTACCGCGAGCTAGCACTGCGGGAAGGGCAGAAGTACAACCTGAACGAAGTCATTCTTGCCGCAGCAAGAGACGTGGATCGGCCGATCTTCTATTCCGTGGCTGTCATCCTCGCCGGCTATCTGCCGATTTACGCCTTGAGCGGACCCTCCGGGAAACTGTTTCACCCCATGGCTGAGACCATGTCATTTGCTTTGGTAGGCGCCCTCATCCTGACACTCACTCTGATCCCGGTGCTCGCCTCCTACTGGTTTAAGAAGGGCGTGCGCGAAAAGCCGAATCGCCCCTTCGAATGGATGAAGCGCAAATACGCAGTTCAGCTCGATTGGGCGCTCGACCGCCCCAAGACTACCATCGCGATCGCGACCTTGATCTTCGTGTCAACCCTGCTCCTGGTGCCCTTTATCGGAGGCGAGTTCATGCCCCACCTCGACGAAGGCGCGCTCTGGGTGCGGGCCACTATGCCCTATACCATCTCTTTTGAGGAGGCCAGTAGCATCGCTCCTCAGATACGGGACATTCTGATGTCTTATCCGCAGGTCACTGTGGTGGGCTCAGAATTAGGCCGGCCCGACGATGGCACCGATCCTACCGGTTTTTTCAACTGCGAGTTCTACGTCGGCCTGAAACCATACAAGGACAAAGCTTGGAAAGGTGAGATTAGCGAGAAAAAGCAGCTGATCGAATCGATCAACAAGAAACTCACTGCGTTTCCCGGGATTATCTTCAACTATACCCAGCCCGCGGAAGATGCCGTGGACGAGGCACTCACCGGCCTCAAGAGTTCCCTGGCGGTCAAAATATACGGTGAAGATCTGAATGTGCTGCAAGACAAAGCGATACAGATCAAGAACACACTCGCCGGTGTGCCCGGCTTCACCGACCTCACAGTTGTCCGCGAACTTGGCCAGCCCAGCCTGCTGGTCGACGTCGATCGCGACAAAATTGCGCGCTACGGGATCAATGTTGCCGATGTTGAAGCTGTGATTTCGGCAGCAGTGGGCGGGCAGGCAGTCACTCAAGTCATTCAAGGGGAAAAGCTGTTCGATCTGGTTGTCCGCATGCAGCCCCAATTCCGTAGCAGCCAGCATGAGATTGGAAACTTATTGGTGGGAACGCCAGATGGGCAGCAGATCCCTCTCAGCCAGCTTGCCAATATCACCCAGGGAAATGGCGCGTCTTTTATTTATCGCGAAAACAACTCTCGCTACATTGGCGTTCAGTACAGCATCGAGGGACGTGACCTGGAACGCGCCGTGCGAGACGCCCAGGCTGCCGTCAAGAAGGCCGTCACACTGCCGCAAGGCTACCGCATGGAATGGGGCGGAGAATACAGCCAGTTTCTCGAAGCCAAATCGCAGATGTACTTCATTGGCCCGCTTGCCATTGTGCTGATTTTCATGATCTTGTTTGCGCTCTACGGAAATTTCAAATTCCCCGTCACCATCGCTCTGGGTGTAATCATGACCGAACCCGTGGGCGCGCTGGTTGCTTTGAAACTCACGCACACCCCCTTCAGCGTTTCCTCGGTCTTGGGTCTTCTGGCGTTGCTCGGTGTTTCAGTGGAGACAGCCGTCATTCTCGTTTCCTACATCAACAAGTTGCGGATCGAGGGAATGGATATCCACACGGCTACACGCGAGGCTTCGCTCTTGCGACTCCGTCCGATCATGATGACGGCCCTCGTCGCCTGCCTTGGATTGCTACCAGCCGCTCTTTCCACCGGCATTGGATCCGATACTCAAAGACCGTTCGCGATTGTCATCGTGGCCGGCCTCATCTCCCGCCTCTTCATCGGATTCTTCGTCAATCCTGTCCTGTACGAGATGGTTGCCCGCGAGGGCGATGTGCTGCAAGTCTAGACGAATGCCGGTGTAAGGACAGTACATTTATCGCATGGATCGTGCCAGGTACTGACAATCCCAGGCGCTAATGATATCCAAATCGACGGCTTGGAGCAGCACATCAAACGCGCGAAGCGCTGCTTGCCTTCGCAAGCCTATTCTTGAAGGACCGAGGATTTATGGCCAAACAGTCCTTTAAAGGCAGGAGAGAAATTCACGACGCGGCAGGGACTCGGGATTCTGTTGGCAACCGGCATTTTTCTGGCAGGGCTCGTATTGCTGCGGATGCTTGGATATCTGGCTTTCGACATGCACTAGCTCTTGGTTTCTTATTCTGTATGCCCAGACGAAATCGTCTTATCGCCTGACAGCGATTCAAAGAGAAGCAGCGAGAGAGTTCTCAGATCAAAAGTTTCATCCGCCCTTCGCAACGTACCCTTCTCGGGATTACCTTGAATCCCAGGTAAGTACAAGGTTGACTGCAAGTAGAGCGGATCGGTATCGACAAACGGGCTTGGGGGGCATCAATCGTGATCTCCCAGAAGAAGACTTCTGGCTAGCGTCGTTGAAAGTGTGTCCGGGGACAACTTTCGGTTTACCTGTAACCGCCAGCAATCGATGCGACAAAGAGTTCGGCCTTATCGCTGGCAAAGTATTGTCGGCCCGTAACGATGGCAAAAAAGAAACCTCTGCAAATTACTTGTTCTTCGAAAGAACCGCGAGCAAACATGTGGGAACGTTGTTTCCGATGATGTATTGAGCGTTTCGCGATCGCTGGCGAAGAGCGGCGCGTCGTAGCTTGCACCACAGAAACATAGGCGTTGCGACTGTTGAGCAAGATCCTTACACTCAATTCGGCGTCCACGTGAATCAGAACACGTTCGGCGGTCTGTCCCTGGCTGGAGTGGCTGGTCATGGCCTAGCCATGATCGAGATGCGGATCCTCACGCGAGTCGAGCTCGACCGCTCTTTCTATCCTTAATATATCGCAAGCAAATTGTGCGCCACTCCCAAAGATCCCTTTCGGAACCACTGCAGAATCAGGCCATAGATTCGGTACAGTTCTCCGAGAATGCCGCTTTGCCAAATGATGGCCGACCCCGAGGACAACAGAACATCCTGCACCGCCATCTGAGGCCAGCCGCATTAAGGGCTGGGATTGGAACGATTGGTTGGCATACGTTTCGACACTCGTACTCGACGATGTTGCGAGGAGCGGGCGCTGACATCAAGGTGCAGCAAGAATTGCTGCGGCACTCGACTATTCGGAGCACCCTGAATACTTACACGCAAGCAATTTCCGAGCAGAAGCGCGCTGCCAACACGATTGTGGTAGGAATTTTGTTCAATGAAAATGTCTCTACGGAGCAGCCTTCCGCAAATGGGAGCTAGGCACGTTCAGGACACGTGCAATCATATCCAAGCGACTGTTCTTGTGGAGTTTAAGGTTGGTTGCGGGGGGTGGATTTGAACCACCGACCTTTGGGTTATGAGCCCAACGAGCTACCAGACTGCTCCACCCCGCACTGGAATCATAGCAGTGAGGCGGGGCAGGGTCAAACAACGTCCACGAAAGAAGCGCGCGTGCGAACGCCAGCCGTAATGCAGTGGCTGGCACAGTCGGCTCGCGGTTTGTAGGGACTGTTTGCGCCACTGCTCGCGGTTTCGACCCTCCGCGCACTTCGGGGTTCAGCGGTTCAGTTTCTTGCGCTCGCAGGCGTCCACGATCTTTGTCGGATCAATTGCCTCGCGGTCAACCTGCTCTTCCAGAATCTTTCCGTCCTTGCCTACCAGAAAATTCACGCGTCTCGGAGCTTTGTATTTGTCCACGTAGATCCCATATTCGCGTGTAATATCGCCGCCCCAGTCGCTGAGCAGCGGGAATGTTACTCCGATCTGATCGGCGAAGGCTTTGTTGGCAAAGGGGCTGTCCATGCTCACACCCAGAACCTGGGTGTCGGCGGCTTCCAGCTTTTGCAGGTTCTGCTGGAAGGCCTTCATTTGCGCGGTTCAACCACCTGTGAAAGCAAAAATGTAAAAGGCGACAACCACATTGCTTTTGCCGCGATACTGGCTCAGAGAAACATTCTTGAGGTCGGATCCGTCGAAGTACTGCAGCTTGAAGTCGGGAGCTACGTCTCCGACCTTCAGCTTCAACGGCACGGGCTCGGGTTTGCTCTGTGCACTGGCTTGCGGCACGGCCATCGTGGCCGCGAGCAGACACACCCCCAAGCTTGCTAAACGACGTTTGTGTTTCATAGACACCCCATCAGGACTTGCAACCAGCGTACAGTCAGGGCAGCGATAAGGTCAAAGTGGAGACTCGCCCCAGGATTGCCACCGCGCTCCTGGCCAGAGCTTTGTACAATGATCCGGGGAGGAGCGACTGGGTCCAATGAGCCTTCGCACTCTGAATGACATTTTGTCGAACATGTGCCAGCAGCACCGCGACCGCGTTATGCTGCAGCGGCAAAGTGCGGGCTGGACGCCGATTTCTTCCACCGAACTCTACCGCGACGTCGTAAGCGTGGCTCGCACGCTCGAATCGTGGGGAATTCGCAAAGGCGACCGTGTTGCTATCCTCAGCGAAAACCGCCCCGAGTGGACGATCACCGATTTCGCTGTGCTGTCGATGGGCGCAGTCACGGTTCCCATTTACTCGACGCAAACCGCGGAGCAAACTTCATTCATTCTTAACGACTCCGGCGCGCGGGTAGTGGCCGTCTCCACCAAAACCCAATTGGAAAAAGTGCTCGCCGTCCGGCAACAGACGCCGGTAGAGCAGATTCTGGTCATGGATGCCGTCGAGAATGCCCACGCAGTCCACATGCAGGAATTGATGTTGCGCGGCCCGGCGAATCCCGATCCCGAATTCGATGCGCGTTCGGCGGCGATTACGCCCGATGACTTGGCCACCATCATCTACACTTCCGGCACTACCGGCACTCCCAAGGGAGCGATGCTGACCCACGGCAACATGGCCTCGAACATCTCGTGCTCGCTGGAAGGGTTCGGCATCGGCGAAAAACAAGAGGTAAGCGTATCGTTCCTTCCGCTCTCGCACGTCACCGCGCGCCACGTCGATTTCGCGCTGCTCTACCGTGGCGTCGTGCTCGCATATTGCCCTGAAATCACGCGCCTGCCGTATGTACTCCAGGAAGTGCAACCCGACATCTTTGTCGGCGTGCCGCGCGTCTATGAGAAGGTTCGCCAGCAGGCAATCCTCAAGTCCGCGAGCTTCCCTAAAAATGCAATTTTTCACTGGGCGCTTAAGAGGGGACAAACGTATCGCGCCGAGATTCTCGATGGCAGGCAACCAACCTCTCTCTCCTGGAAAATCGCCAATCGCTTGGTGTTTTCGAAAATACGCGCAGCTATGGGAGGCAAGACCGAGGAATTCCTTTCTGGTGGCGCACCGCTGGGACGCGAATTGGCGGAGTGGTTCGCTGACGTCGGCATCCAGATCCATGAAGGCTATGGCCTCACCGAGACTTCACCCGTCATTGCCGTAAACACGCCTACAGCCAATAAACTTGGAACAGTCGGCAAACCGCTCGCGAATGTCGAGGTGCGGGTCGCCGACGATGGCGAGGTGCTCGTGCGCGGTCCTTCGGTTTTCAGGGGCTATTGGAAGCGCCCGGAGGAAACTCGCGAGGCTTTTGTGGATGGTTGGTTCAAGACCGGCGACATCGGTCACGTAGACGCCGACGGATTCCTTTCGATCACGGACCGCAAGAAAGATCTGATTAAGACTTCCGGCGGCAAGTTTATTGCGCCCCAGCCGATCGAGAATTCGCTCAAGCTGAATCCGCTGATTGGAACCGTCGTCGTGCTCGGCGACCGGCGCAAGTTCCCTGCCGTCCTGATCGCGCCACACTTTCCTGTCCTCGAAGATTGGGCCCGGAATAATAAGGTCAGTTTTGGTTCCCGGGAAGAGCTCGTCGCCAACGCGAAGGTGCAGGCGCTTTACGAAAGCATCGTCGAAGAAGCGAACACGAACCTTGCGCGGTTCGAGAGGCTGAAGCGCGTGGTCGTCATCCCGGAGGAACTCTCGGCCGCCGACGGAACCTTGACGCACACATTCAAAGTCCGCCGCCGCGGCATTGAGGCGCGCTACCACAAGCTGATTGATGACATGTACGCGAAGGCGGAAGCCGAGGGACGCTGAGTTGTTCGCGCTAATCCGCCCTGAAATGCCTGCACCGCATGCCGTCCACGCCGTACAATAAAGACCATGACGGACTCATTCATCCTCGCAGGCAAGCAATTTCAGTCCCGTCTGATTGTGGGGACTGGTAAATACAGGTCGTTTCAGGAAACCGCGCGCGCGCTCGAAGCGAGCGGCGCCGACATGGTTACCGTGGCCGTGCGCCGCGTAAATCTCGACCGGAGCAAGGAATCTCTCCTCGATTACATTGACCCGAAAAAATACTTCCTTCTCCCGAACACAGCCGGCTGTTACACTGCCGACGAGACCATCCGCACGGCACGCCTCGCGCGCGAGGCCGGTCTGTCGGACTGGATCAAGCTGGAAGTTATCGGCGATCAAGCCACGCTGTATCCCGATGTCCAAGCCACACTCGAAGCGACGCGCATCCTCGTGAAAGAAGGTTTCACCGTGCTGGCTTATACCTCCGACGATATCGTGGTCGCGAAACGCCTCGTCGATGCGGGAGCCTCTGCAGTCATGCCTCTGGGCGCGCCCATCGGCAGCGGGCTCGGCATTCAGAACGCCGCGAACCTGCGAATTCTCCGCGAGATGATCACCGGCGTTCCGTTGATCGTGGACGCGGGCGTCGGCACAGCATCCGACGCAGCCATTGCGATGGAGCTCGGCTACGACGCCGTGTTGATGAACACCGGAATCGCCGGGGCCCAGGAACCGGTGCTCATGGCAGAGGCAATGAAGCAAGCCGTACAGGCCGGTCGAAAGGCATATCTAGCCGGACGCATGCCGCGCAAGCTTTATGCCACCGCCAGTTCTCCGCTCGAAGGCGTAGTGCGGTAAGTAGCAAACGAGAAAAACCGGAGCGGCGACTGCTAGGCAGGTTCTGATTAAGCTTCTCCGATTTCCCCCGTGCGCCTCTGTGAACTCCGTGGTTAGCGCTTTTTGCCCGTACTTAATCGGAGTTTCCGTGGACCACAAAAGATGAGGGCGGCCACTCGGGCCGCCCATTCTTAGCCCTCACCACATTGTCGCCTACAGCATCTTCAGACTATCCACATGGATCTTGTCTCCGTCGATGTGTCCGGTGACGGCCACGTGATGGCCTTCATGCCCCTTGATGGCGTCGGGGTTGTCGATCTGCAGGACTTTCTGGTCGCTGTCCGTTACGACGACGGCAGGCGATCCGGCTGCGATGCACTTCTTCGCACAATCCTCCATGCCGGCATGGGCGCCCTTTGCGCCGCATTTAGCGTCTGTAATCCAGCCATTCACGGTTTGGGCATCGCCAGCCATAGCCAACGAGGCCGTCAAAATCAAAGCAACGGCAAACAGCAAGCAAACGGTTTTACGCATTTTGTCCTCCTCAGATTAGCCCCCATACACTTGAGTGAACTGTATCACGGGAACGAGGACGGCTGCATCCACACGGAGAGCGAAACGATGAGCGGTTGATCGAAGCCGACGCTCCAGGAGTTAGGGTTTGTCTTTTCTGGCTCGGCCAGTCGGTGGTTTTGGCGGAGCCTCGGGCGTAACGAACACAACCTCGCCCTTCCGCGAGTAATGCAGTTGCTCGCGGGCTTCTTTTTCAATCGCCGCAGGATTTGACTTTAGCTGCTTGATTCGATCCGCGTTGAGCGCGTTTTCCTTCTGTAGCCGGTCCACCTCCGCCTGCAACGCCATCATCTCGGCACGCTTCTGACGATAGACGACCATCCCGTTGGCGCCGAAAATGGCATGTACCAGAATTCCGACAATCAACAAAGCCGCAGCCGCCGTTCCCACCACACGCCACTCGCGCGCCAGCCACGACCAACCCGGCCGCGTCCGCTCAACCCACTTTGCCGCCATGGCTTCGGCCCGCGGCGCTTGCTCCATCACCGCACGCAGCCCGTCCTCAGGACGCACTAGAATCCGTGCCCGCGACTGCGGCCCGAGCCCGAGTTGTCCTAGTCGAAGATCCATGCTTTGGCTGCCGTGCTCAACTTTGTCAGGTCTTCCCTGCTGCGCGCTTCACTGTACACGCGCACCACCGGCTCCGTGCCCGAAAGCCGGTAACACACCCACGATCCGTCCGCCAGGACAAGCTTCAGCCCGTCCGTCCGCACCACCCTGGCAACTTTGCTGCCACAAAACCCGGATGGATCACCACGTAACTTCTCAGTAAACTTCCCTTTCACTTCCGCCGTCAAGCGGAAGTTCTCCCGAAGCGGATAGAAGGAACCAACTTTGGCAAATATGCCTTCGAGTTGTTTGCCCAGAGACGCACCGCGCCGCGCCACCATCTCGCAGCACAGCAAGCCTGCAAGCACGCCGTCCTTCTCAGGAACGTGCTTGCGAATGGACAAACCCGCGCTCTCTTCGCCGCCAATCAGAATCTTGTCCTGCTTGATCAGTTCGCCGATGTATTTGAAACCTACCGGCGTTTCATAAAGCTCGATTTTGTGCTTCTCGGCCAGCGCATTAATAAGGTTAGTCGTAGCCACCGACTTTCCCACACCGTTCTTCCACCCACGCGTTTCGACCAGATAATCGAAAAGCAGCGCAATGATGTAATTGGGCTGCATAAACGTTCCATCTTCATCCACGATGCCGAAGCGATCCGCGTCCCCATCGGTCGCAATGCCAACTCCCGCGCCGGTTTCGCGCATCTTCTTGCGCAGGTCGTCAAGCAAATGATCGTCGGGCTCGGGCGCGTGTCCGCCGAAAAGCACGTCACGATAATCATGCACGGTAGCCACCGGGACGCCTGCTTCCTGGAGCAGGGAGTCGGAATATCCGCGAGCCGAGCCCCACATGGGGTCAAAAGCGATCTTCACGCCGGATTTCCTGATGACGTCGAGATCGACGGTCTCGCGCAAGCGCGAAAGGTACATGCGGCGAGGATCAATGGACTGAGTGTCTGCCTTCGCCGCGCGCGGCGCTTGCGGGTCCTGATCGCAGGCCACAATCTCCGATTCGATCGCCTTTGTCACCTCCGGCAATGCAGGGGCTCCATCGGGAGTCGAGAACTTGATGCCGTTGTACTCCGGAGGATTGTGCGAGGCCGTAAAGTTGATGGCTCCGTCGGCCTTCGACTGAATCACGGCATAGGAAATGGTCGGAGTCGGCGCAGGCTCCGCGATCAGGAGCGGCGTGATCGCGTAGCTCGACAGAATATCGGCCGCTGTCGTGCAGAAAGTCTCTCCCAGAAACCGCGGATCCCGGCCAACGATCACCTTGGCTCCGCTGGCCTTCTGCGAACATACGTACCTGGCAATTCCGTGTACCGCGCGGCGTACATTGGCGAACGTGAATTCCTCGGCCACCACTGCTCGCCATCCTGAAGTACCAAACTTGATTTGCGTCATCATTGCGGACCTCGTATGAATGTCGGACTATAGGTTGCACGTTGGGCTTTCATCCGGCGTGCCTTCAGGAGTAAAGTCTGAAGGCAAAAGAAGCGTCGGCAGATCGCTGCAACGCTTGATTCTATTATGACTGACCCAAGACTTGTTCTAACTACATGCGGCTCCATCGAAGAAGCGCGGCACATTGCCCGCGCTCTGGTCGAGCAGCAACTTGCCGCCTGCGTCAACATCGTGCCTCAGGTGGAATCGATGTACCGCTGGAAGGGCGAAGTGGAAACGTCAACCGAAGTGCTGCTGGTGATCAAGACCACGGCGGGCGCGTTCGAGCGTCTGCAGGCGGTCCTGGCCAAATTGCACTCGTATGAAGTTCCGGAATGCCTCGAACTCACCGTCACCGATGGCAGCAAGGCCTATCTCAACTGGATTGGCGAGTCGGTTCGCTAGATCGCCGCTAGCGCCTGCTCCAGATCTCCGAGAATGTCCTCGACGTCCTCAATCCCCACCGAAATCCGCACCAGGCCGTCGGTGATGCCGATCTTGCGGCGTCCTTCTTCGCCAACCGCAGCGTGCGTCATCGTGGCTGGATGTGAGATCAAGGTTTCGACTCCTCCCAGCGACTCGCCGAGCGAACACACGCGCACCTTGCGCAGCATCTTGTTGGCATTCGCGAGCGAGCCGGTTTCAAACGCAATCATCGCTCCGAAACCGGACATCTGCCGCTTGGCCAGCTCGTGCTGCGGATGATCCTTCAGTCCGGGGTAGAAGACCTTCTGCACCTTCTTATGCTTCGCCAGGTAGTCGGCGACTTTGCGCCCGTTGCAATCGTGCTGCAACATGCGCACTGCGAGCGTCTTCACGCCGCGCAAAATCAGCCAACACTCGAACGGAGACAAAATCGCGCCTGCGGCCTTCTGAAGGAACGCCAATTTCTCGGCCTGCTCGCGCTTGGTGCACACCACAACTCCGCCCAAACCGTCGCTGTGGCCGTTGAGAAACTTGGTGGTCGAGTGGACCACCATGTCCGCGCCAAGCTCGATTGGGCGCTGAAAGTACGGCGACATGAAGGTGTTGTCCACAACCACTTCCGCCGCGTGCTTGTGGGTCAATTCGCTGATCGCGCGCAGATCGCACAGCTCCATCAGAGGATTGGTCGGCGTCTCCACAAACACGAGCCGCGTGTTCTTCTGGAACGCGCGCTCGACGTCGTTCAGGTCCGAAGTATTGACGTAAGTGAATGTCAGCCCAAAATTGGCGAGCACCTGATTGAACAAGCGCGGAGTTCCGCCGTAGAGATTGTGTCCGGCGACGACGTGATCTCCGGCCTTGAGCATGCTGGCAACGGCGTTAATCGCGGCCATTCCGCTGGCGAAGACCTTGGCGGCAACTCCGCGTTCGAGCGCGGCAAGGTTCGTCTCCAGGCGATCGCGCGTCGGGTTCGACACGCGCGAATACTCGTAGCCTTTGTGCTTTCCGATCTCTTCCTGAACGTAAGTCGAGGACGCATAGATCGGGACGTTGACTGCGCCAGTTGAAGGATCAGGCTCTTGTCCTGCGTGAATAGCGCGTGTGGCGAAACCTTGTTTCTCGGAGTCTGGCTGTTTGGCGGTCATTGTTTGGCGATCATCAGTTTGGCGATCATTGTTCGGCGACCAGAATGAGTCCTTGGAATTGGAGAGTTTGGAGAAGAGAATTTTTCCAAAATGGGAAGAGATATTACTACTTAGTCACCCTACCCCCCCTCCCCCGGCCTAATGGAA